>Ga0126313_10001362_pt1 | contig 12836 bp, 11 predicted proteins | sample Plot105A_FD_89954 | JGI IMG/M metagenome (GOLD analysis project Ga0126313, IMG submission 89954) | Serpentine soil microbial communities from UC McLaughlin Reserve, CA, USA - Plot105A | ecosystem: Environmental > Terrestrial > Soil > Grasslands | place: USA: UC McLaughlin Reserve, Lake County...
AAATAGGTAAATATTCTACCTTATCTTTTCCAGAATATCATTTTATAAAGTTAAGATGTTCCTTCCCACGAATGAAATCAAGTAGAAAAGTAAATATCGAAATAATATTCTGGTTAAGAAATAATGAAGAATGTGAAAGTTTCCTTTTATCTTTTGTATATTATCTAGATAAAATTTCTCGATTATTATTCTAAATATTCATATACTAAAGATGTCTATATTATTTTTCCATAGTTGTTTAAAGGTTGTATAGTATACAATAAGTATGGCTGCTCGAACTATATGGAAAGGAAGTATATCTTTTGGACTAGTCAACATACCTGTTCAGGTTTTTGTAGCTACACAAAAAGATGAATTTTCATCTTTTAATCAGTTAGACGAAAAAGGTCACAAAATTAAGTATAAAAAATGGTGTCCCATAGAAGAAAGAGAAGTTCCTTGGTCTGAAATAAAGAAAGGCTACGAAATTACAAAAAATAATTATGTGGTGCTAGAAAAAGAAGATTTAGAGAATATCAAATTAAAAACTACACATACGATAGAGATTACTGAATTTATAGATTCAGAAGACTTCGATCCTCTATTTATCGAGAAGAACTATTATATCGGTCCTGACGCTGGAACAACAAAGAAGAAGAAAAACCCATCCCCTTCAAATAGCAAAGCGTATTCTCTATTTGTCAAGATTCTCAATGAGACTAATAAAGTAGCTATAGGTAAGGTAGTATTAAGAGATAAAGAACATTTGGTTGCTTTAAGATCATATCAAAGAGGCTTAATAATGCATCAGCTAAAATATTTAGATGAGATAAAACCCATGGATGAAGTTGAAGGTATTTCTAGCAGCCAGCACCCTAAGATAGAGGATAAGGAGTTATCTTTAGGTAAGACATTGGTCGATAACTTAACCAGTGAACAATTTGATATAGGTAAATATTCAGATACTTACTCTAAAGAACTAGAGAAACTAATAGATGCAAAATCTAAAGGACAGAACGTTACTATTAGCGAAGAAGAAGAAAAAGCTGAAGATACTACAAACTTACTTGAGGCTCTTAAAGCTAGCATTAGTATAAAAAGCAAGTCCCGTAGACAAAAAAGAAATTAGTGAAGGTAGAAAGTTAATGCTTTTCGCCATAGTAAAAATAATAGCAGCCGAAGCAAAATCAGAATTAGGATCAAAAAGGACGTTTTTAATTTATAGATATCAATGGAGGACTATTACGTAGAAATGCTGGAACTTGAGGATGGGTTTATTGAGTTTTCTTTATTATCCTGTTTTGCATCATCGTCAACCCCATCTAGAACAAACAAATCAACAGATAAAGAAATACAGTCAAAACAACCACATTTAATAATTGATGTATTTGGTCAAGAGACTGAACCAATATGTAATTACTATAGATGTCGCCACAAGTTTTCACTTCATGGCCTAAGCACCCATGGTTGTAGATGTAAACATCCAATGAACAAGACACTTGGAGTATCCATGAAGTATGGTGAAGGAAAATATTAATTTATTATATGGGATTTGCCAGATCTTCCCAATGAGAGAAAAATGTTGAAGAAACTTTAATACTACAAATGTTTAAGCTAAGCATTTGAGAATGGACCATAGAAATTGATCTAATATAGTCAATAGGTAAAAGAAGAATGAAGAAAAATATAGGAAAACATTCTACACATTCCTATGAGAAATTCGTTACCTTTTAGTATGATATTGTTGACTAATTATATCATTAATGTTGCTTCTATTTTTTCTTCTATATATTATAAATTAGTGACATAAAATGTTAGATGAATATAATAAAAAAAGAGACTTTGGTAAAACACCTGAACCTCCAGGAAACAAAAAAAAGCTAATAGTCAATAAAAGTAGCAAATTTGTAGTACAAAAGCATGATGCTAGCAGATTGCATTATGACTTTAGACTAGAAGATACAAAAGAAAGAGTATTAAAATCTTGGGCCATACCAAAAGGAATCTCACTTAATCCACAAATAAAAAGGCTTGCAGTTCTGACAGAAGACCATCCATTAGATTATTTGCTCTTTGAGGGTGTAATTCCTCAGGGAAGTTACGGTGCAGGTACTGTAATTGTTTGGGATACAGGAACATACACATCAGAAGAGGAAATATCAGATCAATTTAAAAAAGGAAAGATCACTTTTACTTTATTTGGTCATAAACTAAAGGGAAAGTTTACCTTAGTTAGGACGCGTTTAGATAGAGAAAAAGAAGGAAAGCAATGGCTCTTGATTAAATTAGCTGACGGTTTTGAATCTAATGAAGAACTAACTATAACTGGACCAAATTCTGTTTTAACCAGAAGAATAAATAAGGATTTAGAAGAAGAAGAAGAAGAAGATAGACCTTATAATAAAAAAAACAAGACAAGAGTCTATTTTGATAAAGCGATCAAAATAAGTGATAATCAGTTAAATTATCCTACTACAGATACTACTATTTTTTCTAACCAACAACAAGAAGAAGTAGTAGAAGAATTTCCAACCACAATAAAACCAATGCTATCAACATTGGTAGATGAGCCCTTTAACAGCAAAGACTGGGTCTTTGAAGTCAAATGGGATGGAGTACGTTCTATACTATTCTTTAATAAGTTCAACAGAACACTAGAATTACAATCTAGAAATGGCAGATTTATCACTCATAGATATCCAGAGCTAGTAATGGCATTAAAGTCAGAACAGATAACATCATCAAATCGCTCAGCTATAAAGTGTAAGGAATCAGCAATTTTGGATGGTGAGATTGTTGTCTTGGACAAAAAAACAGGGATTCCAAGTTTTCAGAATCATCAAAGAAGAATGAATATTGATTCCACTAGAGAAATCGAAATATTATCTAGAGAACTACCAGCAACTTATTACTTTTTTGATATTCTTTATTTAGATGAAAGAAATTTGCAAGATTTGCCATTTTTAGAGAGACGAAAAATTCTTTCAGAAGTTGTTAGAGAAAATACAAGAATAAAAAAATCAGATTTTATTGAAGAAATAGGTAAGGAAATTTTCGATACAACTAAACGTATGGGATTAGAAGGATTAATAGCCAAACATAAATCAAGCAAATATGTACAAGGGATACGGTCTAGAGAATGGTTAAAAATAAAACATATTAAAACTCAAGACTGTATAGTCATAGGTTATACTAGAGGAGAAGGAAATAGGGCAAATTATTTTGGCTCACTTCTTCTTGCTGTTAATGATTCCAAAGGTAAATTACAATTTGTTGGTCACACTGGAAGTGGATTTGATTTTTTGCGCCTTAAACAGATATATCATAAACTTCAAAAAATCAGGATTGAAAAATGCCCAGTTGAGCATGTACCATATACTAACAGAGACCCTTTCTGGACAAAACCAGAACTTGTGGTAGAAATAAAATTTAGTAATTGGACTAATGAAAAGATTATGAGGTCTCCTATTTTTTTCAGAATAAGAGAAGACAAGACTCCAAAAGAATGCCTTTTAGAAAGGGAAAAATACACTGAAAAACTAATAAAAGCAGTAGAAGTAAAAAACAATGAAGGAGAAAAAAACAATATTTACTATAACATAGGGGATAATAACAATAATAATGGTTTTTCTTCCTTCTCCAATCTCGATAAAGTATTTTGGGACAAAACAATAAACCATCCACAACTTACAAAAAAAGATTTAATTGAATATTATGATAAAATAAGTAGATTTATTCTCCCTTATCTCAAAGATAGACCGCTATCATTAAGTCGGTATCCTGATGGAATTAAAGGAAAATCATTTTATCACAAAAATTGGAATCAAGAAAATAAACCATCATTCGTACAGACAGTAGAAGTTTATTCTGAATCAAGAGAAAACAAAATTATCAATTATATTATAGCTAATAACAAAGAAACTATTCTATGGCTTGCAAATCTTGGTTGTATAGAGATGCATCCATGGTATAGTAGGATTAATAATTTTGACTCCTGCAAAGAAAGAGATGATATATTGGATAAGGAAAAATGTGGCTTAAATTTTCCCGATTTTATAGTTTTTGACTTAGATCCATACATATATTCAGGACAAGAAAAAAATAAAGGTCAAAAAGAACCAGAATACAATATCAAAGCATTCAGAGCAACAATTGACGTAGCTTTTGACCTAAAAGAATTATTTGACGATCTAAAGATAGAATCATATATAAAGACATCTGGTAAAACAGGATTACATATTTTTGTTCCTATTGCTAATTTGTATACTTATGAACAAACTAGATCGTTTGCAGAAGTTATAGGTAAAATTCTTATCAAAAGACATCCAAATAAAATTACTATGGAGTGGGATACCACAAAAAGAACAAGCAAAGTATTTTTTGATCATAATCAAAATGCTAGAGGCAAGACAATAACATCAATATTCTCGCCAAGACCTATTAATACTGCTAGTGTATCATTTCCTATTAAATGGGATGATCTATCACAGATAGTTCCAACAGACTTTACAATTTTCAATGTTCCTAATATACTCAATAAAAAAATAATAAATTCATGGAATAATATCCTGGAAAAAAAACAAAACTTAAATAAAATTCTGGAAAGTATTGAAGAAATTCTTTGAAAGTGCGACTAGTAAAAATATAATTTTTAAAATATTTATATAAATAGGAAATTTTTTATTAGATATTACTTTTTGATAAATATATCAAATGATATTGAAATTCTTTCTGATTTCACTGAAAATGTATTAAATTCTGAAAGGTACATACGATCGGTCGGTATTACTGATCAAAATGGTATTATTATAAATGAAAAACATCGTGAAGGATTAAAATTACTTCTTAATAATGAAGAAAATCAAGAATCAGCAATCAACACAATAACTCGACATAAATCGAGGACTAAATTCGAACCGAAAATAGGGAAATTAACATATGCATTTGGAAGATAGGAGAACTTTAGTAGATTATAATTCCGATTAGTGAAAATTATTATTTAATTTTAACAATAGAATTTAAGGAAAAACATTTCGATAAAATAATAACAGAAAAAATTTTTCCTTTAATAAAAGAAATGAATGGAAGATTTAGAAGTTAAATGACCATTCAGATTCAGAAAAACAAATTAGTTAAATGACTAAATGTAAGAAACATTAGAGATATGTCCATCACTTGATATACAAGATCTGTATATTATTAGTATGATTACTTTAAAATAATTATAAAAGATCCTAAGTTTTATATTATAATATTTTTTGATATATTTTATACATTATAGCAGATTATTTATAATATCATATTAACATGTATAGGCGTCATCTTTAAAAGTCATATCTATATAAAATTAAGATCTCGAATTTCATTTTTTCAATTTATCACTGACACCTTAAAATAATGTTGGAAAATTAAATTGTTATAGTCTGACTTCTATTCTACAATAGTTGACAAACATTCTAGAGAGTATTTAAAAATCATTAACAATGATATACATAAAATTATAGTAAAAACGCAGGTAAAGAAATAATACTATATTTATATAACTTCTTTAATACTAATTAAAACATAGTATTTAATGATAAACTATATTGTATTATTATCAATAATATTTTTAGTTTTATTAACGGTGTCTTTTTTTATTTATAATGTAAAAGTGGAAATTGTTCCTATTACTGCAGAAACTCCAATTGTTAAAATATTTCCAGATTGCGGAGCATTAAATGATCATAAAATCTTTTTTAAAGTCAATGGTTTTAGTCCTAACGGAAATGTTCATTGGGAACTTATTGATTCTAAAGGAAATATAGATTCATATGGTTATTTTGAAACTGATGAATTTGGTGGTTTTGAAGAATATATAATTACTGACGTAATAAAACCTGATGTCTATATTTTAAGATTTTTTGATGATAAAAATAATAATTTTTTAAAAGATTTTAACGGATTAGAAGTTATAATAAATTATCCAATACCTTGTGCTAATACTATATTTTAGTTTCAAATCAATACCTAAGTATAGGTTAATATAATTCAATCATTCCAAAATTATTAGAAATTAACGATAGAAATCCCCCATTAGGATTATTTATAGAAATCACTATATTTTTTGAATTTCTCAAAATCAACGAAGTGGGAATTCTGACTGTTTTTTATGAAAAAACCCATAATTTTAATGTTAGAAATCATGATGAAAGTTCTAAAGATATACCATCTGCTCGGTGTGAAACAAGGCTTATTAATAGTTTTTTACTCCTCCTTATCTGATAGAATGACCATTGCTCATACTATTGCATCAATTAAAATACAATAATATAAACTCAAGCATAGATACTAATAAAACGATTATATTGACAAAATTAGTCTAACCTGTCTCGATTTCGAATATCTACATAGGGATTAAATATACTACATACTCTAAGCTCGATAATTTTAAGATTTAGTAATACAATAACATCTTTAACCTTTGTTGTACATAGATAATTATGAGTTATTCAGAGGAAAATAGTAATCAAAATAATAGTGAGGAATTAGAATCAGCACAAAAAAATCAGAAAAAGGTAGGTCCAGCAGAATCAGACCCATCAACTACAGGTCCTGCAGAAAATTTACGAGAGGAAGCCGCCCAAAATACAGATGAAAGCGAATCTAAAGAACCAGCATAAAATTTTTATATCCTTATTTTTAAAACGATAATTATTTAGTATAATTTCTAAAAAAGCTGTTTATTCTTATAAAAAAGAACAAATTTGTAAGAGAAAATCTGTTAAAAATAGATACAAATAAGAATTGTTAAAAATAATCAATTAAAGGTTATTTAATCAAAGCAAATTTAATACATCAGTAATTATAATTAATCTCTATGATTTAACTATTCCACAAATAACATTTATGTGTTTTAACATGGTATATATTATATGTTATTCTAAATTTTCATCTTATGCTTTAAAAAAAATTTTATAATTTGGTAACCTTACACAGGAAATGCCAACCGTTTAAACATAATACTACTAAGTATCTACCAAACTTATTTTGAGGATACAGAGAAATTGTATCCGCAAAATAGGTATTACAAGTAAATTTAGATCGGATACAAAATCATATATTTAGTATATGCTATCCTATATCTTCTTATTTTCAAGTCATTGTTAATAAATTCAAAAATCTCTTATTTGAATTGCATAATTTTAATCCATTTTAAAATTTTTAGTCTATTGTAGGCATTAGTTTATTTGTTAACTCAAACCTTGTTCAGTAGAATTCACACTATATTTGCCCTATTTGGCTTTATTATTTTACCATTAATGATTTGAAAATAGTTGCTTTCATATGCAGAAAAACGGAATCATAGTATAAAATTTTACCTTATAGTAATAAAGAATAATTAAACATACTTTTTTATTCTTGTTTGTGTATATATTATTGAATATGAATAATATTCAAAAATTTGGGAGCATCTAGGTATATGTTTTTAGATATATTTATAATTGCCAGAGTTTTTAATATACTATACACATGGTTAGAACACAATATAATAGATAATATTTTGAACTTTAGTAAGGTATTTGGGAATATGCTGGTCTTGATTAGTGTAGTTATATTTCTACTAATACTTGCATACATTACAATAAAACATTTAAAGAAATTACCAAAGTTTTATTCAATAGTTATTACAGATATTGATGGAAATAACATAATTCTAGAGGGAATAAGAACGAAATTTACAACATATGATGCTGCTAAAAGTTATTCAGAATTTTATCATGATATATATAAGAAACAATACAAGTTCAGTGTAGTTGGTAGCAATAAAAAATATACCTTGGGATTTTTGGATGTTGTAACTCTACCTCAAAAGGCTTTTAAAGCAAAGCGATACACCTCATAACTTCTAGTTACAGCCATAAAACCTTGCTAGATCTCCGAGAAGCAGTGGTTATCTTATCCAATAATTGTAATTGATCATCTTTGTAAGTTCTTTATAATATCTTCACAAGGTCAAATCGAATCTATGTGGTTTAATTTTGATATCTCTATCATCTATTTTTATGATATTGATTTATTCGTAAATGTGGTATTCTGCAATAGGCGCAATATATATTTATTCGACATTTAATTGGTTACATAATTCTAAATATTTCATAATTTACCAATAGTAAAAACATAGAGCCTTAAGGGAATAATTTATCTTCTAATGTCTTTACCGTTTTGTTATAATTTGTCACTCTCCATCTGTCAGTACAATTTTGTATTTGTAATATCTTATAAATGACCATTAAAGTTGTCACCCTAAAAAGAAAGATTTATTAAGATTTTTGTATACTATCTTTGCCTAGTTTTTTTGGGTAAATAACTCCAAATAGAACCAGATAAATATATTAATTCAATATTGTCAAAGTTATATTACTCTTCCTTTTGTTTTAAATTCTATCTGTTCTATTGATTGCTTATGAGTAATATGATGAAATCCAATGGAGATGATGATGGTGCTTCATATCGTGAATCTTCGTGAATATTATGAAGAACTATATTTATAATTTTAATGAATATGATCTATATGAAATCAGAAATTAATTAAACGAAAGAATCAGTAGTAGTGATAGTTATGGTCAATGGATTGACTTATTCATTTTCATGATTATGTATCTAATTAGTGATGCAAAAATGATGGTATTAAAGTTTAAAAGGCTATAAATTAATTATAACAATTAAAAAAATAGTGATAGTAGAAACTTTTACTAAAAGTTAAAGTAATCAAGAATATTATTGTGAGTATAGATCAAAATTATTATTATAATGTATCCATTGCCTAAGTGAATCAAAAATAAGAACAATAAATAAATGATTGTAAGTAATATGTGTATTCAGCTATATTGACAAACAGATATTAGCAATTGGATTCTATTTGCGTATGCAAACAAATATTTTTTATTGGATAGTAATGCAGATCATTTTAAATGTTCTTTTCAACAGTTCCAATATATTTTTTATATGCCATCACTAGATTTTTATAGTATGTTATTACATTATCGTAAACTTTAACCAGCTCTGTATTAGATCTATAGTCTGTAGTGTCTTTAATTGATCCTAGTTTTTTATCAATATTATTCATTTCACTTTCCAGATCTTCAACTTTCTTTTTTGCATTTGAAATTTCATCCATCGGTGAGTCTATCGACATAATATCTCATATTTCACAATTATTTTATTTCTTTTATTATATAAATTTTCACTGCACATTTTTAATTGGGAATATATTAATATAATGAAAAGATAACTATTGTTTACTATATTTAAGGGCGTAAGAATTCCGTCTTGTTTGCTACAATGAGTTAAAAATATACTCAATCTAATATTCTTTAATGAGAGATAATTAGTAATTGATATTAGTTTTGAATTGAGTTATAAATAAATTATTTTTGTTCAATTTTTAGATTCTTTTCTAATTTTAAAATTTAGTAATTGTAAAATGTGTGTATTTATTTGGAACTTTTTTAGTATTTAGAAATATACAGTCTTTTCATTTGGATTAAAAATATATGAGGATGAGCAAATTCTATAATGGAAAAAGATACTTTGAAATTAAACAGTATTATCTTTGATATTTCTAATTAATTTTTGTTTCATTTGATTAAACTCTTCTTCAGTTAGTATTCCTTCTTCTTTTAGTTTTGCAAGTTTCTCTAATTCACTGGCAACCGATATTGATAGATTAGACGAGTGAATATGACCTCTCGGTTCAAACAATTTGGAAGATATGTTTTTTTTGGAAGGTGCTGACTTACGACCATCGTTCATTCCTGAACGAATTATTTCCAATAAATCTTCTGCCTTATCTTTTGGAATAGCTTCAATTATACCTGTTTGATCATCTTCACCTTCGATTATACTATCCATCATTCCTAATTTGGTTGAGCTCATTAACCCAGCAGCTTTAAATCTTATTGTAGATGATAGCACTCCCTTTTCAAGCTTTAAACTTGTAATGATATCGTAAGGAATATCTACTACATTTGCTTTTAGCCCAAGCATATACGGATCTCTGATTATAAGTCTTCTGTCTGTTGCATAGATGGTATTAGGCGTAAAATAAGAGCCTCCGGGTTTGATTTTTGATTGTCTTGCAACAAGTAATACTTTTTCATCTGGATTTAACATTTCACTTATTTTATTAATTTCTTCTAAATCACCTTTATCTATAATGGACTTTTTTATATCATGAGAATATCCTTTATCATCTTTATTGCCGATGCCCAATGCAAAAGACATGTTATTTCTATGTTAGAAAGAGATACTATTCAATTTAGAATTTTTTGAAAATTATTACATCTCAATCTTATTGTTATTGTATTAATAAAAAAATTACTATGATTTATCTTTTAAAATATATAATAATCAAATATTACTCTTGCATAACCTTCCAATCTATATTTTCTTTTACCTTCAAATTTTAGTTCGATATAATATAGAATCTATTTTAAACAACATCCTATTTTTAATTAATATTATAATTAAAATAGAATAATACACTATATGAATAATAAAATGTAAATTAGTGAGGCACTATCAATTTTTGTATCTCTGTTTTTAATTCATCAAGAAATACAGGCTTTTCTAATATTTTGTCAATTTTCATAATATAGGATATTTCATATGGAATATCGGTTTTAGTGTATGCGCTAACAATTATTGTTTTTATATTCTGACCAGTATCTTTTTCTCTTATCTTTTTTAAAAAATCTAATCCTGACATTTGAGGCATTCTATAATCTGTAATAACCACAGAACAATTGTTTGTATTTTTATAAAAATATTCTAATGCTTTAACTGGATTATCAAAAGAGATGATGTTATAACCATTTGATTTTAAGTATTCACTGAAGAGATCCAGAACGTCTTTTTCATCATCGACCAATAATATGTAATAATTATTTTTATTTGATATTTTAAAGAAACCCCATTATTACTATATTATGGTTAATTTGTTATTAAATAGTTCTATTCATTTCATTTAAAAATTGGTTTATATGTAATTTGATATATTACATTAATAATAAAGATAATAAAAATAAATTACTTTGGTTTTTATAAAAATACTTTGAATATTTCATCCATAGAAAATGATTTTGACTTTTATTTACGTGTAGCAATATTTTCTATATCGGTTTTGTCAATTTTTACTATTGCAAAGTTGTAGTTACACAATTGATTTTTATTACTACTATTCTATTTTTAAGGATTTAGCCTTGAGCATAAATCAGAGATTAAGTTTTCTTGATAAAGGTATCATTCTATGATTTTATTTTTTTTATATTATAACTTTTGACGATGATGAATTCGAATATTTTTTGACATGATCTTGATAAAGATATCATATTGAAATGAATATATAAAATTTTGAGGTAATAACATAATAATTAAAGAGAACAAATAACATTAAATTTTATCTTTATTTAATTTTTAATTACGACAACATAATATTCAATTTACAGTATGTAAATTGAATAGAACCCTTCAGTTAATACTAAATTTGCTAGAAGAATAATCAACTATTTTTGATAGATATTGAAGCTCATATATTTGACATACAATATTAAAAGAAAACTAAGAAGCCTTTCTTTTAAATATTTTTAAACAGAATAACCATGAATTTCAGTTATTATTATAAAAAATGAATAATAAAATGATAAAGTTCTGATATCTCTACCACAAAAATTAGAATAAGATATTAACTTACTATTACAAATATCATATAATTATAATAGGATATTGATATTAACAAATGAATTTCCTTTTTACTCAAATAAATCATATCTATATAATAAAATTTTTCAATCATTAACAATAAATAATGTAATTTCTAAAAATGGGTGTGAACAGTAATTTTATCATTGTTTCATTAATGGTAATATTTACACTATGTATTACATTATCCTCTATTATTGTGCTTAATGCAGAAGGACAGAACGAAGATTTCAATATTACTACTCCTTCTCAATTTAATATCAGTAATGTAGAGAAATTTGAAACATATGAAAACTCAAAATATGGGATAAAAATTGACTATCCTTCCAATTGGCTAAAGACCGAGCCAGGTTCTACTATTGGCATGCCTCCTTATGAACAAATAAATGTTGTAACTTTTAGTTCTCCTCCCAAGAATGACCCTGTGTTAATGGTTATAGTGGCAAATAAAACTGCAGGAACATTAACAGATTTTGCAAGTGAAGAAATTAACCAACATAGAATAATATATCCTGATTTTAATCTTTTAAAGTTGGGAAATGTCAATCTAGGTCATAATCCTGGATATAACTTTATCTTCAATGCTTCTGATATAAATGGAAAATTCAAAGCTGCACAGATATGGACTATTAAAGATAATAAATTATTTTTACTTGTAAATACAGTAAGTGAACATCTATATCCTTTAACTTGGCCAACTATACAGAGAATGATAGATTCATTTGAAATTGTAAATTAGTACTATTAATCCATTGACAGTTTATTTTAAATAATATGAAAAACAAAATACCAATAATTTATAATAAAAAACATTCTCTTGATCAACTATAATTAAATATACCATAGTTTATTGCTCTAACAAGAATATTCAATTTTTTAGTGTTAGTAATAGGTGTAGTCATATGACACTATACCGTTAATTATTAAACATTAGAAACATCAACGACGCAGGAAACAAAACTTTTGTTCATTTGCAAATGAATTATAATAATATATATGCTTATGATTGAATCTAATTCTATCAAACAACAATATTCTAAATACAGAGTATACTCTATAACAAAAATATCATTATTACTGCAATAATAACAACAGCAATTGCAGACGTATTTATT
>Ga0126313_10001364_pt1 | contig 12832 bp, 14 predicted proteins | sample Plot105A_FD_89954 | JGI IMG/M metagenome (GOLD analysis project Ga0126313, IMG submission 89954) | Serpentine soil microbial communities from UC McLaughlin Reserve, CA, USA - Plot105A | ecosystem: Environmental > Terrestrial > Soil > Grasslands | place: USA: UC McLaughlin Reserve, Lake County...
ATCGTGGCCTCCGTCTCGACGCGGCCGTCGGCCCGCTTCTCCACGATGGCTCGCCACGATTCGAGCCGGAACAGCGGCTCGTAGTGGCCGCTCTCCTTGCGGATGAGGAGGTCGAGCGAGCCGTCGGCGGCCTCGAAGTGATAGCCGGTGTGCTCGAGCTCCTTGACGCGCTCGACGATCCGCGCGGCGGTGCCGTCGTCGACGCTCAGCCCCGCGGCGGCCGCCTTCTCGGCCGCGGTCCCGCGCCCGCTCAGCTCGGAGATCAACAGCTCGCGGCGGTTGCCGACGAGCTCGGGCTCGACGTGCTCGAACGTCGACGCGTCGGCACGCACGCCGGCGACGTGCATGCCGCCCTTGTGCGCGAACGCGTTCTTGCCCACGTAGGGCTGGTTGGGGTCGGGCACGAGGTTGAGCAGCTCGTCGACGAAGTGCGCGACCTCGGTCAGCTTCGCCAGGCGATCCGGCGCCACGACCTGGTGACCCATCTTGAGCTGCAGGTTGGCGATGATCGAGACGAGGTTGGCGTTGCCGGTGCGCTCGCCGACGCCGTTCATCGTGCCCTGGACGTGGCGCGCGCCGGCCTCGACCGCGGTGAGCGAGTTGGCCACGCCGCACTCCGCGTCGTTGTGGCCGTGGAAGCCGACCCGAACCCCGTCGCCGAGCTCCGTCACGACCGCGCGCGTCCCGTCGGCGACCTGCGCGGGGAGCGAGGAGCCGTTCGTGTCGCACAGGGTGAGCGTGTCGGCGCCGGCGTCGGCGGCGGCGCGCAGGCACTCCAGCGCGTAGGACTCGTCGTCGCGGAAGCCGTCGAAGAAGTGCTCGGCGTCGTAGATCACGCGCTTGCCCTGCCCGGCCAGGAACGCGACCGACTCGGCGATCATCGCCAGATTCTCGGCGCGGTCGACGCGGACCACCTTGTCGAGGTGCAGCCCCCACGTCTTGCCGACGATCGTGCACACCGGCGCGAAGCAGCCGGCCAGGATCCGCAGGCCGTCGTCGTCCTCCGCGCGCACGCCGCGGCGGCGGGTCATGCCGAACGCGGCGATCTGCGCGTGCCCGAAGCGCTCGCCGGCGAGCAGCTCGAACAGCTCGAGCTCCTTCGGGTTCGACGACGGGAAGCCGGCCTCGACGAGGTGCACGCCCAGCTCGTCGAGCCGGTGGGCGACCCGCAGCTTCTCGTGCGCGGACAGCGTCATGCCCTGGCCCTGCATCCCGTCGCGCAGGGTCGCGTCGTAGAGCTCGACGGAGGTCACGCGACCTGGCGGCTGACGTCCATGGCGTCCGGGTCCTCCGCCGCCACCGGGACCGGGTCCAGCCACTCGCGGTAGCGCTCGGCGCGGCCGTGCAGCGCGTCCTCGAAGACGGTCTGGACCGCACGGGTGATCTGGCCGGGCGTGCCGTCGCCGACCGGATGGTCGTCGATCTCGCGCAGCGGGGTGAGCTCGGCGGCGGTGCCGCACACGAACACCTCGTCGGCGAGGTACAGCTCGGCGCGGCCGATGTTGCGCTCTACGACCTCGAAGCCGAGGTCGCGCGCGATCTGGATGATCGACTTGCGGCTGATGCCGTCGAGGATCGAGGCGGTCTGCGGGGGCGTGTGGATGCTGCCGTCGCGGACGACGAAGATGTTCTCGCCCGAGCCCTCGCACACGTAGCCCTTGTCGTCGAGGAGGATCGCCTCCTCGTAGCCGGCCTTGTGCGACTCGATCTTGGCCAGGATCGAGTTGAGGTACTGGCCGCTGGCCTTGGCGTGCGGGATGAGCGAGTCCGGGCTGATCCGCCGCCACGAGGAGACCTGGGCGCGGATGCCGTTCTGCTTGCCCTCCTCGCCGAGGTACGAGCCCCACTCCCACACCGCGATCGTCACGTCGACGGGCGCGTCGAGCGGGAACAGGCCCATCGTGCCGTAGCCGCGGAACACGATCGGGCGGACGTAGCAGGAGCGCATCCCGTTGCGGGCGATGAGCTCGAGCGTCGCCCGGCGGATCTGCTCGCGGTCGTACGGGACCGGCATGTAGTACAGCTCGGCGGACTTGAACAGCCGGTCGACGTGGTCGACGTGGCGGAACACCGCCGGGCCGATCTCGGTGTCGTAGCAGCGGATGCCCTCGAACACCCCGGTGCCGTAGTGCAGGCCGTGCGTGAGTACGTGGACCTTGGCGTCCTCCCAGGCGACGAAGTCCCCGTTCATCCAGATGAGGTCCGCTTGGTTCACGACTCGACTCCCTTATCGCAGGTGTGCCAGCACCGCCCGGGTGGCCTCGGCCGTCGTCGCCGTCCCCCCCAGGTCGTGGGTCCGCAGCCCGTCGTCGAGCGCGCGGTCCACGGCCGATTCTAGGGCCGCAGCCTCGTTTTCCAAGCCGAGGCCGTGGCGCAGCATCATCGCGCCTGACAGGAACATCGCGAGCGGGTTCGCGATCCCCTGGCCCGTGATGTCTGGCGCCGAGCCGTGGACGGGCTCGAACATGCCGGGCTCGCCGGGGGCCCCGAGCGACGCGCTCGGCAGCATCCCGATCGAGCCGGTGAGCATCGCCGCCTCGTCGCTGAGGATGTCGCCGAACATGTTGTCGGTGAGGATCACGTCGAAGTGGCGCGGGGTCGCGATCAGGCTCATCGCGGCGTTGTCGACGAGCACGTGCTCGAGCTGGATGTTCGGGAACTCCTCGCCGTGGACGCGGCGGACCGTCTCGCGCCACAGCCGGGAGACCTCGAGCACGTTGGCCTTGTCGATGCTCGTCACGCGGCGGCGGGCGGCCCGGAACGCGCTGCGGGCGATCCGCTCGATCTCCTCCACCGTGTAGACGTTGAGGTCGGTCGCGCGCGTGTCGGTGCGGGTCTTCTCGCCGAAGTAGATGCCGCCGGTCAGCTCGCGGAACACGATCAGGTCCGTGCCCTCGATGATCTCGCGCTTGAGCGGGCTGGCGTCCAGCAGCGCGTTCGACGCGCGGACCGGGCGGAGGTTGGCGAACAGGTCGAGCTCGCGGCGCAGGCCGAGCAGCCCCTGCTCGGGGCGCGGCTTGTCGGGGTCGGTCGTGTCCCACTTCGGGCCGCCGACCGCGCCGAGGAACACCGCGTCGGAGCTCCGGCACGCGGCCAGGGTCTCGTCGGTGAGCGGCGTGCCGTGTGCGTCGATCGACGCGCCGCCGACGAGGTGCTCCTCGAACTCGAGGTCGTCGCACAGCTCGTTGAGGACGTCGACGGCGGCGGCCGTGACCTCGGGGCCGATCCCGTCTCCGGGCAGGGTGACGATGCGGGGCATGGGTCCTCTCGCGGGGTGGTCTGGGGGTCGGCGCTAGAGCGCGGTCGTGACGGGGCCGGGGCGCTCGCGCTCGGCCTCGTAGGCGGCGATCGCGTCCTCGCGCTGGAGCGTGAGGCCGATCTCGTCGAGGCCGTTGAGCAGGCGGTGCTTCGTGTCGGGGTCGATCTCGAACCCGACGGTGCGCCCGTCGAAGGCGACCTCCTGGGCCTCGAGGTCGATCCGCGCGCGGCCGGCGGCCATGACGGCCTTGACGTCCTCGAGCGGCAGGGGGATCGGGAGCAGGCCGATCTTGGTCGAGTTGGCGTAGAAGATGTCGGCAAACGACGGCGCGATGACCGCCTTGAAGCCGTAGTCCTCGAGCGCCCACGGCGCGTGCTCGCGCGACGAGCCGCAGCCGAAGTTGCGCCCGGCGGCGAGGATCGGGTTGGCCGGCAGGTCCCAGCCCGGGTCCTGCTTCCAGTCGTAGAACAGGAACTCGCCGAAGCCGGTGCGCTCGACGCGCTTGAGGAACTGCTTGGGGATGATCTGGTCGGTGTCGACGTCGTCGCGGTCGAGCACGCTGACCGCGCCGTCGATGACGGTGATGGGATCCATGCGGCGCTCTCAGCTCCAGTCGCGGATGTCGACGAAGTGGCCCTCGATCGCCGCCGCGGCGGCCATCTCGGGCGAGACGAGGTGCGTGCGGCCGCCGCGGCCCTGGCGGCCCTCGAAGTTGCGGTTCGAGGTCGACGCGCAGCGCTCGCCGGGCTTGAGGATGTCGGGGTTCATGCCCAGGCACATCGAGCACCCCGCGCCCCGCCAGTCGAAGCCGGCAGCCTTGAAGACCTCGTCGAGGCCCTCGGTCTCGGCCTGCTGCTTGACCTGCACCGAGCCCGGGACCACCATCGCGTAGACGTCGCCCGACACCTTGCGGCCCTGGACGACCTTCGCCGCGGCGCGCAGGTCGCCGATCCGCGAGTTCGTGCACGAGCCGATGAACACGCGGTCGAGCCTGATCTCCTGGATCGGGGTGCCGGGCTCGAGCGCCATGTACTTGAGCGCCCGCTGCTCGCCCTCGCTGCGCGGCTCCGGCACGGCCTCGGTGACCGGGACGACCTGGCCCGGGTTCGTGCCCCAGCTCACCATCGGGCTCAGCGCCGAGGCGTCGACGACGACCTCGCGGTCGAACGTCGCGCCGTCCTCGGTGCGCAGCTCGCGCCAGCGCGGGACGGCGTCGTCGAAGTCGGCGCCCTTCGGCGCGCCCGGGCGGCCGTCGACCCACTCGAACGTGGTGTCGTCGGGCGCGACCATGCCGGCCCGGCCGCCCCACTCGATCGTCATGTTGCACATCGTCATGCGGCCCTCCATCGAGAGCGCCTCGACCGCGGGGCCGGCGTACTCGACGGCGTGGCCGACCGCGCCGTCGACGCCCTCATGGCCGATCGTGCCGAGGATGAGGTCCTTGGCGGTGACGCCGAAGCCGGGCTCGCCCTGGTAGAGCACGCGCATCGACTTGGGGCGGCTCTGGACGAGCGTCTGGGTGGCGAGCACGTGCTCGACCTCGCTGGTGCCGATGCCGAACGCGAGCGCGCCGAACGCCCCGTGGGTGGCGGTGTGGCTGTCGCCGCACACGATCGTCATGCCGGGCTGGGTGACGCCGAGCTCGGGCCCGATCACGTGCACGATGCCCTGGCGGTCGGAGCCGAGCGAGTAGAGCGGAACCCCGAACTCCGCGCAGTTGCGCTCGAGCGTCTCGACCTGCACGCGGCTGAGCTCGTCGCGGATGCGCGCCGCGACGGGCGTGCCGTCGGTGGGCACGTTGTGGTCGGCCGTCGCGAGCGTGCGGTCGGGGCGGCGGACGGTGCGCCCGTTCAGGCGCAGGCCGTCGAACGCCTGCGGGCTCGTGACCTCATGGACGAGGTGCAGGTCGATGTAGATGAGGCCGGGAGCGACCTCGTGGGCGCCCCAGATCTTCTCGAACAGCGTGCTCGGCATTCCGTCTCCTCGGGTGTCGCTAGCTGCGGCGCAGGCCGGCGGAGACGACCGCCAGCAGGGCGGCCTCCCCGGGGCCGGGGTTCTCGAAGTGGTGGGGCAGGTCGGCGTCGAACGTGACGCAGTCGCCCTTCGTCAGCTCGTGGCGCTCGCTGTCGATGTCGAGCACGACGGCCCCGTGCTCGACGAGGGCGATCTCGCGGCTCCCCGGCTCGTGCATCGGCGGGTCGCCGGCGCCGCCCGTGCGTGCACCGGCGGCGAGCGTGTGGCGGCTGAGCTCCGCGCGCTGGCCGGGGAGTGGCGCGGTGAGGATCTCGAACGCGTGCCCCTGCTCGGGCGAGCCGCCGCGGCGGCGCTCGGCGGCACGGACGATCGTGACGGCGCCGGACTCGTCGAGGCGCAGGAGCTGGCTGAGCTTGAGCTCGAGGCCCGCGGCGATCCGGCCGGCGACCTGCAGCGTGGGGCTGGTCTCGCCCCGCTCGACCTGGCTGAGCATCGGCGCGGACACGCCGCAGCGCACGGCGAGCTCGCGCAGGGAGAGGTCCATCGCCTCGCGAAGCGCCCTCACGCGCGGGCCGATGTGGATCTGGGTCTCGTCGACGAGCGCCATTACGCCCGTACGCTATCGCATACGGTTGTTTCGAGAGTGGGCCGGACGCTCGTCTAGCCTGCAACGGGTGCCGCCCTTCGTCGCCCCGGACGTCATCGTGCTCGCCGGCGGCGGCGTGCTCGGCGAGGCGTGGATGAGCGGCGTGCTCGGCGGCATCGAGCACGCGACGGGCCTCGACCTGCGCCGCGCGGACGCCTTCGTGGGGACGTCGGCGGGGTCGATCGTGGCTGCGCGGCTCGCGTCTGGGCGCTCGCCGCGGCGGCCGGAGGAGGCATCGGACGACGGCGCCGACGAGGCGGCGCAGGACGCGGCGCAGGAGGACGGCGGAGAGCGCGGCTCGGTGGTGCGCGACGCGCTGCGCGGCGCCGGCGCGCTGGCCTGGGCCGGCACCGCGCCGGCCGCCTCCGCGGCGCTCGCGCTCGGCGCGCCGGGCGGCGCGCTCGTGCGCGCCGCGGCGCTCGCGCGGCTGCCGACCGGCGGGCGCTCGCTCGACGGGCTGCGCGAGCACGTCCGCGGCTGGGAAGTGCGCTTCGACGGCCGCCTGCGCGTGTGCACGGTCGAGCGCGGCAGCGGGCGGCGCGTGGTGTTCGGCGCGCCGGGTGCGCCGCCGGCCGACGTGGCCGACGCCGTCGTCGCGTCGTGCTCGATCCCGTGGGCGTTCGAGCCGGTGACGATCGGCGGTCGCGAGTACGTCGACGGCGGCGTGTGGAGCGTCACGAACCTCGACGCGGCGCCGGCCGGGCGCGGGACGCAGGTGCTGTGCCTGGACACGATCGCCGGCCTGCGGCCGCCCAACCGGCAGATGGCCGTGCTGCGGCGTGCGTTCCGGGTCGCGGCCGGGCTGGAGATCCAGACGCTGCGCCGGCGCGGCGCCCGAGTGCGCCACGTCGCGCCCGACGCCGCCGCGGCGGCCGCGATCGGCCCCGACCTCATGGACCCGGGCGCGCGGGCGCGCGTGCTCGCCGCCGGGCACCGGCAGGGCCGCGCGCTGGCCGGCGGCTGAGCCGCGGCTCAGGGCGCCTCGCTCGAGCTGACGTGGTGCAGCTCGACGTCTGCCGCACGGACCGGGACGCTGTCGTCGAGCTCGGGGCCCCCGCCCGCTCGGTAGGCGAGGAGGTCCTCACGCGAGGTCCAGCGCTCGTACACGTTGACGCGCCCGGCGTCGAGGACGTCGGGGCTCAGAGCGAAGTCGAGGCAGCCAGGCGCCTCGCGGGCGTGGGCGAGGATGGGGATCCGCGCCCGCAGGAACGCGTCGCGCTGCGCCGGGTCGACATGGATGGTGCCCGAGACGATGATCGTCATCGGGCGACGCTAGCCCGGCGACTCAGTCGTCGTCGCCGCCGCGTCCGCGGCCCCGGCCGCGCCCGCCGCCGCTGTCGTCGCCGGAGGGGCTGTCGTCGGAGCCGGACCCGGAGCCGGATCCCGAGCTCGACCCCGAGCCGCCCCGCGACCGCCGGCCACCGCCGTCGTCGCCGGCCTCGGTCGTGCGCGTCGGCTCGCTGCGGTCGCTCCGCGTGCGCCGCGGCGTGGTCGAGGTGGTGGTCGTGGTCGTGGTCGTGGTGCTCGTGCGGTCCTCGGTGGTCGCCGCCGGCGGCGCGAGCGACTCGCCGGCGCGCAGCGGCCGGGCCGACAGGCCCACGCTGTCGCCGGAGATCGCGTTCGCGGCCAGGCCGATGCCGAGCGCCGCGCCCACGCCGAGGACGGCGAGGGCGATCAGGGTCCCGGTCCGTCGCGCGTTCATGTCTCCTCCAGGCTCGTCGTCAGCTCGCGCGTGGGCGCCTCGTCCGCGGCGGCGCCGCTCGCCAGCGGCAGCCGCACCTCGGCGCGCGCTCCACCTCCGGGCCGGTTGGCGATGGTCGCCTCGCCGCCCCAGCGGCGGGCGAGCACCCGCACGATCGTCAGGCCGAGCCCGCTGCCGCTCGGGCGCTCGGCGCGCGAGCGGCCGCGGAAGAAGCGGTCGAACACCCGCTCCTCCTCGCCCGGCTCGAGGCCGGGGCCGGCGTCGGCGACGAGGACGGTCCCGGCGCCCGCGCCGGCGCGCAGCTCGATCGTCACGGTCGTGCCCGGCTCGGTGTGCTCGATCGCGTTCTCGACGAGGTTGTCGAGGATCACCGCGACGTCCTCGGCCGAGGCGGCGACGCGGGCGCCGCCGCTGCGATCGCGCAGCTCGAGCTCGCAGTCGTGCTCGTCGGCGACCGACACCCAGCGCTCGACCGCGGCCTCGGCCGCGCCGCGCAGGTCGAGCGGCGCGACGGCCGCGGGCCGCTGCCCCTCGCGGGCGAGCGTGAGCAGGTCGGTGACGGTGCGGGCCAGGCGCTCGGTCTCGCGCTCGCCGGCCTCGAGGTCGCGCCGCAGGGCCGGGTCGTCGGCCTTGAGGCCCGCGGCTTCGAGGCGCAGCCGCAGGCCCGTGAGCGGCGTACGGAGCTGGTGGGCGGCGTTGGCGACGAAGTCGCGCTGGGCGGCCATCGACCGGCCGAGCCGCTCGGTCATGTCGTTGAACGCGTGCGCGACCTCGCGGTGCTCGCGGGCGCCGGCCTCCTCGGCGCGGGCGTCGAGGTCGCCGGCCTCGACGCGGCGCGCGGCGGCGGTCAGCCCGCGCAGCGGCCGCGACAGGTACCCCGCGAGCAGCCAGGCGACGACGAGCCCGAGCGCGAGCGCCCCGACGCCGAGGCCGATGAGCGCCAGCGTGTCGCGGCGCACCTCCGAGCGGACGGCGTCGACTGCCTGCGTCACGCGGACGGCGCCGGTGGTGCGCCCGCCCTCGACGACGGGCACCGCGGTGAACAGCAGCTCCTGGTCGAGCGACGCGCTGAAGCGGGTGCCCTGGGACACGTCGCCGCGCAGCGCCGCTCGGATCTCCGGCCGGGTCGCGTAGGACGCGGCGGACCGGCCGGAGCCCTCGGAGTCGGCGAGCAGCCGCCCGCGCGAGTCGACGACGATCACGCGGCCGCCGACCGCCGGCGCGGCGGTGCGCACGAGCGGGGCGAGCTCTTCGCGGCGCGTGAGCTGCCCGGCCGCGCTGGCGGCGACGAGCTGCGCCTGGTTGGCGGCCTCCGCCTTGATCTCCGCGTCGACGCGCTTGGAGAGGTTGAGTGCGAGCGGGACCTCGAGCGCGATGAGCATGAGGACGAGCACGTACGCGAACGCCGCGAGCTGCCAGACGCGGACGCTCATCGCGCGCGGGTGCGTGGGATCGAGTTTCCGAAAATGAAGCCGACGCCGCGCACGGTGTGGATGTAGCGCGGCGCGGCGGAGTCGTCGCCGAGCTTCTTGCGCAGGCCGCTGACGTGGACGTCGAGCGTCTTCGTCGAGCCGAACCAGTTGACATCCCAGACCTCGTCGATGAGCCGCTCGCGCGTGACGACCGCGCCGGCACTGCGCATGAGCAGGTGCAGGAGGTCGAACTCCTTGCGCGTGAGGTCGACCGGCGCGCCGGCCTTCGCGACCGAGCGGGTCGCCGGGTCGAGGCGCACGTCGGCGACCTCGATCGGCCCGTCGTCCTGGCCGGCGGCCGGCGCGGCGGCCTGGGCGGTGCGGCGCAGGACGGCGCGCACGCGGGCGGTCACCTCGCGGGCGCTGAACGGCTTGACGACGTAGTCGTCGGCGCCGAGCTCGAGGCCGACGATCCGGTCGGCCTCGTCGCCGCGGGCGGTCAGCATGATGATCGGGACCTGCGAGCTGCGGCGAACCTCGCGGCAGACGTCGAAGCCCGAGCCGTCGGGCAGCATCAGGTCGAGCAGGATGAGGTCGGGGCGCAGGCTCGCGGCCGCGTCGACCGCGTCGGCCGCCGTGCCGGCCACCTGGAGGTGGAAGCCCTCGCGCGTGAGGGTCTCGGCGAGCGGCTCCGCGATGGCCGGCTCGTCCTCGACCAGGAGGATCGTCCGCCGCCCGGATGCCATGTCCACATCGTAGGAGGTCATCTGTCGCTCGCTCGCCGGCAGCACACCGGCACCGCTGGCCGCCGGCGAAGCCGATCGCTCAGCACGCGCCACGCGCCACCGGCGGGCCGGCGAGCCGGCCCGCCAGTGGTGGGCGCCCGCCATCCGGGCGGGCGCCGCGCGTGCGGGCGGCGCTTCGTCAGTCGTCGTCGCCGCCGCGGCCCCGGCCGCGGCCGCCGCCGTCGTCGTCGCCGCCGCGGTCGTCGAAGCCCACGTCGTCGGACCCACGCCCGCGGCCGCCGTGGTCGTCGCCCGCGTCGTGGTTCGGGCCGTCGTCCGAGCTCCGGCTCCGGCCCCGGCGGTCGTCGTTGACGTCGTGGTTCGGGCCGTCGTCCGAGCTCCGGCCCCGGCCCCGGCGGTCGTCGTTGACGTCGTGGTTCGGGCCGTCGTCCGAGCTCCGGCCCCGGCCCCGGCGGTCGTCTGAGACGCTGTCGTCCGAGCCGCGGCCGCGGCCGCGGCGGTCGTCCGTGCCGGGCGCGTCGTCGCGGCCGCGCCCGCGCCGGCGGTGCTGGTGGACGGTCGCGGCGGTCGTCGTGCCGGTCGTCGTGGTCCGCTCCGGCGCCGTCGTCGTCGGGGTCGTCTGGGTGGTGGCGGCCGTGGTGGTCCCGGCCGGGTCGTCAGCGCCGTTCGAGCCCATGGCTCCGATGGCCAGGGTCCCGCCGGCGGCGAGGGCGCCGCTCAGCGCGGCGGCGAGCAGGGTGCGGCGCATCAGTCGTCGCTCCCGCCGTGACGGCCGCCGCCGCCCGAGCGCTCGACGAACGTGGCGACCCACGCGCCGTTCGAGCGGCGGACGTTGGCCTCGATGCGGGTCATCCCGGCACGCAGGGCGCCGAACCCGCCGACGCGCTGGAAGCGCGTGCGGCTCGTGACCCTGATCGTCACGGTGCCGCGCTCGCTGTCGCGCAGGCGGAAGCTGCGGGCGCTGCGGTTGACGGACACGATCGTGCCCTCGAACTGGCGGGTCGCGGCCTGGGTGGCCGGGGCGGTCTGCGTGGCGGGGGCGGCGGCCTGGGCCGCTCCGGTCGTCCCGAGCGCTCCGAGCGCGACGGTGACGGCGGCGATCTTCCTGATCCTCATGACTTCCTCCTGATTGGGCTTGCTTCCGGTGTGGTGCACAGGATGCGCCCGGGCCGGGAAACCGCCGGGAAGGCCCGGGCCAGGAGTTCGCCAGGGAAGGGTTAGGAGATCCTTCAGGCCGCGAGGGAGACGGCCGCGGCGACGAGCTCGGCGTTGCCGGCGGCGGGCGTGCCGTCCTCGAGCTCGAGAGTGTCCTCGAGCCCGACGCGGATGTCGTGACCGGGCTGCACCGCGCGCCGCAGGACGGCCCACGTGGCGCGCTCGGCGCCGTGGTGCAGGCGCGGCGCGTCGATCCCGGTGCGGTCGAGCGCGCGGTCGATCGCCGCCGCCCGCGCCACCGCCGTCGCGGCGTCGTGGTCCTCGGCCTCGACGAGCACGCGCACCAGCGCGCCGGCGAAGCCGCTCTCGGCCAACGCCCCGACGTCCTCGACGCTCCACACACCTGCCTCGACGCCGATCCCCGACTCGCGCAGCGCGGCCATCACCTCGCGGTGGCCGTCCTCGGAGAGGTTCACCGATGCGAAGTCCGGGCCGCTCGTCCACGAGCGGATCGCCGCGACGCGTGCGGCGACGTCCGGCGCGATCCACGCGGCGGTCGACACGCCGACCGGCAGCCCCGGGCACGCCGCCCGGATCGCCGCGACGGCCGCGTCGATCACCGGCGCGTCGAGCGACTCCGCCCCGTCGTCGCCGCGCGGGTGGACGTGGAACGCGTTCGCGCCGGCGGCCGCCGCGGCGCGCGCGTCGGCGGCCAGCTCGGCGGCAGTGACCGGCAGCGCCGGGTGCGCCCCGGCGGGCCGGGTGCCGTTCAGGCAGGCCTGGACGAGAATCCCCATGCGACGCGCAGGATCGTCCGCGCGACGGAGAGCAGGTCCTCGACGCGGACGCGCTCGTCGACCGCATGGGCGAGCTCGATGCCGCGCGGGCCGACCATGACGCAGGGAATCCCGCGCGCGCAGAACAGCCGCATGTCCGCGCCCCACGGCACGCCCGCGACGCGCGCCGGCGCGCCGCGCTCCGCCGACACCGCATCGCGGACGAGCACGGCGAATGGGTCGTCGGCGGGCGTCTCGCCCGGCGCGAACTGGCCGCCGCGCCACCGCACGCTCGCCGCGCCGTCGCCCGCGGCGGCGACGACCGCCTCGACCGCGGCCCGAGCCTCGTCCAGCGACTCGCCGACGCGGACCGGGGCGCGGCCCGCGAACACGAGCCGATCGGGCACGGTGCTCGGCCACTCCCCCGCCCCGACCTTGCCGACGACCAGCGGATACGGCAGCTCGAGCTCGCGCATGAGCGGATGGGCGACGTCGGCGTTCATGGCGCGCTCGTGGCCCGCCAGCGCGGCGTGCACGGGCACGTAGCGGTCGATCGCCGAGACGCCCTCGAGGCGGTGGGCGGCGTGCGCCGAGACGCCCTCGACGACGCCCTCGAAGACGATCGAGCCGGCCTGCGCGCAGACGACGTCGAAGCCGGTCGGCTCGGGGATCAGGCACGCGTCGAAGGCGCTGTCGCGCTCGAGCGCCGCGAACGTCCCGAGGCCGCCGTCCTCTTCGGACGAGACCCGAGGAGCACGACCTCGCCGTGGGGCGCGCGGTCGCCCAGCGCACCGAGCGCGTGCAGCGCCGCGACGACGGCGCCCTTCATGTCGACCGCCCCCCGGCCCCAGACGAAGCCGTCCTCGATGACGCCCGCCCACGACCCGTGGCGCCACGTCGCGGTGCCCGGCGGCACCACGTCGACGTGCCCGTCGAGCGCCAGCCGGGGCCCGTCGTCCCGGGCGCCGGGCACCGCGACCGTCAGGCCGAGGAGCTCCGTTCGGGGGCCCTCCTCGCCGGGGTGGTCGGGGAGCGCGCGCAGCGCCTCGAGGTCGTGGCGGTGGAGCTCCGCGCGGAGGCCGAGCGCCTCCGCCAGCTCGCCCAGCCGCTCGAGTGCCGCGCGCTCGTCGCCGGTGACGCTCGGGACCTGCACGAGCGCCGC
>Ga0126313_10001365_pt1 | contig 12831 bp, 11 predicted proteins | sample Plot105A_FD_89954 | JGI IMG/M metagenome (GOLD analysis project Ga0126313, IMG submission 89954) | Serpentine soil microbial communities from UC McLaughlin Reserve, CA, USA - Plot105A | ecosystem: Environmental > Terrestrial > Soil > Grasslands | place: USA: UC McLaughlin Reserve, Lake County...
GACGAGGTGCGGGTCGTCTCCCCCGCCACGAGCCTCGCCTATATACCCGATGAGCAGAGGAAGATCGCCGAAGAACGCCTCGCCGGGCTGGGGCTGGAGGTCACCTACTCGAAGAACGCTGAGATCCTGGACGAGTTCGACTCGGCGCCGGTGGGAGCCCGAGTCTCGGATCTACACGAGGCATTCTCCGACCCGAATGTCGAAGGGATGCTCACCACGCTGGGTGGTTACAACAGCAACCAGCTCCTACGCTCCCTGGACTACGGCCTGATCCGGGACAACCCCAAGGTCCTCTGCGGCTTCTCGGACATCACCGCCCTGGCGACCGCGATCCACGTGAAGACCGGTCTCGTCACCTATTCCGGTCCCCACTACTCGACGTTCGCCATGAAGCGCGGCATCGAGTACACACTGGCGCACTTCGAGAGGTGCTTGATGCAGGAAGGTCCCTACGAGGTCGAACCCGCCGACCACTGGAGCGACGATCCCTGGTACGCTGACCAGGAGAACCGTGAGTTCGTCCCCAACTCCGGTTACGAGGTCCTGAACGAAGGCGAGGCGGACGGCACGTTGCTCGGGGGCCACCTCGGGACCCTCCTGTTGCTGTGCGGTACGCCCTACATGCCGGACCTCGCCGGCTCGCTCCTGCTGCTCGAGTGCGACGAGGAGACCAGGCCCGAGCACCTCGACAGGGAGCTCCAGTCGCTGGCCCATCAGCCGGACTTCGAGGAGGTGCAGGGCCTCGTGTTCGGGAAGTTCCAGAAGGCTTCGGGGGTGGACACGAGGACGCTCGCGGCCATCCTCGGGAGCAAACCCGAGTTCGCCGGGATACCCGTAGTCGCCGGTGCCAGCTTCGGTCACACGACGCCCCAGTTCACCTTCCCCATCGGCGGCCGGGGCAGGGTGAGCACCGTGGGAGGAACGGCCCGGCTCACGATCGACGAGCACTGAAGCGTCCTAGAAGACCCGACCGGTCCCTTCTCCGGCGAGGACCCGGCGGGCCGCCCCGGCCACCCGGCTGAGGTAATCGTCGTCGTTCGGGACGAAGTCCGAGGGGCTTACACGCGTGGCGACCGCCCTCCCCCCCGCGTACTCCACGGCCGGTACGCTCTCACCGTCGCCGAGCGCCTCCACGAGATCCAGCCTAATGCTGAGGATAGCCTCCACCTCCTCGACCTGGAGCCGCATCCTCTCCGGGGGAGTGGTATCTACGAAGAGGAAGACGTCGTGGAACTCGCGGTCGCACCCGCCCGGTATCTCCTGCTCGACGCGGCGGGTCCCCAGCGGGATGAGCCTCCCGGGCTCGACCCTCAGGCCCAGCTCCTCCTCGACCTCGCGCAGCCCGCCCCTGATGGGTTCTTCCCCGGCGGCGAGATGGCCGGCGGCGGTAATGTCGAGCCGGCCCGGCCAGGTGTCTTTCGTCGCGGCCCGGCGCTGGACGAGCAGGTAGGGCTCACCGGAGGCGTCCGTGCCGCAGATCCAGCAGTGGAAGCCCCGGTGCCAGAGCCCCCGGCGGTGGGCCTCGCTCTTCCACGAAACCTCGCCGGTGGGCCTCCCGGACCCGTCCAGAACGTCAACCCTCTCGTCCACGCAACACAGGTTAGCATCTATAGCCGGTCAGCCAGCGAGCAAGAACTCCAAAAAGCTGACAAGCTGAAATGCTGACAAGCTGAAATGCTGCCGAGCGGAGGGAGGCAAGTTGGTCACCGTGGTCATAGGAAGCTACTTCGAGGACGAGCACGTCCGGCGCATCAGCGACGTGGACGGGCGGCTGCGGGTCCTCTACCGGGAGGACCTCGTCCCGCCGCCGAGATGGCCGGGGGATCACGCGGGCCCGGAAGGTTGGCGCCGCGCGCCGGAGGAAGAGGAGGAATTCCTGGCCATGCTCGGGGAAGCCGAGGTACTCTACGACTTCCCCCCGGGGCACGTCCGGGACCTCACTGAGGTCGCGCCCGGGCTGCGGTGGGTGCAGGCGAGTATGGCCGGGGCGGGCGAGGTGGCGAAGAACGCCGGGCTCCTGGAGACGGACGTCGTGGTAACGACCGCGAGCGGCGTCTACTCGAACCCTCTCGCCGAGTTCGCCCTCATGGCCATGCTCCAGGACGCCAAGAACCTCGACAGGCTGAGGCGCGACAAAGCCGCAAAGACCTGGCGGCAGATCGACACCGGCACTCTGGAGGGCAAGACCCTGTGCGTCGTCGGGATGGGGAGCATCGGGCGCGCCATAGCCGATCGCGCGCGGCCCTTCGGGATGCGTGTCGTCGGGGTCAAGCGGACGGTGGGCGAGGACGACCCCGCGTGGGAGCACGCCGACGAGCTCTACGTCACGGGTCGGCTGCACGACGCCTTGGGCGAAGCCGACTACGTGGCCGTCGCGCTGCCGGGCACCCCGGAGACCCGGCACCTCGTCGATGCCGAAGCTATAGGCGCCACGAAGCCGGGTGCCTACTTCGTGAACGTCGGGCGAGGAACGGTGGTAGACGAAGGGGCGCTCGTCGAGGCGTTGGAGGGCGGTCATCTCTCCGGGGCGGCGCTGGACGTGTTCGAGGTCGAGCCGCTGCCGGAGGAGAGCCCGCTGTGGGAGCTGGAAAACGTGATGATCAGCCCGCACTCGACGGACATGGTGCCGGCCCTGATCAACAAGCGCCAGACGGACCTCTTCTGCGAAAACCTGCGCCGGTACCTGGCAGGTGAGTCCCTACTCAACGTCCTCGACAAGCGGCTGCTGTATTAGCTGGTCAGCCGCTCAGCAATGCTCGATCGAGTTTGCCAAAGCGGATGGGGTGGTATATTTTGGCCCAGGCGTATGGATCTCGGGGAGACATCGAGTACCGGCGCGCCTCTCACGTGGAGGCGCGGCCGTGAAATCTACTCAAGGGGGAGGTCCTGAGCGGGCTATTCTTGAACAGCTTCCAGCTGCTCTTCGCGCTCTTTCTGGTCCTTTTGAATGGTCTGTTCGTGGCGGCGGAGTTCGCGTTCGTAAAGCTACGGAGCACGCAGGTGGAGCGTCTCGTGCAGGAGGGCCGTAGCGGGGCCGGGCTCGTCAGCGAGGCCACCGGCAAGCTGGACGCCTACCTCTCCGTCTGCCAGCTCGGCATCACGATATCCTCCCTGGGCCTCGGGTGGATAGGCGAGCCGGCCTTCGCGCACCTCATCGGACCCCTGCTGGCGCCTCTGGGCGTTTCGGAAGGCAGCATCCACGTCATCTCCTTCGGGTTGGCCTTCGGGACGATAACGTTTTTGCACGTCGTGTTCGGGGAGCTGGCGCCGAAGAGCCTGGCCATCGCGAGGGCCGAGGGGACCTCTCTGTTCGTGGCCCCCTTCATGAAGATCTTCTACTATCCCTTCTTACCCGGCATCGTCGTGTTCAACGGGACCGCCAACGCCGTGGTCCGGCTCTTCGGAGTCCCGCCGGCCTCCGAGACCGAGGAGACGCACTCGGAGGAGGAGGTGCGCATGATCGTCTCCCAGTCGGCCCGGCGGGGGGCGGTGGAGCGTGACGAGGAGGAGATGGTCGACGCGGTCTTCGAGCTCAACGACAAGGTGGCGCGCGAGATCATGGTCCCCCGCCCCGACACCGTGACGCTCCCGGCGGAGATGCCCTTGAAGACGCTCGTCTCCGTGGCGGCGGCGGGCAACTATACCCGCTACCCGATCTACGAGGGCGACTCTTCGGACAGAATCATCGGGGCGGTGCACGTCAAGGACGTCCTGCGCGCCGTCGAGTCCGAGGGCGGCCTGGAATCGGACCTCACGGCCCGCGACCTGATGCGCGAGGTGCTCATCGTCCCCGAGAACCGTCGCATAGACGAGATCCTGGAGGATTTCCAGAGGCAGGAGCTCCAGATAGCGATAGTCATAGACGAGTGGGGTTCTTTCGAGGGGCTCTTCACCCTCGAGGACATCATCGAGGAGATCGTCGGGGAGATCCGGGACGAGTTCGACGAGGAGGAGCCGGCGCTCCACGAGCTCCCGGACGGGTCCTACGCTATAGACGGCCGTATCCCGATAGGGGTCGTCAACGAAGCCTTGGGCTCTGAGTTCGAGAGCGAGGACTTCGACACCATCGGCGGCCTCGTCCTCGGCCACCTGGGCCGGGTGCCCGAGGTCGGCGACGAGGTACGCCTCGACGGCTACCTCCTCCGCGTCGACGAGGTGGACGGCCCCCGCGTCGCCCAGGTCATCGCCCGCGAAGCGCCCCAAGAGGCCGACCAGACGGCAGAGGATCCCGCCGAAGATAGCCGGGGCGAGAGATCGTCGTGAGAGGCTCCACCGGAGGGACATGCCCGCCTCCAGGACGGGAGACTTCGAGACCCTACGCTCGTCAATGACGAACGCTCTTGACGAGTGTCCGGAGATTAAGTAGGCGCAGCTCGGCCTCGAGGGCGATCCGGACACGTCCGAACTCCTCTTGGAACTGCTCAAGCAACCCCGGGGCGGCGGAGAGGCGGGCCATCCATGTCGTCCCACGTTGCGCGAGCTTCGTTTGAGGGTGTGTGCTATCCGCTCCACCGACGGCCCATCCTCTTCATCTATGGCCAAATAGACTGAGCCTCACTCTCACCAAGCTCTCACTTCGCAGGCGCATCCAGCAACCTGCGGGCATCTGAAGTCACCAGCCAGGACCGTAAGCTTTTGACACCTGATCCGCACGACCCTCTCCCCGGTGAGGTCTTACGCGAAAGAGACGTAGACGGCAGCCACTACCATGGTCAGTACGATGGTCACGATCAACAGCTCTCGCACAAACTCACACCCCCTATGGCTGCACCGGGTCGCGCTCCTGCAGGGCGTATAGCCGGGCGTAGCGGCCGTCCGCGGCGATGAGCTCTTCGTGGGTGCCGACTTCGGCGACGCGGCCGCCCTCGATCACCAGGATCTGATCCACGTTCCTCACCAGCCGTAGCTCGTGGGCGATAACGAAGGTGGTACGTCCCTCGGTCAGGGCGCGCCAGCTCTCCTCGACGGCGTTCGCCACCTCGGCGTCGAGGCCGGACTGGGGCTCGTCGAGGATCAGGATCGGACCCTCCCTGAGCATCGCCCGGGCGATGGAGACGCGCTGCCGCTGCCCTCCACTCAGGCTCTCCCCCCGCTCGGAGAGCACGGTGTCGTAGCCTTCAGGCAGCTCCCGGATGAACGCGTCCGCCCCGGCGAGCTCGGCGGCCCGCTCGATCTCCGCCCTCGTCGCCCCGCTCCTCCCGTAGGCGATGTTCTCCGCGACCGTCGCCCTGAAGAGCATCGGCTCCTGCGGCAGGAACGTGATCTGGCCCCGCAGAGACTTGAGCGTGAACCCCCTTATGTCCTCCCCGTCTACGAGCACGCTCCCCCTTTGCGGGTCGTAGAGGCGGGCCACGAGGCTCGTGACGGTGGTCTTGCCGGCCCCGCTGACGCCGACGAGCGCTACCCGGCTCCCGGCCTCGACCTCGAAGTCCATCCCGCTCAAGACCTCCCCGGCCTCATCCTCGTAGGCGAAGTAGACATCCTCGAAGGTGACGCGGCCCGCAAACGGCGGCGCGGGGCGGGCGTCGGGGGACTCCTTCACGGTCGGTTCGGCGTTCAAAAGCTCGATGATGCGCTCGCCGGAGACGAGGGATTTGCCGATCTGGTTCGCCTGCCTGGAGAGCGCCCACAAAGGAGAGAGGAAGAGGCCGAGGTAGGCGACGAAGACGGTGAGGTCTCCTAGAGAGAGGGCGCCCGAGAGCACCTGGCGGGCGCCGAAGTACACCACGAGCGAGGTCCCCAGGCCCCCGACGACGCCGAGCACCGTGCTGAACTTGGCCTCTATCACCGAACTGTCCACGCTCGCCCTGAGCGACTCCCGGCTCTCTTCGCGGAAGCGCTCCATCTCGTCGTCCTCGCGCCCGAATATCTTTACCGCCCGGATACCGGTCACCGCCTCCTGCATCACGGAGGTTATGGCCCCCTCCTTGGTCCTGACGACCCGCATCCGCTCGATGAGCGCCTCCCGGTAGCGGCGCACCGCCAGGAAGAGGAAAGGAACCGTAACGAGGGCGAGCAGGGTGAGCTGCCAGTTGAGCCAGACCATCACGACCAGCATTCCGAGGAGGATCATGACCGACGAGAGGACCTCGACGACCGAGTCTACCAGCAGGCTCCGGACCTCCTTCACGTCGCTGGTGACGCGGGTTATGGTGTCGCCGGTGCGCTTCTTGCCGTGGTAGTCGAGGCCGAGCGCGTGGACCCTGGCGTAGAGGGCGTCGCGCATGTCGAAGACGGTCTCCTGGCCGAGCTTGCTCAGCAGGTAGCGCCGGAAGGCGGCGATGCTGCGGGTGGCCGTGAAGATCACGACGATGAGGAACGCGATGCCCGCGAGCAGCAGGGCCTCGTCGGCGAGGAGGCCGGGCAGGGAATCCGGAAGTCGCTTGTTGTCGGTCAGCACGTAGTCTATGGCCAGCGCGAGAGGCCACGGTTGGGCCAGGCTGGTCACCGTCTCCAGGAGCAGGATCGCCAGCGCCAGCGTAAGACCTCTCCGGCGCGACCTCAGGAACGGCGTGAAGTTGGATAGCGTCTCTTTCGTGCGCCGCAGCCCGGCGCGCAGCTCGATCAATCTATTCACCCGAATAGGATACCGCACCCCCGGCGGGTAGAATGTGGGAGCCATACCGAACCGCTACGCACGGAGGACCCGTGGCCCGAAGAGTGCTCGCAGCCGTCGAAGACCTGTTGTTCAAGAGCAAGATCTCCGAGACCGCCGACCAGCTCGGCGTCGAAGCCGGGTTCCCCCGAACCCCGAACAAGCTCCTCGATGCTCTCAGAGAGTCCCCGCCCGACCTCCTCATCCTCGACCTCAACTCGATGCGCTTCGAGCCCCTCACGCTCCTCCGCACCGTGAAGTCCGACGAAGCCACGAACGGCGTGCCCACCGTCGGCTTCCTCTCCCACGTCCAGAAGGACCTCGCGGTGGCCGCTAAAGAGTCCGGCTGCGATCGCGTAATGGCCCGCAGCGCCTTCACCAGGGACCTGCCGCAGATACTGTCCGGAGGAGGGGCCAGCACTTCCGTAGACGAGGCCGGCGTTGGCTGAGGGCGGAGCCTGGGAGCGTCTCCGGAGCGAGAGGCTCCTCGAGACCCCGTACTTCGCCCTCCGCTCCGAGAGGCTCAGGCTCCCCGACGGCGCCGTCAAGGAGGCGTACTACGTCCTCGAGCGCCCGGACGCCGCCATAATCTTCCCGCTCACCAAAGAAGGCGAGGTCGTCCTCGTCCGCCAGTACCGCCCGCCGCTGGAGAGGATGGAGCTCGGTCTGCCCGCGGGCCTCGTCGAAGAAGGTGAAAAACCGGAGGCCGCGGCCCGGCGCGAGCTGCTCGAGGAGACCGGGTACTCGGGGGGCGAGTGGGAACCCCTGGGCTCTCTGGCCTCCTCCCCGAGCCTCAAGGACAACTGGGCCTACCTCTTCCTGGCCTGCGGGGTCGAGGAGACCGCCCTGCCGGACCCCGACGAGCACGAGCTGGTGGAAAGGGTGAAGGTTCCCATAAAACAGATGCTGGATCTCATCCGGGCCGGCGAGATAGTCAGCTCCAGCGGCGTCGCCGCCATCATGCTCGCCCTGAAGCGTCTGGATGAATCGGGAAACGACTCACGAGCGTGAGATCTCCTCTGAGATGCGCATAGTCGACCTCGAACCCGGTGACGAAGAGACCGTCCGGCAGGCGGCGATCCTGCTGGTCGAAGGATTCAAGGAAAACTGGCCCGACGCCTGGCCGGACGTGGACGCCGCCCTCGAAGAGGTGCGCGAATCTTTCGGCGAGGGGCGGATCAGGCGGGTAGCCGTCGGCGAGAACGGCGCCGTCCTCGGCTGGATCGGCGGCATCCCTTCCTACGGCGGCAAGGTGTGGGAGCTGCACCCGCTGGTGGTGCGCCCCGATCTCCAACGCCGCGGCATCGGTCGCGCGCTTGTCGCCGATCTGGAGGAACGCGTGCGGGAGCGCGGCGGCCTCACGATCTGGCTCGGCACCGACGACGAGACGGGCATGACGACCCTCTCGGGCGTGGACCTCTACCCGAACGTCCTCGGGCACCTCGCAAACATTAGGAACCTGCGCGGCCACCCGTACGAGTATTACTCCAAACTCGGCTATTCCATAGTTGGAGCGATGCCGGACGCCAACGGTCCCGGCAAGCCCGACATCTACATGGCCAAGCGCTGCCGGTGAGCCCACCTCACGAATAACCAGCCCACGCCAATGCAAAGAGCCCGGAGCCAAAAGCCCCGGGCTCTCGATGATGACTCTGTCTTCGTCTAGCAGGTAAAGGAGCCACCGCAGCCACAGCCGCCGGAGACGTTCGGGTTGTTGACGGCGAAGCCGGCGCCCATGAGGCCGTCCACGTAGTCGAACTCGCTCCCCATGATGTAGGGGACGCTCATCGCGTCAATGAGGACCCTGACGCCCTTCGTCTCGAAGACCTCGTCGTCGTCGTTGACCTCGTCGTCGAAGTAGATGCTGTACTGGAAGCCCGAGCAGCCGCCGGGCCGGACACCGATGCGCAGCCCGAGGTCCTCCTCGCCCTCCTGGGCGATGAGGGTCTTGACCTTCTCCGCGGCGTTGTCGGTGATAGAGACTATGGTCGTCTCCTGCTTCTGGTCCATCAGCACCTCCCGAGGAATGCTGTAGTTAGCTCGCTTTGGGCAATGGAATTATTACACCGCCCACCGCATAGTTCAACGTGGGGTTCCGGCTCTCCCGCGCAACCTTCCGCGCAGCGCCCGCAACGACTTCGCGAGCCGTGTCTTTCCCAGCCGCGTCTTGTACGCGGCTGCGCTCCGCCTCGCCCGCACGAGCAGAGAGGCGGGATTCACCGCCCCGAGCGCCCTCCGCCAGAGGGGCAGGCGTCCGAAGGCCCGGATAGCCCGCCGGTACGCGGACGAGACGTGGCGGGACCCGTCCGGGGCGGAGCGCTGCGAGTAGAGGTGTTCGGAGTACGCCCGGGCGAACCCTTCCATCGGCCCTTCCTCCACGCCCACCGCCCCGGCGAGGAGCAGGACCCGCTCGGTGGGGGTGAGCGCCGGCGAGTCGGCCATGACGCCCCTGCCGGGGATCAGCACGTCGCGCAGCCGGCCCGTCAGGTCCCGGTAGAGATCTTCGGGGCGTCCCCGGGCGAGGAGCGCCTGCTTGGCGAGCGGGACGGCGGCGACGAGGAGACCGGGCAAGAGCACGAGGAGAGGCCACGCCGGAACGTTCCCTCCTGAAGTGGAGGCGGCCCTGTCTCTGGAGGCCTCCTGGCTCTGCTGGGGCCTCTCTTCCCCCGCCCGCCTCTGCTGGGCCACGTTTGGGTTCCCCAGAGCCGGTCCCTGCTGGGTGATGGGGAGCTCGGGCCGCGGGGCGTTGGCCTGCATCGTCGAGGGCATCGTGAAGCCGGGGGTCGGGTCGAAAGGGTACCAGCCGACGCCGGGGAAGTAGGCTTCGACCCAGGTGTGCATGTTGCTCCCAGTGACCACGTACTCGCCCGTCTCGACCTCCTGGCCCTGCGTGGAGCCGTAGACTACCCTCGACGGCACGCCCATCTCCCGCAAGAGGAGCGCCATCGAGGTCGCGAACTGGGTACAGAATCCCTCCCTGTCGTCGCCCAGGAACTCCTCTATGGCCTTGTCCGCCCGGCGGTAGCTGACGTCTAGGTTGTAGACGAAGCCGCCGTCGTAGATCAGGTACCGCTCGATGGCCCGGGCCCTGTCGTAGGGCGTCCGAGGGTCGTAGTCGCGCTCTATCTGTCGCGCCGTCTCGGCGACCACCGGCGGGGTACCCTCCGGGAGCTGCAAGAACTTCTCCTCCACGACCGGTGGATAGAAGGTGCCCGCGCCCCGGAGCTGCGCGGCCGTGGGCTGGGGGACCTCGGAGATCACCTCGTAGGAGGTGTTCTCCTTGAGCGGGCCCGGCACCGACCAGGAGCCGTCGGAGTTCGGCATGGCGAAGGGCAGGTCGGTGGTGATGATCTTGTACCCGCCGAAGATGAGGTCCGTCTGGGCGTTGAGGACCTGGACGCGTTGCCTCACGGGATGGGTCTCGATGCCAGGCGCGATCTCCTCGCCGTCCTCGCCCCTGGGCTCGATGGTGTCCGACCACCGGACCCCGTCGAAGTAGTCGAGGGTCCCCCCGCGCCAGAGGAGCGGCTCCGAGCTGCGTACCCTCATGAGCTCGGCGTCCCTCCCCGCGGTGAGGTAGTCCCCAACGTCGGCCTGCACGTCGAGCCTGCTGGTCCCCCCGGTCCCGATGCGCGTCCAGTCTATGAGCCCCGGGCTGAGCGTCGCGTCCGAGAGGGGCATCTTGGGCACCCCGAGGACGAGCGCGACCACGAGGGCTCCCGCCACCAGCCCCGGCCGGCCGGGGCTCTCGTGGCCCACCACGCTCGAGGAGAGCAGGAGGGCCACGCCGGAGACGAGGAAGACGGCGAAGAAGGGCCCGGCCCCGTCCTCGAAGCTAATGGTGCTCAAGACCCCTATCGTCAGGCCCAGGATGGCGACCGAGATGACCGGGCTCTCCTCGTAGAGGGTTGCCGAGGTGGCGAAGGTGACCACGATCATGACCACGGGGATGAGCACGACGAAGAGGCCGGGGACGAGGTCGTAGGGAATGGGCTCGGCGTACATGATGCCCGCAGCCTCGTACACGTCCGTCCCGATCTCGAAGGCGAACTCCCGCCACTCGGAGAGGGAGAAGAGCGGCATCCGCCCGTAGACGGCGAGGAGGGTGTAGAGCGCCGTGGCCGGGAACAGCAGGACGAAGCGGTACTTGCCCGCCGACCCCACGAGCACGGCGACGAGCGCGGCCCCGAGCATCGCCCAGAGAGCGCCGTGGCCGATGGCCACGATGGAGATGGCGCCGAACCCGCCGTAGATCTCGCCGGTGAACAGGATGGCGAACGCCCCTCCGGTCGCCAGCGCCGCCGCGTAGAGGGGAGCCCTCACCCGGAACCCGCCCACTAGACGGCTCCCCGTTCCCGCATACCCCGGCCGGAGAGCCCGGCCACCCCCACCGGATTCTTCACGATGAGCACCGTGGCCCCGACCGTCTCCAACCGGCCGACGGCCCGCAAGAACTCCGATTCGCGGCTCTGCGCCGCGCCCCCGGACCCGGGCGGCGTCCGGTAGGTGTAGGTCGCCAGCGCGACGACGACCACCGCGATGCCCGCGCCCCGAAGCTTGCGGACGCACGCCGGCAATCCCTCCCCGCGGGTGCGCGAGATCAGGACGACGCCCTCCCCGAGCCTCCCCTGCTCCTCGAGCACGGCCTCACCGAGCTCGCGGCCCCCCTCGACCCGCGCCGTCGCCAGGGTCCTCATCGCTCCCCAGTATGACGCCGCGTCGGAGCCGAACTCCGTACCATCGCCGCCCGTGCTCAAGAGCCGGAACGGCCGGCGTCCCCGCCACACGTGCGTGAGCACGGATGCCGCGCACGAAACCGCGTCCTCGACCTCGTCCACCACCGTACGCAAGCCCTCCCGGCGGAGGTCCAGGGCCACCGTGTAGCGCTGCGGGGCGTGGAGGGCGAACTCCTTGACGAAGAGCTCACCGGTGCGGGCCAGGCTCTTCCAGTAGATGTGCCGCCGGTCGTCGCCCCGGCGGTACTCCCGGAGGCCCGCGAACTCGTCTCCGCGGCGACCGATCGAACCCCGCACGCCGTCCTCGATGTTCCCGTCGCGCAAGGGGAAGCCGGGCAGGGCGTAGATCTTCGGGTAGACCACTACCTCGGTCCTCTCTTCGAACCTCCGGGCGAAGCGCAACAGTCCGAACGGGTCCATGACCCGCACCTCCGCCGGACCCAGCTCGTAGACGCCCCGCCGGGCGAAGGTGAGCGGAACCCCGATCCTGGTCTCCCCTCCTCCCCTCAGAGGCGACACCTCGAAGCCGCGCGGCTCCGGGAGGCGATCCACCACGCCCACCCCCGAGGTACCCAGGCGAGAGCCGTTCGAGAGCAGGAGGTCTACCCTGGTCGGATTCCCCACCGTGACGCGGGCGCCCGGCGGGAGGGTACGGGATAGACGGATGCTCCGGGAGTTCAACAGCCCCAGAAGTAGGGACGCGAGGGGCAGCGCCAGCAGAGCGTAGGCGAACTGGTGGAACTGGGTCGTCCCGATAAGTCGCGCCACGAACAACACGAGCAAGCCGATGGCGAGTGTCTGCCAGCCGCGGGCAGTGGGCCTTACGGCGAGCCGCGAGACGCCCCGTTTGCGCAGTCCTCTAATGCCTCTATACCGCCTCGGTCACGGGGACGGAGCGCAGGATCTCCCGCACGATGCCCTCTGCGACCCCGCCCGAGCCGCCCATGAAGCCGTCCTCGGAGCTACCGGCCGCCGAGGAGGGTATGATCCTGTGACTAAGGACGCTCAAGGCCATGGCCTTGACGTCGTCGGGGGCGCAGTAGGAGCGGCCACCCGCAGCGGCGCGCGCTTTCGAGGCGGCCAGGAGCATCCGGCTCGCCCGCGGGGACGCCCCGAGGTAGACCTCGCCGTGCTCGCGGGTCGCCGACGTCACCGAGACCACGTAGCGCAGGACAGCCTCGCTCGCGTAGATCTCCTCGACGAGGCGGCGCATCTGTAGGAACTCCTCGAGGCTCACGACGGGGTCGAGATCCGCGGCCGGGTCCTGCGAGAGCTTCAGGAGGTCCATCTCGGCCTCCTCGTCCGGGTAGCCGAGGTCCATCTTGATCATGAACCGATCGAGCTCCGCGTGCGGCAGGGGGTAGGTGCCCTCGTGCTCGATGGGGTTCTGGGTCGCGACCACGCAGAAAGGCTGGGAGAGGCGGCGCGTCACCCCGTCCACCGTCACCGAGCCCTCCTCCATCGCCTCCAGCAGGGCACTTTGCGTCTTGGGGCTGGCGC
>Ga0126313_10001366_pt1 | contig 12831 bp, 11 predicted proteins | sample Plot105A_FD_89954 | JGI IMG/M metagenome (GOLD analysis project Ga0126313, IMG submission 89954) | Serpentine soil microbial communities from UC McLaughlin Reserve, CA, USA - Plot105A | ecosystem: Environmental > Terrestrial > Soil > Grasslands | place: USA: UC McLaughlin Reserve, Lake County...
CGATCCTGCGCCGCTCCGGCATCGCGGAGCCCGAATCGAGCCGGCTCGTGTTCGAGGACCTCGAGCTCGACGAGGACGCGCACGAGGTCATGCGCGCGGGCGAGCCGGTCGACCTCACCGCCACGGAGTACCGGCTGCTGCGCTACCTCATGCTCAACCCGCGCCGCGTGCTGACCCGCGCGCAGCTGCTCGAGCACGTGTGGGAGTACGACTTCGGCGGCGACGCCCGCGTGCTCGAGACCTACGTGAGCTACCTGCGCAAGAAGCTCGACGTGCACGGCGCACCGCTCATCCACACCGTGCGCGGCGTCGGCTACGCCCTGCGGAGACCGAGGACGTGATCGTGTCCTTGCGCGCGCGGCTGCTCGCCGGCCTGCTCGCGCTCACCGCCGCGGGCATGCTGATCGCCGGCGGGGTGACCTACGCCGAGCAGCGCTCGTTCCTCTACCAGCGCGTCGACGAGCAGACGCGCGACGCGCCGTTCGTGCTCGGCCGCGCGCTCGAGGGGGGCGACCGTGACGACGGGCCGCGGCCCGGCGGGCCGGACGGCGACGGGCCGCTCGGCCCGCCGGCGGGCACCTACGGGGAGCTGCGCACCGGCACGGGCGAGCCGCGGTCCGTGACGCTGCCGGTCGGCCAGGGCATCACCGCCAAGCCGGACCTGCCGGAGCGCGTGCCGCTGGGCCGGCTGTTCACCGTCTCCGGCAAGGACGGCCGCTATCGCGTGCTCGCCCAGCGGGACCCGCGGACGGGCGGCACTCTGATCGCGGCGGTGCCGCTGCGGGAGGCCGACGAGCAGCTCGACCGGCTGCTGATCGTCGAGGCGCTCGTGATCGGCGTCGTGCTGCTGCTGCTCGGCCTCGCGGGCTGGGCGGTGGTCCGGATCGGCCTGCTGCCGCTCGACCGCATGGGCCACACCGCCGGCCAGATCGCCGGCGGCGATCTCTCCCACCGCGTCGAGGCGACCGACCCGCGCACCGAGGTCGGCCGGCTCGGGATCGCGCTCAACCGGATGCTCGACCGGCTCGAGGAGGCGTTCACCCGCCGCAAGGAGAGCGAGAACCGGCTGCGCACGTTCATCGCCGACGCCTCGCACGAGCTGCGCACGCCGCTGGCCTCGATCCGCGGCTATGCCGAGCTGTTCCGGATGGGCGCGGTGCCCGAGGGTCCCGAGCAGGAGCGGGCGATGCGCCGCATCGAGGACGAGGCGGCGCGCATGGGCGTGCTCGTCGAGGACCTGCTGACGCTCGCGCGGCTCGACGAGATCGCCGACGCGCCCCATGCCGAGCTCGACCTGGCGACGCTCGCCGGCGACGCCGTCGACGACGCGCGGGCGACCACGCCCGATCGCGAGATCGCGCTCGGCGCGCGGCCGGCGCCGGTGCGTGGCGACGCCCACCAGCTGCGGCAGGTGCTCGGCAACCTGCTGCGCAACGCGCTCGTGCACACGCCCGCCGGGACGCCGATCGACGTGTCCGTGGAGCCGCGGCCCGACGTGGTGCGCGTCACCGTGCGCGACCACGGCCCCGGCCTGCCGACCGACGACCCCGGCGAGCTGTTCGAGCGCTTCTGGCGCGCCGAGGGCGGCCGCGAGCGCGGCAAGGGCGGCGCCGGCCTCGGGCTCGCCATCGTCGCCGGGATCGTCGACGCGCACGACGGGCGCGTGCGGGCGGCCAACGCCGACGGCGGCGGCGCCGCGTTCGTCGTCGAGCTGCCCGCTCTCAGGAAGCTCTGAGCCGGCTCCGTGGGAGCTCTGACGCGGCGGGCCGACGCTACGGCCATGACCTCGCTCGCCCCGCTGCCCACCCGCCGGCCGGCGCTCCGCCCGCTCGACGTGGAGATCGTCGTGCCCGTCCACGACGAGCAGGCCGCGCTCGAGCGCAGCGTGCGCCGGCTGCACCGCTTCCTCCGGACCGAGTTCCCGTTCTCCTGGCGGATCGTGATCGCCGACAACGCGAGCACCGACGCCACGCCGCGGATCGCCGCGCGGCTCGCGGCCGCGCTGCCCGGCGTGGAGCGGCTGCGGCTGGAGCGCAAGGGCCGCGGACGCGCGCTGCGCGCCGCCTGGTCGGCGTCGGACGCGCGCGTGGTCGCCTACATGGACGTCGACCTCTCGACCGACCTGCGCGGGCTGCTCCCGCTGGTCGCGCCGCTGCTCTCCGGCCACAGCGACCTCGCCATCGGGACGCGGCTCGCGCACGGCGCCCGCGTCGTGCGCGGGCCGACGCGCGAGCTGATCTCGCGCGGCTACAACTCGATCCTGCACGCGGTGTTGCGCGCCCGCTTCAGCGACGCGCAGTGCGGCTTCAAGGCCGCCCGCGCCGAGGTGCTCGGCGCCGGCCTACTCGACGCGGTCCGCGACGACGGCTGGTTCTTCGACACGGAGCTGCTCGTGCTCGCGCAGCGGCGCGGGCTGCGCATCCACGAGGTGCCGGTCGACTGGATCGACGACCCCGACTCGCGCGTGCGGATCGTGCGGACGGCGCTCGACGACATGCGCGGCGTGGCCCGGCTGGCCGCCGCATCCGCGCCGGCGCGCTTCCTCGGCATCGGCGTGGTCAGCACGCTCGCGTTCGCGCTGCTGTTCCTGGCGCTGCGCGGGCCGCTCGGCGCCGCCGGGGCCAACGCCGCAGCGCTGGCGGTCACCGCGGTCGCCAACACGGCCGCCAACCGGCGCCTGACGTTCGGGATCCGCGGGCGCAAGGACGTCGTCCGCCACCACCTGCGCGGCGCCGCGGTCTTCGTGCTCGCGCTCGCGCTCTCCAACGGGGCGCTCGGCGTGCTGCACGGGATCGACGCGACGCCGCCGCGCGCGCTCGAGCTGGCCGTCCTGGTCTCGGGCTCCGCGCTCGCGACGGTCACGCGCTACGTGGCGCTGAAGACCTGGGTGTTCGCGCGCCGCCTCGTGCCGCGCCACCCCCGGCCGCCGTCGCCGAGGTCGAGTCCGCGTAGCTGCTAGGCCGCCGCGCGGGCCGGCGCGACGGCGCCGACGTGCCGGAGCGCGGCGAGGAAGGCGGCGTTGAAGCCCTCGGGCTCCTCGCCGCAGGCGAAGTGGTCGCCCGGGCTGTCGAACGTCGCCGCGCCGAGCCCCACGGCGAGCGCGCGCTGCCAGCGCGGCGGCACCGCGCGGTCCTCGCGCGTGACGACCACCGCCGCGGGCGCGCGGATCTCCGCGAGCCACGGCCGCGCGTCGAAGCGCCCCAGCTCGCGTCCCGCCTCGGCGACGTCGCGCGCGGAGCCGCGAACCAGCTCCGCCGCCATCCACGTGGTGGTCGCCGAGTCGGGCAGGCCGACGAGCCGCAACCCGCCGCGCCAGACCTCGTAGGGCGCGAGCCCGAGCCAGAGGCGGAACAGCGCCATCGACCACCAGAGGCCGCGGATCCGCGGCGAGCGCCAGTTCGACGACGTCGCGCACAGCACGAGCCCGCGCACGGTGCCGGGATGCCGGCGGGCGGTGAGGAGGGCGATCGGGCCGCCCATCGAGTAGCCCGCGACGGTCACGGGGCCGGTGCCGAGGTGCTCGGTGAGCGCGATCGCGTCGTCGGCGCAGTCGGCCAACCGGAAGTCGGCGTACGTGCGCAGCCCGCGACCGTGGCCCCGGTGGTCGAGCGCCAGCACGCGCAGGCCGGCCGCCACCAGCGCGCCGTACTGCGCGTGCCAGTTGAGGTCGGCGGTGGCCGTCCAGCCGTGCAGCAGCAGCACCGGTGGTCCGTCGCCGCCGCTGTCGCGCACGAAGTACTCGCCGCGGCCCGGCACGTGCACGACGCGCCCGGGCGGCAGCTCCACGGGCGGCTCGGGGGCCCAGCGGGGTGCGCGGCGGCGGAGCAGCGGCGGCGGCATCGCCGGGTCCTACCCGATCGGCGCCGACGATCAGCGCAGCCGCCGGCCGAGCACCGTCTCCGCGCGCAGGGCGTCGTCGACGGCGGCCGGGGCGGCGGGCGACTCCGGCAGGCGCTCCTCGAGCACGGCCTCGAGCGCGGCGAACGCGTCGCGGTCCAGGCGCCGCGGCACCTCGGGGCGGATCACCTCCAGCGCCTCGGCGGAGCTCATGGCGGCGCGGTACGGCCGCGCGGAGGTCAGCGCCTCGTAGACGTCGGCGACCGCGAGCACGCGCATCGGCACCGTCAGCCTGCCCGCGTCGAGCCCGTGCGGGTAGCCGCTGCCGTCCAGGCGCTCGTGGTGGGCGCCCGCCAGCGGCGCCAGGCCCGCGAAGCCGGGCGTGCGCTGGAGCACATCGGTCGTGTGCACCGGGTGGCGGCGCACGATCGCGAACTCCGCGTCCGTCAGCCGCGCCGGCTTGTCGAGGATCCGGTTGGAGATCGCGAGCTTGCCGACGTCGTGCAGCAGCGCCGCGCGCCGCATGTCGCTCAGCACGGCGTCGTCGCAGCCCAGCAGCGCCGCGATGCTCATCGCGATCACGCACGTGCGGTCGGAGTGGCGATAGGTCCACGGCGACTTCGCGTCGACGACGCCCGCGAACGCGTCGGCGATCCGGTCCAGGTACGCCTCGTCGGCGGTCAGCCGCCGCTCCTGCGGCTCCCACGGCCCGAGGTCGCCGCCCGGCAGCGAGCGCCAGAACGCCGCGTCGCCGCGCGTGCGCCGCAGCGCCGCGACCAGCCGCGGATCGAACCAGCCGCCGCTGCGGCGCGTCGCCACCCGCAGCGCGGCGTCCAGCCCGCGCGCGGCGTGGAAGATCTCGACGGTCTGCGCCAGGCACAGGATCCGTCCGCCGAGCGGGATCTCCTCGCCGCGCAGGCCCTCGGGCTGGCCGCGTCCGTCCCAGTGCTCGTCCAGCGCGCGGATCGCCTCGGAGGTGCCCGGGCCGAGCCCGAGCAGCCGCGCGATCTCCGCCCCGCGATCGCAGCGGGCGCGCATCAGCGACTTCGTGACCTCCGTCTCGCCGCGGAACGACAGCAGCTGCATGGCCCGCGCGCGCAGCGAGCCGCCCGCGGCCACGGTCCGCAGCGTCCACAGGAAGGCCGTGTACGAGTCCGCCCAGTCGACGCGCTTGGAGCTGCGCTTCGCGTGGTGCTCGTCGACCGCGAACAGCGCCGCCATCCGCGCGGAGTTCGCCGAGCAGCCCGCGTCCTTGAGCAGCAGCGCGTAGAAGAGGTCCGCGCGCTCGGCCTCGCCCAGCCCGAGCTCCTGCGCGAGCCGCATCCCGATCATGCAGGTGCGTACCGCGTGGCCCGGCGGCTCGCCCTCGGTGAGGTCGAGCGCGTGGGACAGCGCCCCGATCACGTCGGAGAGCGGCACCTCCTGAGGGCCGGGACCGGCGGCCATCGGGCCAGTATGCCTGGCAGTATCCGCGGCCGCATGCGAGCCCAACAGATAACCGAGCTCTCCGGGCCGGCCTCCGCGCTGACGCTCGGCGGCGTCCCCGAGCCCGACCCCACGCACTTCCTGACCAACGCCGAGGGCGTCGTGGTCGACGTCCGCGCGGCCGGCGTCTCGTTCCCCGAGGTCCTGCAGACCCGCGGCGAGTACCAGATCAAGCCGCCGCTGCCGTTCGTGCCCGGGAGCGAGGTCGCGGGCGTCGTGCGCAGCGCGCCCGAGGGCGCGGGCGTGAAGGCGGGCGACCGCGTGGCCGCGTTCTGCATGCTCGGCGGCTTCGCCGAGGTCGCCGTGGCGCCGGACTTCCTGACCTTCGCGCTGCCAGACTCGCTCGACTTCGCCCAGGGCGCCGGGCTGATCCTCAACTACCACACGGCGTACTTCGCGCTCGTGCTGCGCGGGCGCCTCGAGGAGGGCGAGACCGTGCTCGTGCACGGAGCCGCGGGCGGCGTCGGCACCGCCTCGATCCAGGTCGCCAAAGGCCTCGGCTGCACCGTGATCGCCGTCGTCTCCAGCGACGAGAAGGAGCGCGTCGCGCGCGAGGCCGGCGCCGACGAGGTGCTGCGCGCCGACGGCCCGTGGAGGGACGAGGCCAAGGAGGCCTCCGGCGGCGGCGTCGACGTCGTGCTCGACCCCGTCGGCGGCGACCGCTTCACCGACAGCCTGCGCTCGCTGGGCGAGGGCGGCCGCGCGGTGGTGGTCGGCTTCACCGGCGGCTCGATCCCCGAGGTGCGCGTGAACCGGCTGCTGCTCAACAACACCGAGGTGATCGGCGCGGGCTGGGGCGCCTACGTCCTGGGCAAGCCCGAGGTCAACCGCGAGATCGGCGAGGGCGTGCTGGCGCTGGCCGAGCGGGGGTTCGTGGCGCCGATCGTCGGCGCGCGCTACCCGCTCGAGGAGGCGCCGGACGCGCTGCAGCTGCTCGACAGCCGCGGCGCGCTGGGCAAGGTGGTGCTGGAGGTCGCCTAACGGACCAGGTCGGCCGCCGTCGAGCGCACCTGGCCGACCAGCTCCGGGCGCGCCTCCTGCAGGTTCTCCGCAGCCATGCCTGTGTGGATCACGACGTCACGCCCTCGCCATCGGCAGTTGTCCACGCAACCGTAGTAGTTGTACGTGCAACTATATTCGCCTACACTGGCTTCACCGCGAACCGGGAGAGGAACGAATGCAGCTCGATGGGCTCCACCACATCACGATGATCACGGGCGACGCGCAGGCGACCGTCGACTTCTACGCCGACACGCTGGGGCTGCGTCTCGTCAAGAAGACCGTCAACTTCGACTCGCCCGACGCCTACCACCTCTACTTCGGCGACGAGACCGGCGCGCCCGGCTCGATCCTGACGTGGTTCGAGTTCCCGGGCGCCGCGCGCGGCCGCGCCGGCATCGGGATGGTCCACGTCCTGCAGCTCGGCGTCGGCTCCGAGGTGTCGCTGGACTTCTGGGCCGCCCGCCTCGCCGCCGCCGGCACCGCCGTCGAGCGCGGCGCGCGCTCGCTGCGCTTCGCCGACCGCGACGGGCTCGCGCTCGAGCTCGTGGTCGCCGACGACGGCAACCCGCCACTGCGCGCCGAGCACCCGGAGGTCCCGGCCGAGCACGCGATCACGGGCGTCGAGGGCGCGCGCGCCTACAGCGCCTTCGCACCAATCGAGGAGGGCGTGCTGACGCAGGACCTCGGCTTCGAGCACGAGGGCGGCGGCGAGTACCGCCTGCAGGGTGAGCGGCGCCGCTTCCACTGGGCCTACGACCCGGCGCCGGCCGTTGGCGGCCGCCAGGGCGCAGGCACCGTCCACCACATCGCGTGGGGCTCGCGCGACGAGGACCACGTCGCCTGGCAGCAGCGGGTCGCGGACGCCGACGGCTACGTGACCGAGGTCCGTGACCGCGACTACTTCCGCTCGGTCTACTTCCGCGAGCCGCGCGGCGTGCTGTTCGAGATCGCAACCCTCTCCCCCGGCTTCGCGATCGACGAGGACCCGGAGCACCTCGGCGAGGCGCTGAAGCTGCCGACGCAGCACGAGCACCTGCGCGAGCAGCTCGAGCGGGTCCTGACGCCGGTGAGCAACCCGCGCGCGGCGAGGGTCGCGTGAGCGAGCTCGTCTATCGCGAGCGGCCGGCCGACGGCGACCCCGCCGGCCTGGTCGTCCTCCACCACGGCCGCGGCGCTGACGAGCACGACCTGCTCGGCCTCGCCGACGTGCTCGACCCCGAGCGGCGGCTGCACGTGGTCACCCCGCGCGCTCCGCTGCGGCTGCCGGGGTGGCCGGGCCACCACTGGTACGTCGTGCCGCGCGTCGGCTACCCCGACCGCGACACGTTCCAGGCGGCCTACCGGGCGCTCACCCAGCTGCACGACGACCTGTGGCAGCGCACCGGCACGACACCGGACCGGACCGTCTTCGGCGGCTTCTCGATGGGCTCGGTGATGAGCTACGCGCTCGGCCTCGGCCCCGACCGCCCGGCCCCGGGGGGAATCCTCGCCTTCTCGGGCTTCATCCCGACGGTCGACGGCTGGCAGCCGTCGCTCGCCGACCGCAGCGGCACGCGGACGTTCATCGCCCACGGCCGCAACGACCCGATCATGAACGTGGAGTTCGCCCGCCGCGCGAACGAGTTGCTCGAGGCCGGCGGACTGCCGGTGGAGTACCACGAGTCCGACGCGGCGCACCACATCGACCCTGCGCACGTGCCGGCCGCGGTCGAGTGGCTGAGCGCGACGCTGCCCTAGGCACGAACTTAACGGCGCTTGTAGGGAGGTGAGTCTCGCTCCCGGCGCCGCTCGCGCATCGAGGAGACACTTAGTCGGCCTCAGCCCGATCAATCGTCTCCGGGCGGCCCGGGCAGGCGAACCGGGCGGCTCCCTCACCGCCCTACCCAGCGCCGTTGCCGTTCGCCGGCGCTACCGCGCCGGCGTGAGCCGCCCCGCCTCGCGCAGCGCCTCGAGCGTCACGAGCTTCACACGCGGCCGGCCCTGCGGCTCGCCCGCGGCGCGCTCGGCGGCGTCGATCGCCTGCCAGCCCTCCCAGGTGACCGCGTCGGGCACGCGCTCGGTGAGCCAGGCGGCCACGGCGTCCGGGTCCGCGTCGGTGGGCGTGCCGAGCGTGCCGGCCTGCTCGTCCTCGAGGATGCGCGCGACGGTGTCGGCGGCGTCCTTCTTGTTGGTGCCGATCACTCCCGACGGGCCGCGCTTGATCCAGCCGACGCAGTACTCGCCGGGCCCGACGCGGCCGCGCTCGTTGGCGATCAGGCCGCGCTTCTCGTCCCACGGGAGCCCGTCGAGCGGCCGGCCGCGGTAGCCGATCGAGCGCAGCACGAGCCCGCACTCGATCACCTCCTCCTCGCCGGTCGGCACGGCCCGGCCTCCCTCGAGCCGGTTGACCGAGACGCGCACCCCGGTGACCGGGCCGTCCTCGCCCTCGCCGAGGATCTCGATCGGCGAGCGCAGGAAGCGCAGCTCGATCCGGTGCGACTTGCCCTGCGGCTCGCGCTCGGCGTAATCGCGGAACATCTCGACGTTGCGCCTGGCGGTCGGCGTCTCGGGCTCGGTCGCCTCGGCCACCTGGGCCGGGTCGCAGACGACGTCGGCGCGCAGCAGCTCGCCGAGCTCGCGCACCTCTGGATTGGTGAACGACGCCTGGGCGGGCCCGCGGCGCCCGAGCAGGATCACCTCGTCGACGGTCGAGGAGGCGAAGCCCTCGATCGCGTGATCGGCGGTGTCGGTCGGGGCCAGCTCGGACGGGTCGAGCACCAGCATGCGCGCGACGTCGATCGCCACATTGCCGTTGCCGATCACCACCGCGCGGCCGCCCGAGAGGTCGAACCGGTGGCCGCAGTACTCCGGATGGCCGTTGTACCAGGCGACGAACTCCGTGGCCGAGTACGAGCCCGGCCTGTCCTCGCCCGGGATCCCGAGCCGGTTGTCGTCGGCCGTGCCGACCGCGTAGACGACCGCGTGGTAGCGCTCGAGCAGCTCCTCGCGCGTGACGTCACGGCCGAGCTCGACCCCGCCGAAGAAGCGAAAGCCCGGCTTGGCGGCGGTCTTCTCGTAGATCCGCGTGACCGACTTGAGCTTCGGGTGGTCTGGCGCCACGCCCGAGCGCACCAGGCCGAACGGCGTCGGCAGCGCGTCATAGAGGTCGACCTCCCACCCCGCGCCGAGCAGCTGGTCGGTGGTGTAGAAGCCGGCCGGACCGGCCCCGATGACGGCGGCGCGGTGCGTCACCGCGGGCTCCGCAGCGGGCGCACGGCGACCGTCACGCGCGAGTGCGCCAGCGGCCGCTCGTCGTCGCCGGTCGCGTCCACGGCCCAGACCCATTCGCGCTCGCCGCGGCGCACCACGCGCGCGTGCGCGTGGATCGTGCCCGCGCGCACGTCGGCGAGGACGGTCGTGTCGTTGGAGAGGCCCATCGCGGCGTCGCCGTCGTCCGTCACCGCCAGCGCGGTGCCGGTCGAGGCGATCGCCTCCGCCGCGGCCGCGAAGATGCCGCCGTGCACGAGCCCGTGCCCGGTGAGCAGCTCGTCGCGCACCGCAATCTGGCCGCGGAGCTCGCCGGCCTCGGCGTCGTGCTCGAGGAGCTCGAGCCCGTAGCGGGCGTCGAACGTGCGGTCGTAGGCGACGACCGGCTCCCAGACCGGGGTCTCAGGCATGCGTTCGAGACTAGCGGCGGGCCGGGCGCCGCTTGGGCGGCAGGTCCGTGATCGTCCCGGTCCCCACCTCGGCGGCCATGCCGATCGACTCCGACAGCGTCGGGTGCGGATGGATCGTCAGCCCGATGTCCTCCGCGTCGGCGCCCATCTCCAGCGCGTGCACGAGCTCGGCGATCAGCTCGCCGGCGTTGACGCCGACGATGCCCGCGCCGAGCAGCCGCTTGCTCTCGGGCTCGAGCACGAGCTTGGTCATGCCCTCGGGCCGGCCCATGCCGAGCGCGCGGCCGGACGCGGCCCACGGGAACACGGCGGTCTCGACCTCTGTGCCGTCGGCCTTGGCCTGGATCTCGGTGAGCCCCATCCAGGCGACCTCGGGGTCGGTGTAGGCGACGCTCGGGATCGCCCTGGCGTCGAAGGCGACGTTCTCGCCCGCGATCACCTCGGCGGCGACCTTGGCCTCGTGCGTGGCCTTGTGGGCGAGCATCGGCTCGCCGACCACGTCGCCGATCGCGAAGATGTGCGGCACGTTCGTGCGCATCTGCTCGTCCACGCCGATGAAGCCGCGCTCGTCGACCTCCACGCCCGCCGCGTCGGCGCCGATCGCGCCGCCGTTGGGGCGCCGGCCGACCGCCACGAGCACGCGGTCGAACGTCTCCTCCTTGCCGCCGAAGACCGCGACGATGCCGTCGTCCTCCGCGCGGATCGCCTCGACCTTCGTCTCGAGGTGGACCGCCTCGTAGCGCTTCTCGATGCGCTTGCGCAGCGGCTTTACCACGTCGGGGTCCGCGCCCGTGATCAGCTGGTCGAGCATCTCCACGACGACGACCTTCGCGCCGAGCGCGTCGTACACCGTCGCCATCTCCAGGCCGATGATGCCGCCGCCGATGACGAGCAGCCGCTCGGGCACCTCGGGCAGCTCGAGCGCACCGGTGGAGGTGACGATCCGCGGGTCCTCGGGCAGGCCGGGCAGCCGCACCGCGCTCGAGCCGACCGCGATGATCGCGTGCTCGAAGGCGACCTCGGTGCCGTCGACGTCGAGCGCGTGCGGGCCGGTGAAGCGGGCGGTGCCGGTGACGACCTCCACCCCACGCGTCTTGGCCATGCTCGCCAGGCCGTCGGTGAGCCGCTTGACCGCGCCGTCCTTGAACGCGCGCACGCCGTCGAGGTCGACCTCGGGCTCGCCGAAGGTGATGCCCTGACCGGCCGCCTCCTCGGCGTCCGCGAGCACGCGCGCGAGGTGCAGGAGCGCCTTGGACGGGATGCAGCCGACGTTCAGGCAGACGCCGCCGAGGCGCTCGTAGCGCTCCACCAGCACGGTCTTCAGGCCGAGATCGGCGGCGCGGAAGGCGGCCGTGTAGCCGCCCGGGCCGGAGCCGATCACGACCACGTCGGCGCGCTCGCCGCCGCCGTCGCCCTCGGGAGCCGCCGGCTCGGCGGCCTCGGGCTCCGCCTGCGCCTCGGCGGGCGCCTCGGCCGGCCTGCCGTCGGAGTCCAGCGTGAGGATCGGGGTGCCCTGGGAGACCTTGTCGCCGACCTTGACGAGCAGCTCGCCGACCGTGCCGGCCTCCGGCGAGGGCACGTCCATGCTCGCCTTGTCGGACTCGAGCACGATCAGCGGGTCCTCGGGGGCGACGGTGTCGCCGGGCGCCACGAGCACCTCGATCACGGGGACGTCGGTGAAGTCCCCGATGTCCGGAACCTTGACCTCGCTCACAGCAGCGCCCGCCGCATGTCCTCGAGGACTCCCGCCAGATGCGTCGTGAAGCGCGCGGCGAGCGCGCCGTCGACGACACGGTGGTCGTAGGAGAGCGACAGCGGCAGCATCAGCCGCGGCTGGAAGGCGCTGCCGTCCCACACCGGCTTCATCGCCGAGCGCGAGACGCCGAGGATCGCGACCTGCGGGGCGTTGACGATCGGCGTGAAGTAGGTGCCGCCGATTCCACCCAGCGAGGAGATCGTGAAGGTCGCGTCCTGCATGTCGGGCAGCTTGAGCTTGCCCGCGCGCGCGGCGACCGACAGGCGCGTGAGCTCCGCGGCGATCTCGAGGATGCCCTTGCGGTCGGCGTCCTTGATGACCGGCACGACGAGCCCCTGCGGCGTGTCGGCCGCGAAGCCGATGTTCCAGTAGCGCTTGAGCAGCAGGTGCGAGTCACCGTCGAGCGAGGAATTGACCTCCGGGTAGGCCTGCAGCGAACTGACGACCGCCTTCACCAGCAGCGCGACCATCGTGACCTTGACGTCCTTCTGGGACGCGTTGACGTCCTTGCGGAACCCCTCCAGCTCGGTGATGTCGGCCTCGTCGTGCTGGGTGACGTGCGGGATCGTCGTCCAGCTGGAGACCAGGTTCGGGCCGGAGATCCGCTTGATGCGCGACAGCTCGACGCGCTCGGTGCGGGCGCCCGGCTCGGCGCGTGGCGCCTCGGCAGCGGCGGGCGCGCCGGCCGGCCGCTCGAGGTCCTCCTTGGTGATCCGGCCCTTGCGCCCCGAGCCCTCGACCGTCGAGAGGTCGACGCCCTTCTCGCGCGCGAGCCGGCGCACGGCGGGGCTGGCGTACGGCGGCGCCTGACCGTCCGACGCCGCGGGCTCGGGCGCCGTCGTGGGCTCGGGCGCGGGCTCCGTCTCGCCCTCGGCCTCCGCCTCCACGGCGGTCTCGGCCGCGCCGGCCTGGCCGGGCTCCTTGACGTCGCGCGTATCGGGCGTGGGCGCCGCGCCGTTGCCGCCGACCTCGATCAACAGCAGCGGCGAGCCCTCGCCGACCTTGTCGCCGACGTTGACGCGCAGCTCCTGCACGACGCCGGCGAACGGCGCCGGCACGTCCATCGTGGCCTTGTCGGACTCCAGCGTGACGAGC
>Ga0126313_10001367_pt1 | contig 12824 bp, 11 predicted proteins | sample Plot105A_FD_89954 | JGI IMG/M metagenome (GOLD analysis project Ga0126313, IMG submission 89954) | Serpentine soil microbial communities from UC McLaughlin Reserve, CA, USA - Plot105A | ecosystem: Environmental > Terrestrial > Soil > Grasslands | place: USA: UC McLaughlin Reserve, Lake County...
CGGCGACCTGGCGCGGGCGGCCCGGGAGTTCGACCAGGCCCGGCGCGACCGGGACGCCAGCGGCCACCGGCCGCTGCGGGCGATCGCCGACCACGACGAGGCGCGCATGCTGGTCCGCGGCGGCTCGCCGGACGCCGCCCGGGTCGGCGCGCTGCTGGCCGAGGCCCTGGGCGCGTTCCGCAGCCTCGGCATGGCCGGTTGGGAGCGGCGGGCGGCCGCGCTGCTGGCGTCGACCGGGCCGGCGCCGACGGGGCGGCCGCCTGGCGGCCTCACGCCACGCGAGGTCGAGGTCCTCCAGCTGATCAGCGCCGGCCGAACCACCCGGCAGATCGCCGAGGCGATGATCGTCAGCCGCGCCACCGTCGAGCGGCACATCATCAGCCTCTACCGCAAGATCGGCGCGCGCGGCCGCGCGGACGCCACCTCCTACGCGCTGCGCCACGGCGTGGCCGAGCGGCGCTGAGCGAGGGGTTCCCCTCACCGCGCGCCGCCGAAGGTCGAGGCGGTCCCGCGATGGCGGCCGCCGGCGCCCGGTGGAGGATGGACGGCACGACCAGGCGACAAGGAGGCACGCCATGCGGCAGCGGCAGCTGGAGCGCGCGGCCCTCGACGGCGTCGAGCTCGACCACGAGGTCCGGGGATCGGGGGAGGCGGTGGTGCTGATCCACGCCGGGGTCTGCGCCGACTGGTTCAAGGGCCTGATGGAGGAGCCGGCCCTCGCCGACCGGTACCGCCTGGTCAGGTACCACCGCACCGGCTACGCGGGCAGCAGCCGCGTGCCGGGGCCGGTCAGCATCGCCGACCAGGCCGCCCACTGCCGCGCGCTGCTGCGCCACCTGGGGATCGGGCGGGCCCACCTGGTGGGCCACTCCTCCAGCGCCAACATGGCCCTGCAGCTGGCCCTGGACGACCCGGAGGCGGTGGGCTGCCTGGCGCTGCTGGAGGCGGCGCTGCCGGGGGTCCCGACCGGCCCGTACGGCGCCCAGGCCATGGAGCGCCACCGCGCCGGCGACACCGCCGGCGCCGTGGACACCTGGATGCTCGGGGTCTGCGGGCCGGGCTACCGGGCCGTGGTGGACCGGGTCCTGCCCGGCGCCTTCGACCAGGCGGTCACCGACGCCGACACCTTCTTCGCCCAGGAGCTGCCCGCCGTGCGCGGCTGGTCGTTCGGGCCGCAGGAGGCAAGCCGGGTCACCCGGCCGGCCCTCGCGGTCCTGGGGGCCAGGACCAGGGAGGTCACCCCCGTGTTCGACCAGCGGCACGAGCTGCTGCTGGCCTGGCTGCCGGACGTGGAGGCGTTCGTGCTGCCGGACGCGACCCACCTGCTGCACCTGCAGAACCCGCGCGGGATGGCCGAGGGCCTGGCGGGCTTCTTCGCCCGTCACCCCCTGTAGCCGCGCCCTCAGGCGGTCCGGTCGGTGACCTGGTCGGCCAGGGTCAGCAGCGCGGCCCGGGCGGGCTCGGCCACCGGGGCGTCGGCGACGGCCACCTTGGCCTCGGCGAGCAGCCCGGCGATCCGGGCCTCGGCCTCCTCCAGCGCGCCGCAGCCGGCGATCACCCGCCGCAGCTCGGCGACCCGGTCCTCGGTGAGCTTGGCGTCGCCGAGGGCGCCCTCCAGGAGCTGGCGGCCGGCGTCGCCGGCGCGCCGCCTGGCGAGCATGACCAGGTAGGTCTCCTTGCCCTCGCGGAGGTCGTCCCCGGCCGGCTTGCCGGTCACCTCCGGCTCGCCGAACACGCCGAGCACGTCGTCGCGGAGCTGGAACGCCTCCCCCAGGGGGACGCCATAGGCCGAGTAGGCCGCCACCAGGCCCGGTTCGCCGCCGGCGATCGCGTGCCCCAGGTGCAGCGGCCGCTCGATGGTGTACTTGCCGGACTTGTACCGCAGGACTCGGCGGATGGCCGCCTCGCTCGGCCAGCCGCGCGCGGCCTCCACCAGGTCCAGGTACTGGCCGCCCATCAGCTCAGAGCGCAGCCGGTTGAACACCCGCTGGGCGGCCGCCAGCCGGTCGCCGTCGAGGCCCGCCTCGACCAGGGCGACGTCGGCCCAGGTGAACGCCAGGTTGCCCATGAGCACCGCGGCACCCTCGCCGAAGGCGGCGGGGTCGCCGCGCCAGCCGCGGCGCCGGTGCAGCTCGGCGAAGCCGACGTGCATGGCGGGGCGGCCGCGTCGGACCTCCGAGCCGTCCATGACGTCGTCGTGGACCATCGCGCAGGCGTGCAGCAGCTCCACCGAGCAGGCCGCCACCACGGCGGCGTCGGCGGCCGGCCCGTCCGCGGCGCCGCCCGCGCCCCGGTAGCCCCAGTACACGAACGCCGGCCGCAGCCGCTTGCCGGCGCCCAGCACGAAGCGGGTCAAGGCCGCGGTCACCGGCCCGGCGTCGTCGCCGAGGAAGCCGAGCGCGGCCAGCTCGCGGTCCAGCAGAGCGGCCAGCGCCCGGTCCACCCGGGCGCGCAGGCCCTCGGCCTCCAGCGGGCCGGCGGGGGCGGGGTCGGCGCGGTCGCTCACCTGGTGCGGGCTTCTCTCCTCGGCTCGGACTCCAGCATCCTAGTCCCGAACGGGACCCGCGGCCCGCCGGCCGGGCGGGCCGGGCGGGCCACGCCCCGGCGACCGGCGTCGCGGTGGTCAGATAGCCTGGTGCGGCCGATCTCGTGGTGCTGGAGGGCGTGGTGGCGGGGCGGGTCGAGCGGGTGCGGCCGACCGGCGAGGTGGTGGCCGGCCGGCGGCCGCTGGCTCCCGGCGACGCCGACCTGCTCGGCATCCTCCACGCCGACCTGGACGCCTTCTACGCCAGCGTCGAGGTGCAGAAGGATCCGAGCCTGCGCGGTCGGCCGCTGCTGGTCGGCGGCGTCGGCGCCCGCGGGGTGGTGACCTCGGCCTCCTACGAGGCGCGCGCCTTCGGCTGCCGCAACGCCATGCCGATGGCCCAGGCGCGCCGGCTGTGCCCGCAGGCGGTCGCCATCCCGCCGGACTTCGCCGGCTACCGGCGCTGGTCGACCAGGGTGATGCGGATCTTCCAGGCCGTCACCCCCATGGTCGAGCCGCTCGCGCTCGACGAGGCGTTCCTGGACGTCCACGGCGCCCGGGCGCTGCTCGGCGACGCGGTGCGGATCGCCCGGCTGCTGCGCGCCAGGGTGCGGGAGGAGGCCGGCCTGGCACTGACCGTCGGGGTGGCCGCCAACAAGTTCCTCGCCAAGCTGGCCTCCACCCGCGGCAAGCCCGACGGCCTGCTGGTGGTGCCCGCCGACCGGGCGCTCGAGTTCCTCCACCCGCTGCCGGTGGCCGCCCTGTGGGGCGCCGGCCATGCCACCGTCGAGGTGCTGGGCCGCTACGGGCTGCGGACGGTCGGGGAGGTGGCCGCCACCCCGCGGGCCACCCTGGAGCGCGCCCTGGGGCCGGCGCTCGGCTCCCACCTGCACGAGCTGGCCTGGGGCCGCGACGACCGGCCGGTGGTGCCGTTCGAGGCGGCCAAGTCGGTCGGCTCCGAGGAGACCTTCGCCAGCGACATCGACGACCCGGAACGGCTGGCCCGCGAGGTGCTCCGCTGCTGCGTGCGGGTGGGCCGGCGGCTGCGGGAGTCCGGGCTGGCGGGGCGCACGGTCACCCTCAAGCTCCGCTTCGCCAACTTCCGCACCATCACCAGAGCCCGGACCCTCCCAGACGCCACCGACACCGACACCGACCTGCACGAGGTCGCCGGCGACCTGCTGGCCAGGCTGCGGCTGGACCGGACCCCGGTGCGCCTGGTCGGGGTGGCCGTCTCCAGCCTGCAGGAGCGGGCCGGCGCCCCCGTGCAGCTGCGCCTCGGCCCCGACCGCCCCGGCTGGGCGGCGGCGGTGCGGGCCGCCGACGCGGTCAGGGCCCGCTTCGGCGAGGAGGCCATCGACCTCGCCTCGCTGGCCGGCGAGCGGCCGGCCGAGGCCTTCCAGGACGCCCGCCAGACGCCCAGGGTAAGGGGGGCGGAGCCGTTGCTGCCGCCGGACGCGGGGTAGGCTCCTTCACCACTTCGCCAAGGAGCACCGATGCCCCCGCACGTCCGCTACGAGGTCGCCGGCCAGGTCGCCACCGTCACCCTGGACCGGCCCGAGAAGCTCAACGCCATGGACCGCCAGATGTTCGGCGAGCTGGAGGCGGCCGCCGCCAGCGCCGCCGGCGACCCGACCGTCCGGGCGGTGGTGGTCACCGGCGCGGGCCGGGCCTTCTCCTCCGGCCTGGACGTGGCCGAGTTCGCCGCCATGTCGGACCCGGCCGCCGCCGAACGGGTCGTCGCCGACCTGCAGCGCGCCATCAGCGCCGTCGAGCTGCTGCCCAAGCCGGTGGTGGCGGCCGTCAACGGGCTGGCGTTCGGCGGCGGGCTGCAGCTCGCCATCGCCTGCGACCTGCGGCTGGCCAGCGACCGGGCGGAGTTCGCCAGCATGGAGATGCGCTGGGCGATCGTGCCCGACATGGGCGGCACCGAGCGGCTGCCGCGCCTGGTCGGCCTCGGCCGCGCCAAGGAGCTGATCTTCACCGGCCGCCCGGTCGGCGCCGACGAGGCCCTGCGGATCGGGCTGGTCAACCGGGTGGTGCCGGCGCACGACCTGGCCACCGAGGCGGCCGAGCTGGCCGGCGGGCTCGCCGCCGGCCCGACGCTGGCCCTCGGCCTGGCCAAGCAGGCCCTGAACGAGGCGTTCGAGCGCTCCACCGCCGAGGGCATGGAGGCGGCACGGCGGGCGCAGCGGCGCACCTTCGCCTCCGCCGACCACGCCGAGGCCAAGGCCGCCTTCGCCGAGCGCCGCCCGCCCCGGTTCGGCGGGCGCTGAGCGCCCGAATTTGCCGTCTGCCGCTGTTGTTGAGGGGGTAGTGCCCGGGTAAACTCGCTTGTGCCACCACCGTACGTCCCGGCCGGAGCCGCACATGCCGCTGTCCGATCATGAGCAACGCATCCTGGCCGAGATCGAGCGGCGGCTGCTCGAGGAGGACCCGAAGTTCGCCCATCAGGTCGGCTCCTCGTTCCGCGCCCACCTCGCTCGGCGCCTGAAGCTGGCCGTCGCCGGCTTCATCCTCGGCCTGATCGTCCTGGTCGTCGGCGTCACCCTCAGCTACGTGGCGGTCGGCGTCGCCGGCTTCGTGATCATGCTCGCCTCCGTGTTCGAGTTCCTCCGGACCATGCGCCGCCGGGCCACCGTCGACCGGCCGCCGGCCAGCGGCGGCGCCGCGCCGCCGCCGCCGACCAAGCGGGCGGGCGAACGCGGCAGCCTTGACACCTGGTGGGGCCGCACGACCGAGCGCTGGCGCCAGCGCTGGGAGGAGCGCGGCGGCCAGGGCCCCCCGTAGCAGGCCGGCCAGCCACCGCGATGCAGCTGCGGACCGACCGGGTCGGGCCGCTCCTCGACGAGCTCAGCGGCGCAGCACCGGGTGGGGCGCGAACAGGCTGCTTGGGCTGAGGGCGGCGGCCAGCCGCCGCCGCCAGCCGAGCCGGCCGGCCAGCCGCGCCCGCGCCGCCCGCGCCAGCCGCCTGGCGCGGTGGGCCTGCTCGGCGCCCGGCTCGGCGGCGGCGTACTCGGCCCGCTCGTACAGCCCGGTCAGCTCCGCCATGGGGGCGACGTCGTCGGCGAACTGGGCGCGCAGGCGGCGGGCGTAGGCGGCGGGTGACTCGGCGCCGCGGCGGCCGATGCCGGCGTCGCGCGCCCAGCGGGTGACCTCGGTGTAGGACTCGGCCACCGCGTCGCGGGGCCGCCGTCCCGCCCGCCGCCTGGCCAGCACGTTGCGGCCCCACTTGACGGCCGGGACCAGCGCCAGCAGCACCAGGACCGCCAGGCCCGCCCGCACGGCCGGGCGCTCCAGCAGGCCGACCCCGCCGCCCCGGCCGCCGAGGGCCGGGTCCTCGACGGGCGCCGCCGGCGGCTCCGGCTGGAGCCGCCCGCCGGTGGTGGTCGGGCCGCCGGGGAGCGGCGGCGGCGCGCCGCCGCCCGCCTGGCTGGCCGGCACCCGGCCGGTCGGGGTGGTGTAGCTGGGCAGGATGAGCTGGCCGTCGCCGCGGGGGGTCGGCTCGAAGTACACCCAGCCGGCGCGCGGGAACCACAGCTCCGGCCAGGCATGGGCGTCGTGGGTGGTCACCTGCAGGTAGTCGTCCACCGGCGTCCCGGCGGTGAACCCGACCGCGACCCTGGACGGGATGCCCACCTGGCGGGCCATCATCGCCATGGCGATGGCGAACTGCTCGCAGTAGCCCTCCCGCACCTCCAGCAGGAAGCGCCGCAGCTGGTTGCCGCCCTGGGACAGGCTCGGCACGTTCAGGCTGTAGCGGAACAGCTTGGGGTTCCGCAGGTAGTCCTGGATCGCGAGGGCCTTCTCGAACGGCGTGTTCTTGCCCTCGACCACCGAGTCGGCCAGCTCGCGGACGGCGCCGTCCAGGTTGCCGGTGTCCAGGTAGGGCTGCAGCTCCGGGCTGGTGTAGGCGTCGCCGGCCGGCCCGACCAGGTCCTCGGCCCGGACGTTGGGCACCTGGGAGACGACCGAGTAGCTGAACCCCTCGCGGGCCTGCTGGCCGAGCGAGAGCGCGCGGAAGACCGGGTGCTCGAGCACCCGGCGCCCGCCGGCGTCGACGCTGGCCGGGGCGGTGCCCGTCGGCAGCCAGTACGAGCGCAGCTCCTCGATCTCGAACTGCTGGGTCACCTGCCCGGTCGGCACGTCGGGGTCCAGGTCGTCGGTGATCTGGCCCTGGAAGGGCTCCAGGCCCCGCAGCGGCGGCCGGGAGGTGATGAAGGCCGTCCCGTCGAAGCGGTCGTAGACGATCAGCCGCCAGCGGAGGCGCTGGCTGGACTTGACCCGGAACAGCGGGGCGTCCTCCGGGTTGCGCAGCCTGGTGCGCAGCGACACGAACGGGTTGATGGACTGGCCGGTGTCGACCCCAGGGCCCTGCTTGAAGTCGAGCAGCGGCTGCTGGCCGTAGCCGGGCAGCAGCGAGGGCAGGGTGAGCGCCAGCAGGGAGGCGGCCAGGGCCAGCCAGCGCCCGGTGGACGCCGCCCGGGTGATCGGCAGCCGCCAGCCGACCTGCGGCCGGCTGCGGGCGCTGGACACCCAGCGACCCCAGGTGGCCAGCCGCGCGCGGCCCTCGAACAGCAGCAGGCCGGCGGCGCCGAGCAGGAACCAGGTGGTGTACCAGGCGGGGCTGGTGGGGCGGATCACGGCCGGGAAGACGAACAGCCCGAGCGCGGGGACCAGGGTCAGCAGCGGCTGCCTGGCGCGGAACGCCAGCCCGTCGGCGGCGGTCGTCACCGCCCACGCCCCGGCGCAGGTGATCAGCAGGAACTCGCGGGTCACCTCGACCGGCGCGGCCTGCGCGCCGACCTCCCGCAGCGCGACCCCGGTGGCCCGCAGCATCGCGGCGACGGTCTCGGCGGTGGGGACCACCAGCAGCATCGTGTCGGCGAACAGCAGGATGCCGCCGACCACCACGAAGCCGGCCAGCATCGCCAGCAGCGACAGCAGCTGCCCGACGCCCATCCGCCGCAGCAGGGCCGCCAGCCCGAGCGCGCAGGCGATCGTCAGCCAGGTCGGCAGCAGCCACTGGTTGCCGGCGTACAGCCGGCTGAGCGACAGCGAGGCGCCGGCCAGCAGGCCGGCCAGGGCTAGCGCCTGCGCGTAGTCAGTGTCGTGCGCCCCAGCGGCGCGGTCAGTCGTCGCCATGGATCGTCCAGGGGTTGGGTACGGGAGAGCATCGCGGTGCGCCAGCCGGCCCGCTCCAGCAGGGTGGCGATGCCGGCAGCCTGGGCGTCGGCGGCGGCCACCTCGCGGGCCGCCAGCCCCAGCCAGGAGTCGGCGCGGACCATCAGGCCCAGGGCGCCGCCGAAGCCGAGCCGGCAGCGCGCCAGCGCCGCCGCCTCCTCGGCGGAGGGGACGGCCAGGACGGCGACCAGCAGGCCCTCGCCGGCCGTCCGGGACAGCCGCTCGGCCATCGGCACCAGCGAGCCGGTGCTGGTCGGCTCCACGCTGGCGAGGAAGTCGAGCACGGCGGTGGCCGGGTCGGCCACGCCGGCGGGGCGGACCTGCTGGCCGTCGTCGGTCACCAGGGCGAGCTCGTAACCGGAGCGGCCCAGCCGCAGCGCGATCGAGGCCGCCGCCGAGACCGTCCGCTCGAACGAGGCCCGCCCGCCCTGGCCCCGGTGGGCGGCGCGGCGCAGGTCGATCGCCAGGACCGCGCGGGCCTGCCAGGGCCGCTCCTCCTGGCGGATCATGAGCTGGCCGCGCTTGGCCGAGGAGCGCCAGTGGACCTTGCGGAGGTCGTCGCCGTCCCGGTACTCGCGGGTGGTGTAGAACTCGTCGCCCTGGGTGAACAGGTAGCGGACCTTGGTCGCGGCCGAGCTGGCCAGCTCGCCGCCCAGGCCCGGCACCGACAGCGCCTCCACCCGCGGGTGCACGATCACGTCGGTGGTGCCCGCCAGCTCCGAGGTGACCTGGGCCAGCCCGAACGGGTCGGCCAGGCGCACGGCCAGCGGGCCGATGGTGTAGCGGCCCCTGGCCGAGGCGCGCAGCTCGTAGTGGAGGAGCTCACGGTCGCCGCCGGGGATGGCCGGCACCACGAAGCGGGCGCCGGGGCCGAGCTGGTAGGGGAGGCGGTCCTCCAGCAGCAGCACGCCCGTCTCCAGCCTGGTCGGGTTGTCGACCCTGACGGTGACCGCGATGCGGTTGCCGACCGAGGTCCGCACCGGCCGTACCGAGCGGCTGGACCCCAGCCGGTAGTTGCCCCAGGTGACCACCAGCAGGGCGCCGGCCGGCAGCGCCAGCGCGGCGACGGCCAGCATGTACAGCTCCGGCACCCCGGTGAGCCGGCCGGCCACGTACATGGCGGCCGCCGCCGCGGCGAAGCCGAGCGCCCTGGGCGTGAACGCCCGCAGCATCTACGGCTGGCCCCGGCCGCGGATGGGGATCGGGACGTGCTCGACGATGTCGTCGAGCACGTCGGCGGTCGTGCGACCGATCATCTGCGCCTCGGGGGCGGTGATCATCCGGTGGGCCAGGACGGGGGTGACCAGCTCCTTGACGTCGTCGGGGACCACGTAGTCGCGCCCGGCGGTGGCGGCCGCCGCCCGGGAGGCGCGCAGCAGCGACAGGGCCGCCCGCGGGCTGCCGCCCAGCGCCAGGTCGGCGTGGTCGCGGGTGGCCCGCACCAGGTCGACGATGTAGCGCTTGAGCGTGTCGGCCACGTGCACGGTCTTGCAGTTGTCGATCATCGCGGCCACGGTCGGCGCGTCGGCCACCGGCTGCAGGTCGGCCAGCAGGGTGGTGGTGCGGCCGTGGGTCTCCAGGATCTCGATCTCCGCCTGCCTGGTGGGGTAGCCGATGGCCAGCTCCAGCATGAAGCGGTCGCGCTGCGCCTCCGGCAGGGGGTAGGTGCCCTCGTGCTCGATGGGGTTCTGGGTGGCGACCACCATGAACGGCACGCCGAGCTGGTAGGTGACGCCGTCGACGGTGACCTGGCGCTCCTCCATGGACTCCAGCAGGGCGGCCTGGGTCTTGGGCGAGGCGCGGTTGATCTCGTCGCCGAGGACGATGTTGGCGAAGATCGCCCCCGGCTTGAACTCGAAGTCGCCCCGCTCCTGGTTGAAGACGCTCACCCCGGTCACGTCCGAGGGCAGCAGGTCGGGGGTGAACTGGATGCGCCGGACCGAGCAGTCGATCGAGCGGGCCAGCGCCTTGGCCAGCATCGTCTTGCCGACCCCCGGGACGTCCTCGATCAGCAGGTGCCCCTCGGCCAGCAGCGCGATGAGCGCGAGGCGGACGACCTCCGTCTTGCCCTCGATGACCCGCTCGATGTTGGCGCGGATCTTGTCGAAGTCGGCGGCAAGGTCATCCATGCCGCCCGTGTCGGGGCGCGTCGTTGCCACCCGCCCGGCTCCTTTCCCTGGGGCGCTCCGGAGACGATTGTAGTGATGCCCGGTAAGGACGACGTGAGATCCGCGGATTCTGTTCTCCACCGCCGGGTTCTATCCTTCGCCCTGTGCCAACCGCCCCGGAGACCAGAGCACGGCTGCTCGCCGCCGCCCGGCGGGCCTTCGCCGACCTCGGCTACGCCCGCACCCGGGTGGAGGACGTCGTCGCCAGGGCCGGCGTCGGCCACGGCACCTTCTACGCCTACTTCAAGAACAAGAGCGACGCCCTGGCGGCGCTCGTCCACGAGAACGCCGCCACACTGGTGGACCTGGCCGGCCAGCCGTGGCGGCCGGGCGACGTGCGGGCGAGCCTGCTGGAGGTCCTCGGCGGCCTGTCCGACCTCTACGACCGCGACGCCGACCTGATCGCCCTCTGGACCGAGGCGTCAACCCAGGACCCGGAGCTGGGCCGGCTGCTCGGCGAGGTGCGCCGCCAGTTCGTCGCCCGCATCGCCCGCAACATCGAGCGGGCCGCCGCCCAGGGCCTCACCCGGCCGGTCGACCCGTGGACGGCGGCCACCGCCCTTGCCGCCATGGCGGAGCAGACGATGTTCCTCAGGGCCGTCCGCAAGGAGCCCCTGGACCGCGACCTCACCGTGCAGGTCCTTGCCGACCTCTGGCTGCATGCGCTGTACGTCTGAGGCGGCGCCGGCGGGCGCGGAGGGCGAGCCAGGCCAGGACCGCGCCGGCGGCCACCACCGACACCCCCAGCAGCAGCCCGATGCTGAGCAGCCAGCCGAGCGCCCAGGTGCGCTGGTGGCGCGCGTACCCCCGCAGCGCGACGTCCAGCCAGCGGTGGCGCTCCCGCCAGCCCGCGACCGGGCGGACCGCCCGCGTCCGCAGGCCGGGGGTCGCTGTCACTCGCTCTCCAGAGGTACGGTGTGCTGGAGGGCGGACCTTCGATTGGTTTGCCCTGCCGGTCGTCCAGTAACAGGATCTACCGGCCGGTCGGCCGGGAACCTACAGGCGGAGGCAGCGGTGGGCGAGCTTCGCGAGCCTGGGCGCAGCCTGGCCCGGTGCGGGGCCACCGACGTCCGGGTGTGGCAGGGCGACATCACCGCGCTGACCGTGGACGCGATCGTCAACGCCGCCAACAACCGGGGCTGGCTCGGCGCGGGCGTGGCCGGGGCCATCCGCCGGGCGGCCGGCGAGGAGGTCGAGCGGGAGGCGGTCGCCAAGGGCCCGTGGCCGGTGGGGGAGGCGGTGCGGACCGGCCCTGGCCGGCTCGGCGAGCGGGGCGTCAAGGCGATCCTGCACGCCGCCGCGATGGCGCCCGGCCGGCCGGCCAGCGTCGAGGCGGTGGGCAGCGCCACCGCCGCGGCCCTGCGGCTGGCCGCCGAGGAGGGACTCGCCAGCGTCGCCCTGCCCGCGCTCGGCACCGGCGTCGGCGGCGTCGACCTGGAGGCGGCGGCCGCCGCCATGGCCGCGGCGGTCCGCGAGCACGCCGCCGGGGACACCAGCGTCAGGACGGTGGTCTTCGCCCTCTACGACCAGGCCGCGACCGACGCCTTCGGCGGCGCCCTGCGGCGGGCGCTTGGCGGGGAGCGATGAGCGCCGAGGCCGAGCCGCGGGGCGCCGAGGTGGAGCCACGGGGCGCGGAGGGGGGGCCGCGGGACCCCCGGGTCGACGGCGCGTACCTGGCCGGGCTGCACGAGACCGCCCTCGGGCTGTCCGAGCAGGTCGGCGCCGGCGGCCTGCTGGAGCGCATCGTCACCTGGGCGGGCCAGGTCGTCGGCACCCCCCACGGTTACATCTGCCTGATCGAGCCGGGCGTCCGCGAGATGGTCCTGCGGGTCGGCACCGGCGCCTACGCCGACCTGGTCGGCCTGCGCATGCTCAAGGGCGAGGGCCTGTCGGGCCGGGTGTGGGAGACCGGCGCCCCGCTGGCCATCCCCGACTACAGCCGCTGGGAGGGGCGGGTGCGGCACCACGCCACCGACGACTTCCGCGCGGTGCTCGGGGTGCCGCTGCTGTCGGGCGGGATGGTCACCGGCGTCATCGGCCTGTCCCGCTCCGAGCCCGGCCGGACCTTCGACGAGGAGGAGGTCGACCAGGTCAGCCGCTTCGCCGAGGTGGCCTCGATCGCGCTGGACAACGCGCGCCTGTACGCCGCCGCCCAGCAGGAGCTGGCCGAGCGCCGGCGCGTGGAGCAGCAACTGCGGGCGGCCGAGCGCCGGTTCCGCACCCTGGTGGAGCAGATCCCGGCGATGGTCTACAGCGAGCACTTCGGTGAGAGCGGGCGGCTGTACACCAGCCCCCAGATCGAGACGATGTTCGGCTTCACGCCCGAAGAGGCCAGGGACAGGAACCTCTGGACGAGCCGGCTGCACCCGGAGGATCGCGAGCGGGTGCTCGCCGAGGACGCGCGCACCGACGCGACCGGCGAGGCGTTCCGGATCGAGTACCGCACCCTCCACAAGGACGGCCACCCGATCTGGGTGCGCGACGAGGCCGTGCTGGTCCACGACGACGACGGCAGGCCGCTGTTCTGGCAGGGCATCGTGGTCGACATCACCGAGAGCAAGCGGGCCCTGGAGCGCGAGCGCCAGGCGACCGAGGAGCTGCGCGCCCTCGACAAGATGAAGAACACCTTCCTGGACGCGGTCTCCCACGAGCTGCGCACGCCGCTGGCCGCGATCGTCGGCATCGGCATCACCCTGGAGCACAAGGGCGACATCCTGGCCAAGCACGACCGCGACGACCTGTACACGCGGCTGGTGGTCAACGCCCGCAAGCTCAACCGGCTGCTGGACGACCTGCTGGACCTGGACCGGCTGACCCACGGGATCATCGCCCCCAAGCGCCGCCCGACCGACGTGGCCGCCCTCACCACCCGCATCGCCGACGACTTCGCGCTGCTGAACGGCCGTCAGCCACAGGTCGTGGCCGAGCCGGTCAGCGCCTCCATCGAC
>Ga0126313_10001368_pt1 | contig 12824 bp, 11 predicted proteins | sample Plot105A_FD_89954 | JGI IMG/M metagenome (GOLD analysis project Ga0126313, IMG submission 89954) | Serpentine soil microbial communities from UC McLaughlin Reserve, CA, USA - Plot105A | ecosystem: Environmental > Terrestrial > Soil > Grasslands | place: USA: UC McLaughlin Reserve, Lake County...
CAAGCTCTCCGGCGGGCAGAAGCAGCGGCTCGCCATCGCCCGCATGTTCGTCAAAAACCCGCCCATCCTCATCATGGATGAGGCCACCAGCGCGCTCGACACCGAGACCGAGCGGGCGGTGCAGGCGGCGCTCGACGACCTGGCCGAGGGCCGCACGACGGTCGCCATCGCCCACCGGCTCTCGACGATCCGCGACGCCTACCAGATCCTCGTCCTCGACGGGGGCGAGATCGTCGAGCGCGGCACGCACGAGGAGCTGCTCGCGCGCGGCGGCCGCTACGCCGCCCTGGTCGCCCGCGACCACGGCGCCGAGCGGCCCGACCTCGTCGCGGCCTAGAGGTCCCCTAGCCCCCGACGCGCGAGCGCAGGTCGAGCGTCCGCCGTGCCGCCGCCTCGAACTCGGCGCGGTCGAGCGTGCCGGCCGACAACGAGCGCTCGAGGGCGTCCGCGGCGGCGAACCCCTGCTCCGCCGACTGGGCGAACAGCAGCAGGTCGTTGCCGGCGAGGGCCGCTCCCTTGGCGCGATCGCCGGCGCTTCCCCAGCGCGCGAGCGCCGGCACCTCGAGGTCGTCGGTGATGGTGGTACCGGTGAAGCCCACGTGCCCGCGCAGCTCGTCGGTGGCGATCTTGCGCGAGAACAGCGCCGGGCTCTCTTCGAGCGCCGGGTAGAGCCCGGTCGACACCATGACGAGGTCCGTGTGCGCGTCCACGAACGGCGGCTCGTCGACCGCGCGCAGGCGCTCGAGCGGCGCCTCGATCCGGTTGAGGCGCAGGTCCTCGTCACCGCGGGCGAGGCCGAGGCCGGGCCAGTGCTTGGCACAGCTCAGGACGCCGCTTGCCCGCAGTCCGCCGGCAAAGGCGCCGGCCAGCCGCGTCACCCGTGCGGTCGACCCGCCGTAGGAGCGCCCGAGCTTGCGCATGTTCGTGCCCGGCCGGGCGACGTCGACCACGGGCGCAAGGTCGAGGTTGATCCCGACGCCCTGCAGCGAGCGCCCGGTCGCGCGGCCCTCGCTTCGCGCCACGGGCTCGCTGCCGGTTGCACCGACCTCGGCGGGCGAGCGGCGCGGCGGGCCGGGCAGCCGACTGACCTGCCCGCCCTCCTGGTCGATCATGACGAGCAGAGGACGCCCGCCGGGGGCGCGACCGGCGGCGGCCTGGAGATCGCCGGTGACCGAACGGACCTGGCTGCGGGAGCGGACGTTGCGCGCGAACAGGATCACGCCGCCCAGCTCGCCCGCCGCCGCCCGGCGCAGCACGGCTTCCGGCGCGCGCGTTCCGTCGAAGCCGACCACGACCCGCTGGCCGGCAAGCTGGGCGTCGGAGAGGCCGGCGACAGGGTCGGGCGCGGCCTGGATCCGTGTCCCGATCCGCTCCGTCCAGGCGGCGGTCCGGTCCGCCAGGTCGGCGGCGCCGGCGGCCGGAGCGCTCGAGAGTCCGAAAGCCATCATCGCGACGCTCCACCGCAACCAACGCTGCGCTTGCCGTGTCATGCGTCCAAGAGATTAGGCACGATGCTCCTGCGCGCCCTGCCCCTCATCGCCGCGTTCGCCCTCGGCTCCGCCACCCCGGCCGGCGCCGCCGGCGACGTCGACGCCTACCGCGGCCTGGGCACCTGGGTCTCGATCTACTCGCGCACGACGCTGGCCGACCCGATCGGCACGGCGGTGCAAATGCGCCGGAACGGCGTGCGCACGCTCTACCTGGAGACGGCGAACTGGCGCCAGAAGGTCGACGTCGTCCGCCCCGGCACGATGGCGGCGATGATCGAGGCCGCCCACGCGGCGGGGATCAGGGTCGTGGCCTGGTACCTGCCCTCCTACAGGCCGCTGCGCACCGACGTGCGCCGGGCGCTTGCGGCGATCGCCTTCACCACGCCGACCGGCCAGCGCTTCGACGGCTTCGCGCTCGACATCGAGGCGACCGAGGTCGGATCGATTCCGCTGCGCAACCGCCTGCAGGGACGCCTCGCCGCGACCCTGCGGCGCAGCGTGGGCCCCGACTACGCGCTCGGGGCCATTGTGCCCGAGGCGGGGGCCCTGTACTGGCCGGGCTTCCCCTACGCCCAGACCGCCCGCTACTTCGACGTCTTCCTGCCGATGGCGTACTTCACCTTCCGCGTCCGCGGCGCGGGCGCGGTGCGCTCGTACGTGGCGCGGAACGTCGCCGCCATCAAGGCCCTCGTCGGTCCCGAGACCCCCGTCCACCCCATCGGCGGCCTGGCCAACACGGCAACGCCGTCCGAGGTGCGGGCCTACGTGCGTGCGACGCGAGCGGGCGGGGCGATCGGCGGGAGCCTGTACGACTTCAACGGCACCGCGCCCCAGGCCTGGTCGCTGATGCAGCGGATCCCCCAGGCGGACCGAGTGTCGACTCCGTCAGCCTCAGGCTGACTCGGTCGACGCTCGATGCGGTGGCGCCCGTGGTTAGGCGCTTGCGAGGGCCACCACGTCGGGCAGCTGCGCGTCGAGGCGCGTCCACCGCTCGCCCGCGTCCTCGCCGACGAGCAGTGCCCCGCCGCGCAGGCCGGCCACGACGACGCCGGGCCGGTCGGGCAGCGTCGCCAGCGCGTAGGGCATCCGCCGCAGCTCCGGGGCGTCGCCCCAGCCGCCCACCGGCTCCCACTGCGCCTCGCGCCTGCGCATCACGCGCGCCTGCCCGTCGCCGCGCCCGTGCGCGGCGAACGGTCCGGTGCTGACCGACACGTACCAGAGGTCCGGGTCCTCGGGATCGACCGCGGTGGCCCACGCGTAGTGGCGATCGAGGCCGGCCTCGAGGTGCGACCAGCTCGCGCCGGCATCCTCGGAGCGCGCGACGCCGTCGCCGGCGGCCTCGTAGACGCGGTCGGGCGCGCCTGGGTGGGTGACCATCGAATGTGCGTCGATGCACGCCTGCGGGTTGTGGTCGGCCCACGTGGCGCCGCCGTCCGTCGAGCGCATCACGCCGCCGAGCTCGATTCCGACGACGAGGGTGTCGGGATCGGCGGGGGGCAGGGCGATCGTCTGCACGTGGTGCGTCCAGGGCCGCCCCGGGAACGACCAATTCGGCTCGCTGGGCAGGTCGCGGAGGGCGGGAACGAGCTCCCACGTGCGGCCGGCGTCCTCCGAGCGGTAGAGGTTGCTCGGCTCGGTGCCGGCGTAGACGACCGGCACGGCGCGCGAGACGGCGAGCGCGAGCACCCGCCGGTCGGCGGGCCCAGCCTCGGGCTCGCGCCAGCTCGCGCCGCCGTCATCCGAGATGCGGACGCCGTCGTCGAAGGTGCCGGCATAGATGCGGTCGGGATCCCCCGGATCGCTGGCGAGGCAGCACGCGCCGCTGCCCTGCAGCGACAGCGAGACGTCGCCGGCGTCCATCTCGACGCGCGCAACGGCGTCGCCAGTCGCGGCGTACAGCCGTCCGGCGCTCACACCGTCGCGCTCGCCTGCTGCTCGAGGGCCTTGGCGAGCAGGCGGCGCAGGGTCTCGCGCTCCTTGCCCGACAGCCCGGAGAGCACGTCCTCCTCGATGCTCTCCATCGAGTGCTCGGCACGCTCGATGGCCCGCTCGCCGGAGGGCGTGACCTCGACGATGTGGCGTCGGCGGTCGTCGGGGTCACGACGGCGCTCGATCCAACCGTGGGCCTCGAGATCGTTGAGGAGCAGGACGAGGTTGTTGGCGTCCATGTAGAGGGCCTCGGCCAGGTCGGACTGCAGGACGCCGCCGCGATCGCGCACGAAGCAGAGGGTGGCGAACTGCTTGACCCGCATCCCGAGCAGCTGTTCGGTGCTGCGGCGGTGCACCACGCGCGCGAGGCGCGTCAACAGCACCATCGAGCCGGGACTGGTGGCGGTGTCCATCCCTGGCGCGAAGCGTACCGCTATCAGCGGATCTTCATTGGCCATAGGATCATCCATGTAAGTTGATGATAGTGGAGGCATGGAGCAAGCAAGGGCGCCGCCGGTGGATCGCGCTCGTCGTCGTCTGCATCGGCCAGCTGATGATCGTCGTCGACGCGTCGATCGTGAACGTCGCCCTACCGGCGATCCAGCGCGACATGCATTTCAGCCAGGCGGCTCTGACCTGGGTCGTGGACGGCTACATGATCAGCTACGGGGGCTTCCTGCTCGTGGGCGGGCGGCTCGGCGACCTGATCGGGCGCAAGCGGGTCTTCCTCGCCGGCCTCGTACTCTTCGTCGCCGCGTCCGCCGCCTGCGGCGTAGCCGACGGCTAAATCACGCTGGTCGCCGCGCGCTTCGTGCAGGGTCTGGGCGGAGCCGTGTGCGCGGCCGTGGTGGTGGCGATCGTCGCCACGGAGTTCCCCCGACCGGCCGAGCGCGCCACCGCGATGAGCGTCTACACGTTCGTGGCGGTCAGCGGCGGCACGCTCGGGCTGCTGCTCGGCGGGGCGATCGTCAGCTCGATCGGCTGGCACTGGATCTTCTTCATCAACGTGCCGATCGGGGTCGTGACCTGGGTGCTCGGGCGCGCACTGATCGAGGAGTCCGAGGGCATGGGCCTGCGCGAGGGCGTCGATGCCCTCGGCGCGCTTCTGGTCACCGCCGCGCTGATGGTCGGCGTGTACGCGATCGTCAAGTCCAAGCCGTGGTTCGGGGCGGCCTCGGCGGCCCTGCTGGCGGCCTTCGTCGCGACCGAGTTGCGCGTACGCAGCCCGATGATGCCGCTGTCGGTCCTGCGGCTGCGCAGCCTGAGCGGATCGAGCGTCGTGCGCGGCCTGACCGCCAGCGGCCTGTTCACGACCTTCTTCCTCGGCGCCCTGTACCTCGAGCACGTGCGCGGGTACGACGCCATGCAGATCGGCCTGTCGTTCCTGCCGATGACGCTCGTCGTCGCGATCCTCTCGTCGGGTATCACCGCCCGGCTGGTCAGGCGGTTCGGCGCCAAGCGGACCCTGGTCCCCGGATTGGTGGCGATGGCCGCCGGGCTCGCCGTGCTCGCCGAGGCCGGTCCCGGGACCCCGTACTTCCCGACGCTGTTCGGCGCGTTTGCGCTCATGGGCGTCGGCGGCGGCACCTCGTTCATGCCGCTGCTGCACATCGCGATGGGCGACGTGCCCGCCCGCGACGCCGGCCTGGCCTCTGGTCTCGTCAACGTCTCGATGTGTATCGCCGCCGCGGTCGGCCTGGCCGCCCTCGGCGCGGTGGCCACCGACCGCACGCAGGCGCTTGCCGCCCACGGCTCCTCGCCCGTGGCGGCGCTGACCGGCGGCTACGACCTCGCTTTCGGCGTCGGCGCGGCGTTGGTGGTGCTGGCGGTCGTCGTCGCCGTGCTCGTGCTGCCGAGTGGCGAGCGGGCGCCCGCCCGCGAAGCCGAGGCCGCCGTCAGCGGCTGAGGGCCGCCGCGCGGCCCTCTTTGCGGGCCTTTTCCAGGTTCTTCCGCGCCAGGTAGCCGTTGCCGAGCAGGAGCAGCGTCTTGTTCGCCGGGGCCTTGAACCCGCCCTCGGTGTGGGGCGCATAGCGGGCGGCGCCGCCCGAGACCTCGAGCCAGCCGGTGTGCTGGCGCGTCTCGAGGCCGATGAGCTTGGCGTTGTAGCGGTGGGCGACGAGCCCGGTGCGCCGCCCGCCGGACGGCAGCGCGGCCGCGGTCTCGAGGGAGAGCCCGTCGGCGTCCTGGCCGGCGACGTCGAACGGCACGACGAGGGGAAAGCCGTCCGCGCCCACGTACGCCAGCAGGCGGTGCGGCAGGGCGGCCACGCGGCGTCCGGCCCGCACCGCGTCGACGCGGGGCCCGGTGCCCTTGCTCGGCGGCTCCTGGGGCGGGAGCGGGCCGTCGGGCGCGGCGGCGCCGACGACCTGCGGCGGCCCCGAGGCGCGCAGGTCGGGCCAGACGAGCATCCGCTCGACTCTCACCGTCACCAGCACGCGATCGGCGTAGTAGGCGCGCAGCCAGCGGTCCCAGAAGACCCCGCGCCGCGGCGCGCCCACGAACCGCGCCGCCCGCGGTCCGATTTCGTTCTCGAGATAGTCGCGGTCGGGGTCGGCCTGGAACGTCGCGATGCCCTGGACGAGCACGTACCGCTCGTTGGCCGCGTCGCCGAGTCCGTGCTCGCGCGCGTGGTACGCGAGGGCGATGCGCGGCTCCTGGCGGATGCGCTCGAGCTTGCGGCCGAACCCGAGCGAGGTGGTGAAGCCAACGGTCCCGGCCTCGCGGTCGCGCAGCCCGATCGGTGCCACCGCCGTCACGACCGCCCCACGGGCAGGGGTGACGTAGGCAACGGCGCAGGTCAGGTCCCCGCCGATGACCTCGTCGACCTCGTCGGGCCAGATCGGGTTAGCCCTTGCCGGCATCCTGCCGGCGCTCTGACTGCCTCGGAACCATCCAGGTTCCTTAATTAGCCTGGGGCCTGCGCGGATGTCTCGGGGCGTCGGGGCGCGGGATGCGGCGGACGGACTCGATCGAGGGGTCGCCGGCCGGCGGCTCCCCGTCGTCGGGAGGCGGCACCTCCTCGAGCACGCGGGCCGGGGGCGCCGGCTCACGCTCCGGCTCCGGCGCGGGCGTCCGCGTCGGCGGCGGCGAGGGAGCCGGCTTGGCCGCCTCCACCGGGGGGCCGCCGTCCTCGTCGGGCGGGAAGCGGTCGAGGGCCTCGTCGGCCAGTCGGATCAGCGCCTGGCCGACCGTGCGTGCGTCCTCGACGAGCTTGCGCCGCTCGGCCCAGATCTCGTCGACGTCCTTGTCGAGCTGGCGCGCGCGCTGCTCGGCGTCGCGCCGGATGCGCTCGGCTTCGCGCTCGGCCTCCTCGACCCGCGCGTCGGCCCGCGCGCGCGACCGGGCGGCGATCTCGTCGGCAGCCTCATGGGCGCGCTGGAGGATCGCTGCGGTCTCCTTGCCCACGCGGTCGAGCTCGCGCCGCACCGCGGCCTGCGGCGAGCGGGTCGAGTGCAGCTCGAGGACGTCCTCCTCGACCGCCGCGAGGTGGGCGTCGACGACCTCGCGGTCGTACCCACGAAAGACGATCGGGAACTCGGCGCGGACCTTCGGCGGCGGATCGGCGGGGCCGCGCGCAAGCGCGGCCGTCCAGGTCTCGGGGTCGGGCGCCAGGCGCTCGGGAACGGGATCCGGCCCCCGTGGCTCGGCCTCCGGCGGCAGGGGCTCGGAAGCCGGCTCGTCCGCGACCGGCGGCTCCATTGCCTCGGTCGGCGGGCCGGCAGCCAGGTCCTCGGCGGTGGTCGGCTCGTCTTCGGGTCCCTGCTCGGGCTCCCGCTGCTCGGGCGTCTCGCTCACGCCCCGCCAGCATAGAGATCAGACGGTCAGACAAACCCGAATGGCGGTTAGGCTCGCCTCGCGATGCTGCGCGTGCGCCTGATTGGGGAGCTGCGCCTGGAGGCCGACGGACGGCCGCTCGAGCCGCCCGCGCCCGCAAAAGCGCGAGCGGTGCTGGCGTGGCTCGCACTCCACCCGGGCCCTCGCCCGCGCTCCGAGGTCGCCGGCACCTTCTGGCCCGAGGTGCTCGAGGAGAGCGCCCGCGCCAGCCTGCGCACCGCCCTGTCCGCCGTGCGCCGCTCGCTCGGCGACGCGGCCGATGCCCATCTCGACGCCACGCGCGAGGCGGTTGGGCTGCGCGATGCCTGGGTCGACGCGCTGGCCCTCGAGCACGAGGCCGCGGCGGGACGGCTCGAGGACGCCCTCGCCCTGGCCGACGGCGAGCTCCTCCCGGGCCTGGACGACGAGTGGGCGCGCGATGCCCGCGAGCGCCACCGCCAGCGCCGCGGCGAGCTCCTGGGCGAGCTGGCCGCACGGGCCACGGACCCGGCCGAGGCGGCGCGCCACGCCCGAGAGCGCGTCGCCCTCGACCCCCTCTCGGAGGAGGCCGCGCGCGACCTCATCCGCCACCTCGCCGCCGCCGGGGACCGCGCGGGGGCGCTCGTGGCCTACGACGAGCTGCGCGAGCGCCTGCGCACCACGCTCGGCATCGCCCCCTCGGCGCCCACCCGCGAGCTCCGGGCCTCGATCCGCTCGACGACGCGCGAGCGCCCGCCCTCTTCGCCGCTGCTCGACCGCCGCACCGCCGGCGTGTTCGTCGGCCGCGATGCCGAGCTCGCGCGCGCCGGCCGCGCCCCCGGCCTCGTCGTCCTCGAGGGTGAGGCGGGCGTGGGCAAGACTCGCCTGGCGCTCGAGCTGGCCCGCGCCGTGCGCGACCGGGGCGGCGTGGCCCTCGTCGGCCGCTGCTCGGAGGAGCCGCTGCGGCCCTACGAGGCGTGGGCCGAGGCGCTGCGACCGATCGTCGAGGAGGGCGAGCTCGAGCGGATGTACGCGGAGGGCGAGCGGTTCCTGCTCTTCGAGGCGGTCCGCCGACTCCTTGCCGAGGTGGCCGAGGCGTGGCCGGTCGTCGTCGTGCTCGACGACCTGCACTGGGCCGACCGTCCGACGCTGCTGCTGCTCGCGCACCTCGTCCGCGCCCCCGAGGGCGCGCCCGCCCGGCTGATCGGGACCTACCGCTCGACCGAGCTGGATCGCGACCATCCGCTCGCCGCCATGCTCGCCGACGCCCGCCGCGAGCACCTGGCCGAGCGCGTGAGCCTGAGAGGCCTGGAAGCCGAGGCGACGGCCGAGCTCGTCGCCGCCAGCACCGGGCCGCAGACGCCGCAGCGCGTGACGCGCGCCGTGCACGCCGAGACCGCCGGCAACCCGTTCTTCGTCGTCGAGATGGCCCGCCACCTGGCCGAGTCGGGAGTGGAGTTCGGCGAGAAGGGTCGCTGGACGGGCGCGTTCTCGCTCGCCGACGCGGGGCTTCCCGAGTCGGTGCGCGAGGTTCTCGGCCGCCGCCTGGACCGCCTCGGCGACCCCGCCCACGCGGTGCTGCGCGACGCCGCCCTGCTCGGCGAGCGCTTCGAGCTCGACGCCCTCCCCGATCCAGACGCCGCCCTCGACGCGCTCGATGCCGCGCTGGCCGCCGGCCTGATACGCGAGGAGCCCGGCGCTCCCGGCCGCTACGCCTTCGCCCACGCGCTCGTCCGCCAGACCCTGTACCAGGAGCTGAGCGCCGCCCGGCGGGTCCGCGCCCACGCCGCGGCGGCCGAGCGCCTGCTGGCGCTTCGTTCGGCCGGGCGACCGGTCGCCGCCGCAGAGATCGCCCACCACCTGGTCGAGGCCGCCCCGACCGGGGACCCCCGGCGGGCGGCCGAGGAGGCCGAGCGCGCCGCCGCCGAGGCCGACGCGGCGCTGGCCTGGGAGGACGCCGCCGCCCACGCCGCCCGCGCGCTGCAGGCGCTGGAGTGGCTGGACGACCCCCCGGCCGAGCTGCGCGCGCGTCTCCTGGTCCTGCAGGGCGAGGCGCAGATGCGCGCCGGCGATCGCGCGCCCGCCCGCACCGCCCTGCGCGAGGCGATGGCGCTCTACGGCGAGCTCGGCCGCCCGGAGGCGCTTGCCCGCGCGGCGCTCGCCCTCGGGGGCGTGGGGATCTTCATCGGCCACCCCGACGAGGAGGTCGCGACGGCGCTCGAGGCCGCCCTCGCCGCCCTGCCACCAGGCGCGGATGCCATGCGGGCGCGCCTGCTTGCCCGGCTGGCGATCGAGCGCTACTACGACCCGCCCGGTGAGGTGCGCCGGCGGCTGTCCGAGGAGGCGCTGGCAAGCGCGCGCCGCGCCGGCGACGACGCCACCCTGGCGGCGGCGCTCAATGCCCGCCATGTCGCGCTCTGGGACCCCGACCACGCCGCCGAGCGCCTGGCGGTGGCCGACGAGATGATCGCGGTGGCCGAGCGGGCCGGCGACCGCGAGGCCGCCCTTCAGGGGCGCAACTGGCGCGTGGTCGACCTGTTCGAGCTCGGGGACGTCGACGGCTGGTGGGAGCAGGTCACCGACCACGCGCGGATGGCCGAGGCCCTGCGCCTGCCGACCTACCGTTGGTATGCGCCGCTGTGGAGCGCGGCGCGCGCCCACCTCGAGGGCCGGCGGGACGACGCCGAGCGGCTGCGCGAGGAGGCGCGGGCGCTCGGCGCCGCGGCTGGCGACGCCAACGCCGAGCTGTTCGCCGCCATGCTCGGCCACCTCGACCGCGTCGCCGACGGCGAGTACGCGGACATCGACTGGGCGTTCATGGACGAGGCGATGCGAACGTCCCCGGCCGCGATCGCCTACCGGCCGTCCTACGCGTGGATGCTCGCGGCGGTCGGGCGGCTCGACGAGGGCCAGGCCGAGCTGGACGCGCTGGCGCCCGACCGCTTCGCCGCCATCCCGTTCGACGCCAACTGGATCTCGGCGATGGCCGAGCTCACCGAGGCGTGCCTGCTGCTCGAGGACCGCGCCAACGCCGCCGTCCTGCACGAGCTGCTGAGCCCGTACGCGGGAATGACCACCGCCGCCGGCCGCGCCGTCGGGCAGTACGGGTTCGTGGACGAGTTCCTCGGCCGCCTCGGACTGCTGCTCGGGCGCCCCGAGGCGCGGGCCCAGATCGAAGGCGCGCTCGCCCGCTACGAGCGCCACGGCTGGCGGCCGTTCGCGGAGCGGGCGCGCGCCATGCTGGCGCGTACCAGCCGGGTCGTAGGGTAAAAGGCGCCATCATGCCCGCCCCGCGACCGCTCATCGGCGTCTCGACCTCCGAGCTGCGTGAGGCCAAGAGCGTGCGCCCGCTCGCCCAGGGCGAGCCCCGCCAGCACGAGATCGCGCTCGGCCTCGACTACCCCGAGGCGGTCGACGCGCGTGGCGGGCTGCCGGTCATCCTGCCGCCGATCGAGCCCGAGGGCGTACGGCCGCTCGTGGCGCGCGTGTCCGGACTCATGCTCTCGGGCGGCCCCGACCTGCACCCGAGCGCCTACGGCGCCGCCGCCCACCCCCGGCTCGGGCCCACCGAGCCCGAGCTCGACCACTTCGAGCTGGCGCTGCTGCGCGAGGCCGACGCGGCCGGCATGCCGATCCTCGCGATCTGCCGCGGCATCCAGGCACTCAACGTGGCGCGCGGCGGCACGCTGCACCAGCACCTGCCCGACGTCGTCGGCGACGGCGTCGAGCACCGCCAGACCGTCGCCGGAAGCCGCCCCACCCACTGGATCACGCTCGAGCGGTCGAGCCGGGTGGGCGCGACGCTCGAGCGCGCGCGCACGAAGGTCAACTCGTTTCACCACCAGTCGCTCGACGACCTGGGCCAGGGGCTGACGCCCGTAGCGTGGGCGGCGGACGGCACGGTCGAGGCCGTCGAGGATGCGTCGCGCCCGTTCGTGCTCGGCGTCCAGTGGCACGCCGAGGCGCTCGCCCACCGCCCCGAGCAGGGCAAGCTGTTCGCCGCCTTCGTGGACGCGTGCCGGCGCTACGAGCGCAGCGCGCGGCCGTTTGCGCGCGCGGCCTGATCGTCGGAGAAGCGGGCCAGGAACGCGTCGGCCAGCGCGGCGACGAGCCCCGGCAGCCGCGCCTCGTCGCGCGCGAGCTCGAGCTGGCGATCGGCGCCGGTCCGCGCGGCGAGCCGGCGCACGCCGTCCAGCTCGGCCGCGCACCCGAGCGCCTCGGCGTGGGGCCCGCAGACCTCGAGCAGCTCCTCGAGCAGGGCGCGGACCGGGATGCGGCGCTCGCGGGCCGGGTCGATCAGGCGCGCGTCCATGCCGTCGCGCGCGGCCAGGAACCGGTTCTCGACGAGGACCTCGGGCGAGTGGCCGACGGGCCGGATCGCCTCCTTCTCGGTGACCTCGCGGCGGGCGATGCTCTGGACGAGGGCGACGAGCGAGGCGGTCTCGTCCACGCTCGTCTGCACGTCCATGATCCGCACCTCCACGGTGCCGAAGCGCGGCTGGGGCCGCGCATCCCACCACAGGAAGGTGGGCTCGGGGATCGCGCCGCAGCGGATGAGGATGTCCACCGCCTCGACGTAGTCGGCGTAGGAGCGGAAGCCGCGGGGGATGCCGACGCGCGGGAAGGCCTGGAACAGCGGCGTGCGCGCGGACGACAGGCCCGTGTCGCGCCCCTGCCAGAACGGCGAGTTGACCGACAGGGCGAGCATCAGCGGGAGGTGGGCGCGCAGGCGGCGGTGCAGGCGGATGGCGTCCTCGGCCTCCTCCACGCCGATGTGGACGTGCAGCGCGAAGGTCGGCTCGCGGCGGGCGAGCTCGCGCATCGAGCCGTAGACGAACTGATAGCGGCTGCCGGAGCTGACGACGGTCTCGTGCCAGACCGTGGAGGGGTGCGTGCCGGCGGCGGCCGCGCGCAGCCCGTGCGCCTCCAGCGCCTCCCCGAGGCTTGATCGCAGTGCGGCGAGCTGGTCGATCGCGGCGCCGACGGAGCCGCGCGGGTCGGTGGCCAGCTCGACCGCGGCGCCGTGGGTCTCGGCGGTGAGGTGGTCGGCGAGGTCGGGCGGCACCGAGGGCAGCACGGCGTCGATCTCCTGGGCCAGCGACCAGTCGTCCGGCCGGAGCATCATCACCTCCTCCTCGATCCCGATCGAGAACGGCTCGGAGGGACGCCAGCGTGCCCAGTTGGGAGTCATTCCCGAAGCACCCACGTGTCCTTGGCGCCGCCGCCGCGCGACGAGTTGACGACGAGCTCGTCCTCGGCGAAGGCGACGCGGGTCAGGCCGCCGGGCACGACGCGGACCTGGTCGCCGGCGCGGTAGGCGAAGGGCCGCAGGTCCACGTGCCGCGGCTCGAGCCGGTCGCCGACCACGGTCGGGTGGCGCGAGAACCACACGGTCTCCTGGGCCACATGTCCCTCGGGGTCGTCGCGGACGGCGCGCGAGACGCGCTCGCGCTCGGCGGGCTCGGCGTGCGGGCCGACGACGACGCCGCGTCCGCCGTAGCCGCCGCGCGGCTTGACCACGAGCTCGTCGAGGCGGTGCAGCGCCTCCGCGCACGCGCGCTCGTCGCCAAGGTCGTACGTCCCCACCGAGCGCAGGATCGGCTCGTCGCCCAC
>Ga0126313_10001369_pt1 | contig 12816 bp, 15 predicted proteins | sample Plot105A_FD_89954 | JGI IMG/M metagenome (GOLD analysis project Ga0126313, IMG submission 89954) | Serpentine soil microbial communities from UC McLaughlin Reserve, CA, USA - Plot105A | ecosystem: Environmental > Terrestrial > Soil > Grasslands | place: USA: UC McLaughlin Reserve, Lake County...
GCTTAGCTGGCTGTTAACCAGTGGGTCATCAGTTCGAGTCTGATCAGCGGCGTTTATTTTTTTTATAATAACACTATTAATTTTATAATATCAATGATTAGGCAAAATGATTGTATTAAAGTTATGTTACCTCATCTCATGATTTATTATATTATTTTAAAAACTATCCAATACAGATATCTTTAAATTTATATAAAAAAATATTATATACATTTAATTCATTAATCTTTAATAATCTGCCTCGTGATTCTATTTTGATGAAAGCTGTTATACTTGCTGGTGGGTTAGGGAAACGATTAAAACCATTAACAAATGATCGACCTAAACCTATGATAGAGGTCCTAAACGTACCAATAATTGAATGGCAACTTAAATGGTTTAAAAAACATAATATTAAAGAGATAATTATTTGTGTGGGTTACCTCAAAGAAAATATCATAGATTATCTGGGTAGTGGTAATAAATTGGGAATTAATATAGGATACATAGTAGAAGATAATCCTCTTGGAACTGGGGGGGCCCTAAAAAATACCTCTAGTCTTTTAAATTCATCAACAGATGAGGGATTTTTTATGACAAATGGTGATATACTAACAAACATTAATCCGCATAAATTATGTGGAGAAAAAATATCAAGTATTGCAGTTGTTCCTCTAAGGAGCCCATATGGAGTTGTTAATATTGATAATGAATCTAATGTAATAGGCTTTGATGAAAAACCTGAAATTCCTGACAAATGGATCAATGCAGGTGTCTATTATTTTACAAATGAGGTATTCGAATATTTACCTGATAATGGAAACATAGAAGTTACTGCACTTCCTGCTATGGCTAATGATCAAAAATTAAAAGGCATGAGATTTAATGATAACTTTTGGAGATCAATAGATTCTCATAAAGATATAGATGAAGCAGCAAAGGAACTTCAATCATCAAAATTAGTATGAAGGATATTTCCAGAATAGGATATAATATTGGTACACTTTTATCAATTGATGATATTTTAAGATTTGCCAAAAAAATAGAAGAAAAAGAAAATACAGATTCTTTATGGGTACCTGAATCTTGGGGAAGAGAAGCTTTTGTATCATTAGGTGCATTATCACAGGTAACAAAAAGAGTTAGACTGGGTACCGCAATAATAAGTATACACTCTCGAACACCTGCTACAGTGGCAATGGGAATTTCAACCTTAGATATATTATCCAATAACCGATCTGTTTTGGGTCTAGGAGTAAGCACTCCTGCATTGGTGGAAAATTGGCATGGGATAAAATTTGATAATCCATTTGAAAAACTAAGTGAATACATCCACTGTATTAAATTAGTTATGAAGGGATCTAAGGTAATTTTTAACGGAAAATATTATAAGATTAATGACTTTAAAATATTATTCAAACCACCAAGAGATGAGCCTCCAGTATATACAGCAGCCATTAATAAAAGAATGTTAGATCTATCCTGTGAATTAGCTAACGGCGTTTTGCTCTATTTAAGACCTAAACATGAATTACCAAAAGTTGTTGAATATATCAAAAACAAATTGAAAAACAAAGGTAATAAAAAATTCGAGATTTGTTGTGCATTTATCACTGCAGTCTCCGATAAAGAACCGGAGTTAGCTCGATTAAGAGCAGCAAAGACTCTAGCTTTTTACGTAGCCATAGGAAAGTATTATAATAGATTTTTAAAGGAAAATGGTTTTGAAATAGAAGTCGATAATATTACTGAAGAATATCAAAATAATGGACTTTCAAATGTTCATAATTTTATTTCTGATAAGATGCTTAGGTCGTTAACAATATCAGGATCAAAAGATGAATGTATTAAATCTTTAGAAGAATTTAATGAAAGCGGAATATCTTTACCAATAATTCAAATAAATCCAGTTGGAGATAATTCAGAAAATTCAATTAGGGAATTGATCTCTACATTTTAGTTGAGAAAAGTTTCGGTGGTTGGAGGTGTCACATGTGAATTTAGAAAAGGAACAGATAGAGATATTGTCCATATTGCCTTAGAGTCTGCACTGAAGTTATTGAAGGATACTGGATTTCCAAGAAACTTTATTGACGCTGTAATAGTATCTTCATGTTCACCAGATCAATACTTATCTAGTATAATAGCGGAGATAGTGGGCGTGAAGCCTAAGATTTCACACAGAATTGATAATTTATGCAATTCTGGTACTAATGCAATAATTTCTGCATTTTCTTATATCGCCTCAGGCCTATGTGACTCTGCACTAATTATTGGAGCTGAAAAATCTAATACATTAGGGAAAGTTTTTTCAACGGATTTCTCAAGGGGGCAATATAATCACCCAATTTTTTGGGGATCGATATTCAAAAAAATTCATATGAAAAAATATGGATCAACCGAAGAGCAAATCTGTCAAATTGCTGTTAATAATTACATTCAAGCCAGGAGTAACAAAAATGCCATTAATAGGTCAAACTCTGTAAATCTTCAACAAGTTTTAAATTCAAGAGTACTCATTGAACCCCTTAAATTATTGGAATGCTGTTCTATTTGTGAAGGTAGTTCTTCAATTTTGCTTATAGCAGATGAAAAGTTTTCATTTTTCAAATCTAAAATAACATCCAATAAAAGAAATTGTGAACTGATTCCAGTCTTAATCAAAGGAATTGGTCAACAAACCAATTGCGCAAGTTTTAGTAATGCAATTACAGATATTTTTGCCGAAGGTTCAGCACGGATGGCAGCACAACAAGCATATAAAATGGCTAGGATTTCCCCTAAAGATGTGGATATCGCAGAAATTCATGATGCTTTCTCTATCTTGGAAATACTTGGATATGAAGATCTGGGTTTTGCCAATAAAGGAGAAGGTGGAACATTTGTTAATCAAAACAAAATTTCTATAAACTCAAGGGGAGGAATAATTGGATGTGGTCATCCAATAGGTGTTACCGGAATTGCACAAGCTGTAGAAATTTTTGAACAATTAGTCGGGAAACAAGGTCATAATTCAAAGTTAAATAGATCGCCTAATGTAGGAATAGTTCATAACTTAGCCGCAGCAGGAACTTCAGGGACAGTCCTCATTATGGAGAGTTAAATTTTCACCAAATTCTAACATTTGTCTTGAACCTAAACCAAAAAAATCTTTATACAAAAAAAAATAATCAACAAAAATTTATTCAATATATAAGAAAGGGGAAGTTTGTACTTCCTTATTGTAAGAAATGTAGAAAGACTATTTGGCCTCCTGCAGACAATTGTAGATTATGTCTAAATAATCTTTCCTTGAAAGATTATAAAAACAAAAAAGGAAAAATACTAGAATTTTTCCTTGATAAGTTTAGTAATAATAATGCAAATACAATAATGATAGTTGTAAAATTAGATCAAATAATACTTATTGGATCCCTAGATCAAGACAAAACAAATAAAGGTAAAATTGAAGGAAAAAAAGTAAGGATAAAAAAATGTGGGTTTATTGATCAAAAAATATTTTATCACTTTGAGATTGTGAATAATTAATATATCTATTTGCTTTACTTTATTTTTATTGAGTTACGATCGTTTTATAGACGAAAGACTATTGACTAGTAGAGATGCATTAAATAAATATCAAATGAAAATCAAGTTACAGGATATAGATGAAAATGCACGTGATTATTCTCAAAGATTTGGCAATAGGGTTTTAGTAAGAAAAATAATTTTAATGACAAAACATAATAGTACACAGGAGATTGAAGAAATTGAACTTGATGTTGAGGAATTGGAAAAAAGAATTAAAAGAGAAAGACTTTTTTCATCGTCAAACCGATGGATAGCCCAAAATGAAATAAAAAATGGTTATATTGTTGCAACAAGACACCTCGACCTTTTGGCAGATGCAATAGCATTAGATGTAATAGTTTTTGATTAAAGAAATTTAATTTTTAAGGAAAAGAAAGGAAAATGTAATTTTTGTTTCTTTTAGAATTTAAAAATAAGAGATGTACTTTATTGTTTTTTGTTTGTTTGATAATAATAGCAACCATAGTATAGTATGTATAATGAAAATAATAATATTTAATTACTAAAAAAACTAACTAAAGAAAAAATTTATTTAGAACTTAATTTTTTCTTGTCTATTACAATTTTGGCTATTCCTAATCCGATTAATATTCCTCCCAATAACATTGTTGAGCCGATTGTTCGCATAGTTTTTTGATCTACTTGGAAATTAGCCATAGCCATTACAATAAGTAATCCCAAAATGATCAATCCTCCATTTATAAATAATATTATAGGTATTGCCTTGCTTGGTTCTTTTCGACCGAGTACAAATCCTATTATAGATAATGCAACGGCTCCGCCCCCTAAAATACTTCCTCGTACAGCTTCGTTTAGTGGAATGAAACCTTGTCCTCCTCCTGTAACTGCATTTGTTTCAGATTGAGATGCAACCATTACATCTATACCGTAAATTATTAGCAATCCAAGAGAAATTAATAACAGAGTAATTGCAATCTTTGTCATGATTTTTTTTTACATTAAGATATTTAATAAACCTATCAATAGTGAATATATGGATATCACAGATAACTTGTATTCAGTTTTAAATCGTTTAGGAAAAGAAAACCTACAAATTGAATTTCAAAATGATATTAGTTCTTCTATTTTCAAAATTAAAGAAATACTTAATAAAACAATAGAAACAATTTATGAAACAAAATCTAATGAAAAGAACGTTCATAATTGTAATAATTTCCAAAAACCATTATCTAATTTATGTGAAGCGTTTTTACATTTTCTCTTGACGACCTCAACGCTTCCTTCTCAGAGAAGAATTAAGTTAAGGGATTTAGAAATTGATCTGATAATACCAGATATTAAGACTTTTTCTAAAGATCCGAGTAAAGTTATAATAATAAAATTCGATAAAGACTCATCTACACTAGAATATATAAATAGATTAAATGTTATTCAACCTTATAAAGAGAATATTTGGGTAGTTTCTTCAACTCCTATCACTTTTAACTACAGAAATTATATAATTTATAGAAATAAGGAAGAAGAACATTCTCATAATTTATTTGAGAACCAATATGAACAAGATGAAAAATATTATCATTATTCTCAAGGTAATGTTAAATGTGATAAGAAAACAATTCAATCAAATTTTGTTTCATTTAACAAAATATTAGTAGACATCAACAAATTTTTGATTGATACACAACAACATACAAGTTTTAAGTTTCTGCCTATTGTGTAAATTAATTTTCTGAGATTATAGAATTTCTCTATATAAGTAATATTAAAGGGATTTTCATTAACCAAGTAATGAAAAGTAAAGGAGTGTTCATAATAGGGATAGATACTGAAGTCGGAAAAACTACTATTTCATCTGGGCTAAGTACCTTACTTGCTCGAAACGGAGTGAATGTTGGAGTAATGAAACCTTTCGCTAGTGGTATTAACAAATACTCCAGGAGTTTTAAATCATTGGATTCAAAGATATTAAAAGAAGCCAGTGGTAGCAAAGACACAGATGAACTAATCAATCCTTATTATTTTACATTACCTACTGCTCCTTATCTTGCAAATAAGATACTCAGATTGAATGAGAATATAGATCAGCGGGAAATTTTAAATAAGTACAAGGATATTGAAAGAAGACATGAATTTACAATAGTAGAAGGAATTGGTGGATTGATGGTTCCATTAAATAGCAATTTTTTTGTAGCAGATTTAGCTTCTCTAATAAATCTTCCTACAATAGTAATAATGTCCAATAGAATAGGATCTCTAAATCATATTATAATGACATATCGTTTAAGTCTGCAATTTAATCTCAAAATTATGGGAATAATATTAAACAACAAATTTAAATTTTTAGAAACTTGTTACAAATTAATTACTACTAATCTTCCACGTGCAGTAGAAGAATTGACACAAAGTAAAATTTTGGCAACTATACCCTATATAAAAAAACCAACAGCAAAAAAAATTGCTGCGATATTGGAAAGATATAATTTTGTAAAAAATTTTTAATTTCTCTATAAATAGAATGAGATTAGCATTTAATTATTTTATTGAGTAATAGTGAAATTTTTTGTTTTGTTGCAATAGTGAATTTCAGTTATCATAAATAGGCTAACGCTAATTTTTTAAATTATTTTCCTATCTCCTATAGTTGTATTTTATTTGAAAATTTATATAATTATTAATCTTAATTTCTGATATGAAAGGTTACAAATCAATAATAGTATTTTTCACAAGTTTTATTTTTTTTATGATTGTTACTATGTATATTGGCAATGCTAAATCTGAGAATTCTACAACAGAGCCCGAACTGTCTGATGTATATCTTAAATTATCAGAGCTTATTGATAATACAAAAAATGACATTGGCCAATCTATGAGCGCAATAAAATCTGGGGATGATACCATTGCTTTAAATATTTTAAAAAATGTCACCTTGAACCTCGAAGAACTCTATAACGGTTTAGACGTCTTGATAAATGAGCCCTAGCCGGTGAAAATTAGATCCGTACATTAATGAGAGCTTTTTACTAACAGCATAAAAGTTATAAATAATTTTAAAATTCGTTTTATTTTCTATCTTTTACTTAGATTCGTAATTGTTTTCTTATATTAATTTTGATTTATTTTTTCTATCTAATTATATATTTTGAATTTCAACTGATAGAATACAACTTTAATTTATAATATGTTCAAATTATCTTTAGCTTAAATTCATTTATTAAAATCTCATTTTTGATAATTTCATAATTTACTGTCAAAAAAATAATTTTTTATTAGCTATTTCTAAAAGGTAACTTTGTTATAGTTATATGTATCTTGTTTGTATATTAAAAGTCTAATTTAGAATATCTCATTCTCTTAGAACTCAATTTTAAGATCGTATTTTCAAGTTTTTAATGTTTAATTTTTCTCTATTTTTCTTTTTCTATGTTGAAAGTTTATTGTTTAATTAAGATTTGCCATTTTTAGGTTCCGCTTTTGTTTTATTAATTTCATACTTGAAAATTAGAACAAATTATATCTGTTAATGGTATGCCGTTTATATGGTAATACAGGAACCCATAAATGAGTGATAGTGTATATATGGTAATATGGTAAAAATTACATTTGAAATAGAAGCTAGTTTAAACCAAAAATTTAGAAAGGTAATAGTAGCAAAAAAAGGATTGTATCGAGGAGCCATACAAGAATCAATTATTGAAGCAATAAATGATTGGATAAAGAAGAAAAAAAGGATAACAAAAAAAACCAAGAAAAAAGGTGAAATTAACATGATACCTAACCTTTGATTTGTAAATGTTTCAAAACTCGAGTTTAGAAAGATCTGCTATTTTACTAACAAATTTTATTAATTATATTAAATCAATATAAAAGAGGAATGACTAAAAAGGGAAGTAACGACAAATATTTCAACTACAATAATAAAGATATTAATAAATCACTATCTTTTCTTGATAAAAAATATGTTTGGCATCCATATACCCAAATGCAAATTTGGAATAAGCAAGATAATGTAATAATAACTCATGGAGAGGGATTTTATCTTGTTAGTGAAACTGGAAAAAAATATCTGGATGGCATTGCAAACATGTGGTGCAGTGTTTGGGGATATGATTCAAATCCTGTTATTGATGCAATTAGAAAACAGTATCATGAACTTCCTCATTCTACTCTATTTGGATTAGGAAATAAACCTTCAATAGTACTTGCAACTAAACTTTTGAAATTGACCAAGGGTATGAACAAAATTTTTTATTCTGATAATGGTTCGACAGCGATTGAAGTAGCATTAAAGATTGCAGTTCAATATTGGAAAAATAAACAGTATCCAAAAAAGAACAAATTGCTCTCTCTTGAGAATGGTTATCATGGAGATACAATCGCGACTATGTCTCTGGGTTATGTTAAGAGGTATTTCAATCCTTATAAATCATTACTAATTAATACATTTAGAGCTCCTGCACCATCATCCTTTGAAAACAATTTAGATAACGGTCTGACGGATTCGCAGATTGCTGATTTATGTATAGAACAAACAGAACACATATTTGAAAAAAATTCAAAACATATAGCTGCATTTGTAATGGAGAGCGGGGCACAAATTGCAGGAGGGGTATCGATCTATCCAAATAACTATCAAAAAAAAATCTCTGATCTCTGTCAAAAATATGATGTTTTACTTATTCTAGATGAGATAGCCACAGGATTCGGACGGTTAGGAAACATGATAGAATATCTCCAACAATCTTCTTCGCCAGATATTGTCTGTTATGGAAAGGCATTAAATGGAGGATATTTTCCTATTGCAGTCACATTGACAACCGATGAAATATATAAAGAATTCTTAGGTAAATATGATGAAAAGAAACAATTATTCCATGGACATACATATACTGGCCATCCTTCTGGATGTGCAGCTTGCATTGCTAATTTGGAAATGTATGAAAAAAAAAACCTTATCCAACAAATAAGAAACAACAGTAAGCATATTAAAAAAAGATTGAAAGAATTAGAAAATTACAAATCTGTCCATAAAATTAGACATAAAGGACTTTTAGTAGGGGTAGAATTAGCCAATAAAAATATAAACTCACGAGGAATGAAAAAACAACCCATATCTTGTATTAATGGTATAGATCTTAGTAACTATATAATGAGAGAATCACTCAAAAGAGGAGTCTTTCTTAGAACACTTGGAAATATTGTTACACTGATTCCTCCACTCGCTATGCCACGAAATCAATTAGATATTTTGATTGATACTTTGTCTGATATAATAAAACCTATTGATGAAAAATAGTTTTTGAGTCATGGGAATGTATGTTTAATCTCCTAAATTCTTTGTAAAGTGTAGCCTTTGATATACCTAATTCCCTTGCGATTTTTGCTTTTGAAATATTTTCAGCTAGTAAGGTAATCAGGTTATTTTTGTCAATAACTTTCTCAGGCCTACCGATTTCCTTTCCAGCAATTTTTGCTCTATTCATTCCATCCTTTGTACGTTGAACGAGCATTTCTCTTTCTCTTTCTGCAACCCACGTTAGGATACTTATCATAAGTTTTCTGATGCTTGGATCTGTGGTCTGCAAAAAAGACTCTTTAGGGGAACAGGATATTAGCGGACTATGTTCTTCAATGACCTTAATTGCGTCAAGTGTATCCCAAAATGTCCTTCCTACCCTTGACAGCTCATAGACCAATACTGCTTCCACTTTGGATACTCTTACAAATTCCATCAAATCTTGAAATCCTTTTCTAGAAGTGGCAGGTATTTTTCCACTTACTGAAGGATCTTCAAAAAAATATAAAATTTGATAATCATGATCCTTAGCCCATTTGGTAATTGCAACCTTTTGAGTCTGTACTGTTTGTTCTTCAGTACTTACTCTCATATATGCTATAGCATACATTTGCATATGTAAATCACTATTTGACAATATCTATAATCGATTGTTAAAAAAAACAGACAAAACAGTATAAAAAAGGGAGAGGATTTTTGAACTAAGTGATTCCTACTTAAACAAAAAGTTAAAGGTAAAAAAAAGATACTATTTTTTATACGTATCATAAAGGGGTCCATTTTTGAACAATGTAATTGTGAGAGAAAAGCAACGAAAACCGTTGTTATTTTCGTCTTTCACGGTTTATTATTGTAGGAAGGTCACCCAACATTCCTGTACTTAGAAGTAAATAACTATAATACAATTTATCTGATTTTATCTTTATTAATAAATGTTAATAGGTATTAGAAGAACAAAATAATCATAAAAATTGTTGATATTTCTAAACTCGAGTTTAGAAATAAATAAGTATAAAAGAAAAAAATAACGATTAAGTATAGGTTTTAGAACAAATAGATACATGAAGAGTGCCCACATGAGGAGTCATGACAACTCTTACACCGGAGATTCTTTTATTGATACACAAATTGACAAAGTTTTCAATAATCAGCAAATATCGTTTAAGGAAGCTTACACTCTATTATCAACAAATGATATTCCAACTTTAGCTAAAGGTGCCAATACCATAACCAGGAAATTTAATGGTGAGGTCGTAGATATTGAATCATTAGTTAATGCAAAATCCGGTACGTGCCCTGAAGACTGTTCTTTTTGTGCCCAATCATCTTTTTATAATACTGGAATATCGAAATATCCACTCCTTCCTACTGAAAAATTAATAGATCACGCAAGAAATGCCAAAAATGCAGGTTCTACAAGCTTTTGCTTGGTTTGCGCTTACAGATCTCCTCCTGAGAAAGATTTTGCACAAATTTGTGACGCCATTTCACAAATTAAAAATACTATAGATATTGATGTGAACGTATCTTTGGGATTTATGACTCCAGAACGTGCGAAGAAGTTAAAAAGTTTAGGAGTGAAAAGATATAATCATAACCTAGAAACAGCAATAAGTTATTTTTCTCAAATATGTACAACTCATGACTATGAGGACAGAATACATACTGGAAAAATTATTAAAGAGGCTGGACTTGAACTTTGTTGCGGTGGAATAATAGGAATGGGTGAAAGTCCAGAACAAAGATTAGAGTTAGCTTTCTCACTTGCAGATCTACATCCAGATGAAGTTCCTCTAAATATATTAATTTCTAGAGAAGGAACACCACTCATGTCTAACCATCCTTTAACCAACGAAGACATAATTAAAACAATAGCAGTTTGGAGATTTATTATGCCAAAGACTATTTTAAAAATAGCAGGAGGGAGAGAAAAATATTTTAGAGACAAGGGACGATATGCACTTCAAGCTGGAGCTAATGGAATAATAAGCGGTGGATATCTTACCACAGATGGAAATACTCATAATAATGATATAAAAATGATAAAAGAAATTGGCCTCGAAGTATGACCATATAAATGATCAATTACACGAATACAGAGAAAAAAATATCTATAGGAAACTTTTAACATCACAAATAAAAGACAATACATTTTATTTAGAAAATAAAAAAGTTATTAATTTAAGCTCTAATGATTATTTAGGCTTATCTAGAAAGAACTCAATTTTATCTAAAATAAGAGATTCCCTTGTACAAGTTTCTCCCTGCAGTTCACGATTGGTATCAGGAAACAACATCAATATCATAAAATTAGAAAGAATATTAGCAACCCATCGAAGTTCGGAAAATGCTTTAGTTTATCCTACAGGCTATATGGCAAATCTAGGGGTAATTACTGCAATATCTAGTTCTAAACATACAATCTTTAGCGATAGCTTAAACCATTCCAGTATTATAGATGCTTGCCGGTTAGCCAAATCAAATAGTATTAAGATTTTCCCACATAACGATACTGACCATTTAGAGAGACTATTAAAAAAATCAACTGCTAAAAAAATAATTGTCACTGAAGGGATTTTTAGTATGGATGGAGACATGGCAAGACTCGACCTATTATCAGAATTGGCCAATAAACATGATTCAATTTTGATAATAGATGATGCACATTCTGATTTTGTATTTGGAAATGTTGGTAATTATGGCGGAATTCCAGAGCATTTTGGAGTTGAAAATGATATTGATATTCATATAAGTAGTTTAAGTAAGGGCTTAGGATGTTTTGGAGGCTATGTAGCCTCATCTCAGCTAATTACAGATTTGTTAATTAATAAATCACGGCAATTCATATACACATCGGCAATTCCAGAACATTTATGTCTAGCTGCAATAACTGCTGTTTCATTTTTAAAAAAAAATAAAAATATTCAAACAAAATTTTTTCTAAAAATAAAGTGGTTTATCAATCAATTAAATCGACTAGGGTTCAATATAGGTACAACATCTAGTCACATTATTCCAATAATTATAGGTGATGAGAAAGTAACTTACAATTTCTCAAAGGAGTTGTTCCAAAAAGGTATATTTATTCAAGCAATTAGATATCCTACGGTATCTTTCGGAAAAGCTCGATTAAGAATTTCCCTTAATATGTCTTTGCAACAATCACATTTAAGTTATGTTGTTAATTGTCTAGACAAGTTAGGCAAGAAATATAATTTAATATGATAAATTACTAGTACATATCGTCATAATATCTAATTTAAATTTGATTAGCAGATAAAATGACCTCAAAATCTATACAAAAATAAAGTTAAAAAATTTAAGGCAATATTATAAAAATATCTTTATATTATTATTTATACTGACATGGTATCAGTTACCTTAAAAGTACTTTAGAAAGAAATAAAAAGATAACTCTTAACAATGCACTCATGAAAATAGTAGAAGTAAGTATTAAGGTATCTGACGAAGCATATGAGGAATTTTTAGTCTACTTAAAGTCTCTTCCTGTCAATATGATCTTATTTGGGTTAAGGTTTGCCCATAAGAGATATGTTGCAGAAACTGGAGGCTATTTATTTCCTGGTAGAAAAAGCATAATAAAAAAAGAAACTGATATGTTAAGTAAAGAACAAGCACAATGGAGACTAGACAACTGGAAAAAAATGATTGCTAATTATAGGGAAAAAGGATATAGTTATCCTACAATCTCAAGAATAAAAAAGAAAATAGAAAATATTATTCTAATTAAATAGAAACTATTTCAGATTGCTCAATATATTGAGGCTTCTGAACTCTCTTGATCCACTTCTGACTGAGAAGGTAAATCAGGGAATTTGTCTTTCATGCTTTGTTCTACTACCATGCTAGCCTCTTCTAATATCTTCATCGAGTCTTCAGAGATCATACCTGTTCCTGATATTTCTGTATTTGGTATTTGTGAAGAATCATTCATTATACTGGACAATAGATCGGATATCTGTCCAAAGGATTGGTCAGCTTCTGGCATCATA
>Ga0126313_10001372_pt1 | contig 12813 bp, 14 predicted proteins | sample Plot105A_FD_89954 | JGI IMG/M metagenome (GOLD analysis project Ga0126313, IMG submission 89954) | Serpentine soil microbial communities from UC McLaughlin Reserve, CA, USA - Plot105A | ecosystem: Environmental > Terrestrial > Soil > Grasslands | place: USA: UC McLaughlin Reserve, Lake County...
GCGGAGGCGGAAATCCACTGGTAGCACGAGATAGAGGCCCCTGCGCGGTGGCGTTGCTATTCACCACTACCAGGCATGATCCCGCGCCCGGCGAGGACACAGCGGACCCCGAACCACGACGGTTCGGGGTCCGCGAGATGGGTTACTCTCCGCCATCTTCGCCGTCTTCGGGCGCGTCTTCGCTCTCGGCGCCTTCGTGGTCGGCCGGCGTGCCGAGGACGTTGAAGCTCTTATCGAGGTGGACGTCTACCTGGCTGCCGTCGCCTTTGGTGACCTCGACCTCGTAGTAGCCCTCCTCGTCACCGACCTCGGTGCCAGTAACGCGGCCGTTTACGTGGTCGAGTGCGACGCTCTTGGCCTTCTCAATGTTGGCCCCCCCGGCCTGTCCCGAGGAGTCTTGGCCGGGACCGGCCGCGTAAGCCACGCCCGCGCCGACAAGCAAGAGTAGCGCGACCACCGATGCTACCAGCCCCGTCTTCAAGTTTATTCCTCTCGCTTGCAATCTATTGCCTCCTTTCTTTGACTGCAACGAACCCGAGTATAGGATGCGAACCTGAGAACCGGCTGAGCGCAACTTGAGAAAACGTCGGAGTTCGAAAGAGGCGGACTTGACCCGGCGAAGCCCATTCCTCTGCCGGAGACGGCCGATACCAGGCGTGCGGAAAGGAGCTTGCGCTTGGTATTATGAACCCCCCGAGGAAAGGAGAAGCCATGAGCGAAGGTGATCACGCGGCGCAGCAGGAAGCGAAAAGGAGGCGCTCCGAGCCCGAGGGCGATCACGAGCTGCACTCCGCGCTAGAGCGTATGAAGGAACACCACCCGCACCTGTGGAACGCGCTCCACCGGGTGCATTTCTCGGGCGACATCGACCCTTCCAAGCTCGACGAGTGGCGGAGGGCGCCGGAGAGCAGCCAGGAAAACGACCTAGTCGATCATTACGATAGGGCTCTCGGTTACCTGGGGCTCGCGCTGCAGTAAACATCCTTTGGACCTCGAAACCCTTCCCGTAACGTCTGCCGTAACGTTTGGGAGACGGTACCGCTTTAGGGTGGTATTGTGACAAAAGGAACGAGGAAACAGGAACGGGCAGTCGGTGGGGTAAGTCGTCGCGCTCTAATGCTCGTTGCCCGTGCGACGGGGTGGTCGATCGTTCCCTTATACGTTGCGAGCACCTGCGCATACTACCTCCTGATCTATACCCCCGGCTTGTGGAATGAAGACGCAGTCGTCGAGAACGTGCAGGGTGTGATGCTGAACGTAGGGTTCGGTGCCTTCGCGGTGGTCGGCGCGCTGCTTGTGATCAGGCGACCCACCAACACCATCGGCTTCACAACAACCCAAACCCTTTTCCGGACGCTCATGGGCCAACAGCAGCAGCCGCCCCAGCTCGTCGTGGTCGTCTCCACGCTCTCGCGATAGCGGCGCTTTTTATCCACTTCGTCGGCGCATCCAGGCGTTCATCGACCGGCGCTTTTTCAGGAGCAAGTACGACGCCAGGAAGACACTGGAAGCGTTCTCCGCCATGCTGCGCGACGAGACGGACCTGGACGTGCTCGACGCCGAACTGGTGGGATTGGTCAGGAGACGATGCAGCCGGCGTACGTCTTGCTCTGGCTGCGCCCCGAATCTCCTTCGAAGGGTCCGCGGGGAGACTGAGCGGTTCGCCCGCCGAAGATCGCGGCGTTCTTCACAGCCTCGCCACTCTCCGGTATCTTTGACGGGTAAAGATCCACCCTCGGCGGGCGCAGCGTGGCGTCCGAAGTCGAGTGGTGGCTGCGGCGTTTCATAGAAGTGGAGGCCTTTGGGATATGTCGACAGGACGCGGGATGCATACGCAGGGTAGCGCCGCAACGGAAACGCAGGCGGCCTTGCGGGCCGAGCGCGTGGCGCGGCGGCTGCGGGTGCCGCTGATCGTCGCGGCGCTACTCGCCATACCGACCATCATAGTGCAGGAGTCCGACCTCGATCGGACCTGGGAGACCCTCGCCGCGGTCCTGGACTGGTGCATCTGGGCGGTTTTCGCGGCCAACCTTATCATCATGCTCGTCGTGGCCCCGGACCGGCGGCGCTGGTTGGTCCGGAACCCCCTGGACGTGTTGATCGTGGTTTTCACCCCGCCGTCCCTCCCGGCGACGATGAAACTGGCGCGCGTCCTGCCGGTCGTGAGGCTCCTCTGGCTGATGGTAGTGGCCAACCGCCTTCGCAACGTCTTCTCACTGCAGGGGTTGCGCTACGCGGCCCTGATCGTCTTCACCATCGTGGTCGGCGGCGGCGTGGTCTTCGTCGCCGTCGATCCAGGACAGAACCTCAGCACCTGGGACGGCCTCTGGTGGGCCACCGAAACCGTTACAACCGTCGCCTACGGGGACATCTACCCCACAACACCCCTTGGCCGCATCGTCGCCACGGTCGTCATGACCGCCGGCGTCGGATTCTTAGCCCTGCTCACGGGCGCCCTGGCCCAACGCTTCCTGTATGGCGAGACCGAAGGCGCAGCGCCTGAACACGGCGCAGACAAAGCCAAGATGACGAAAAAACTCGAAGATCTCTCGCTCCAGGTCGCGCAACTACGAAAAGCACTCGAAGAACGAGATGATTAGGTTCGTTTCGTGATCGGGTATAATGCTCTTTGGCGCGGCTATCGTGAACGCGAAGGAGAAGCTCGACGCGGAGGTCAGCGGCGTCGGCTCTGTCGAAGACGTTGGTGATCCCATGGTACAGCAGGACGTAAGCGGAGCCGGATACGTCAGCAAGCACTGACTACCAGGGGTATCGCAGGAGAATCGAGAGATGCTCGCGTCTACGGGCGGCACCTCCACCCCGTACACCACGTCTTCCCTGGCTCATCGTTAATGTTTGGTTAAGGGCCAAGATCTGGTGTTGACAAGGTTTGCATGGCGAAGCTATAGTGATTAGCTACAATCGTATCATGATAGGTATTAATCAGGCACGTCTGGGGACGAAGGGGGTAGTTGGATGACGGCGGTGATCGAACACGTCGAGGGGCACTACGAGACGCACATCATTTGCTACGGGCAGGCCTACGTCTGGTGCCCCGAACGCATAGTCGTCGGGTGCGATTGCGGCGAGATGGTGATCTTGACCGCTTCGGAACCCGCGTGCCACTGCAGTCTCGACCACGCAGCTCTGGTCCGAGAAACCACGGTTTCTCGCGGTCCGCGGCGCGAGAAACCCCTGGGACAAAGAGTACCGGGAGTGGCAGGCCGAATTCCTGCGGTCGGAGAAACCCTTGCAGCAGGAACCGGGTGCCGTTGACTGAGGACGACGGAGGGGTAGGTAAAAGGCCCCTCTGCCTGGCGAGCGCAATGCCCTGGTGCACTACCTCATCGTTCGAATTGAGCGCACGGGCATCGAGGCCCTCACACCTTCTTCCGCTGCGGCGAGAGGGTGCTGCCGGTGTTCTGCACCAGGGAAGCGGCAAGGAAGTTCATCGTCTCGCGTGCTTCCGACGAGGGAGGGTACGCGAAGTGTTTCTCTGTGGGTGGGTTGATTTCTCTGCTGTTCGCCCTTAACGAGAGCGTTGCGTGGGTCTTGTTCAGCCCCTTGCCCGGGCACCTGCCCATCGAAGACGCGTTGTCTCGCCTGATGAGCCGGGACGATTTCGTAGCGTCTTTGATCGTGGGTTGAGGCCACACCCACGGTCCCAAGAACGTAACCGTAGACGCACAGGGAACCCGGTGGCCATAACGCAAGCCTTGCAAGCGATATGGAGCGGCCGCCGGGCACCACTGCCGAAGTTTGGGGCGATGAACCACCGATAATCTCGATGCCGGGGGCTTTTCGCAGCTTGTGAGAGAGGTGCCCTGTTGCAGCGATTGGCCAGTAGGGGCGGTGGGATTCGAACCCACACTGGAAGGATTTTAAGTCCTCTGCCTCTGCCGTTGGGCTACGCCCCCCAGGTCCGGTCGCGAGTATAGCAGTTAGCCATCGGCGGACTCCGCGCTGCAGCAGCGGCTTTCCGGGTAAGGATTCGCCAGGTGTCCAACGGTCCATTCGGCAATTGGATTGGGAATAGCCCCAGAAACGTGCAGCGCGGTGAATGCGTGCAAGCACTTGACGCTGCCCGTGGCCTCATCGCGGACGCCGGCGACGCGGGTCCCGTAGCGGGAGCGGTGCTCGCCGTGGATCTCCTCTACCGCAGCCCTCCCGACCGCCTCTTGCGCCTCCCGAACTCCGCCCGTCGACTCCACCCGAGAGATGGCGGCAACAAGGCCAGGACAAGTAACCCAGAAGCTCGTCGGCATCTCGCGCGTACGTTCGTTCTCGATGACGCTCGGCAGACCGAAGGGACAACGCGCCGCGACACGAAACGGCCTCGGCGTACGCCCAAGCTGCCGGGCAACAGCGTCGAGGTCTTTAGAGCTGTCAGCCATCAGCTTCCAGCGGTTACTCTTTTCGCCTTTGTCCAGGCCGGTGCTCCTCGACGTAGAAGTATTGTCCTTCTCGTCACCATCGAACAGTAATTCTTGCCTTCCCCTGCTGAAATGCTAACAGCTATCGCGCCTTCGGCACGATATACACCTTCTCGCCGGGCCGGATCATGCCGTAGTGCTCGCGGGCCGCGCGCTCGATGCCGGCAGGGGTCTGCAGTTCTTTTATGGCGCGCTCCCTTGCCGTGTTTTGCGTGTGGGCACTCTGCAGTTTCTGTTCGAGGGTGGGGATCTCGGCCCGGTAGTGCATTATGTCCTGGAGGGGTTGGGCGTAGGAGGCGAGGAGGATGCCGAGGAAGGCCGCGTACAGCACGACCGCCAGCGGCCTCAGTCTCCTGGGTACGCTCACCCCTGTTTCACCATACTCCCTCTACACGTCCTCGCCGACGGTCGAGACCTCGACGACGTTCGTCGAGCCAGGCACGGACCCCGCCGTCCCGCCGGTAAGTATAACCTCGTCGCCGTCCTTGAGGTGACCGCCATCCCTGGCGGTCTTTATCGCCTCCTCGAAACGGTCCTCAAGGGAACCCGCCTGTTCGCCGAGGATCGAGGTCACGCCCCACACCAGCGCGAGCATCCTGACCGTGTGCTCGATGGGGCTTATGGCCAAGATCTTGTTCGGAGGCCTGAAGCGGGCGACCCTAATGCACGAGAGCCCCGTCTGGGTAGAGGTCAGGATCGCCTCTGCTTCCAGGTCCTCGGCGAGCTCGCAGGCGGCGTGGGTGACGGCGTCGTAGCGGTCGCCGCGGCCCCAGGAGGCGGAAGCCGGAATATCACGCCCGTAGTTGATCGCGCCCTCGGCGGCACGACAGATCCGCTCCATCTCCTGCACGCTACCTTCCGGGAAGCGCCCGACTGCCGTCTCCCCGGAGAGCATCACGGCGTCTGTTCTGTCGAAGATCGCGTTCGCCACGTCCGAGACCTCGGCGCGCGTCGGACGGGGGTTCCTTATCATGGAGTCGAGCATCTGGGTGGCGACGATGATCGGTTTTCCCAGTCGTCTGCAACGGGCGACCATGCGCTTTTGCTCTATCGGGACCCTCTCGGCCGAGAGCTCGACGGCGAGGTCCCCACGCGCCACCATGATGCCGTCTGAGGCCGCGATGATGTCCTCGATGTTGTCTATGGCCTCGTGCTTCTCGATCTTGGAGATGACCGGCGCGTTGCCGCCGAACTCCTCGATCTTCTCCTTGATCTCCCTGACCTCGTCGGCCGTGCGCACGAAAGACATCGCTACCCAGTCCGGGTGAAGCTCCTCCATCCCGAAACGCAGATCCTCGATATCCTTGGGTGTGAGCCCCCTGATGGAGAGCGTCGAGTCGGGGAAGTTGAGCCCTTTGTGGGATGAGACCGGACCGCCTTCCAGGACCTCGCAGACGACCTCGCCGTTCTCGATACTCTCGACGCGCAACCCTATAAGACCGTCGTCTATGAGCAGGCGGTGGCCCAGGCGCACGTCTTCGGCCAGGTTCTCGTAAGAGGTTGAGAGCCGGCTCGCGTCTCCAACGAAGTCCTCCGGGGCGAGCACGATGCGGCTACCCTCGACAAGCTCCGTCCCGTCTTCGACGTCGCCGGTCCGGATCTTAGGTCCCTGCACATCCTGCAAGATGGCGACGTTGCGTCCCGTCTCCTCGGCGACACCGCGGACGATCTCCGCGTTCTTCAGATGCATGCTGTGATCGCCGTGGGAGAAGTTGAACCTCGTCACGTCCACTCCGGCGCGTATTAGCGACCCGATGGCCTCCTCAGTGGAGGTGGCTGGACCCAGCGTCGCGACTATCTTTGTCCTGCGCAACCTCAGACACCTCTCTCCGGCTTGACCCTCGGGTTGAAAGCCGCCCGGCCCGCGTAGAAAGCCGAGTCTCCGAGGGCTTCCTCTATGCGCAGGAGCTGGTTGTACTTGGCCACGCGCTCGCCGCGGGCCGGCGCTCCGGTCTTGATCTGACCCGCGTTCACGGCCACGGCGAGGTCGGAGATCGTCGCGTCCTCGGTCTCGCCGCTGCGGTGGCTAATCATGGTCGTATACCCAGACTTGTGCGCAAGCTCCATGGTCTCGAAAGTCTCGGTTAGCGTGCCGATCTGGTTGACCTTGATGAGGATGGAGTTGCCCACACCCTCGTCTATACCGCGGGACAATATTTTGGGGTTGGTGACGAAGAGGTCGTCGCCGACGAGCTGGACCCTGTCGCCGAGCTTCTCGGTGATCATGGCCCACCCCTCCCAGTCGTCTTCGGCGAGGCCGTCCTCGATGCTGAGGATGGGGTACTCGTCGCAAAGCCCGACGTAGTAGTCCACCATCTCCTCCCTGGAGAGCTTCTTGCCCTCGCCGGCAAGGTCGTACTCGCCATCCTCGTAGAACTCGGAGGCCGCCGGGTCGAGGGCGAAGGAGATCTGGTCTCCCAAAGAGTAACCGCTCCTCTGGACGGCATCGGCGATTAGCCCGAGCGCCGCGTCGTTGCTCTCGAGGTCGGGCGCGAACCCGCCCTCATCACCGATGCCACCCGAAAGACCCCTCTCGGCCAACAGCTTCTTGAGCACCTGATAGACCTCGGCGACGGAACGCAACGCCTCGTGGTAGGTCTCGAACCCTGTGGGCACGATCATGAACTCCTGGAAGTCCACGTTGTTGGCGGCGTGGACCCCCCCATTCATGATGTTGGCGCAAGGAACGGGGAGGGTGTACGCGCCCGCCCCACCGAGGTAACGGTAAAGGGGGAGCGCAGCTGCCTCCGCCGCCGCCTTCGCCGCAGCCAAAGAGATGCCGAGGATCGCGTTGGCCCCCAGGCGTCCCTTGTTCTCGGTGCCGTCGGCCTCGAGCATGGCGAGGTCTAGCGTCCTCTGGTCGGCCACGTCGAGCCCGATGACCACCTGCGCAAGCTCCGTATCGACGTTCAGGGCGGCGTTCGATACGCCCTTGCCGCCGTAGCGGTCCTTCTCACCATCCCTCAGTTCGACGGCCTCGTTCTGGCCGGTCGAGGCCCCCGAGGGGACCGAGGCGCGGCCGACGAAGCCGCTCACCGTAACCAGCTCCACCTCCACCGTCGGGTTCCCCCTGGAGTCCAGGATCTCACGCCCATGGACCGCGACGATCTCCGTCATCATCCTCCCCAATTTAAGGTTAGTGGATTCAGGCATTGACTCCGGCTACCATGCCGGAGTCTGCATACCGTTGCCCATCTTTACCGATTCTTACCAACGACTCGTCTCTTGCAAACCATTCTGCGCGTAACTCTACGCGCGAACGGCGCGCCACCGGTCTACCTGAAGCCCGTGGCCTGAATCCTGAAGCCTGTAACCTACGCCGGCTTGTAGCCTTCGAGGTACTCTACGTCGCGCTGCTTTTTCTGCTCTTCCAGCCATTTGCTGAACGCCGTGGACTGCTCCTCGGAGGAGAGCTGGGACCTTATCTGCGGCTCGACCTCGCTCAGGGGGCGGGTCTGTTTCGGTTTGGTCTTCGTGATCTCGAGGATGTGGTAGCCGAACTGGGTTTTTACGGGTCCGACTATTTCGCCCTCCTTCGACCCGAATGCCGCTTCCTCGAAGGGCGGGACGGTATCGCCCTTGCCGAGACATCCGAGGTCCCCGCCCTTCTCCGCGCTGCCGGGGTCCTGGGAGTCTTCCTTGGCAAGCTTCGCAAAGTCGGCGCCATCCTCGAGCTGCTGCTTCACGTCCTCGGCCTTCTGCTTCTGGTCCTTGGTGAAGAGGATGTGCCTCACACAGCGCTGCTCGGGGGTCGTGAATTGGGCCTCTTTGTTCTGCTCGTAGTACTTTTGGATCTCCTCATCGGTCGGCTCCGCGTTGCCGGCCACCTTCTCCTGCACCTTCTGAACGGGGAGGTTCTCGCGGATGTCGTCGCGCAACTCCTCCTCCGTGATGTTGTTCTGCTTCAGGGCCTGCTCGTAGGCCTCCTGGTTGCTCAAATCCTGCCCGGAAGTGCGGGCCTGGTCGCCGACCTGTTTCTTGATCTTCTCGATCTCCTGGTCTACCTCTTTATCGGAGGCCGTTATGTTGTGCTCGCTCGCGTAGGCCTTGGCTATCTCGATGCCGACGAGCTGGGGCATTATCTGCTGGATGGCCGCCTTGTACTGCGGATCGTCCTTGGAAAGGCTGCCGAAACCGCTCTGCTGGGCGAACTCGTCGAGCTCTCCCTGCGTGACGCTCCCGCCTTCGAAGGTCGCGATCTTCTTCGCCTGGGAGTCCACGTTGGCCTGCGGCTCGGCGGCATCGCAACCGAGAGAGACGAGCGAGACAACCCAGAGGAAAAGAAAGACGTACAACATCCTGTTTACTAAAGACTTGCCCAAGACGACCGAGAACCTCGCTACCTTATAGATGCCAGAGACCGCCGGGGATTATAGCACGCGGGCCACCGAACTCGGCCATTTCAGCGGTTTTCGGGAAGGTGGAATGTTCCCGAAAACCGCTCTTCCAACCGCCATCTACCAGCTTTCAGCCGAAAATGAAAAGCCGACGGCTGAACCGCGAACTGCCTAGCGCGAGCGCACGAGCGCCCGAAGCGTCTCCTCGGCGAGGGTAAGGGGATCGTTCTCGGGGGCACGGACGGATATCCTGCCCGTCCTCGTGGTGACGGTGCCGTTCGTCGCCCTTCTTAAAAGGGCAGGGGCCGCGGAGCCTACGGTGGCGCCGGTGACCGTGAGGTTGCCCGAGCGATAGGTAACGGAGCTTGCTCCTGTCTCGCGGGCGAGAAGCTTGACGCGCGAGAGGCCTAGCAGGTTCCTGGCTGGCTCCGGAAGCTCCCCGAAACGGTCGACGAGCTCCTCGGCCAGGTCCTCCACCTCGGCGAGGGCGCCGAGGCCCGAGGCCCTGCGGTAGAGGTCGACGCGTTCAATCTCGTCCATGACGTACTCTGGCGGCAAATAAGCGTCGAGCGTGAGCTCCACGATGACGGGCCGACCCTCGGCGCGCTCCTGCGGCTCCCCTTTGGCGGCAGCGACGGCCTCCTCCAGAAGGTTCAGGTACATCTCGAAGCCGACGGCCGCTATGTGGCCGGACTGCTCCGCGCCGAGCAGGTTGCCGGCGCCCCGGATCTCCAGGTCCCTCATGGCTATGGCGAAGCCACTACCCAGCTCGGTGAAATCCATTAGCGCTTCGAGCCGCTTCTGCGACTCGACGGTGGCCCCGAGGGGGGCGAAAAGGTAGGCGTAGGCCTGCTGCCTGGAACGCCCGATCCTACCCCGTAGCTGGTAGAGCTGCGCGAGACCCATCGCGTCGGCGCAGTCCACTATAAGGGTGTTCGCCGTCGCAACATCGAGCCCGCTCTCGACGATGGTCGTCGTGACGAGAACGTCGGCCTGCCCATCGAGAAAATGCTGCATGACCCCTTCGAGCGCCCGCTCGGGCATCTGCCCATGCGCCGTCACGAAACGGACCCCCGGTATCAGCTCTCGCAGCCTCTCCGCGACCGCGTCGATGCTCTCGACGCGGTTGTGGACGAAGAAGGTCTGCCCGCCGCGGGCGACCTCCCGTTCGATGGCGTGCTTCACGAGGTCCTCTTCGTAGGGGCCGACGTGGGTGAGGATGCTGCGGCGCCCGGCGGGGGGAGTCTCGATCACGCTGATGTCGCGCAACGAGGCAAGGCCCATCTGCATCGTGCGTGGGATCGGGGTCGCCGTCAGCGTGAGCACGTCCACGGAGCTCTTGAACTCCTTAATGCGCTCCTTGTGTTTGACCCCGAAGCGCTGCTCCTCGTCGACCACGACGAGCCCGAGGTCTTTGGGCCTGACCTCCGACCCGAGCAGCGCGTGCGTACCCACAAGCACGTCGACCTCCCCGGCCGCAAAGTCCGCAAGGATCCTCCTGCGGTCCGCGGGCGAGGTGAAGCGCGAGAGGCTCTCGACCCTGACGGCGTACGAGCCGAGCCGCTCGCGGAAGGTTCGCTCGTGCTGCTGCACGAGGATGGTCGTGGGGGCGAGCAACATGGTCTGCTTGCCCGCGAGGGCGGCCTTGAAGGCGGCCCGCACAGAGATTTCGGTCTTGCCGAAGCCGACGTCCCCGCACACAAGCCGGTCCATAGGGTGCGGACGTTGCATGTCGGTCTTGACGGCGGTGATGGCGGCTTCCTGGTCCGGGGTCTCCTGGTACGGGAAGCCTTCCTCGAGCTCATGTTCCCACTCCCCGTCGTCGGGGAAGGCGAAGCCTGGTGCCGAGGCCCTCTGGGCGTGCAGCCGCAAGAGCTCGCCGGCGAGCGCCTTGACCCTCTTCCTGACCCTGTCCGTGATCTGCGCCCACGTCGTACCGCCGAGCTTGTCGAGGTGCGCCCCGTCGCCACCAACGTACTTGTGAAGCAGCTCCATCTGCTCGTAGGGTACGAAGAGCGTGTCGCCGCCACGATAGCTGACCTGCATGTAGTCGCGGGTCGCGCCGAGCACCGTCTGCGCCACGAGCCCCTCGAAGCGCCCTATCCCCTGCATCTGATGCACGACGAAATCGCCTACCTTAAGGTCGGCGAAGGAGGCCAGAGAACGACCGCCCGAACGGCGCCGCGCCTCACGCCTGCGCCCGAGCAGCGAGTCCCTGCGGAAGACCGCGATGCCACCGTCGGGATAAGTGAACCCCTCCTCGACCTCTCCCGGCACCGCGTACAGCCCCGGCGGCAAAGATGCGTCGACCTGGTCGGCCTCTCGGACCTGGCGGTTGATCTCCCCAAACGCGTATACCGTCCGTCTCGCCTCTCCGCGCGAGGAACTGGCGACGAAGACCGCGAGCCCGTTTTCTACCAGCGTATCCAGCCTGCGGGCAGCCTCCCTGAGCGTGTCGGACAAGGCCACGACCGGGGGGGCTGAGACGGCCTCCCCTTCTTCGCCGAGGGAAAACTCGACGTCGGGGGCTGGCAGGTCCCTGTCGTAGAGGTCGGGGACGAGCCCGTCTACCTCCTCCCCAACGCTTTCCTGGGGCTCCTCGCGCCAGACCTCGATACTGTCGGGGAGCAAGTCGCGCGGGGATACGGGGTTCAGGCCGAGCAGGAGCCGGTCGAGGCCGGGGACGCGAACGCCGCGGCGCGCTTCCTCGGGGAGATCGTCTTCCGTGGCCGCGAGGCCCGCGAGGTCGCCTTCGCGGGCCGCGAAGACCGTAACCGCTTCGAGCTCGCGCACGACGCGCTGGGTCGCCAAAGAGACCGCGCGGACGCTTTCGACCTCGTCCCCCCACCACTCTACCCGGACGGGCGAGCGACGCGTACTCGGAAACACGTCAACGATCCCACCCCGCACCGCGAACTCGCCTGGCCTCCAGGCCCTGTCCACCCGCTCGTAACCCAAGACCACCAACCGCTCCAGCGCGGCGTCGAGCTCTATCTCCGTCCCCGATGCGAGACTCATGGGCTCGTAGAGCGGCGTCCGCTCCATGAAGGCCAGCGGCCCGGCGACCACGACGCGGGCCGAACCGAGCGAGCGGAGCGCCCTCTGCCGCCGACCGACGCGGGTCACGGCGGGATCGAAGACGTCGCCGTAGGGGACGCCGCGGGAGGGCAGGTGGACGACGAGGCCGTCGTTAAAGACCGTCGCCTCGCGGGCGTAGCGCTCTGCAGTCTCCTCGCTCGCGGCGAGTAGGAGTGAGGGGCGCTCGGAGTTCGCTGCTAGGTAAGCGCGTACTCTGCGTGGGGCACGGAGGGCTCTTGTTTGTGTCCTTTCGCTCACCGGTAGATTCTACCCCCTGAGGATAGATTCCATGTAACAAGATCCACCCGAAGAACGCGCCTTTGGGATAATCCCTCGGGTCGGAACACGAACCTGGAGGATCTTTGCATGTCCGTCCTCGACGAGTTGAACAAACGGGGCATCGGAACCCTGCCCGGTCTCATCGGGCTCGAGATAATGGAGGCTGAGGAAGGCAGCATTTCGGGCCGCCTTGATCTTCGCGAGGAGCTCATGGCGCCGAACGGCTACCTGCACGCGGCGACGGTGATAGCCCTTGCAGATACCTCATGCGGCTACGGAACCTTCGTGAACCTGCCGGAAGGCGCGGAGAGCTTCACCACGATCGAGCTCAAGAGCAACTTCGTCGGAACCAAACGGGGTGGTGCGATTGCGTGCAGGGCCGAGCTGGTCCACGGGGGCCGCACGACGCAGGTGTGGGACGCCACGGTCTCGGACGAGGAGAGTGGCAAGCCCATAGCGCTCTTCCGATGCACGCAGATGATCCTCTACCCGCGCTGAGGACTCTAACCGCTTTCGGGCTTGGTCTTCCGTAGGGAGATCCCGGTGATGAGCACGACGCTGGAGAGTATGATGCCGAGCCCTGCAAGAGTACCGGATCCGAAGGGCTCTTCGAGGAGCAAGACGCCGAACAGAAGCCCGAAGACGGGCACGAGCAGCGTTACCGTGACCGTGCTCGTCGGGCCAAC
>Ga0126313_10001374_pt1 | contig 12809 bp, 13 predicted proteins | sample Plot105A_FD_89954 | JGI IMG/M metagenome (GOLD analysis project Ga0126313, IMG submission 89954) | Serpentine soil microbial communities from UC McLaughlin Reserve, CA, USA - Plot105A | ecosystem: Environmental > Terrestrial > Soil > Grasslands | place: USA: UC McLaughlin Reserve, Lake County...
CGCCTGATAGTCTCGGCGACCATCTCAAACTCGGCCTCACCTTTCTTTGACAGCCTTGCCACAGTGAGGCATGCGCCGCTGACGCACACGCTGTCGCCCATCCTGAGGCCCTTTGCTAGCTTGCTGCCAAGCTTGACCCTCATGGCAATGTCGGCTCGCTTTTTGCTTCTTGAGACTGACTTGACCTTTGCCATGCCTTCCACTATGCCAGTGAACATGCATGTTTTGTAAAAGAATGTTGAATATTTATTATGAGCGATTTATCGGCTCTAAAAAAACTATCTCGCTTCAATCTATGCCGAGAAGAGAGCATCGTGCTTCTATCCCGCAGACCTCATCTGCTTACTAATTCTACGACAATTTTTACTTTTGTTGGAATGAGGGTTCAGTGGGATTTGGTGTTGTTGTCATAGTGGTTGGTTCATGCACTGCCCGAGCTTTGTAGTCTTTTGATATGTTACACCAAAGGTCAAGAATACCCCGATACTTACAGGCTATCACGTGTACCACAATGCGATAAGACCGCATGAAGGGTTAAACGGACAAACTCCGCTTGAAGCATGCCCATTTCACTTTTGTCCAGCTATCACATACTATCTCAACCAGATTATCCAGACTGCCAAGGCATTCCGCCTTCGCTTTCCTGCGTTATATTGATGTCGGATACAGCAATTGCGCTAGAACCATGGACAAGGCTTACAGGTTGTCGCAGAAGCATTTGGATTGCCGCTGTCATCATAGATTTGCTCTACCATGCGATCGTCTCCAAGGAACCCGCCCCACGGCAGGCTCGGGGCTTTTCTGGATCCTCTCGAAAAGCACTGGCAGTTTATAGAAGTGGAGTCAAAGGGCAGAAAGAGCGAGGTATCGCTGACAGGGCAGGGCAAAAGCATGTACAGGATATTTGGGTCTGGAAGTTAAGTACGTAGCAAGGCAGCTGCTAGATTTATCACGATTATTGTCTTAGATTCACAATTTTGCCTCATAGTGCAAATGGGATTTTTCTTCAACTGGTGACTACTATTGTTACACCGCTGCCACGTCACGACCTGTGCCTGGCGGCGGCTGCCGCTGCCGCCAGAATCAAACCACTTCTGTCATCGTACCGTCAGTAAAATGTCATTTTTGTATCACTGTCGGGAAATTTTAAAAAAATATCTGTCTCATGCAGCTCGATCTTTTCTGACATTTTTTGACTGACAAAAACTTGACATCTGTGACAAAAATCTGACATTTTTATTGGGTCGAACTGGCGAGGGTTCAATAATTTTTGGCCCGACGGTACACGCCGGCGAAGAATCTCCTGAAAAAGTATGTATACATATCTTGCCCTGGATTGTTATAGAATTATATACCGGAAGCTGCGATTGTAACTATGAAAGCAGGAATTACTGAAAATAAAGACGAGCTTATCGCACAACTTTTGTATCAGGGTGTGCCCAGGGACGAAATAGAGAGGTGTGCATCAACGAGTGCAGGACACATCAGCAAGGTCCTACAGAGAGAGAAGAAGAGCTAGTAGGCGAAGGTAACGTAAAGGCCCTGAGGCGTCTTGCTAAAGCGCTGCCCAAGGATAGGCAACTCTCAATAGTCGACATCCAGAGAGACGTCATTTTCCTGAACAGCTGCAACGCAATGGACTTGGATGATGGCGAGGTGAGAGATGCTATGCCTCGTATAGTCCAGTGCTGCAAAAAGAGTGGGCATAGCACCCAAAGATCTACCACTTGACGGCCGGTATCGGCATTGCAGACATAATCCGGTCGGCAATGAAGCTTGAGGGCTTATCCGAGGAACAGGCATGCAGCCGCATCTGGCTTTTCGATGTAAACGGCTTATTGGAGAATACACGCAAAGACCTAATTCAGGAGCAGAAGGTATATGCGCATGTCCATACTCCAACTCCGATTTGGTCGAAGCCATTAACTCGATCGGACCCAACATCCTAATTGGGGTAAGTACTGTTGGTAAGGCGTTTACTCAAGCGGTCATTGAGGCTATGTCTAGAGTGAATGAACGACCTGTCATCTTTGCCCTGTCGAATCCAACAGAACGCGCTGAGTGCACGCCTGAGGAGGCATATAGATGGTCCCAGGGGAAGGTGATTTATGCTGCCGGCGTGCAATTCCCCCCTGTGCATTATGATGGTGACACTTTTCTTCCCGGACAGGCTAACAACTTCTACGTATATCCAGCGATCGGCCTAGCAATTTATGCTACCCGCGCAAAATTAGTAACTGATGAGATGTTCATCGAGGCTGCAAGGGGGACGGCGGACCGGGTAACTGACAAACAGCGCAAGGTGGGCCTGCTATTCCCACCACAAAGCAACATCTTGGAGACCGAGGTGCAGACTGCCCAACAGGTGGCCGCGCTTGTTTTCAAACGGAATCTGGCACGAGCCGATCCGCCAAAGGACATTAATGCTTGGTTCCAGGCGATGCGCTACAAACCTGAATATACCGCTTATTCGAACTATTGAGAAGAAAAGCCGCTATGCAACAGCCGTCCGTTCCAATAAGGTTGGTAATCTGCATTATATAATATCGCTAGCGATATTTGGCTGGAATAATGATCATAAAATTCTGGCGGTCTAAAGGGCAGAGGCAGCCTGATTCTTCAATTCCAACTGAGCCAGACTACTTTCCCTTCTCCTTTTCTCTAAAAATAACCAGTTTGCCACGAATCACTTCATCGCTCCATCCCGGATACCCTTATATAGTCACAGTCGTGTTCCCTACTATCGGTTCCTACAGCAGTCTCGGCAGTTGGCTTGAAGCGCTTCCTTGAAGGAATTTCGTTTGATCATTGATCTATTTCCACAGGTTATCTTCAAATTTCTTTGCGACGTATAACTTTGCAAGAGTTTATTTTTGTAGCACAGACTCGCCGCGTTGCCCTGACGTGAGATCTATTGCATCTTTCAATTCTGACACAAAGATTTTTCCATGCGCATTGCTGTTCTTGCGGATCGTTTCAATAACCTTTTCCTCCATTGAATCGTTGACGACGGTCATTATCAACGCATTTGTCTTGAACTCCTCTCTAACCTTGACCCTGCCGCTGCCCATATCGTACTCTTCCTCCAGCCTTGGTGTTTGGCCTCTCCCCTTTATGTCGCAGTAGCTAAAATTTATGCCCATTTTCTCTAGTGCATCAAAAGTAGTTTCCATCTCTGAAGACGGAACTATAGCTTCAATTTTTTTCATAAATGGATGATCGCTCATTTTCCAAATAAGCCGTTTTGCACTATTAACCAGAATATCGCACAATACTTGTTCTTCAGATTGCATGTGTGTACTCTTTTGAGAGGATACTGTTAACTTAGCATCGACTAAGAGCTTTCTTCTCAATAGAGAGCGAGGGAACTAACCCACGATAAGCTAACAGAACCCCAAGGCGTGTAGCTGAAACGCTAGCCCCGACAAGGTAGGTTTTCCATTATGCGACAAAAGCATTGGTAGATATTATAATTAGTATCTCGGCAGTAGCCTGCATAAGGGTCTGCAAAAGGTCAGGTTCTTTTAACTAATCTTTCTCTGCAATGTCTTCTTTTTTTGCGTGTTACTGTTTCTTTCACTTTCTTTTTCTTTTAGAAGTGCTTGCAGCCACATATGCAACACCCGATAACTTAGGAATCCTCAGACATGTGCATTTTATATGAGATTGCTCTGAAATTAGATAAAAACAATTTGCTATCGGATCTTTTAAATACAAATCCCCCTTCAAATTCTCAATGAAGAGTGTATTTTATTCAGAATCTGTTATCATAGCTGCCATGATGGTTATCCTCATTATAGCATCTATCTCAGCCTCTGCTTTATTGTTAACGCAAACAGCAACTGCTTCAATTGATGAGCAAGGCGGCACGACAAATGATACTGATATGACAACAACAATTACTACTACTGGTACTGGAACTATTACCATTTCAACTGCACCTGACAATGCAACACAGCAAGTTGCAGTTGGAGGAGGGAACATAACCAATTCGATCAACCAATTCCTACCGCAAACAGCGGAAATTCAACCAGGGGAAAGTGTTACATTTTTCGCGTCTAACGGATCTACCGAAGTCCATAATGTCATATTTGATTTGACCAATGGTACAACAATATTAGATGTTGGAGTGCCTTTTACATTGCCTACAGAAGCCCTCGGAGGAGAAGTGCCTACAGACGTTTCTGAAGAGCTACTGCCTGCACTGCCGAACAGCCTTGCGGAACCTATAATTCAGAATATGAGTGATGGTACACAGGCTATAATAGGCTTTAACAAGATAGTATTTTATCCCGCAGTTGTAGACCAGAATGGCGATGTAGGATATCTAGATGAAGAAGAGCTTAGGCGCCAAATGGAAGTGTCTATGCAACAGCAGGGAATGTTCATACCATCTAACCTCTCTACCAGCTATACAATGGATAATACTGAAAGAGTCGTTAGCTCAGGGATAATACTTGACGTTTCAGGATTTGCGGCACTTGAGGAAGCAGGAGGGGAACCTCAGGAAGATGGAGTACAAGAGTTTCCGCTGCCAGCATATCCAATACTGTCCAGCTTTACAGTAACGTTTGAGCAGCCTGGCACATATGAATACTTCTGTGCATTCCATCCTGGAATGTTTGGACAAGTAGTGGTGGGAGGCGGAGAAACAAGCCAGACAGCATCAGCAACAACAACAACAACGCCATCTACGAGGCAGCCGCTTACCTAGCAAGAACAGCGAGCGAGCGAGCTATATTCAATTGCTCCAAGTGATAAATAATATCGAGACTGATATGCTCATGATAACAAAAGCAATCCATCCCAGAACGTTAGATAACCTCTTATTTGTCATACCTCCAAGGATTTTCTCATCATTAGCTATTCTCATTATGACAAAGAGCATAGGTACGGCAACTATGCCATTGATTACAGCAGTGTAGATTAAAGCTTTGATTGGATCTATATTTGCAAAGTTTATCCATAAGCCAATAACTGTGGACGCTGCAATAATCAGATAGAATTGTTTTGCCTGTCCAAATTTCTTACTTAATCCCTCTCGCCAGCCAAATGCATCTGATAAAGCATAGCCAGAAGACCCTGCCAAAACTGGAATTGCCAGTAAACCAGTACCTATTATTCCTAAGGCAAATATCGTCTTGGCTATTTCTCCAGCATTTGGAAATGACTTTACTAGCGGTTCGAGAGCTTTTGCAGCCTCATCCGCAGTCGCAATATCTGTTATGCCATTAGAATGCAATGCCCCAGCTGTAGTTACCATTATTGCATACATGATTGATACAGAAAATGCCATGCCAAGAGCAACATCAGTTCTCATGATCTTGACTTCTTTTTTTGAGACTTTTGGCCTATCCTTGCCAATCTCTTTTATCTTTTTTTTAGCAACATCTTCCTCTGCTTCCTCTGATGCTTGCCAGAAGAATAGGTAAGGGGAAATAGTAGTACCAATAACTGCAACAAACATCATTGCAAAGTTAGAATTAAATTCAATATGTGGAAAAATGGTGCTTACAAGAACTTGCTGCAGATTGCTACCCACAATTATGGCAGTTGCAATATAAGCAAACAAAGACAAAGTAAGATACTTTAATATTTTGACATACTTATCATAGGGCACCAAAATCTCTGACAAGAGAATAAAGGCAACAAAGGCGAGACTAACTAGAACAAACGGTAGTTGTGGAAATATTAGCCTGACCGAAGCAGACATAGCGCCAATATCTGCTCCAATATTTATCGTATTTGCAATAATGAGAAGACTTGCTATTGGGTAAAGAATCTTTTTTGAATGTCTTTTCTTTATAACTCCTGCCAGACCACTACCGGTAACTAGGCCTATTCGTGCGCACATTTCCTGCACTACTGTCATGAGAGGATACAGAAATGGAACCATCCACAATAGCCCAAAGCCAAATTGCGCTCCAACCTGAGAATAAGTTGCTATTCCTGATGGGTCGTCATCTGAGGCACCGGTAATGACACCAGGGCCAAGTGTCCCAAAGGCGGACCTTAAAAGTGACGATGATAGCTTTGACACTTTTTGTGTAGATTCTTGGGGTTGAGGCTTCTCTTTATTATTTTCTTGTCCTCTTCGTTCCTTTTCAATTGCCGTTTTCGTGTTATCGTCTACAATTGGTTGTTCTGAAGGCGGATCCATCTTTTCGTAGTTATTATCATCTTTTTCTTTTTCGTTTCTTATTGCCGTCTCTTCCTCTTCTTTCTTATCGTTCAACTAGCATATTCAGTTCTATAACATTACGCCGCACTATATCTTCTTTGAATGTAACATGATGCTAAAAAGGTTTCTGCAAGACAGGAACAATGAGATTTGGTGTAGTCATAGTTGTGAGGGTTCATATACTGGCTGAGCTTTATAGTTTTTGAAATCACTTTCTTTGGGTGTGTATAGACACTTCATTCTAGCAGGATGTCTTCTACCGTTACCGAATATGGAAAACACTCTTACTAAACGTGACTTCTCTTAACCTTTCAATTACAGACATAGCACTCGTGTAGAGCTTATCCTGAATTTCGTACAGCATTGATCGATTGTGGGTCTTCCCATTATCATCTCAGCAAGAGTTCGGACAGCACTAACATACTCAAGTGTATTAACACTTACGGGCTTGCTTTATGAAAACTAAGAACCCTTTATGATATCACAAAAAATTATAATTTAATAATGATTCTTCGTTGCATAATACAGGACTGATTTGCTATTATATTGTAATTCGATTGATTGATATTTCTGGCCGCCAAAAGGCGGTTTCGCAAGTCGGCTTATGTGGATTCTGCTTCTTTAGGATTGTATATGAGTTATTATCGATTGTTGAGCAAAAACCAAAGATAATACTAGTGACATCGTTGAGCGCTCTGCCGATGTCAAAATTGCCTCACAAAAATACATACATAGGAAAACTCTGTTCGCAAATATTACAAAAATGATGCCAAATAGCCTATGCTAATACTCCATTGAAGGCAATTCTTCAGGAATGTCCGAAGTGCGGAAGGTCACTAACCGGGGCCAATCGCATCCCAGAAGACAGAGTTGACAACGAGCGCTCTGTGCTAATTTGTCAATGCAGGTATTTCAAAGAAATGCTCTGATGGCAACAAATTAACTGTTCTTCTCTATTGATATGTGCAAGTATGCGCTAGGCACTTCGTGTTAAGGAATCCTGGCTAGAAAGAATCATGGTTATCATATGGACTATTGCCATAATCGCTGTGAGTGCAGACATTTTGCTATATCCAGCAGGCATAGGCGATGGTTTTGATTTATCAAAAATAAGAAGATGTGAGAGATTTCGTCGGAGACACTGAAACAAATGTGTTGGAAAATGCTGCACCACCAGTGCATCCTAAACGGCGGTATCAGTTTGTGTTTTGTGATAATTCCTTGCTTCTGCTGTTGATGATGATGTTGTTGTCGCCTCTGACTCTGTCATGGCAACGTGATGAGCTTCTTTTTCTGCTCCAACAGTAGTTGTTGTCGTTGACTGGCTTTTTTCTTTGACGATCTCTGCTATTATTCTTCTTGCGACAGTCCGAAAGAGATTGTAGGCAAACACTACTATAACTGTCCGAAACCTACCACCACCAAGGCAAAAAAACATTAGCCAAGGCATTGACTAACCAAATTGCTCAGGTATGGCTGCTTCTTTTCTAACAAAGCCTGCAAAACCAAGGTATGTAAACATGAGTGTAAGACCAAACCTCCGATCAGGGTAAGTATGAGATGAAGTTGACCAAGAGATTTATTGAAATTTTTCTTTGTGATTTATTCTTCTATTGCATGCCACTTAGTGCCATCTTTTTCTGATGTTCCATAATCATGTGACTGTCAAAGTATGATTCATTAACAAATTCTAAATGGCAAATTCTGCATTTGAACCGTTTTACAGGATCTTTCTTTTGTTCCACATTCTAGTTTGATACTTCCAGATTATTTAGCCTCACGTAACCATGTTAACGGTATAGCTTATTCTTAGGGGTAGCTTAACCACCAGATAGGATTAGGAGGGATATCTGTTGTCTTGACGACTTTCTTTTCTGCAGTATCATGCACAATTGTTGCCTTTTTTCTCATCATTTCAGTTTCATGTATGCGGTGTTGGCTGTATTCTTCCCCATCTTTAAAAGCTGCCGAACATATACTGCATACAAAGCAAGGATTTGCGGGTGCTTGATGCGCTGCAATCGATTTGCCAGAAATAGCTGCCTGCCTTTTTACATTACTTACTCTAATGACACTGCCTTTTGGCAAGGATATTGTTATTATACTGCCGTCTTGCCATGATTGAAAATGCTTTTCGAATTGTTTCAGAGGCAACAAATTGAAGCAGGCGACAGGGTCGTTCTCAAATTCGCATGATCTTTTCAGTGTCAAGTACTTATCATGTAACTTTTTCAACCACAAACCAACTATTTCTGGATGTTCCGAAAGAACCGCTTCAACAATTTCTGGAGTGTAAATACAAATCCTAGTCAGGAGCGCATCGTTTGGAACCAGTTTATATCCTCTAATGTCAAGCCCTAGTGCCGAGTCTTCAAATACGGCATATACAGCCATGCCCTTGCTTCTCCTTATAGGAGGTATCTCCTTAGCTCACCAGCAGTGACGCCTAGCTGCACTTTGGAACCATCGAAAACTTCGATGCTTGACTTTGGTATTTTGTATTCCCTTGATCGCGGAGCAAGAACAAGGATAAAACATTGATCCTCAGCGTCAATGATACCTACTGGCTTGCCGTCTTTTGTTCTGACACCTCTGTACGCAAGTCTGACCCAATTTGGAACGTGGCATTCGCCTGACTGCGAAGATGCCATTACTTCTTTTTCACTATCAAAATTACTACCATAAAATGATAATTAATCATGGCTTAACATAGTTAAGTGTCTTCTATTTTTCATGCTGCTTATCTGTCATGTTAAAAAGACAGAGGAGAGAAATGGGCAATTAGCTGGTGACTTCATATCACTTATAGTAGCACGCATGGCAACAGGCGAAAACGCAGCTAGAACGAATCCGATTGGTGTGGCTTGATTGATATCGATAACTCTCGACATGCTTCTTTCTTGACTACCGGCGCAAAATAACTTTCTCTGTTTCTTGGAAATACCTTTTCATGCGGTTCCAAGACTTTTGCATAAAAGTCGATTCCTCTGCTTGTAGTTGTGTATATATTCATCCTCCTTTTGCCGGAAACTCGTTCGGTTCTGCTTATGAACTGGTTTGATTCAAGGTCATGCAGAATTGATTTGTGCTTCCTCAAATTTAGGCCGCAAACGTCGCATTTCATTGCGCCCCTGCTTAGATTTAGGATGGTTACACCTTTGCCCTTCAGTTCTTGCTCTAAACTGGTTTAATATTTTGCAGCGTAGGTAATCTACATGTCATCATCAGACAATAGAGGGTTGGCATCAGCTGACGAAGAGACAAAAGAAAGGGTAGCAAGGAAAGGCGGTTCAGCCCCGCATGAGGAAAGAGGGCTGCAGGCAGCCAGCGAAGAGACAAAGGAATGTGTAGCCAGAGCAGGCGGCGAAGCTTCCCATGAGGGAGGTGGTGGAGACGAAGGCCGCGGCTTTGCAGGCATGGATGAAGAGAAGCAGAGAGAAATAGCAAAGGCGGCGAAAGTTCGCATAGCAGTGGAAGGAACGAGTAAGCCTTTATCCAAATTTTTTGTTTTTTCATAAGCATTCATGACCATTCAGCTGCAGGTTCTAGAATTAACCAGCTCATGTTTGTACGTATCTTATTGATCATGAGTAATTGCTCTTGAATACCCTTTCAACATGCAGGTATAGCGAGTTAATATCTAAAATGGGCATCACCGTTTCCGTTAATCTCTAGACCAATTTGTGTCGTAGCCCGCGATAGTGAGCCGTGGAATGCCATGGAATTGAGGGCAGAGGAGCGTTAGATGGTCAGCTGTATGGCAGAGGCACGATTGGTGCGAACAATACAAAAACTACCAACGCAGATATTATATTAGCATACCAGAAGACTTCCTTAACATTATCTAACTGATATGGGTGGCATAGTGAATATCAACTTTATCTTCTCTTTACTCGAAAAGGTCACACCCATTTGTTAAAAACAAGTGCTTTACAAAACAGACTTGTTTAACAAAGCCGCCCGAGGCACAAGGGCTAATTACTACCATCACTATCATCCATCCGCGTTTGCAATAGAACTTCAAAAATAATTAGACATGCTTATTTATCACTAGCGATATGAGGCTGAAACAATGGTCCTAAAATCCGGGGGTTCTAAAAGCCATCAGCATGATTGTTTGTCAATTCCTAAGTTCGAATGGTCAGCGCAGGTATGCTCCAAAATCCTTTAGCACTATAGGGCCTTCAAATGCCAACTTTGTAATTGCTAGCGCCACTTCGCACGATGCTGCCTCTGCATCAATTCTGTCTTTTGCGGAAACATTTTCGTTGCCTGTGATTAGGACCAGACGCCGGTACGCGCTTGTCAGCCTTTCATGCAGGATTCCCAGTTCTAGTGCTAGATTATATCCCTCTCCTGCTCCATCAGCAATTGCTTGTCATGTTCGTATGCCTGCGACAAATATCTGTAGAACGTCCTTTTGGGGATTCCAAGGGTGTCCATAATCTCTCGATATGACCGCCCGTTTCCTATCATGTGTCTGATTTCGGTGATTAAACGAAGTCTTCTAATTTTGGCTGTGGTTCTTTTGGTTTGAAAGCTTTTGCCATTCTTGAGCTCGCTTTTCCTTAATCAAATGTTTCTAGAACAAGCATCAAAGAACTAATGAATGGGAAAGAATATCATTGGCAATATTTCCAATGGACAAACTATCAAAAACTTAAACGCGAGTGTGTTCTATCTGCAGTTGCGCACCCTCTAAATCATTGTTAAGGTGATTGATTTTCTAATAGTAGGATGGCTACCTCCAAGGAATGATTTAATAGTCATTCTTGACCCTCACAGGGTTCTTATGTCGTTAGAGCATTGCATATGTGAGAATGAGATAATGTCCTCTTTTCGCTCTAGTGAACAACCAAAAAATAAGAAAGGCTATTGGATTAATGAATTAGAATCGCTTGGCATATTGCCAAAAGAGATCATTGATGAGAATAACTACAATAAGTATGAATCAAGCAGCATTGAAGAGCTTGCCAACCTTGTGGAAAATATCAAGCAGACAATGTATCAAGAATACAAAACTGTATACAGCGAAAGATTAATGCAGTTAGAAGCAGAAGCAGAAGAAGAACATGCTATTGTTGTTTAGCAAAACGCTCTACCTAGCAGGATCCTAACCGCCATCTGCCGACTGCTGTGACGTTGCAAGCGGCCTAGCCTGTAGCGTAGCAGTCAGGTCTAGTGATTGGCCACCCCTGTTCACTGTAATTACAACTTTGTCTCCAACAGATTTCTGCTCTTCTATGTAAGAGATAATGTCTTCCATTCTTTTGACTTGGTGCCCATCTATTGCTGTAATGATATCGCCTGCAGGTATGTTGCCGTTTTCCACACGGCCAATAATTCCTGCGATATCTGCAGGACTTCCAGGTGTAACAGAAGCTACCATGACTCCTTTAGAATCTCTTGGTAGGCCTAGCTGCTGAGCAAGATTTGGTGTTAGGTTTACACCAGCAATTCCTAACCATGGGTGATCGTATTTGCCATCTCTTATCAGATATGGAACTATCCTTGCAACAGTGTTTGATGGGATTGCAAAACCAATGCCAGCAAATTCGCCAGTTTCAGATGAGATTGCACTGTTGACTCCAATCACATTGCCCTGTATATCTAACAGTGGGCCTCCAGAATTTCCTGGGTTAATTGCAGCATCAGTCTGAATTACATCTGGTATTGAGAAGCCCATCTCTTGATTTGGCAGTAGCCGGCCCACTTGGCTTATTATGCCATTTGTCATGGAATTACTCAAGGCAAAAGGGCTCCCAATTGCAATTACTTGTTGTCCAACCTCCAGCTGAGAAGAGTTGCCAAGCTGAAGAGAAGCGGTGTGCTCGGTAGAAAAGTCATCGGTTATCTGCAATATTGCGAGATCGCTTAAGGGATCTGTTCCAATCACTTTAGCAGAATATGTGTTGCCGCTCGCAAAGGTCACATCAACTGTATTAGAACCTTGGATAACATGATTATTTGTTATAATTAAGCCTTTAGCAGCATCTTGAATGAACCCTGAACCCAGGCGGGCCGATTGATCTTGGAAAGGATTGCCATTAATGCTTGGACCGACCGCATTGACGGTGCTTGTTATCTGCACTACAGAATTTTCTACTTTCTTGAAGATCTGGTTGAATACTGCGCTTTCGGCGTTGAGCATCGTTAAGGCAGTGCCATTGATCGTAAGACCAGTTGTATTGAAAGAGTTTTCTGCAGTGTTTGTTACAGGCAATGGTTGAATGTTCTGAACTCCTACTGGCTTGGTATTCAATTGGGTTACTGCGAGATTGCCATCTTGGATGACCTGAATAGCTAAGAGGGAAGCAAGAACTATGGAAATTATAACAAGAATGATTATTCCCTTATGCATATTTCTCTACCTGTAAGGGTTTTTTGCCATCATTGTGGCAACTAAAATGGAAGACAACTACTAAAGAGCATGGTGCCAGCATGCGCCAGTTTGGCTCCGCATAAAAGACAATTGAACGCATCCAGCAATCAATCATCTGTATCTACTTGGGAGAATCATAAAGCTATTAAGAATTGCGAGTCATCAATGAAGTAGATTTTTAGCCAGCGGATAATTCGGCATTAAGTTACATGACAATATAGTTTGTGTCTTCATTCGCGGTCTCGA
>Ga0126313_10001376_pt1 | contig 12805 bp, 10 predicted proteins | sample Plot105A_FD_89954 | JGI IMG/M metagenome (GOLD analysis project Ga0126313, IMG submission 89954) | Serpentine soil microbial communities from UC McLaughlin Reserve, CA, USA - Plot105A | ecosystem: Environmental > Terrestrial > Soil > Grasslands | place: USA: UC McLaughlin Reserve, Lake County...
CCGCCGCAACCGCAAGCGCGACTTCCGCCGCCTCTGGATCACCCGCATCAACGCCGCCGCGCGCCAGAACGGGATGTCCTACGGCACGTTCATGCACGGCCTCAAGCTGGCCGGTATCGAGCTGGACCGCAAGGTGCTGGCCGACATCGCCGTGCGCGACCCCGAGACCTTCCGCCGATTTGCCGAGAGCGCCCGCGAGGCGTTGCCGGCCTAGTCGGCAACGAGCCAGACCCACCTCACGGGCGCCCCTCCTGACCGGAGCGGCGCCCATTTTTTTGCCATGACATGACGATCACCAGCCCTCACAACGAACAGCTCAAGGAGGTCCGCAAGCTCGCCGGCCGCAAGTGGCGGGACAAGCTGCGGCTGTTCGTCGCCGAGGGCGAGGACCTGATCGAGGCGGCCGCGCGCGCCGGCTGGGCGCCCGAGGCGCTCTACGCCGCGGACGGCAGCGGCCTGGAGGGCGTGCCGGTCGCCCCGCACGTGCTCGCGACCGTGTCGCAGCTCGGCTCGGGCACGCGCGCGCTCGGCGTCTACGGCCAGCGCTGGGCCGAGGCGCCGACCGGCCCGGTGTGCCTGGCGCTGTGGGGCGTCAACGACCCCGGCAACGTCGGCACCGCGCTGCGCTCCGCGCTCGCGTTCGGCGCCGGCAGCGTCGCGCTCGGCCCCGGCAGCGCGGACCCGTACGGCCCGAAGGCCGTGCGCGCGTCGATGGGCGCGCTCTTCGAGGTGCCCGTCGCCCGCGTCCGCACCGTGGCCGAGCTCCCGGGCCGCAAGATCGCGCTCGCCGCCCACCGGGGGTCAGATCTTGCAATCCAGCAAACCGGAAACCGGAATGCTGGAATGCAAGATCTGACCCCGGTGACGGTGGTGGTGGGGGCGGAGCGCGAGGGGCTGCCGGAGGCGGTCGTGGCGGCGTGCGACGACGTCGCGCACATCCCGATCCGCAGCGAGTCGCTCAACGCCGGGATGGCGGCGACCGTCGCCCTGTATGAGCTCGATCGTAGGATCCGCGGCCATGCTTGACCGGATCGCGGAGCTGCGCCAGCAGGGCGAGGCCGCCGTGGCGGGAGTCACGGACACGGCCGCGCTCGAGGACGTGCGCGTGCGCTTCCTCGGCCGCAAGGCCGAGCTGCCCAACCTGCTGCGCGGCGTCGCCCAGCTGCCGCCGGAGGAGCGCGGCGCCGTCGGCCGCGCCGCCAACGAGGCCCGGCGCGCGCTCGACGACGCGATCGAGGCGCGCAAGGCCCAGCTCGAGGGCGCCGAGCTCGAGCAGCGCCTCGCCGCCGATGTGCTCGACGTCACGCTGCCCGGCAGCCCGGTCGCTCCGGTCGGACGCCACCACCTGATCACGGCCACCCGGCGCGAGATCGAGGACGTCTTCATCGGCCTCGGCTTCCGCGTCGTGGAGGGCCCGGAGACCGAGCTCGTCTACTACAACTTCGACGCGCTCAACCACGCGCCGCAGCACCCGGCGCGGCTGGAGAGCGACACCTTCTACGTCTCCGACGACGTCGTCATGCGCACGCACACCTCGCCGATGCAGGTGCGCTCGATGGAGCTCGGCCCGCCGCCGCTGTACATCGTCGTCCCAGGCCGCACCTACCGGCGCGACAACGATGCCACGCACACGCCGCAGTTCCACCAGGTCGAGGGCTTGGCGGTCGACGAGGACATCACGCTCGCCGACCTCCAGGGCACGCTGCTGGCGTTCGCCCACGCGATCTTCGGCGACGACCGCGACGTGCGCCTGCGCCCGCACTTCTTCCCGTTCACGGAGCCGAGCATCGAGTGCGACGTGAGCTGCTTCAACTGCAGGGGCGGCCTGCTGCGCGACGGCTCGCGCTGCCCGCTCTGCAAGGGCACGGCCTGGATCGAGATCCTCGGCGCCGGCATGGTCGACCCGAACGTGTTCGGCTACGTGCGCGAGCACGGCTACGACCCCGAGCGCATGCAGGGCTTCGCCTTCGGCATGGGGATCGAGCGGATCGCGTTCCTCAAGCACGGCGTGCCCGACCTGCGGATGCTCTACGAGAACGACCTGCGCTTCCTGGAGCAGTTCGGATGAGGCTGCCGCTGCTCTGGCTCCACGACCACATCGACCCCGGCCTGCCGGCCGAGGCGCTGGCCGAGCGCCTCGCGATGACCGGTACCGAGGTCGACCGCGTGCACCGCCACGGCGTCGGCGCGCTCGAGTTCTTCCGCATCGGCAAGGTGCTGAGCGCCGAGCGCCACCCCGACGCCGACCGGCTGAGCGTCTGCACGGTCGACGTCGGCGACGGCCAGCCGCACCAGATCGTCTGCGGCGCCCCCAACGTCGCCGCCGGCCAGACGGTCGCGGTCGCCTCACCGGGGGCGATCATGCCCGACGGCAGCAAGCTCAAGAAGGCCAAGCTGCGCGGCCAGGAGTCGCGCGGGATGATCCTGGCCGAGGACGAGGTCGCGATCGGCACCGAGCACGACGGGATCATGGTGCTGCCGGAGGAGTTGCCCGCAGGCTCGCCGCTGGCCGACGCGCTGCCGATCGCCACGGACGTCCTCGAGCTCGAGATCACGCCCAACCGGCCCGACTGCCTGAGCGTCTACGGCGTCGCGCGCGAGGTCCACGCCGCGACCGGCGCGCCGCTCGGCCCTCCGCCGTGGGCCGACGACCCGGGCGGCCCGGGCCAGGTGGCCGGTGCCGAGGTGGTCGTCGAGGACCCGGACCTGTGCCCGCGCTTCACCGTCAGGCTGTTCGAGGACGTCACGATCGGCCCGTCGCCGGCGTGGCTGAAGGCGCGCCTGTCCGCCGCGGGCCAGCGCCCGATCAACAACGTCGTCGACATCACCAACTACGCGATGCTGCTGACCGGCCAGCCGCTGCACGCGTTCGACTTCGACCTCGTCGCGGGGGGAAAGCTCACCGTCCGCCGCGCCGCCGAGGGCGAGACGATGACCACGCTCGACGACGTCGAGCGCAGGCTGGACCCGAGCGTGCTGCTGATCGCCGACGAGGACGGCCCGACCTCGATCGCCGGCCTGATGGGCGGCGAGCGCTCCGAGGTGCGGGCAAGCACGACGCGCGTGCTGATGGAGGCGGCGAACTGGAACGGCCCGAGCCTGCAGCGCACCTCGACCAAGCTGGCGCTGCGCACGGAGGCGAGCGGCCGCTTCGAGAAGGGCCTGGCGCCCGAGCAGGCGATGGACGGCCAGATCGTCGCCACCAAGCTGATGCTCGAGCTGACCGGCGCGCGGCTCGTCGACGGCACGATCGACGTCGGCGGCGAGGGACCGCCGCTCGCGACGATCCGGTTGCGCGACGCGAAGGTCGAGCGGCTGCTCGGCACGGCGGTCCCGCGTGAGGAGTGCGCGCGGATCCTGCGCGCGCTCGAGTTCGGCGTGGCCGAGGCGGACGACGGGCTCGACGTCACCGTCCCCGCGTTCCGGCGTAACGACGTCACGCGCGAGGCCGACCTCGTCGAGGAGGTCGCGCGGCTGTGGGGGCTCGAGAAGCTCCCGGTCACGCTGCCCTCGCGCCGCGGCGCCAGCGGCCGCCTGGAGCCCGCCCAGAAGGTGCGCCGGCGCATCGAGGACGCGCTGGTCGGCACCGGGCTCAGCGAGGCCGTCGGCTGGAGCTTCGCCGCGCCCGACCTGCCGGCCCGGCTGCGCGTGCCCCCGTCCGACCTGCGCGGGCGGCCGGTGCGGCTGCGCAACCCGATGTCCGAGGAGCAGTCGACGCTGCGCACGACCGTCCTCGGCTCGCTGCTGGACGGCGTGCTCCGCAACCGCTCGCGCGGGATGGGTGACGTGCGGCTGTTCGAGATCGGCGCGATCTACTTCGACTCCCCGCGCCCGCACGAGCCGCGCGCCACCCAGCCGCTGCCCGACGAGCACACGGTGCTGGGCGCGCTGCTGACCGGCGCGATGCGGCCCGCCTCGTGGCGCGATCCGGCGCCGCCGGACGCGGACTTCTTCGCCGCCAAGGGCGTGCTCGAGGCGGTGCTGCGGGCGATCCGCGCCGAGGCCGCCTACGAGCCCGCACGCGAGCCGTTCCTGCATCCCGGCCGCGCCGCGCGCGTCCTGATCGGCGGCGAGCCGGCCGGCTGGCTCGGCGAGCTGCACCCCGCGGTGGCCGCGGGCTGGGACGTCGAGCAGGCCGCGGGCTTCGAGCTCGAGCTGGCCGTGCTCGCGCGCCACGCCGCGCTGGACCCGCACTTCCGCGACCTGACCTCGTTCCCGTCCGTGCGCCAGGACCGCGCGTGGTGGTTCCCGGCGACGGTCGCGGCCGCCGACGTGCTGGCGGTCGTGCGCGAGGCGGGCGGCGCGCTGCTGGCCGGCGCCGACGTGTTCGACGTCTACGCGGGCGACGAGCGCACGTCGCTGGCGATCCGGATGGAGTTCCGCGCCCCGGACCGAACGCTCACCGACGAGGAGGTCGCGCAGCGGCGTGCGAAGATCGACGCCGCCGTGGCCGAGCGCCTCGGGGGCGAGCCGCGTGGCTAGCGTCGCGGTCCTCGGCGCCGCGGGCTATGCGGGAGCCGTGGCGGCGGCGCTGCTGCACCGCCACCCGGAGCTCGAGCTCAAGCACGTGACCGCGCGCAGCGACGCCGGTGCGCGTCTTGACGAGGTGCACCCGCGCACGCGCGTGCCGCTGGTGCTCGAGGAGCCGACCACGGAGCTCGACGTCGACGCCGCCGTCGTGGCCTACCCGCACGGCGCCGCCGCGCCGGTCGTGGCCGAGCTGCTCGAGCGGGGGATACGCGTCGTCGACCTGAGTGCCGACTTCCGGCTCCGTGACGTCGCCACGTACGAGAAGTGGTACGGCGAGCACCCAACGCCGGAGCTCATCGAGGAGGCCGTCTACGGCCTGCCGGAGCGCTATCGCGAGCAGATCCGCGAGGCGCGGCTGGTCGCCAACCCCGGCTGCTACCCGACCGCCGCGATCCTGGCTCTCGCGCCGCTCGCGGGCAGGCTCGTCGACGTGGTGATCGACGCCAAGTCGGGGGTCTCCGGCGCCGGCCGCGAGCCCAGCCACACCAAGCACTTCGTCAGCGTCGACGAGACCGTCACGCCGTACAAGGTGGGCGCGCACCGCCACTCGCCCGAGATCGCGCAGGAGCTCGGCGTGCCGGTGACGTTCACGCCGCATCTCGTACCGCTCTCGCACGGCGAGCTCGTGTCCTGCTACGTGCGGACCGAAGGCGGCGTCGACGCGCGGGCGCTCTACCGCGACGCGTACGCGGACGAGCCGTGGGTCGAGGTCGTCGAGGGCCCGCCGGGCATGACCGAGGTGCGCGAGACCAACTTCTGCCGCATCTCCGTGCACGAGGACCCGCTGCGCCTGATCGTGTTCGCCACGATCGACAACCTCTACAAGGGCACGTCGTCGCAGGCGGTCCAGAACCTCAACCTGATGTTCGGCCTCGACGAGTCCATGGGGCTGCCCGCGTGAGCTTCTCCAGCCGCTGGGTCGAGACGCCCGCCCACGTCACCGAGGCCGAGCCCGGGCTTCCGCAAGGATTCCGCGCCGCTGGCGTGGCGTGCGGGCTGAAGCTGAGCGGCGGGCTCGACCTCGGCCTGCTGGTCGCCGACGAGCCCGGGACGACGAGCGCCGCCCGCTTCACGCGCTCGGGCGTGCTCGCCGCGCCCGTGCTGCTCACGCAAGAGCGCTGCCGGCTGGACGCGCTGCGCGTCGTCGTCGCCAACGCGGGCAACGCCAACGCCGCCACGGGCCGCCGCGGAGTCGAGGACGCCGCCCGGATGCAGGGCGGCGCGTCGATGGCCGCCGGCATCCGCGAGGACCAGGTGGCCGTCGCCTCGACCGGCGTGATCGGGGTCCCGCTCGACGTCGACAAGGTGATCAAGGGCATCCTCGCCGCGCGCGGCGAGCTCGCGCCCTACGGCGACGACACCTTCGGCGAGGCGATCCGCACGACTGACAAGTTCGCGAAGTCGGCGGCGCTCGACGTCGCGCTGCCGAGCGGCACCGTGCGGCTGACCGCGCAGGCCAAGGGCGCGGGGATGATCTCGCCCGCGTTCGCGACGATGCTCTGCTTCGTCCAGACCGACGCCGCGCTCGCGCCCGAGACGGCCGATCTCCTGCTCGGCGTCTGCGTCAAGCGCTCCTTCGACCGCATCTCGGTCGACGGCCAGCTCTCCACCAACGACACCGCCATCCTGATGGCGAGCGGCGCCGGCGGCGTGCGCGTCGCGCCCGAGTCGGCGGACGAGGTCCGCTTCGGCGAGGCGCTCGACTACCTGCTGCGCCGGCTGGCGATGCTGATCGTGCGCGACGGCGAGGGCGCCAAGCGCGTCGGCCGCGTGGTCGTCCACGGCGGCCACGAGCCGCACGTCGTCGCGGCGGCGCGGGCGGTCGCCGGCTCCCCGCTGGTCAAGGCGGCGCTGCACGGCGGCGACCCCAACTGGGGCCGGATCGCGCAGGCGGTCGGCCAGGCCGTCCACGACAGCGCGCCGCTGCCGGTCGACGTCTGGATCGAGGACACCCAGGTATGCGCGAAGGGCGCGGCGATCCCCTACGACGAGCGCGCGCTCGCCGCCGCGGTGGCGGGGGAGGAGGTCGAGTACACGGTCGGCCTGCCCGGCGAGGGCGCCGAGGCCGAGGTGTTCTTCTCCGACCTCTCGCACGAGTACGTGACGATCAACGCGGAGTACACGACGTGACGGCCCCGGCCCGCGACATCACGACCCTGCTGGAGGCGCTCCCGTACATCCGCGAGTTCCACGGCAAGACGGTCGTCATCAAGTACGGCGGCGCGGCGATGACCGACCCGGCGCTGCGCGAGGACTTCGCGCGCGACGTGGTGCTGCTCAAGTACGTCGGGCTGAACCCGATCGTCGTGCACGGCGGCGGGCCGGACATCACGTCGTACATGCAGCGGCTCGACATGCCGGTCGAGTTCGTCGGCGGGCTGCGCGTGAGCGACGAGGGCACCGTCGAGATCGCGAAGATGGTGCTCGTCGGCAAGGTCAACAAGGACATCGTCATGCGCCTGAACCGCCACGGGCAGCCGGCGGTGGGGCTGTCCGGCGACGACGGCCAGCTGTTCCGCGTCTCGACGATGGAGGGGCCGGGCGGCGAGGACATCGGCCTCGTCGGGAAGATCGAGCGCGTCGACGCGAACGTGATCCACCACATCGCCGAGGATTACATCCCGGTGATCGCGTCGGTCGGCGCCGACCGGCTGGGCCGCTCGCACAACGTCAACGCCGACGAGGCGGCCGGCGCCGTCGCGCGCGCCACCGGCGCCTACAAGGTCATGTTCCTCACGGACGTCGAGGGTTGGCTGCGCGATCCGTCCGACCCCGGCTCGGTGGTGAGCGAGTGCGGCGCCGACGAGGTCGAGGCGGCGCTCGCGGGCACCTCGGGCGGGATGCGGCCGAAGCTGCAGGCCTGCATCGACGCGATCCACGGCGGCGTCTCGTTCGCGCACATCATCGACGGCCGCCGGCCGCACTCACTGCTGCTGGAGCTCTTCACCGACGCCGGCGTCGGCACCAAGGTGCGTCCGGCGTCATGAGCGCGCTCGCCCCGACCTACGCCCGCTACCCGGTCGAGTTCGCCTCCGGATCCGGGTGCGTGCTGACCGACGTCGAGGGCACGGAGTACCTCGACTTCCTGGCCGGGATCGCGGTCTGCTCGCTCGGTCACTCGCACCCGGCGGTCGTGGGCGCGGTGCAGGAGCAGGCCGCGCGGCTGATGCACGTCTCGAACCTGTTCACGAACGCGCCGATGGTGCGACTCGCCGAGCGGCTCGTCGAGCGCTCCTTCGGGCGGAGCGTGTACTTCGCCAACTCCGGCGCGGAGGCCAACGAGGCCGCGCTCAAGCTCGTGCGCAAGGCGAGGCCGAAGGGCGACGTCGTGAGCGTGCACGGGGCGTTCCACGGGCGCACGTTCGGCGCCCTGTCGGCCACCCCGCAGGAGTCCAAGCAGGCGCCGTTCGCGCCGCTGGTGCCGGGCTTCCGGGCGGTCGAGGCGACCGCGGAGGCGCTGCGCGCGACCGTCGACGGCGACACCGCCGCGGTGCTGCTGGAGCCGGTCCAGGGCGAGTCCGGCGTGCACCCGCTCCCGCCCGAGGTGCTGGCCGCCGCGCGCGAGGCCTGCGACCGGACGGGCGCCGCGCTGGTCTTCGACGAGGTCCAGTGCGGCGTCGGGCGCACCGGCACGCTGTGGGCCTACGAGCAGGCGGGCGTGGTGCCCGACGCGATGACTCTCGCCAAGGGCCTGGGCGGCGGGATGCCGATCGGCGCGCTCGTGATCGGCGAGAAGCTCTCCGGCGTCTTCGCGCCCGGCGACCACGGCTCCACGTTCGCGGGCGGCCCGGTGTCGGCTGCCGCCGCCAACGCGGTGCTCGACGTCGTCGACTCGCCCGAGTTCCTCGCCGGTGTGCACGAGCGCGGCGAGCGCCTCGCCGAGGGCCTGAAGGAGCTGCCCGGCGTCACCGACGTGCGCGCCCGCGGGCTGATGGTCGCCGCCGACGTCTCCGCCGACGCGCCCGAGGTCGCGCGCCGCGCCCTGCTCGAGCAGCGCCTGGTGATCAACGCGACGGGCCCGGCCACGCTGCGCTTCGTGCCGCCGCTGACGGTCACCGAGGCCGAGATCGACACCGCGCTCGAGCGCCTCTACGCGCTGCTCTGACGCAAGAAAGGGGTCTGACCCCGTTCTTGCACGTACTCCCGGGGGAGTAGAGCGCCGGCGTGAAGTGACTCCCGCAGGCCGATGTGCGGGCGCCCCGCGCGGCCGACGATGCCGGACATGCTCACCTCACGTCTCGCGGCCCACCCGCGCCGCACGCTGATCGCGGTCCTGCTGTTCGTGGTGCTCGCCGGGGCGGTCGGCGGCCCGGTGGCCGGCGCGCTCGAGAGCTCCGGCGGCTTCGTGGCGCCCGGCGCCGACTCCGAGGTCGCCGTCGACCGGATCGAGGCGGCCACCGGCGTCGAGCCCGGCCCGGGCATCGTGCTGCTCGTCGACGATCCATCGCCGCAGCGGCTCGCCGCTGTCGAGCGCGAGCTGGCCAACGTGCCCGGCGTCGCCTCGACGGCCGACGGCGGGCGCGCCGGCGGCGACGGGCTCGTGACCGCGACGCTGCGGGCGAGCGCCGACGAGGAGGCGGTGGCCGAGGACGCGATCGCCGTGTTCGCCCGCGCGGACGGCGTCACGGTCGGCGGCGGCGCGGTGGCCGGGCTCCAGATCGGCGAGACCGTGGGCGCCGACCTCGGCCGCGCGGAGCTGATCGCGTTCCCGCTGCTGCTGTTGCTCTCGCTGCTGTTCTTCCGCGGCCGCGCGACGCTGATGCCGCTCGCCGTCGGGGTGACGACCGTGCTCGGCACGTTCCTCGTGCTGTCGCTGGTCAATCGCGTCTACGGCCTGAGCGTGTTCGCGCTCAACCTCGTGATCGGGCTCGGGCTCGGCCTGGCGATCGACTACACGCTGTTCCTGGTCACCCGCTTCCGCGAGGAGCTGGCGCGTCAGGACGCCGGCCGCGGGGCGATCGCGACGACGATGGCCACGGCCGGCCGCACGGTGGCGTTCTCCGCCGCGACGGTCTCCGCCGCGCTCGTCACGCTGGTCGTGTTCCCGCAGGACTTCCTGAAGTCGATGGGGATCGCCGGCGCGATCGTGGCCGTCCTCGCGGCGCTCGCCTCGCTGGTGATCGCGCCGGCGCTGTTCGCGATCTGGGGCGACAAGCTCGCGCGCGGCCGCAGCGCGGCGGACGATGGCGCGGCCTGGCACCGGCTCGCCCACGCCGTGATGCGCCGCGCCAAGCTGATCGCGCCGCTGACCGCGCTGGCGATGCTCGCGCTCTCGCTGCCCGCGCTGGCGGTGACGTGGTCGGCGATCGACTCCTCGGTGATCCCGGAGGGCAAGAGCGCCCGCACGGTCGCGGACGCCGTCAACCGCGGCGAGGCGGCGAAGTCGCCGATGGTGATGGCCGTCTCCGCGCCGCAGGACGCGCGTGCCGAGGTGCAGGCGTTCGCCGACCGCGTCGCCGGCGTGGACGGCGTCGAGCGGGTCGCGCCGGTCCAGGACCTCGGCTCCGGCACGTGGCAGGTCAGCGCGATCGCGACCGGCGACCCGTCCGGCCCCGCCGCGCAGGACGCCGTGAGCCGGATCCGCGTGATCCCCGCCCCGTTCGACGTCAAGGTCGGCGGCGGCGCGGCCGAGTTCGTCGACCAGCAGGCGGCGATCGGATCGCGGCTGCCGGCCGCGGTCGCGCTGCTCGTCGGCCTCACGCTGCTCGTGCTGTGGCTGATGACCGGCTCGCTCGTGCTCCCGGTCAAGGCCGTGATCATGAACGCGCTGACCGTCGGCACGGCGCTCACCCCGCTCGTGCTGATCTACCAGGGCGGGCACCTGACCGGCCTGCTCGGCTACACGCCCAACGGCGGCGTCGAGCCGAGCGACTTCCTCGTGACCGCGGCGATCGTGTTCGCGCTCTCCACGGACTACGGCGTGTTCCTGCTCGGGCGCATCAAGGAGGCGCGCGACGGCGGGCTGCCGGACGCCGAGGCGGTCGCCACCGGCCTGGCGCGCACCGGCCGCGTCGTGACGGCGGCGGCGATCCTGATGGCGGTCGCGATCGGCGCCTTCAGCACGAGCTCGATCTCGTTCATCCAGCAGATCGGCGTCGCGACCGCGACCGGCGTGCTGGTCGACGCCTTCGTCGTCCGCACGCTGCTCGTCCCGTCGCTGATGACGCTGCTCGGCCGCTGGAACTGGTGGGCACCGGCGCCGCTGCGCCGCCTGCACGGCCGCATCGGCCTGCGCGAGGGAGGGCCGCAGCCGGCCGTAGGATGAGCGGCGCCGTGCTCGACCGCCTCAGCCCAGCCGCCCGCGCGTGGCTCCCCGTGGCGGTGCTGCCGCCGATCCTGCTCGCCGACTCGCTGATCAGCGCCGAGGGCCCGGACCTGACCGCGTTCGGGGTCCTCGCGGCGGTCGTGGGCTGCCTGCCGCTCGTGCTGCGCGCGCGGCTCGGGTTCGCCGCACTCGCCCCGTTGCTGGTCCCGGGGATCGTCCTGATCCTGTGGCAGCTCGAGCCTGGCAGCACCGTCGTGCTGATCCCGATGGTGGCGCTGTTCGAGCTGGCCACGCGCTCCGAGCGGCGCCGGAACGTGTGGGTCGCCCTCGAGGTCGTGCCGTGCGTCGTGGTCAGCGTGCTGCCGTTCGCCGACGACAAGGGCGAGCTGTTCAGCGTCGTCGTGCGCAACACCGCGCTGTGCCTGCTGGCGATCGCGGCCGGCGACGCGGTGCGCACGCGCCGCGAGTCGATGGACCGGCTCGTCGCCCAGCAGCAGGAGGAGTCGCAGCGGCGGCTGGGGGAGGAGCGGCTGCGGATCGCGCGCGAGGTCCACGACGTCGTCGCCCATGCGATGGTGGCGATCAACGTGCAGGCCGGTGTCGCGGCACACCGGCTCGACCAGGACCCCGAGCAGGCGCGCACCGCGTTGCGCGCGATCAAGGCCGCCAGCGGCGAGGCCCTCGCCGACCTGCGCGCGACGCTCGGCGTCCTGCGCGGCGACGAGGGCGAGGCGCCGGTGCGCCCCGCCGCCGGCCTCGGCGACCTCGACGAGCTGGCCGCCGGCCTGCGCGCGGCGGGGGTCGAGGTGGAGCTCGACGTCGGTGACGTCTCCGGGCTGCCGGGCGCGGTGCAGGCCGCGGGCTACCGGATCGTGCAGGAGGCGCTGACCAACGCGCTGCGCCACGCGGGGGCCGCGCGCGTGCGCGTGCGGATCCGGCGCGAGGGCGAGCTGGTGCGCGTCGAGGTGGACGACGACGGCGGCGGCGCGGCGGCCAACGGCGCGGGCGGCGGCAGCGGCAGCGGCGTCCCCGGCATGCGCGAGCGCGCGACCGCGCTCGGCGGCACGCTCGAGGCGGGGCCGGCCGCCGAGGGCGGATGGCGCGTGGCGGCCGAGCTACCCGTGCACGGCGGGGCGCGCGCGTGATCACGGTCGCGCTCGCCGACGACCAGGCGCTCGTGCGCGCGGGCTTCCGCGCGCTGCTCGACGGCGAGGACGACATGGCCGTGGTGGCCGAGGCGGCCGACGGCGAGGAGGCCGTCGCGCTCGCGCGCGAGCACCGGCCCGACGTCGTGCTGATGGACGTGCGGATGCCGCGCACCGACGGATTGCGCGCGACGGCGCGGCTGACCGCCGACCCGACGCTCTCGGGCACGCGCGTGATCGTGCTCACCACGTTCGAGCTCGACGAGTACGTCTTCGGCGCCCTGCGCGCCGGCGCGTCGGGGTTCCTGCTCAAGGACATGGAGCCGGCCGAGCTGCTCGACGCCGTCCGCATCGTCGCCGCCGGGGACGCGCTGCTCGCGCCCCGTCACACGCGCCGGCTGATCGAGGCGTTCGTCGCGCAGGGGGCCGCGCCCGCGGCCGACGACGGCGAGCTCGCCGAGCTGACCGCGCGCGAGCGCGAGGTGCTCGCGCTGGTCGGTCAGGGGCTGTCCAACGCGGAGATCGCCGAGCGGCTCGTGCTGTCGCCGCTGACCGCCAAGACCCACGTCGCGCGGCTGTTCACCAAGCTCGGCGCGCGCGATCGCGCGCAGCTCGTGGTGGTGGCGTATGAATCCGGACTGGTGAGGCCCGGCCACCGCTGATCCTCCGTCTCTCATGCTTCCCTCATCGACCGCTCGGGAGGCGGTCATCTTCGGACCCGTACGGGCTATGCCTACCTGGTGGCACGAGCACCTGCAACGGCGGCCTGCACATGGTCCACATCAAGAACCCGACGAACCCGAAGTTCGCGGGCTGCTTCTCGGCCGACGGCTACACGCACGACACCCAGTGCGAGAAGTACGCC
>Ga0126313_10001377_pt1 | contig 12800 bp, 9 predicted proteins | sample Plot105A_FD_89954 | JGI IMG/M metagenome (GOLD analysis project Ga0126313, IMG submission 89954) | Serpentine soil microbial communities from UC McLaughlin Reserve, CA, USA - Plot105A | ecosystem: Environmental > Terrestrial > Soil > Grasslands | place: USA: UC McLaughlin Reserve, Lake County...
ACCCGCGAGCCGCTGCACAAGAAGGTCGTGTACCTGGAGGACTCGAGCGGGCTTGGCGAGGTCGAGGTCGCCCTGCAGTGGAACAACTCCTATCAGGAGGCCCTGCTCTCGTTCGCCAACAACATCAACACGCACGAGGGCGGTACCCACCTCTCGGGCTTCCGCTCGGCCCTGACCCGAACGGTCAACAACTACGCCCGCCAGAAGGGCGAGCTGAAGGAGAAGGACCCCAACCTCCAGGGCGAGGATGTACGCGAGGGCCTCACGGCGATCATCTCGGTCAAGATCCGCGAGCCGCAGTTCGAGGGTCAGACCAAGACCAAGCTCGGCAACCCGCCGGTCGAGGGCTTCGTGCAGGCCGCCGTGAACCGTGGCCTGGGGGAGTTCCTCGAGGAGAACCCCAGCGAGGCTCGCCAGATCATCACCAAGTCCGTCCAGGCGGCTCGCGCGCGTGAGGCGGCCCGCAAGGCCCGTGATCTCACGCGACGCAAGTCGGCGCTCGAGAACTCCACTCTGCCCGGCAAGCTGGCCGACTGCTCGGTCCGTGACCCGGCGCTCGCGGAACTCTTCATCGTGGAGGGCGACTCGGCCGGCGGCTCCGCCAAGCAGGGCCGCGACCGCAACACCCAGGCGATCCTGCCGCTCCGCGGAAAGATCATCAACGTCGAGAAGAACCGGATCGACAAGGTCCTATCGAACATCGAGATCCAGGCTCTCATCACGGCCATCGGCACCGGCATCCGCGAGGAGTTCGACCTCGACCGGGCTCGTTACCACAAGGTGGTGGTGATGACCGACGCCGATGTGGACGGAGCCCACATCCGCACGCTGGTGCTGACCTTCCTCTACCGGGAGATGCCCCAGCTGATCGATGCCGGGTACGTCTACATCGCCAAGCCGCCGCTGTACAAGATCAAGGACGGCAAGCAGGAAGTCTACATCGAGAAGGAGGCCGAGCTCGAGGAGGTCCTGCTACGAGACAAGCTGGAGAAGCTCGAGATCAGGGACCGCGAGGGCAAGCAGTTCAAGCTCACGCACTCGCGCTGGCAGAAGTACGGACGGCTGCTGAAGCAGTACGAGGGCTGGGCCTCGGCGCTCCGTGCCGAGTGGGGCCACGAGACGATCAACTTCCTGGAGGAGTCGCAGATCCTGGACGACGGTCTGACGAAGCCAGAGCAGGTCGTCAAGCTCGTCAAGGGCAAGGATCCTTCGGGCGAGCCCTACGAGACCGAGCTGGTCGACGAGGACCCGATGGAGCTCGTGGTGCGGGTCGTGGAGCGCAAGACCGGCTCGGCCGGCACCTATCGCCTGCGCAAGGAGATGTTCTCCACGAACGAGTACAAGGGGCTGGTGCGCGTCCACGGCGAGCTGGAGTCGCTGGCCGGCACCCCTCCGTTCGAGATTGCCCTCGGCGATAGGCGCGAGGCCGCGCTCTCATTCGAGGAGCTCCGTCGCAAGGTGCTCGAGACGGCGCGCCACAAGGTGCCGCTCCAGCGCTTCAAGGGGCTCGGCGAGATGAACGCCGACCAGCTCTTCGAGACCACCATGGATCCGGAGAAACGCACCCTCCAGGTGGTGACGATCGACGACGCCAGCGCCGCGGACCAGATCTTCTCGATGCTGATGGGGGACAGAGTCGAGCCGCGTCGGGAGTTCATCGAGACGTATGCGAGGGAAGCTGAGCTTGATGTTTAAGGGGCTGGCAGAGCTTGGTCCCGAGGCCCTGGCGACTGGCGACTGGCGACTGGCGACTGGCGACTAGATGAGCATCGAACAGCTAACTGGCGGCAATATCGAGCCGCGCGGCCTCGAGGAGGAAATGCGCTCCTCCTATCTCGATTACGCGATGAGCGTGATCGTGGGGCGGGCGCTACCGGACGCCCGAGACGGCCTCAAGCCGGTCCACCGCCGGGTGCTGTACGCGATGCACGAGTCCGGTCTCCAGCCCAACCGTCCGTTTCGCAAGTGCGCCCGCGTGGTCGGCGACGTGATGGGGAATTTCCATCCCCACGGCGACACCGCCATCTACGACACCCTCGTCCGGCTCGGCCAGGACTTCGCCATGCGCTGCCCGCTGGTGGAGCCTCAGGGCAACTTCGGGTCGATCGACAACGATCCGCCGGCGGCGATGCGCTACACCGAGGCGCGCCTCGCGCGGCTGGCCACCGAGATGCTGCGCGACATCGACGCGGACACCGTCGACTTCGGGCCCAACTACGACGAGTCGCGCCAGGAGCCGCTGGTGCTTCCGTCGCGCTTCCCCAACCTGCTGGTCAACGGCGCCACGGGGATCGCGGTCGGGATGGCCACCAACATCCCGCCGCACAACCTCGCCGAGGCGATCGACGCGACGGTCGCCTACATCGACGACCCGGACATCGACCTCGCCGGCCTGATGCGTCACATCAAGGGTCCGGACTTCCCCACCGGCGGGATGATCGTCGGCTGGCAGGGGATCAAGGACGCCTACGAGTCAGGTCGCGGCCGGCTGGTGGTGCGCGGGAGGGCGCACATCGAGCCGCTGCGGCAGGGCAAGGAGGCGATCGTCGTCACCGAGATGCCGTACCAGGTCGCGAAGATGGACGGTCGCAACGAGGGGGCCGGTCTCGTCAAGAAGATCGCCGAGGCGGTTCACAGTGGCAGGCTGAAGGAGGTCTCGGACCTCCGGGACGAGTCCGACAGGACGGGCATCCGGTTGGTGATCGAGCTCAAGCGCGACGCGATTCCCAAGGTCGTGCTGAACAAGCTCTACAAGCACACGCCCCTGCAGACGACCTTCGGCGTGAACATGGTCGCGCTCGTCGACGGCGTCCCGCGGACCCTCGGCCTGGTCCCGCTGATCAAGAACTACGTCGATCATCAGCGCGAGGTCATCGTACGCCGGACCAAGCATGAGCTGCGGGAGAAGGAAGCCCGCCTCCACATTCTCGACGGGCTGCTCGTCGCGATCGGCGACATCGACGCGGTGATCGACCTGATCAGGCGGTCGCGCGACCCCGATACGGCGCGGGGCAGGCTGATGGAGAGGTTCGAGCTGTCGCGGATCCAGGCCCAGGCGATCCTGGATCTCCGCCTGCAGCGGCTCACCGCACTCGAGGCGGACAAGATCAAGCAGGAGCACGCCGACACGGCCGAGCGCATCAAGGAGCTGCGGGAGATCCTCGGCGACGAGTCGAAGGTGATGGGCCTCATCAAGGAGGAGCTGCTCGAGATCAAGGAGCGCCACGCCGACGAGCGGCGCACCGAGATCACCCACTCCGAGGACGACATCGACATCGAGGACCTGATCGCCGACCAGCAGATGGTCATCGCGATCACGAAGTCGGGCTACATCAAGTCGCTGCCGCTCGCCACATACCGCAAGCAGAAGCGCGGCGGTATGGGCGTGACCGGCATGGACATGAAGGACGAGGACTACATCGAGCATCTCTTCGTCTGCTCGACGCACGACTACCTGCTCTTCTTCACCAACCGCGGCAAGGTCTACCGCCAGAAGGTCTACGAGCTGCCGGAGGCCTCGCGCACGGCCAAGGGCCGCGCCCTCGTCAACGTGCTGCCGCTGCGGGAGGGCGAGCGCGTGCAGGCCGTGCAGGCCACCCGCGACTTCTCCGAGGGCAAGTACCTGGTGTTCGCCACTCGCCAGGGGATGATCAAGAAGACCGAGTTCCCCGCCTACAACACGCCGATCAAGGCCGACGGGATCATTGCGATCAAGATCCGCGGCGACGATGAGCTGGTGGCCGTCAGGCGGACCGGCGGTGACGACGACATCATCATGGTCGCCCGCTCCGGCCAGGCGGCGCGGTTCAGCGAGGACGAGGCGCGCCCGATGGGACGCGATACGAGCGGCGTCAGGGGCATGAACGTCTCCCGTGGCGACAACTGGGTGCTGGACATGGACGTCGTCCAGCCCGACACGGACCTCCTCGTGGTCACGGAGAAGGGCTACGGCAAGCGGACCGGCATGGAGGAATATCCGGTCAAGGGTCGGGGGACGATGGGCGTCAAGACGGTCGGCCTGACCGAGAGGAAGGGGGCCCTCGCGGGCGCGCTGATCGTCCGCGAGCACCATGAGCTCGTGTTCATCTCTCAGCACGGGATGGTCCAGCGAACGAGCGTCAAGGGCATCTCCAAGCAGGGCCGTCCCGCCCAGGGCGTCCGCCTGATGAACCTGCGCGAGGACGACGTCGTCAGCGCCGTGGCGCTGGTCATGGAGGAATCGACGGACACCGCGGCCCACGTCGGGCCGGCCACGGACGCCGGCGGGGACGGGGCATCTCCCGCGTCTGCTTAGATAGGCGGACCAGGGAAAGGAGGTGGTCCGAGCTTGAGTGACAGACGGTTAGGGACCCTGGAGGTGTCCGGCCGCTAGACCGGAGCTGGGCCCCGTCCAGCGGAGTCCAGCCGAGACACCGTCGGCAGCGTAGGTCGGGAGTGGTCCCTCCGGCCCTGGTGCGCCGCCTTTCCCACAGGGCGCGAGCGCTCGAGGAAGCGCAGCCGACCAGGTCCAGCAGAACATGCGAGGGGCGTCCCGCAGGGCGCCCCTCGCCGCTCTAGGGACCGGTCGTCGTCCGCCGTTCCTGCTCCAGCTCCCTGACCCGCCGGTCGAGTTCCGAGACCCTCTCGTCCGCGCGCGTGGCGCTTTCCGAGCCGCCTCGGACGTCGTTCTCCAGGGCCCGCAGCCGCTCCTCCAGCCGCTTCGCATCGTCGGAGGTCGCCAGCGTGCCGAGCCTCTCCCGGAGGTTCGAGAGCCCGCGCTCGAGCCGGCGCTGGGCCTGGCGGACCCTCCGCGGGAACGGTGCTGGAGGTGCCGCTCGAGTCGTCGTTGCGGGTGTCCACCAGGGCGATCACGGCGATCGCCGTGGCGGCGACAGCCCAGACCCCCGCCACGATCACCCAGCGGCGCAGGGCGCGGAGCTCGCCACCCGTCGCCGGGCGGTCGTCCTCGGGGGTGGCGTTAGGCGGCGACGAGGTACTGCTCCCAGGCCGCCGGGATGCTGGGAGAGGCTACGTGGATGAAGATCGTCGGGTTTGGCGTTCTCGGCTTGCGGCGGGGCTTCATCCCCACCTGCTTGGGCAGCCGGTCGCCCTTGCGCCGGTTGCACGGCGCGCAACAGGTGACGATGTTGTCCCAGGTAGAGTGGCCGCCCTTGGAGCGGGGGATGACGTGGTCGACCGTGAGGTTGCCGCGTTCGTGGCCGCAGTACTGGCAGGTCCAGCGGTCGCGGGCGAAGACGGCGCGGCGGGTGATCTTCCGGCGGTGCGCGTCACGCGGCACCTTGACGTAGGCCCTGAGCCTTATGACGATCGGCCGCGGCAGCGTGAGCGACTCGGCGTGGAGGGCCCAGTCGGCGTGCTCCAGGATCTCAGCGCGCTCCTTCAGGATCAGCACCGTCGCCCGCCGCACCGTGCAGACGTTGATCGGCTCATACGAGGCGTTGAGCACGAGAACCCGGCCGGATGAAGTCCCGCGCTGCTCGGTCCGGCGACCGGGCAGCGCGCTCACAGGGACTGGTTCGGACTCGCCAGTCTCGACGGTGAGGGTTACATCCGCGCGCACTGCCACTGGTGCGCGCCAGTGTAGCGGGGGCCGCGCCGCGGCTAGGCGGCCGGATACGAGCCCAGCACCCGGATCGTCTCGACCCGCTCGCGCAGGGCGGCAAGCGCCTCGTCGACCGGCGCTCGGCCCACAGCTCCCTCCAGATCGGCGAAGAACATGTAGTGGCCCAGGCCCACGCGCCGGGGCCGCGATTCGATTTTCGTCAGGTTGATCCCCCGGTCGGAGAGCTCGCTCAGGACCGAGACGAGCGCTCCGGGCGACTCGTCGTTGAATCCCCAGAAGACGATCGAGGTCTTGGCCCTCGGCCCCGGGTCGACGGCCTCGCCGGCGGGCGCGAGCCATACGAAGCGGGTCTCGTTGTCGGGGTGGTCCTCGACGTCGGCAGCGAGGACGCGACAGCCGTAGAGCTCCGCGGACAGGCGCGACCCGAGCGCGACCCAGGACCCCCCCGCGTCGCGCACTTGGCGGACGGCTTCCGAGGTGGACGCTGCCGAGACCCGCTCCGCCTGGCCGAGTCGACCGCGGAGGAAGCGCGCGCACTGGGCCGTCGCCTGGGGGTGGGAGACCACCCTGGTGACCTCGCTGAGGTCGAGCGCCCCCGGCGCGACCAGGCAGTGGTGGATCGGGTGTACCACCTCCGCGGCGATGCGAACACCGTCAGCCTCGCCGGCCAGGGCGTCCAGGGTCGCCGCCACGCCTCCCTCGAGCGAGTTCTCGATCGGGACCACGGCGCGCTCGGCCTCGCCCTCCTGCACGGCCATGACCGTCTCGTAGACAGTGGGGTAGGGGAGCTCCTCCACCTGATCGGAGGCTCCCGTCAGGGAAGCCCGCAGCGCCTCCTCGGTGAAGGTCCCGGCGGGACCCAGGTAGGCGACCCGCATCGAACCGGCTCAGGCCTCGGCGGGGGCGCTGGGCGTCCCGGCGACCGCCGTCTCGATCGCCTCCTGCTCCTCCGGCGAGAGCTCGAACTCCGACTCCCCCTCCTGCACCTGCTTCACGTAGACGCGCGCCTGCTCTCTGTGGAGGATCGAGGAGACCACGACCCCGGTGTGGTGCGAGTCGAGCAGGGCGAGGGTGCTCGATTGCCGCCCGGACATCTCGCCGTAGGCGTCGTAGCGAATCAGCGAGGTGTGGGCGATGCAGCCGTCGATCCGCCGCTCCGCCGTGCCCGTGCGCCGCTCGAGGCCGGCGGCGGTCTCCTCCACCCAGTCACGAAGCTGGACGAAGGCGCTCTGGAGCGCCGCGGCGTGCGTGACCAGGTCACGCCGGTCGCCGTCGCCGATCACGACGCGCTGCGAGGCGCGCAGGCGGCGCAGCTTCACCGACAGCACGAGCGCCCACGCGAGAGCCAGCAGGGCACCGCCTGCGGCGGCGAGGGCGACCACGCCCTGCGTCGATGTCAGCTCGTCCACGGAGGCGCAGGGTAGCGCGGGCCAGAGCGGGCGGCCCGGGCTACAGCGGGCGACGTACATGGCCAGGCGATCGGCGACACCTCGCTTACTTGGTGAAGATGGCCGAGTAGGTCTGCTTGTTGTTGTCGGTCTTCTTCTCGCCCGGCACGGAGGGCACCTCGACCATGATCGGCACGTTCTGGCCCGTGGGCGGCTGCTGGTCCATGGCGACCTTGACCGTCTTCGTCTCTCCCGCGGCGATCGAATCGAGCGTCCCGGTGAGCTCGATCGCATCGCCGCCCCTCCCGACGGCGACCCGGACCTCGAGGTCGGTCTCCGTGTTCTCGCCCTGATTCATCACCTGGACATCGAAGGAAAGGTTTCCGGCCAGCTGGACGCTCGCCGGGCTGCCCGGGCTCAGTGCCTGCCCGCCCAGGCTCACGGCGCCGAGGCCGGTACCGTGCAGTCCCGGCGTGGCTGGCCCGCCGCGGCGACCGGTCCTGATGCGGCTGACGCGCTGCCCCACGAAGCTCGGCTGCAGCCACTGGATGTCAGGGAGAAACTGACTGCGCGGGATCCGCACCTCGCCCCTGAGGTCGCGGTCGTCGAGCACTCCCTGCATGTTCGGGACGAACCGCTGCGAGTAGATCACGTCGCTCGTCAGGAAGCGCTGCATGTCGGCTGTGACCTTGTCGGTGCCCTGGCGCCGCCCCCGGTCTCCGAGAGCCTGCGGCACGCCATCGGCGATCTCCGCGAGGCCGTCGCGCCGGAACTCAAGCGTCTCGAGCAGGTAACGCTGTGGCGTGTCGACCTCCCCGGGGTGGTCGGTGTCACGGGCCCGGTCCACGAGCATGGCCGACTGCACCCTGTACTGGTTCAGCTGGTTCTCGATGTCCACCGCCTGCTCCCGGCCCCCCCTCGACCCGGAGAGCAACTGGAACAGTGCTCGACCCTGCTGGTCCGACTCCTGCACCAGCGCTCCGACGTCCCCCACGTAGTCCTTTACGGCCTGGTCCTTGCGGGAGTTGAGGCACCCCCGCACGCCGAGCACGAGCAGGATCAGCACCAGCAGGCCGACCCCCGCCGCGATAGCGCGGCGCACCATGAGCGTCTGGCGGTCTACCGACGGGCCTCTCGGTCGCGGCCGTCTGGCCCGGCGAACTGGCTCGTCCGTTTCGTCGAGGAAGGACAGGATCGGGCTCCTAGCGGCCTGACACGCTCCGGGCAGTATGACCAGCGCGCCGGTTGTGTTCAGTTTGCCCGGACACGTGGCGCTCAGATTCCGGTTCGGAGCCCGGGAGCAGTCTCCGAACGAGCCCGGTCGGGCAGGGACAGGAGTGGCGAGCCCGAACGAGAAGCCGAGGTGAGACGTCCGGAGGTCAGCCCGGCGCGCACGAAGCGCCTGCCGGCAGGCGGGGAGCCTGTGCTGGGCCGTTACCGGCTCGAGCAGCGCCTCGGAAGCGGTGGCTTCGGCGTCGTCTGGTCGGCCTGGGACGAGAAGCTCGAGCGCGAGGTAGCGGTGAAGGTGATCCACCGCGACGGGGGCGACGCCCGCATCGTGCGCGAGGCGAGGGCCGCCGCCCGCCTGAGCCACCCCGGAATCGTGGGGCTATACGAGCTGGCGGCCGGCGAGGCCGAGCTATATCTCGTCTCCGAGCTCGTCCGGGGACAGACCCTGGCGGAGCTCGAGCGTGCCGCGGCGCTCTCCGATCGCGACGTGGCGCGGATCGGGTCGGCGCTCTGCGAGGCGCTGGAGCACGCGCACGCGCGCGGGGTCGTCCACAGGGACGTAAAGCCGCAGAACGTGATGGTCGTCTCCGAGCCCGCCGCCGGCGCGGGCTTCGCGAAGCTGACCGACTTCGGAGTGGCCCAGGTCGCGAACGCGGACCGCGTCACGCGCACCGGAGCCGTGGTCGGGACGCTGGAGTACATGGCTCCCGAGCAGGCGAAGGGAGCTGAGGCCACCCCGGCGAGCGACGTCTATTCGCTGGCCCTGATGCTGTTCGAGGCGTGGACCGGTAGCAACCCGGTCCGCGGCAGGGGCCCCGCGGCCACCGCTCGCCGGCTGGGCCGAGCGCTTCCGGCGCTGGGCGCCCGCAGGCGCGACTTGCCGTCCGAGCTGTGCGACGCGATCGACGACGCCCTGGAGCCGGATCCCGCCTTCCGGCCCTCGTCGCGTGAGCTCGCGGAGGAGCTCCGGGCCGCCGAGCCGGAGCTCTCCTCCGAGGGAGGGCTGGTGGAGCCGGAGACGCTGGATGGGCTCGGCCTCGCCTCGGCACGGCGTCTGGTCCTGCCCAAGGGCGGCGAGTGGCTCGCCCGCCTCGGGGCCGGTGCCGGCGCGGGGCTCCTGGCGCTCGCCGCCTTGCTCGGGCTGGGGCCGCAGCCACCGTTCTCGCCGGCGGCGGCGGCCGGGGCGGCCGCCCTCTCGACGGCGCTGCTCCCGCGGGCGGGCTGGCTTCTGGCCGCCGTCGGCGTCTGCGGCTGGCTCGCCTCGCCGGAGGCGGGACGCGAGGGCACGGCGCTACTGCTGGGAGCCGCCCTTGCGCCGGTACCGCTCATGCTCCCCCGCTCCGGGTTGCTCTGGTCGCTTCCCGCCCTGGCCCCGCTGCTCGGCGCGGCAGCGCTTGCGCCGGCGTTCGTGGGGGTCGCCGCGCTCGTACGCGGGACTTGGCGGCGAGCCGCGCTGGCGGCGGCGGGCTTCCTGTGGCTCGCGGCGGCGGAGGTGCTGACCGGTGAACCCCTGCTCTTCGGTATCCCCGACGGTGCGCTCCCGCGGGCGGACTGGCAGGACTCGATCGCCGAGGCCGGCGCGCACGCCCTGACCCCGCTGGTGTCCTCGCCCGCCCTCTCGCCCGCCCTTGCCTGGGCCGCGTTTGCGGCTCTCCTACCGCTGGTGCTCCGGGGGCGCTTCGTCGCGCTCGATCTGCTCGCGGCTTCGGCGTGGGCGGCAGCCCTGGTCGCCGCCCAGGCGGCGCTGGGGGACCTGCTCGCCTCCGTCACGGCCCTCGACCAGCCGCGTGGGGGGCCGGCAGGATCGATCGCGGCGGCGCTCATAGTGCTGGCCGCGGCCGCGGCGGCACCTGCGTCTGCCGCGGGGAGCGGTGAGCCCGCGACGGCCGGTCGCGGGCTACCCTGAGTGGTCCCCATGAGCATGCTTCGCAACCTCGAGGCCAAGCTCGGAGGCTTGGTCGAGGGCGCGTTCGGGCGCGCCTTCAAGGCAACCGTCCAGCCCGTCGAGCTGGCGCACAAGCTGGCGAAGGAGATGGAGGAGAGCCAGATGGTCTCTGTCTCCCGCGTCTACGTGCCCAACCACTACCGCGTCTTCCTCTCGCCGCAGGACCGCGAGCAGTTCTCGACCTATGAGCCGGCCCTGAGGAAGGAGCTGTCGGATTACCTCCTGGAGCACGCCCGCGAGGAGGGTTTGGCCCTCACCAGCCGTCCCCGGATCGAGTTCATGACCGACGACCGGCTCGGCTTGGGTGAGTTCGGGATCCAGGCCCAGCTGCTCTCGCCACCTGAGGAAGAGGCGGTGGCGGGGCCGGAGGCCGCGCCCTCGGAGGGCGACTTCGGCCACACGATGGTCTATTCGCCCGACCGCGCGGCTCGCGTTTTGGAGGCCGAGCGGGCGCCGCAGGCCGCTGAGCCCGCCCTGCTCGTGGGGGAGGGGCGACGCAGCGTCCTCTCCGGCGACCACGTGCTGGTCGGCAGAAGCCGCGAGTGCGAGGTCGTTCTCCCCGACCCGAACGTCTCGCGCCGGCACGCAGAGCTGCGCCAGAACGGGGGGCGCTGGGAGATCGCCGACCTCGGGTCAACGAACGGGGTGAAGGTGAACGGACGCAGGGTGGACCGCGCGAAGCTTGAGCCTGGCGACCGAATCACGCTCGGCGTGACCGAACTGACCTTCGAGCTTGACTAGCCTTGCACTGGACGAGCCGCTCGCGGTCGCGCTGAAGTTCGGCTTTCTGGCTGTGCTCTATCTGTTCCTGCTCTGGGTGGCCCGCAGCGCCAGGCGTGACCTCGACCACTACGAGGGCGGCTCCCCGCTCGAGAAGGCATCGCCCGGCGGCCGCCGCGAGCCCGCCGGGCAGGACCATCGAGTCGGGGTCCAGCCGCGGCTCGAGGTGGTCGCCGCGATGGGATACGACCCGGGCACTGCATTCGACATCTCGAACGGGGCGACCATGGGGCGGGGGGACGGTGCGGACATTGCGGTGGACGATCCCTTTGCTTCGTCTGCCCACGCGCGAATATTTCCCCGCGGAGACTTCATGTATATCGAGGACATGGGGTCTACGAACGGGACATATCTGAACGGGAGGCAGGTCCGCTCGGCCGAACGACTCAACGTCAAGGACGTCATCCGTATCGGAGACAGCGAGTACCGCTACCGGGAGTGAACGCACAGCAATGTCCCTAAGGATCGTCGAGCAGGTGGGCAAGAGCGATGTCGGTCGCCAGCGGAGCTCCAACGAAGACTCGCTGCTGCTCTCCCCGCCCTTCTTCGCGGTCGCCGACGGGATGGGTGGCGCAAAGGCCGGCGAAGTGGCCTCGAAGATCGCCACCGAGGCGTTCGGGCTGGGTACGGACGACGACGTGCCGCCGGAGCGGCGCCTCGAGTCGATCGCCCGCCACGCGAACCAGCGGATCTATGAGCTGGCATCCGAGGACGAGTCCCGCCGGGGTATGGGGACGACGCTGACCGCGGCGATGGTGGTGGGCGACGAGGTGAGCATCGGTCACGTGGGCGACAGTCGCGCCTACCGCCTGCGCGACGGAACGCTCGAGCAGCTGACCAAGGACCACTCGCTCGTGGCGGAGCTGGAGCGCACCGGCCAGATCTCGCCGGAGGCGGCCGAGCACCATCCCCAGCGCTCCATCATCACACGGGCCCTCGGCCCCGAGCCGGACGTGGACGTTGACACCTACACGGTCAGCGGCCGGGAGGGCGATGTCTATCTGCTGTGCTCGGACGGCCTCACCGGAATGATCTCGGACGAGGAGGTCGCCTCGATCATGCGCAGCTGCGAGAGCCTCAAGAAGTGCGCCGAGGCGCTCGTGAGGGCGGCCAACCAGAGTGGCGGCAAGGACAACATCACCGTCGTGCTGTTTCGCCTCGCCGCCAAGGACGGGGCCGATGAGGACGAGGCCGAGGAGCCGCCTCCCGACGAAACGCTCGCGGGGCAAGTCAGCGCGACGAAGGTTCAGGAGGCCGCCGGCTCGGGGCCCTCCAGAGTGGAGGCTCCCGCACCGCAGCAGACCCGCGCCCGGGCGATCCCCCGTCCTCCCGCGCCGGCGCCCCGGCCTCCGCGCCGCCCCCCGCTTCGCCGGGTGATCGCCGCAGTCGTGGGGATCGCGCTCGTGGCCGGGGTGGTCGTCGGCCTCTACGCCATGAGCCGTCAGGCCTACTTCGTGGGCACCAACGACGCCGGGCTCGTGACGCTCTACCGCGGGCTGCCCTACGAGCTGCCGCTGGGCATCAAGCTCTACTCCGAGCGTTACGAGAGCGGGGTACCGGCGCGGGCGATCCCGGCGCGGCGACGCGACCGCGTACTCGACCACGAGCTCCGCAGCCAGGGCGATGCCTCCGACCTCGTGCGCCAGCTCGAGCGGGGCCGGCTCGATCCCCGCCCTTCACGCTGATGTCGTCTCGTACCCGCGAGCTGTTCGGCCTGCTGCCGGTCTCGCTGCTTGTCTCGGCGGGGTTCGCGGCCGTCTTGACCACCGAGACCACCAAGGGGGTCAGCGACGCGACCATCACCTACGGGGCCTTCTTCCTCGGGCTGTGCGTGCTCGCCCACCTCTTCATCCGCGCGCGGCTGCCCGACGCGGACCCCTACCTATTCCCGCTC
>Ga0126313_10001379_pt1 | contig 12797 bp, 15 predicted proteins | sample Plot105A_FD_89954 | JGI IMG/M metagenome (GOLD analysis project Ga0126313, IMG submission 89954) | Serpentine soil microbial communities from UC McLaughlin Reserve, CA, USA - Plot105A | ecosystem: Environmental > Terrestrial > Soil > Grasslands | place: USA: UC McLaughlin Reserve, Lake County...
GCGGTCGGCATGGCGGTGGCGATCGGCGGCCTGCTGGGGCACCTCCCGAGCGGCGTCGACTGGGACCTGCTGGCGGCAGGTGCGCCGGCGGCGGTCCTCGGCGCTTATGTCGGCTCCCGGCTGACAGGGCGCCTCGAGGAGGATGCGCTGCTGCGGGCCATCGCCGGGATCCTTATCGTGAGCGGGCTCGCGCTGCTCGTCCAGGCCATCGTGGGCTGAGCGGCTCCCGGGTAACCTCCATCAGGTGGAGGACGCGGCCGCGGTGGTTAGCAGCGACGATCCCGGCACGGACGCCGTCGAGCTGCTTCAGCGCCTGATCCGGATCGATACCTCCAACCCGCCGGGCAACGAGGAATCCGCGCAGGAGCTACTCGCCGAGAAGCTGACCGACGCGGGGTTCGAATGCGAGCTGTTGGTCGCCGAGCCGGGAAGGCCGAACCTGGTGGCGCGACTGAGAGGCGGAGCGCCGGGTCCAACGCTCTGCCTTCTCGGCCACGTCGACACGGTCCCGGCAGATCCAAGCGAGTGGAGCTTCGATCCCTGGGCCGGCGACGTCGTCGAAGGGCAGGTTCGCGGGCGCGGCGCGCAGGACATGAAGGATCAGGTCGCGGCAGAGGTCGCGGCCGCCGCCGCCCTTGGTCGTGATGGCTGGCGGCCCCGCGCGGGCGACCTGCTGGTGGTCACGACCGCGGACGAGGAGACGGGCGCCGCGGCGGGCGCGCGGTGGCTTTGCCGGGAGCACCCCCAGAAGGTCCGCTCCGATTTCGTGCTCAACGAAGGGGGCGGGGTGGCGTTCGAGGTCGGCGGCCAGCGCTTCTATCCGCTCTGTGTTGGCGAAAAGGGTGTCTTCCGGTTCCTGATCCGCACGCACGGCGTTGCGGGCCACGCCTCCGTGCCCGGCCTGGGCGACAACGCGCTGCTGAAGCTTGCCCCGCTCCTGAGCCGGCTCCGGTGTCAGCCTGCCCTCGACCCCACGCCCGAGGGAGTCGCCTTCCTCGCCGCGGTCTGTGGCGAGGAGCTCGACGGCGCGGGCCCGGAGGACCTGAGCCGGGCGGTCGAGCGCTTGAGGGCATCCGCCCCCGAGCTCGTCGCCTACCTGGTCGAGCCGATGCTGCGCGTCACGCTGGTGCCGACGCAGGCCCGCGCCTCCGAGAAGGAGAACGTGATCCCCTCGCGAGCCGAGGTTCTCGTGGACTGCCGCGTCCCGCCGGGCATGCGGCAGGGGGACGCCAGGCAGCGCGCCGCTGCGGTGCTGGGAGAAGACGGCTTCGAGCTCGAGTTCGTTGAGCACGTGGTTGGTAACCGCTCCCCCTTCCGCACGCCGCTGAGCGAGGCAATCGCGGGCTGGCTCGCCGTGACGGACCCGGGTGCGGCTGTGGTGCCGATCGCGATGCCGGGGTTCAGCGACAGCCACTGGTTCCGCCGCGCGTTCGATTCGGCCACCGTGTACGGGTTCTGCCCGCAGCGCGAGCTGTCGCTGCTCGACGCGGCTCCCCTCGTGCACAACGTCGACGAGCGCGCCGCCGTCGCCGACCTTCACCTCGCGTCGCGCTTCTACCGGGACATCGTCCAGGGGGTGCTGGGCTGAGCCACTCGACGGACGGCGCAGGCGCGGAGCGGGCGGTCCAGACGCCCGGCGATGGCGACGGGCCGGCCTCCGGGCTCCGCTTGGGCGGGATGGCGCTTCGGAACGGGCTCTTGATCCACGGGCCCACCGCCTGGGCGGTCGCCGCCAGGACCCCGGACGGGCGAATCGAGGTCTCCTCCGGCACCAAGCCGGTGTTGGCGCGCGGCCCGGTTGGGTCCATCCCTCTCCTGAGGGGCCCGCTGCGGCTGGCGGAGGCGTTCGCGGTCATCCCGCTGGCGCGACGCCGCCTGCCCGCTGCGAGGCTTCCCGTGGAGGACCTCCGGGTGCTCGCCATAGCGCTCTCCGCAGCGGCGGCAAGCGGCGCGATTCGCCGGCTCGGACGGGCAACGGTGATGAGCGAGGGGGTGGTCGCCGCCCTAGGCGTCCTGCCGGCCGCGATGGCGCTCCGAGATCGCGACCTGGCCGCCTACCATGGCGTCGAGCACAAGGCGATCGGCGCCTATGAGCGAGGAAGCCTGGACCCAGCCGACGCGCCGAAGGAGCACCAGCGCTGCGGGTCAAACCTGATCGCGCCGCTCCTCGTCCTCTCCGTGACGGGACAGCTACTCCTCGAGCGAGCGGTCAGGTGCCCCGGTCCCGCGTCACGCGCGCTCGCCGGGCTAGCCAGCCTCTCGGGCGCCGTCGAGCTGTTCGCGTATGCCGAGCGGCGCCCGGATTCCCCCCTGGGCGGCGCCATCCACGCCGCCGGGGACGCGATCCAGCGGCTCTACTCCACCCGCGAGCCGAGCCCGGAGCAGCTCCAAGTCGGCTCGGCTGCGCTGCGGGAGGTGCTCCGCGCAGAAGCTGCAGCGGGCGGATCCGCTGCCGCTACATAGACTCCGAGGCGTGTTCGAGTTGATCGATCACGTCGGAGTGGCGGTCTCCGATCTCGAGCGGGCGATCGCCGTTTACGAGGGCACCTTCGGGATGCCGGTCGCGCATCGCGAGACCGTGGAGTCCCAGGGAGTGGAGGCCGTCCTCCTCGACATCGGCGACGGCCACGTCGAGCTCTTGCGCCCCCTCGCGCCCGAGACCACCGTCGGCCGCTACATCGCGAAGCGCGGCGAGGGGTTGCATCACGTGGCCTACCGGGTGGACGACATCGAGGCGGCGCTCGCTCGCTTGCAGGAGGTCGGCGTGGAGCTGATCGACTCCGAGGCCCGAGCGGGGATCAGGGGAACCCGAGTCGCGTTCCTGCACCCGAGGGCCGGTGAGGGTGTGCTCACCGAGCTCGTCGAGGCGGCGACCGAGCGCGGCGGAAGGAGGTGACATTGGCTGAGGAGATGAAGCGGGTCGAAGTCGGGTTCGGCGGCGGCCAGGTGATGACGGTCCGGATCACGGATGAGACGCTCCGGGAGCTGCGCGGCGCCGTCGAGGGGGGCGAGGGCTGGCACGACCTGACGACCGAGGACGGCTCCGTGTCGCTCGACCTCACCAAGGTTGTCTTCATGCGCACGGCGGGCGCCCCCCACACGATCGGGTTCTCGGGCACGTGAAAAGGCTCCTGGCGCTGGGAGGAGGCGCGGCGATCGCTGTCGCTGTGTGGTGGCGCAAGAAACCTTCGGCCTGCCCCTACGGCCAGCGCTTCTGGGTCGAGGCGCCGCATCCGTTGATCACCCGGTCCCGTCTGCGCGAGATCCTCGAGCCGGAACGCGGCGAGCGGATCCTCGAGATCGGCCCAGGCACCGGCTACTACACGCTCGACCTCGCCGACTGGGTGGGCGCCGACGGCGCGGTCGAGATCTTCGACATCCAGCAGGAGATGCTCGACCACACGCTTCACCGCGCCGGTGAGCGGGGGCTTCAGAACGTGAGCCCCACTCGGGGCGACGCCCGAGAGCTGCCCTACGACGACTCAAGCTTCGACGCCGCGATCCTGATCACGACGCTCGGCGAGATCCCCGACCAGGACACTGCGCTGGGCGAGGTCGCGCGGGCGCTGCGACCGGGCGGGCGGCTCATCGTCGGCGAGCTGTTCGGCGACCCGCACATGGTCACGCTGGGCTCGCTTCAGCGTCGGGCGGAGGCCGCCGGCCTTCGCTTCGAGCGGCGGGTTGGGCCGAAGCTCGGTTACTTCGCGCGGTTCACCGCCCAGTGATCCGATCCGGCGACGGCGTGCGATCTACTCCATGCAGCGTGGTCGATCGCGCTTGTGCTGCGCGTTCTCTGCAAGTCCTCGAACGAGGTGTCGGAGAGGTAGGCAGCCTCATCGTCGTAGCCCGCCAGCACGACCGCGTGGCCAGGGAAGTGCGCCGACTTCCCGTAGTGGTCGAGGTGATAGAGGTCGGTGAGGAGGATCGCGGGCCGGCCCCGGTCGACGGCGGCGCGGGCGGCGTTCCAGGCGCTCGTGGCATCCTCGAATGTCTCCAGGCGAAGCGGAGCCCCGGTGAGCTCGAGGAACGGCTCCTCCAAGCGCGAGGACCCTGCCGTTGGTGAATCGCAACGGCGACTGCCCGTCAAGGGCGACGTAGTAGAAGCAGGCGCCGGCGCCCAGCCCGAACGCCATCTCCTCGGAGATGTCCGTGCCATGGAACGCGAGCAGGTTGCGAATCGCGGTCGATCCGCAGTGATTCCCCGGCACGTGGCGGTAGCCCGAAACCATTCGCCATCAGCAAAACCTATCTGGGAGCTCGCACCGGTTTCCGCCGCGGATCGCAGGGGTACGCGCAGCAGCAGGCAAGGAAGCAAGCGAAGGAGGGAAACATTGGCGACCGCCGATCCGCCCCGCCTGGCGCTCCTCGTCAACGTGCGGTCCGGCGCCGGGCATGGGGGCCGGGTCGCCACGGCGCTTCGCCAGCGGCTCCCACGGCTCGAGGTCTTCGGGCTGGATGACGGCGAGCGGGTGCTCGCGGCGGGGCCGCAGCGGATCTTGGTCGCCGGCGGCGACGGCTCCCTCGGCTTCGCCGCCAAGGCGGCGGCCGCGGCGCGAGTGCCGCTCGGCGTCGTCCCGGTTGGCACCGCCAACGACTTCGCGCGGGCGATGGGCATCCCGAGCGACGCCGATGAGGCGCTTGAGTTGGCGGTGGGCGGCACCGAGACGACTCGCGTCGACCTCGCCCGGATGGGCGAGCGTCCCTTCCTCAACGTGGCGAGCATCGGTCTTCCTCCGGCGGCCGCTCAGCGAGCGCGCGGCTGGAAGCGTGCGCTCGGGCCGCTCGCCTACGCGATAGGTGCCCTGCGCGCGGGAATCGCGGCGGACCCGGTCGAGTGCTTGATCCAGTGCGACGGCGAACTCTTCTTCTCGGGGCGGGCCTGGCAGGCGACTGTGGCATGCTCGGGCGCCTTCGGGGCAGGGTCCGAGGTCGTCGCAGATCCGAGCGACGGGCGGCTCGACGTGGTCGTGATCGAGGCCGGCTCGCGGGCCCGCCTCATGCTGCGCGCCTACGGCCTGCGCACCGGCACGGTCGCCTCGCAGCGCGGCGTGAGAGCCGGGCGGGCAAGCGTCGTCGAGCTCGAGGTGCCGGAACCAACCTCCTACAACGTCGACGGCGAGCTCCTGCGTGCCGGCTCGACGCGCTTCGAGATCGAGAGCGGGGCGGTGGAGGTGGTGACCGGATGAGTGGCCGCTGCTGGGCGTGGCCGGCGGCCATCGGGGCGGCGGGAGTCGCCTGGTACGTCTCGGACAGCCTCCGGCACCGACGGGAGGGAGCGTTCGGCTATAACCTGGCGGCGCCGCCAGCCGTCGACTCCGACGACTTCCTGCGGGCAGCCGAGTCGCTCACAGGAGCGCCGCTGTCAGAGGGCAACGACGTCGAGTTGCTCATCAACGGCGATCAGATCTTCCCTGCCTTCCTAAAGACCATCCGCGGCACCAAGCGGACGCTGTGCGTGCAGACCTACGTGTACTGGCGCGGCGACGTCGCCGAGAAGGTCGCAGCGGCGATCTGCGAGCGGGCCAAGGCCGGGGTCGAGTGCCGCGTGATCCTCGACGCGCTCGGCGCGGCGAAGATGGACCGCTCGCTGATCGACTCGATGAAGGACTCCGGCGTACGCGTGGTCCGCTTTCGGCCGCCAAAGCCCTACACCCTGCGCCGCCTCGCCAACCGCACCCATCGCCGCATCCTCGTCGCCGACGGCAGGGTCGCCGGGGGGGTCGGGATTGCAGCCGAATGGACGGGAAACGCTCAAGACCCTGACCACTGGCGCGACACCCACGTCCGAGTGCATGGGCCGGTCGTCCGCGGCCTCGCCGGTGCCTTCGCGGAGAACTGGCTCGAGGCGACCGGGGAGGTGCTCGCCGGCGAGAAGCATCTGCCCCACCTCGGGCCGGTCGACGGCGGCGGACGCATGCAGGTGGTTCGCTCGAGCGCCGGCGTTGGCGATACCAACGTCGAGGCCCTCTACTACCCGGCGATCGCCTCGTCTTCCCGCTCGATCGCCCTTACCGCGGCCTACTTCGTTCCCCGCCCCGCCTTCCTAGAGGCCCTCACCAAGGCAGCCGAGCGCGGGGTCGAGGTGCGAATCCTGGTTCCCGGCCCATACATCGACAAAGCGCTGGTCCGCTTGGCAGGTCGCGCCGCGTACGAGCCGCTTGCCGCCTCGGGAGCGCGCATCTACGAGTACCAGCCGACGATGCTGCACGCGAAGACGATGGTCGTCGACGGCGCCTGGAGCTCCGTCGGCACGGTCAACTTCGACAACCGCTCCTTCCAGCTCCATGACGAGGTCACCCTGTGCGTGTTCGATCAGGAGTTCGCCGGTCTACTCACTCAGACCTTCGATGAGGACCTGCGCAGCGCCGCGGAGATCGTGCCGGACCGCTGGCGGCGCCGGTCGACAACGCAGCGATTCGTCGAGCGGGCGACGACGCTGCTGCGCCGTGAGCTCTGACGCGCCTATCCTGCCGCCATGCCGTCCCTGCGCCGCTTCTCACCGCTTCGCGGAGCGCAGCTGAGGAACAAGCCCCGGCGCCTGCGACCGACGCCGCCGTGGCTGCGCGCCCGCGAGGCCCGGCGGCGGCGAAACCCGGTGGTGCGGGCACTGGGCGACCTCGATCAGCTCCTCCTGCGCGCGCTGCGCACCCGCGCCCACCAGCAGCCGGTCGAGGCGACGATGAAGGCCTTCGGAATGGCCGGGGAGTGGGCCGCGGTCTGGACAACGGTCGGGCTCGGCGGCGCCCTCCTCGACGCCGAGAGGCGGCCGCGATGGCTCGTGGCGGCCGTAGCGGGGCCGGCGGCCGTCGGGGCCAACTACATGGTGAAGCTTTTGGTTGGCCGCCAGCGCCCTCTGATCGAGGGGCATCCCCCGCTCGCCCGTGCTCCCACCAAGCTCTCCTTTCCCTCGGCCCACGCGACCTCCTCGGCGGCGGCGGCGGTGGCGCTCGGCCGGGTCAGCCCGCGCGGGCGCGGGCCGCTGTACGCCCTCGCTGCCGCGATCTGCCTATCTCGTCCCTACCTCGGCATGCACTATCCCTCCGACGTCGCCGCCGGGGCATTACTGGGCTCCGCAATAGGGTGGCTGACGCCGGGACTCGACGAGTCCGATCGCGAGGAGCGCCTGATCGACCTGGTGGCGCGGTCGCGCACGGACGGCTCCCGAGCTGAAGCCCCGCTCGGCGCGACCGTCCAAACCGCGTGAAGATCGGCATCGTCGGCCTGCCAAACGCCGGCAAGACAACGCTGTTCAACGCGCTCACCCGAGCAGACGCCGAGACCGCGACCTACCCGTTCACGACGGTGGATCCCAACGTGGCCATCGTGGAGGTCCCGGACGATCGCCTCGGCCCGGTTGCGGAGGCGGCTGGCGCCAGCCCGCAGGTTCGCGAGAGGATCGAGTTCCGCGACATTGCAGGCCTGGTCAAGGGGGCATCAGCGGGGGAGGGACTCGGGAACCGGTTCCTGGCGGCGATCCGCGAAACGGATGCGATCTGTCACGTCGTCCGCGCCTACACGGATGAGCGCATCCCGCATCCGTACGGCCGCGTGGATCCGGTCACGGATGCCGAGATCGTCGAGGCGGAGCTTCTCCTCGCCGATCTGGAGCAGGCGCAGCGGCGCCTGAACCGGGTTCGCAAGCAAGCGGGGTCCGGCGCCAAGGAGGCCGTGGCCGAGCGGGACTGGCTGGAGAAGGCCGTCGAGGTGCTCGGCCGGGGTGAGCTCGTTCGCCGGGTACCGGTCCCGGATGCGGCTCCGGATGCGGCCTTGAGCCTGCAGGCCCTCAGCTCCAAGCCGCTCCTCTACGTGGCCAACGTCGAAGAGGGAGAGTCCGAGCCCCCAGCCGCTTTCGCCGAGTATGCGAGCTCTCGCGGTAGATGCCTCGCGGTGAGCGCGCGGCTCGAGGCGGACCTGGCTGAGCTGTCTCCGGACGAGGCCGCGGAGATGCGGGTAGAGCTTGGGCTGGTCGAATCCGGGCTCGAGCGCCTCGTTCGGGCCGCGTACGAGTTGCTCGACCTCGTCACGTTCTTCACGGCGCATCGCGGCAGCGAGGCCCGGACACGTGCGCTGCGGCGCGGGCTCACGGCCTGGGACGCCGCAGGGCTCGTCCACTCGGACATCCAGGCCGGCTTCGTCCGGGCAGAGGTGATCGGCTGGCGCGAGCTGGCGGACGCGGGTGGCTACGCCGAGGCGCGGGAGCTGGGGCTGATCCGCACCGAGGGCCGCGACTACGTGGTCCAAGACGGCGATGTGATCACGATCCGCCACTGAGCGCGCGCGTCCGCGATCAAATCCGCTCCGGATAGATTTCGCGGGTGCGATCCCAGGCGCGCTTTCCCGGCGTCGGGCGGGAGCCCGGGCACTACGAGAGCTTCTACATCAAGGCCACCCGACCGACGGGCGGCCAGGGAATCCGGCTCCGCCAGACGGTGCACAAGCGATCTGGCGAAGAGCCCAGGGGAGCCATCTGGCTGACCCTGTTCGACGCCGACGCGCCCGGGCCCCGCGCCGCCAACGCCGGCTTCGCTGCCGCCGAGCTATCGGCTCCACGCGGCGCCTACATCCAGGTGAATGGCGCTCTGCTCGAGCCCGGGCACGCTGCCGGGAGGCTCGCGACGGCGCAGCTGGAGGCGAGCTGGGAGCTCTCATTCGACGATGCCAGCGAGCCGTTTCACCACCTGCCGTTCGAGCGCCCATACGGCGCTCCGCTGCCGCGCACCAAGCTCCTCAGCCCGTATCCCAGCGCCCGGTTCGACGGCACCCTGACGGTCGGCGAGGAGCAGCTCGACCTCGCCGGCTGGCCGGGCATGATCGGCCACAACTGGGGCACCCGAGCACGCCGAACGCTGGGTCTGGATCCAGGCGGTCGGGCTGGTCGGGCAGGAGGGGCAGCTACCTGGACCTCGCCGCCGCCAGGATCAAGGTGGGCCCCCTGACCACTCCATGGGTGGCCAACGGGATGCTGCGGATCGACGGCGCAGAGCACCGCTTGGGCGGCAGGGGCAGCGCCCTCTCGACGAAGCTCGACGAGCGCCCCACGAGCTGCGAGTTCGAGGTCGCCGGGAAGGACCTGAAGCTGCATGGCCGCGTCTCGTCGGAGGTCCGCAACTTCGCCGCCTGGGTGTATGCGGACCCGAAGGGAGCTGAGCGCAACACGCTGAACTGCTCGATCTCCGACCTCGAGCTCGAGATCGAGCGCCCCGGCCGCGACCCCGAGCGCATCGAGCTGAGCGGCGCGGCCGCCTACGAGATCGGGATGCGCGAGGCCGACCACGGCATCCCGCTGCAGCCCTATCCGGACGGCTGATCACCGCTTCCGGAACTTCGCCCAGGTGCTGCGGAGGCCTAGCCGGCTCTGGAGCTCGAGGCCCGTGACCTTCGAGCTGCCCCCGGAGCCGACCACCCTGGCGCGCACGATGCGCGGCGAGTCGCCGCGCTTCAGGACATCGATCCTCCGCAACCTGCCATTGAACAAGCCGTCCAGGCGCGACTGCATCTCGCGCTGGGAGTAGCGCACCCTCCACCTGTGGTACGGCGAGGCGTCGTCGTAGGGGTCCTTGACGCTCCTCAGGTAGGGAATCGGCCTGGAGCCCGGAAAGCCGAACTCGACGCTCTCTGTCTGGCCGCCAGAGGTCGAGAAGAAGTACGTCGTAGCGACCTGCTTTCGGTAGCGGAGCACCCGCCTCGAGGTGTGCCGGCAGGCCTTGTTCGTCTGAGGCGTCTCGGAGCCCTTGCCCCCGTAGACCTGGCTGCGGGTGTCGTCGTACACGTCGAAGGCCCGGCCCACGCCGCTCGCAAGCGCATATGAGCGCGCCGCCACCGCCTGGGCGCGAAGGGCCTCCTGGGGCCAGGAGGAGGGCATCTCGTTGGCGACCACTCCCCTCGCGTAGTCCTCGAGGCCGACCACGTCGATCACCAGCAGCCCCTGGCTGGAACGCTTCGCCTTCAGCTTGCCGCGATAGACGCCCTCGCCCTGGATACGGATCGCCCGCTTCCCGGCGGCAGTGCCCGAGCGGCCGCAGTTTGCGAGCTTGCGCCCGCCGTCGCCGGTCAGGATGACGTCGCCGAGGGAGCGCTCGAAGACGTAGTCGCGGTGCGCGCTGAGTCGCTCGTCGCACGCCCGCGTGGCTCTCGTGAACCCCACCGAGTCAGGCGGCGTCGCAAGCAGCACTCGGATCCGGCCTTGCGCGCGGCCGAGGCGGGTGTGGCGGTAGTAGTGGGAGAGGATGGCGCGGTAGCCAGAGCCATGCCTGGCGTATCCGTAGGCGCCGTACTGGCTCATGCCGACGCCGTGCCCGAAGCCGCGGCCCGGGATCAGCCAATCGGCGGCGAACGCGCTCCCCGGCACGAGCAGCGTGGCGGCTGCCGTGAGCCAGGCCGCAAGTCCGGTCCCCTTTCGTCTCACTTCCCCCCCATGGTCCCGACCCGGTCGGCGGAGAGAAGCCACAGCTCGCCGTGTACGCCGTACGCGTGCGGGTACTTTTTGAGACGAAGACGATTGGAGGTTGACATGGGTGTAGCGACGCAGGAAGAGACCGTCGTCGATCGAGCGGCGAAGGAGCTCTACATCGGCGGCGAGTGGCGCGAGGCAAGCGGCCACGGCACGCTCTCCGTCGAGGATCCGTCGACGGGTGAGGCGTTGTGCGAGGTCGCCGATGCAACAGCCGACGACGCGAAGGCCGCGCTCGATGCCGCGGTGGAGGCGCAGGCGGATTGGGCCGCGACGCCGCCCAACCGGCGCGGCGAGATCCTGTGGCGGGCCTTCGAGATGCTGAACGAGCGCGCGGACGACCTCGCCCTGCTGATGACCCTGGAGATGGGCAAGACCGTCGCCGAGTCGAAGGCCGAGATCGCCTACGCGGCGGAGTTCTTCCGCTGGTTCTCCGGCGAGGCGCTGCGCATCGACGGCTACTACAAGGTGGCCGGGAACGGGGCGGGTCGCGTCCTCGTCATGCGCCAGCCGGTGGGGCCCTGCTACTTCGTCACGCCGTGGAACTTCCCCACCGCGATGGGCACGAGGAAGATCGGTCCGGCGATCGCCGCCGGCTGCACGATGGTCTGGAAGCCCCCCCGCCAGACGCCGCTCTCGGCGTTCGCACTCGCCCGCGTCCTCGAGGAGTCAGGGCTTCCTGGAGGCGTCCTCAACGTCATCACGAGCTCCTCGTCCAGTGAGGTGTCTGCTCCGATTCTGGAGGATGACCGGCTACGCAAGCTCAGCTTTACGGGCTCGACCGAGGTGGGCCGCAAGCTGATCGCGCAGGCGGCCGACAACGTGCTCAAGGTCTCGATGGAGCTCGGTGGAAACGCCCCGTTCGTAATCTTCGATGACGCCGACCTCGACGCCGCGCTCGAGGCGGCGATGATCGCCAAGATGCGGAACATCGGTGAGGCGTGCACGTCGGCCAATCGCTTTCACGTCGCGGGCGCCGTCGCAGACGACTTCGCCTCGCGCCTCGCCGACCGGATGGGGAAGCTGCGGGTCGGTCGTGGCACCGACGAGGACGTGGATGTCGGGCCGCTGATCGACGAAGACCAGCGCTCGAAGGTGGTCGAGCTCGTGGACGACGCGCTCGGCAAGGGCGCCAACGCGCTGGTCGGCGGAGCCAAGCTCGACGGCGCCGGCTACTTCTACGAGCCGACGGTGCTCGCCGGGGTCACCCCGGGGTCCCGGGTCCTCAGGGAGGAGATCTTCGGGCCGGTCGCCCCCGTCGCCTCCTTCGACTCCGAGCAGCACGCGATCGCCGCCGCCAACGAGACCGAGTACGGGCTCGTCGCCTACGTCTTCACCCGCGATCTAAAGCGGGCGCTGCGCGTCTGCGAGGGGCTCGAGACGGGGATGATCGGCCTCAACCAGGGCATGGTCTCGAACGCAGGTGCCCCGTTCGGCGGCGTCAAGCAGTCCGGGATCGGTCGCGAGGGCGGCAACGAGGGAGTCCACGAGTACCTCGATGCCAAGTACGTCGCGGTGAACCTCTAGGAGCGTGTAGCGCGGAGCGGCCAACACAAGGGCCGACGAAAAGCGGGCGGCACAAAAGCGGCCGGAGGGCGATCTTGCATCCATGCGATGCAAGATCCCCCGCTCATCGAGCTGAGCCGCAGGGAGGGGTTTGCATCTCTGCGCGATGCAAAGGTCCCCCGCTCATCAAGCTCCGCAGGCTGTCGCCGGGTCCTACCTTCCCGTCAGCGCGCCGAAGAGTCCCTTCGGGCGGCGCTCCAGGTAGCACTGGTGGTACTCCTCGGCGCGCCAGAAGGGCTTCGCGGGCTCGATCGCGGTCACGATCGGGTCCGTGAAGCGCTGCTGCGCGTAGGCCTTGGACCGACTGGCGGCCTCGGCCTGCTCGTCTGAGTGGGTGAAGATCACCGATCGGTACTGCGTGCCGACGTCGGGGCCTTGCCGGTTCATCTGCGTCGGATCGTGGGTCTCCCAGAACTTCTCGAGCAGCTCCTCGTACGAGATCCGCTCCGGGTCGAACTCGACCTGGCAGACCTCGGCGTGGCCCGTCGCATCGGTGCAGACCTGCTCGTAGGTGGGGTTGTCGACGTGGCCTCCTTCGTAGCCGACCGCCGTGTCGAGGACGCCGGGCAGATCGCGGTACGCCGCCTCCACCTGCCAAAAGCAGCCGGCGCCGAACGTGGCCTTCTCGCGGCTCTTCTCGGTCGTGGTCCGGTCGGTGGTCATCAGGCTCCTTCCACTCTCAATGATCGCACTACCCGTTAGTGCATCGGGGGCGATGGGCGTTACGGCCAGAGATCGGGGGCGGTGGTTCGGTCGGCGCGACAGCGGTCGGGTGGGGCGA
>Ga0126313_10001381_pt1 | contig 12789 bp, 11 predicted proteins | sample Plot105A_FD_89954 | JGI IMG/M metagenome (GOLD analysis project Ga0126313, IMG submission 89954) | Serpentine soil microbial communities from UC McLaughlin Reserve, CA, USA - Plot105A | ecosystem: Environmental > Terrestrial > Soil > Grasslands | place: USA: UC McLaughlin Reserve, Lake County...
CGATGTTGAAGCGGTCGAGCAATGCGCGCGGACGGAACTCAGGGTCGGCGACACAGGCGGCGATCTGGTCATATATGGCGTCGGCAGCCTCGGCGCTAGGAATCAGGTCGACCCCGAACACCTCGACGAGCTCGTGTTCCAGCCAGCATCGAGAGGGCGTGCCGCGGAGGAGCTTCCAGTTCTCACAGAAGGTGCGCCAGATCTTCCGCGAATCGGCCTCGATCGGACCTCCTTCGAGCCGCGGCACCCCCAACCGAGCCGGCTCTATGCCCTGGGAAGCGAGCATGCGGAACACATAGTGATCCGGAACGATCAAAAGCTGCGCTGGATCGGCGAACGGAGGGTCCTCGGCAAACACCTCCGGTTCCACATGCCCGTGCATGCAGATAAGGGGCAGATCCTTCGTCTCGGCATAGATTTCCCTGGCAACGCTTCGCTGCTCTGCCGGAAACGGGAGAGCACGGTCAGGCTCGAGTAGGAGGGACGACATCGACAACTCCTTCATAGACACCGAGATCGTGACTTGCTGGGTGCTCTGGCGTTCCCTGCACGGCAAGCGAATCCACCGGGACTTCGGCTGGACAGAGGGTGCCAGGTGATGGTCAGAAAACGCTTTCAGACAGCCTATCGTGAATTTCTCTCATCAGCCAGAAAGGGGTTCTCATCTCCGTGACCTCGGATCCTCACAGAACAAACAAGACGCTTCGCATCAGCGAGATGGTCGCCATCCCGGTCGCCTGCCCGGACCCACCGTTGTTGAACCACCATGGTGTCCACGAGCCTGTTTTCCTGCGGGTCATCGTTCGGATACGCACCGAAGACGGCCTGGAAGGCCTCGGCGAGGGGCCGGGCGGGAGGCTATACGTCCAGCAGCTCATGGCAGCGGCAAAGCATGTCGTCGGCGCGGACCCGTACCACATCGAGGCGCTGCGGGTACTCATCGGCAACCCGCGAGTCTTTTCCACCATCGAAGTCGCGCTGCTCGACCTGATCGGAAAGGCCACCAATCGATCAGTCACCGATCTCCTCGGCGGGGCGGCGCGCCGTCGAGTGCCGTTCTCTGCCTACCTATTCTTCAAGGAGGCCGGCGATGACGACTGGGGTCGGGCCCTGACCCCTGAGGAAATCGTCAACCAGGGCGCGCGGTTCGCGAACAACTACGGCATGTCTGTGTTCAAGCTCAAAGGCGGCGTGCTCGAGCCCGACGCGGAGATACGGACCATCCAACTCTTGCGCGAGCGGTTCGGGCGGCGTGCCAAGCTGCGGATCGATCCGAACGCTGCCTGGTCAGTTGAGACGTCCATCCGGGTTGCCGAGCACCTCAGAGGAACCGACATCGAATATCTCGAAGATCCCACCGATGGAATCGAAGGCATGGCTCAGGTTGCGCGTCGCACGCCGATCCCACTGAGCACAAACATGTGCGTGACCGAGTTCCAGCACATCCCGGTAGCGTTCCGAGAGCGCGCAGTACAGGTTGTACTTAGCGATCACCATGGCTGGGGTGGCCTTACCGCGCTCCGCAATCTGGGCGTGGTGTGCAAAACGCTCAACTTGGGGTTGTCACAACATTCCAACAGCCATCTGGGGATCAGCTTCGCGGCCATGATCCATGCTGGGGCTCCCATCCCGAACCTGCTGCACGCCAGTGACACCCATTATCCGTGGAACGCCGCCTCGGACATCGTCAAAGAGACCGATCGGTTTCGATTCCGAGACGGGGCGATCGAGCTGTGGGAGGCACCCGGCCTCGGCGTCAGCATCGACGAGGATCGGCTCGCCAGCGCTGCGGAGGCCTACGACCAGCGCGGCTCACTCCTGGCACGCGATGACATCAGCGCGATGCGGGAACGCAACCCGGATTGGTTGCCGCACATGCCGAAGTGGTGATCTGCCGGGTTATCGAGCCTCCTTACCACACGGCGTCCATTGTTGACGGCTAACGCATGGCTGGCTTCGCGGGAGGCCTTGCCACTCAGCGCGACAGGTCTACACCAAGGCCGAGGTCGGCGATCTTGACCGGCAGACCGGTTCGCAGCGACTCGTTGCCGGCCATCCCAACCGCGATCGACCGGATCCCGTCGACCCAGTTTGACGAGCGTTCCAGCCGGTCGTCGCCGGCACCGCGGAACACGTCGGCGAGAAGGAGGGCGTCCCCGCCGCCATGGCCGCCCGTACCCTCCTTGATCTTGACGTCCTGGGCGGCTTCCCAGTGGCGCTGCAAGGTCAGCCGCTCCCCGCCGGTCCGTGATGAGGACTCCGGGACGGCGCTCGGGTCGATCACCACCTTGCCATCCGCGTCAACCACCACGGCAGCACGTTCAACCACCTCCAGCTCGGCCCTGCCCTCATCACCGTTGACGCCGATCCGGTAACCCTCCCACGGCGAGTGCGCATTGAGCGCGTAGCTGAGCATCGCCCCCCGCGCGTAGTCGACGACCACCGCCAGATTGTCTTCTGTGGTAACGCCCGGGCCGAAGACATCTTGGTCGCGTCGGTAGCCGTCGTAGGACTCGTTGTCGAGGTACAGCGATTTCAGCCGAGTGTCGTTACGCAGGTCCAGTTCCCACGGACTGTGCGCGCCGTCATGGGTGCCCCGCTCGGCACGGGGCGCCATCCCGCGTGCGGCGGCGTTCTCCGCCCCGTAGAACCTCACCCCGCCTCGGGCATACACCACCGTGGGAGCGTCAGCGAGCAGCCAGTTGACCAGGTCGAAGTGGTGCGATGCCTTGTGAACCAGCAGGCCACCGGAGTTGGCCTTGTCCCGATGCCAACGGCGGAAGTAATCCGCTCCGTGGGCGGTGTCGAGCACCCATTCGAACGTGACCGACAGCGGCGTGCCGATCGAGCCGTTCTTGATCAATTCTTTCAGGCCGGAGTTCCTCGGGGAGTAGCGATAGTTGTGAGTCACGATCACCTGCCGCCCGGAGGCCTGGACCGCTTCGGCGATCCGCCGAGTGCTCTCAGGATCGATCGTCAACGGCTTCTCGACCACCACGTCGACATCGGCACCCAGTGAGCGCACGATCAGGTCGGCGTGGGTGTAGTCGGGAGAGGTGATGATCACCCGGTCGGCCTCGGTTTCCTTGAGCACTCGCTCAAGATTGTCCGGATGGGCGGTGATCACATCTGTTACATCCAGACCGGCTTCGGACAGGCGACTCAGATGTACCGATAGCCGGCCAGGATTCGGCTCGACAAGCCCAACAAGGTCCGCGTCGTCCCGGTGATCACCGGCCATGGCGTCGAGGTACATCTGAACCCGGTGGCCGGTTCCGACGACGACGTAGCGTTTCGAGGTCACAGTGTCTGATGCCTTTCGCGGGGTTTGATGAGCGCTATGGATCAGGCTGAGCGATGTCGAGCTGAATAGATCACTTTCCGCCGGTGGTGGCAATGCCCTTGACCAAGAACCGCTGGCCGAACAAGAACACCAGGAACAGCGGGATCAAGGTCACGACCGACATGGCGAACATGGCACCCCAGTTGCTCCCCGCCGTCGCGTCCAGGAACGAGCGCAGCGCGACCGGAACTGTGTAGGCGATCGGATCGGTCAGGTAGATCAATGGAGTGAAGAAATCGCTCCAGGTCCAGATGAACGTGAAGATTGCCGTTGTGGCTATCGCCGGGCCCATCAGCGGAAGCATCACCCTGCTGAAGATCTTCCAGTGGCCGCAACCGTCGATCCGGGCCGCCTCGTCCAGCTCTTTGGGAATGCCTCGGATGAACTGGACCATCAAGAACACGAAGAACGCATCGGTGGCCAGGAACTTCGGCAAGATCAGTGGAACGAACGTGTTCACCCAGCCGAGCTGGTTGAAGACGATGTACTGCGGCACCACGACCACGTGGAACGGCAGCATGATCGTCAACAGCATGATCGCGAACCACAGCGACCTCAGCCGGAACTGCAGCCGAGCAAACGCGTATGCGGCGAGCGTGCAGGCGAACAGGTTGCCGGCAATCGCTCCGACCACCACGATTGCGGAGTTGATGATGTACTGGCCGAACGGATTGGAGAGCGCATACCAACCCTGGCTGTAGTTCTCCGTGTACAGGTCGCTCACCCACAGGCCTGGACTGCGGAAGATGACGTCGTTCGGCCGGAAGGAGCTGGCGATCAGCCACAGCAGCGGATAGATCATCACCAGGCTGGCGGCAATCAGCAACACGTGCTTGATCGCCGAACGAGCGTGATCCTTCCAGGTCGGGCCGTGATGGATCGCCTCCTGGGGAGCCGGTCCGGTTATCGGTCGCGCGCCGGTTGCGTCGCGGGTATCGAGATCAGTCACCGTAGAACACCCAATGCTTGGAGGCCCAGAAGTTGATTGCGGTGAAAGCCGCGATGATCACGACCAGTAGCCAGGCCATCGCCGATGCATAGCCCATCTGGAACTGGACGAACCCTTTTTGGTACAGGTACAGCGTGTAGAACATCGTCGAGTCCGAAGGACCGCCGCTCCCGTTCGAGACCACGTAGGCCTGCGTGAACGCCTGGAAGGCGTTGATGATCTGCAGCACCAGGTTGAAGAAGATGATCGGCGACAGCAGCGGCAGGGTGATGTTGGTGAACCGCACCCACCACCCAGCCCCATCTACTGCGGCCGCCTCGTAATACATCCCGGGAATCTGCCGCAGACCGGCCAGGAAGATCACCATAGGTGAGCCGAACGTCCAGACGTGCAATAAGATGATCGTCCACAACGCCCACTGGGGGTCACCGATCCAGCTGATCGTCGCCTCGAACCCCAACAGTCTGAGGACCTGGTTCACCAGCCCGTCGACTTCGAACATCTGCCGCCATAGGACCGCGATGGCGACCGAGGCGCCGAGCATCGACGGCAGGTAGAAGACGGACCGATAGAACGCCAGCCCCCTCATCCCCTCGTTCAGCAGCAGAGCAATGGCAAGAGCTACGGCCAGCTGAAGTGGAGTTGACACGAAGACATAGATGAACGTCACCTTGAGGGAGTTGTGGAGACGTTCATCAGTGAGCATCCGGCCGTAGTTCTCCAGGCCGATCCACCTCGGCGCCTGGATCAGGCTGTAGTTGGTGAACGACAGGTACAACGAGGCGAGCATCGGGCCGATCGTGATCACGATCAGGCCGATCAACCAGGGCAGCAGAAACAGATAGCCGGCCTTGTTGTCCCGGCCTGCCTCCTTGGCCGCAAGCCGCTTCTCCTCCGGCGTCTTGGCCTTGACGCGATGGACGGTCGAGAGTTCAGAGATGGCGCTCATGGCTCAGACCTGCAGGTTCGACTTGACCTCGTCCACGAACTTCTTCGCAGCGTCAGCAGTACTCGCCCGGCCGAAGAGCACGTCAGTCTGGTATCGGCCCATGACTTGGCCCAAGGTGCCGCCGCCAGGTGGCGGAGCGATGGGGGTTGGGGCCAGCTCGGGCTTGATGTCGGCGATGTGTTTCGCGACCGTCTGCTGCGCGGGAGATAGCTTCGGCCTGACGTGCTCCTGGAGTTCGGAGTTCGGCGGGATTCCTCGCTCAGCCTTCTCGATGTCGGCAGCCGCTGGGTCGTTCGCAAACCAGTTGATCCAGGCAACTGCGGCCTCTGGACTCTTGGTCTTGGCCGACACCGACCACAGCATGCTCGCCTTGTACCAGGCTTTGCGTTCGGTTGCCTTACCAGTCAGGCTCGGGGTCCGCAGCAGCCTCATCTCTTCCCCTGACGCGGCGTTGACCGCTTCCAGCTGATTGGAGTGGTAATGCTGCATGGCAGCTTTCCCAACCACAAGCGCACCCTGGTCCAGCGGCTTGTTGAACTCCTCGCTGATCTGCTGGGGCGTTCCAATGGCCTTGGCTTTCTGGAACTTGACCATGAGGTCGAACCAGGCCTGCGCGTCAGCAGGCTCGAACGCGAGCCCGTCTGGATTGAACAGTTCCTTGCCGTTCTGTCGCAGGAACGCGCTAAACATCTGGTCTGAGGTGAAGAATGCGGCCAGGCCAAACGGCACGCCCGATTTGGAAGCGACCTCAGCAGCAACCTCCGACATTTGGTCCCAGGTCCAGGTTGTGTCGTCGGGCAGATCCACCTTGGCCTTCTCGAAGACCTTTGGGTTGCCAAAGATGAGAGGAGTGTTGATGCCGGCATTGACCCCGACCAGCGTGTCATTGATCTTGCCCGAGTCGACAGTACCCTCGACGAACTTGGAGACGTCGACATCCTTCAAATCCATGAGAGCACCGCGATTGCCGTACTCGGCGATGTAGGCCATGTCCATCTGAATGATGTCGGGAGCTGTACCGCCGGCTGTTTGGGTGGCCAGCTTGTCCCAGTAGCTGGAGAACTCACCGGGTTGGCCCGTGATCTTCACATTGGAATTGGCCTTCATGTACGCATCAATCATCGCTTGAGTGTTCTTGTTGCGGGTCGGGTTGCCCCACCAGGCCAAAGCCAGGTTGGCCGTGCCGCCCTCGCCGCCGCCGCCACCTTCAGAGCCAGTGCCACCTCCAGAACCAGGTGCGCAGCCCGCCAGCCCCACAGTGGTTGCCGCCGCGGCGAGCCCACCGGCTCCGATCAGAAACTGCCTCCGGTTAATGGCCATCGCGTTTCCCTTTCGCACCTGATTGTGAAAGCGTTTTCCGAACCCTATGGTGAACTGCTACCGGTGTCAACGGCCTTGCCGACGACGAGACCAAACTGAAAGATTTGAGCATTCGAAGATCAAAGCCATGATGACTCTGAAGATTGCGTCGGTCGAGATCCCGACGCTATATTCTCGACAAGTGGCCGCGAAAGCGTTTTCTGGCGACGCTGCGCCCTGACTATTTGGAGATGACGATGGCCCAGCGCACAGTTCGAGTGATCATGAACGGGGTAACCGGCCGAATGGGCTATCGCCAGCATCTGGTGCGGTCCATCCTGGCCATTCGGGACGATGGCGGAGTCCCGCTATCCAGCGGGGACCGGGTTACGGTCGAGCCGATACTGGTTGGCCGAAACGCCGAAAAGCTCGCCGCCCTAGCCGCCGAACACGACGTGGCTGATTTCACGACCGACTTGGACGAGGCCCTCACCGACGGCTCGGCTTCGATCTACTTCGACGCCCAGGTCACTTCTGAACGCAAGAAATCGATCCTGAAGGCAATCGGTGCCGGAAAGCACATCTACACCGAGAAGCCAATCGCGGAGACGGTGACTGAGGGCGAAGAGCTGGTCACCGCCGCTCGGGAGGCGGGCCTGATCAACGGCGTGGTCCACGACAAGCTCTATTTGCCCGGCCTGATCAAGTTGAAGCGGTTGATCGACTCGGGATTCTTCGGACGCATTTTCTCCGTTCGTGGGGAGTTCGGGTACTGGGTCTTCGAGGGTGATCTCCTGTCCGGTCAGCGTCCCAGCTGGAACTACCGGGCCGAGGATGGCGGGGGCATGATCCTCGACATGTTCCCCCACTGGAACTATGTGCTCGAGAATCTGTTCGGCAAGGTGCAAGCGGTAACCGCCAAGGCCGTCACCCATATCCCAGAGCGATGGGACGAACAGGGCCGCAAGTACACCGCCACCGCCGATGACGCTGCCTACGCGATCTTCGAGCTGGAAGATGACGTGATCGCTCAGATCAACTCCTCCTGGGCAGTCCGAGTCGACCGCGGCGAGCTGGTCGAGTTCCAGGTGGACGGCACTCACGGCTCGGCAGTTGCGGGCCTGTTCGGCTGCCGCATCCAGCATCGCGTTCAGACGCCCATGCCGGTATGGAATCCGGATCTGCCGACGACCGAGGACTACCGAAGCCAGTGGGAGCAAATCCCGGACAACGCCGAGTTCACCAACGGGTTCCGGGCGCAATGGGAACAGTTCCTCTCCGACGTCGATGCGGGCCGCCCGCATGCCTACGATCTCGCGGCCGGCGTCCGCGGGCTACAACTGGCCGACGCCGGACTTGCCTCCTCGGCCCAGGGGCGCCGGATCCCGATCGAGGCGTTCGGGTCATGACGACGACCACAGCCACGGTCGCGCTGCCCGAAGCAGGCGGCGACTGGCGGGAGATAGAGCTGGCTGAACCAAGAGCCTGGGCGGAACATCCGCAGGGCTTCCGAAGTCGGATCGCCTTCGCTGCCGCCCATGTGGTTGCCGATCCTCGCGGCGACAACGTTCCGGGCGCGCCGGCCGTCATCGACTGGGACGCCACCCTGGCCTTTAGGCGTCACTTGTTCCGCTACGGGCTGGGGGTCGCGGAGGCTATGGACACGGCCCAGCGCAACATGGGCCTGGACTGGCCGGCCACCCAGCAGCTGATCACCCGCAGTGCCGCCGTGGCGAGTGAGCACGGTGCCAGCATCGCTTCCGGTGCAGGTACCGATCAGCTCGTCGGCCCGGCCAGCGACCTCAACGAGGTCACGCATGCCTATCTGGACCAGGTGGAGTTCGTAGAGCGCGCTGGTTCGCAGGTGATCTTGATGGCCTCCCGCCAGCTCGCAGCCCTCGCGCGCAGTGCCAATGACTATCTTCAGGTCTATTCGACCGTCCTGGAGCAGGCGAGCCGACCGGTCATTCTGCACTGGCTGGGCGAGATGTTCGACCCAGAGCTGAGCGGCTACTGGGGATCTACCGACGTGCCGATAGCGACCGGTGCCTTCCTCGACCTGATCCGCGAGCACAGCGACAAGGTCGATGGCGTGAAGGTCTCGCTGTTGTCCGCAGACCATGAAAAACAGTTGCGCGCCGACCTGCCGGCGGGTGTGCGTCTCTACACCGGGGACGACTTCAACTATCCCGAACTCATCGAAGGTGACGGTGCCCATCACTCCGACGCGCTGCTTGGTGCGTTCGCTGCGATCGCACCAGCCGCCTCGGCCGCGCTGATTGCGTTGGACGCCGGCGATATCGACGGATATCGCCGGGAGATGGCCCCGACACTGGCGTTGTCCCGCCATCTTTTCGCGACGCCCACGTATTACTACAAGACTGGGATCGCCTTCCTCGCCTGGTTGAACGGCCACCAGGACGGTTTCACCATGGTGGGCGGCCTGCAGTCCGCACGCTCGATCCTGCACCTGGCCCGTGTATTCGAGCTGGCCAACGAGGCCCGTTTGCTGGCCGATCCCGATCGGGCGGCTCACCGCCTCGGGCTGATGTTCGCGACAGCCGGCCTAACTCGGTGACCACCCGTGCGGAGGTGTCCCGGCTCTCGCTGAACCAGCGGACCACCGCTTTATGGTCTCTGCCAGAAGCGGTCCAAGGCTGCATTGACGCCGGTCTCGGCGCGATCGGGATCTGGCGGGAACAGCTCGTTGAAGTCGGACTCGACGAAGCATGTCGGCTGGTCGCCGGGTCGGGTCTGCGGGTCTCGTCGCTGTGCCGGGGCGGGTTCTTCACGACCGCAGATCCTGCCGAGGCCCAGGGGGCAGAGGCCAGCAACCGTGAGGCAATCGACGAGGCGTCGGCACTGAACGCAGCGACGCTGGTGCTCGTCGCAGGCGGACTGCCGCAGGGGGACCGGGATTTGAAGGCCGCTCGGGAGCGGGCGTCAGCAGCCATCGAGCGATTGGTGCCGTACGCCCAAGAGGCCGAAGTCACTCTCGGTATCGAACCGATGAATCCGATCTACGCCGCAGACCGCGGGGTGATCTCTACGCTCGCCCAAGCGCTGGACATCGCCGAACGCTTTGACCCGGCCGATGTCGGCGTGGTGGTGGACACGTTTCACGTGTGGTGGGAACCAGGCATTGAAGACCAGCTGCAGCGTGCCGGAGATCGCATTGTCAGCTATCAAATCTGCGACTGGATTACCCCGCTACCGGCGGACACCCTGCTGGCACGGGGAATGATGGGCGACGGACACGTCGACTTCGCTGCGTTCACCCGTTCGGTCGCGCTGGCCGGATATCAGGGCGACATCGAGGTCGAGATCTTCAACGCCGATCTATGGGCGGCACCACCGGCCAAGGTCCTCGACCAGATGGTGGAGCGCTACCTTGACCTTGTGCAGCCACACCTGGCCGGATGAGCACCATGAGTCGTTACTGTCTGCTCGGCCACGTCGACCCGCTCCGGATTGCGGACTATCGACGGGTACATCAGGCGGTCTGGCCGGACCTTCTTCGGGCGCTCAAGGATGCCGGGTGGCACAACTACTCCCTCTTTCTGCGGGAGGACGGTCTACTGATCGGCTACGTTGAGGCAGACGACCTCGACCAGGCCCAGGCCAGGATCGCGGCAACCGAGGTCAACGCTCGCTGGCAGGCGGCCATGTCTGAGTTGTTTGCGACCCAGGGCCCACCGGACGAGGCCTGGGAGCTGGTACCCGAGGTGTTCAACCTCGAGAATCAACTCCACGCCCTGGCCTGATCGAGGATCGCTCATGATCAACGTGGAGGACTGACGAGCGTGTGGACCCTCTCAGGATTTGTCGACGAGATCTCCGACGACTTCACCGAGCAGTGCAAGGTCGCTTCCGGCCTCGGCCTGCGCTTCGTGGAGGTCCGCAGCGCTTGGCGAACCAACATCCTCGATCTCGACAGTGGCCAACTGGGCGCGCTCCGGGAGACTCTTACCGAGTACGGCCTGAAGGTCTCCAGCATCGGCTCCCCAATCGGGAAAATCTCCATCGATGACGAGTTCCCGCCTCACCTGGAGCGCATGCGGCATGCCGTTGATGTCGCCCACACTCTCGAGGCGCCGTACATCCGAATCTTCTCCTTCTTCATCCCTGCCGGCACCGATCCCGACAGCCGTCGTGATGAGATCCTCGCTCGGATGAGCGCCCTGGCTGAGGTCGCCGCAGGTGCGGACCTGATCTTGGTGCATGAGAACGAGAAGGAGATCTACGGCGATATTCCGCGTCGTTGCCTGGACATCGTCACCTCGGTGTCCGCGCCCCAGCTGCAATTGGCTTGGGACCCGGCCAACTTCGTCCAGGTCGGAGTGCGCCCGTTCACCGAGGGATACGCCATGCTGCGTCCCTATGTCGGCTACATCCAGATCAAGGACGCGCTCTTGGAGGACGGGTCAGTGGTCGTCGCCGGTGCGGGCGACGGTGAAGTCGTCGAGACCATACGTGCCTTGCGTGACGACGGTTTCGACGGCTTCTTCTCACTGGAGCCACACCTGGGGAACACCAGTTCCGCGGGTGCGTTCTCTGGTCCGGAGTTGTTCAGCCAGGCCTGGAAGGCCTTGACCGACCTCCTCAACCGGGAAGGAATCCCCTACGCATGAGCACCGCAACCCCCGACAGTAGGGATCGACCGCGGATCGCTTTGGTGGGAGCAGGCGTCATCGGTACTCACCACGGTCTAGTTATCAGTGAGTTGGCCGAGCGGGTGGAGCTGGTCGCGGTTATCGACGTCAACCTTGATCGAGCTGAGAAGGTGGCCGCCCAGCACGGCGGCACGACCTTCAGCTCCCTCACCGAGGCTCTCGCCGCGGTCGACATCGACATCGTCGTGGTGTGCACGCCAACCGGGCGACATGGCGAGCTGGCGATCGAGGCGCTAGAGGCCGGCAAGCATGTGATCATCGAAAAGCCGGCCGAGACCACTGTCGCGAAGACCGACAAGATCATCGAGGCGCAAAACAAAGCCGGCACGCTCGTCGCCGTGATCTCCCAGCATCGCTTCGACCAATCAACCGAGATCGCCGTCGATGCCATCGCGCGCGGTGAGTTGGGCCGGCTCACTACCGGTATTGCCTCGATCGACTGGTGGCGAGGTCAGAGCTATTACGACTCCGGTGACTGGCGCGGGACCTGGGAGCTCGACGGTGGCGGCGCGATGATGAACCAGGGTGTGCACACCGTCGACCTGCTGGTAGCGACGATGGGCCGCCCGGTGGAGGTCTTCGCCTACACGGCGACGCTCGCTCACGAACGAATTGAGGTCGAGGATGCCGCCGTGGTTGTGGTGCGGTTCGAGAGCGGCGCCCTCGGCGTGATCCATGCGACGACAGCTGCCTATCCCGGACTCAGCGCTCGGCTGCAAGTGCACGGCGATCAGGGTTCGGTCGTCATCGACAACGACGAACTGAGCTTCGTTCACATCACACCTCAGGGCAGCCGCGCGGATGAGAAGGCATACGGCTCGGCCTCCGAATCGATCAACCAGGTCGACGCCTACAGGCTGACCGAGCCGGCGGGCCAGACCGCCGGAAGCAACCCGGGGGGCCTTTCAACGCTGGCCCACCGCCGCCAGTATGAGAACTTTCTGGCGGCGTTGGCCGGCACCGAGCCCCTCCGCGTCGACCTGGAGACAAATCGCCAAGCGATCGCCATCATCACCGGTGCTTACGAGTCGGCCCGGACCGGGAAACCAGTCACCTTGACATCGCCCTCGGTGTAGGAGGGCGTACCCGGTTTCGCGTCACGGTCAGCAACCAGGCGGTGGCTATCGCCGCGAACATGACCAGCAAGGTCGGGACGGCCGTCTGGGTTACCAACCAGGCCGTCCACGTGGCCATCAGGATGAGCAGGATGAGCAGCGGGAACCAAAACCAGTTCTTCCGCCACAACATGACCAGAGGCAGCAGGGCCAAAACGATGGCGATCGCCGCCAGGATTCGAAGCGCCTGTACTGCTGCCTGGGCAAGCATGTCGGCACGGCTGTCCGGCAATGCAAACGCCACAACCGAATCGCCGATGTCGGTCCCAAGACGCCCGTGCCCGCCAGCTGCGACGACGACGAATTGACGGCCATTCTCCGCTAACCGGTACGTCATAGGTGTCGCCTGGCCGCCCGCAGGGAGCCGTCCCTTCCACAACTCCTCGCCTGTGTCGGCGTCGAAGGCGCGCAGATAGTTATCCATCGCTGCACCGATGAATACCACTCCACCTTCGGTCACG
>Ga0126313_10001382_pt1 | contig 12787 bp, 13 predicted proteins | sample Plot105A_FD_89954 | JGI IMG/M metagenome (GOLD analysis project Ga0126313, IMG submission 89954) | Serpentine soil microbial communities from UC McLaughlin Reserve, CA, USA - Plot105A | ecosystem: Environmental > Terrestrial > Soil > Grasslands | place: USA: UC McLaughlin Reserve, Lake County...
AGAGCAGCAGCGGCGCGTTGGTCGCGGCCTGGAAAGCCAAGGCCCCGAGGTTCGCCGCCGCCAGGCTACGCGAGCGCAGCGCGGCGAGCGGGACGATCGGCGCCACGGCGCGGCGCTCCGCCGTGACGAAGAGCAGGAGGAGCGCGACGGACCCTGCCAGCGCGGCCCACGGCAACGGGTCCGCGGGTCCGCCGACTCCGAGCTGCGTGAGCGCGAGGATCGCCAGGGCGACGCTTCCGGTCACCGTCACCGCCCCCGCGACGTCGACGGGCTCGGCGCTCCGTGGCGCCAGCTCGTCGCGGAGCAGACGCCGCGCGAGCAGCAGCAGTGCGACCACGACCGGGACGGGAGCGAGGAAGACCGCTCGCCAGCCCAAGCTCTGGGTCAGCGCGCCGCCGAGCACCCAACCGGTCGCGGCGCCCCCGGCCTGCGCCGCCGTCCACGCCGCCACCGCCCTCGCGCGCCGCGCGCGGTCGCGGTGCAGCGCCGCGACGATCGCGAGCGCGGTCGGCGTCAGCAGCGCCGCACCCGCGCCCTGCGCCGCACGCGCGGCGATCAGCACCGCAAGCGATCCCGCGGCGCCGCAGGCGAGCGACGCGGCGCCGAAGAGGGCGAGGCCCAGCATCATCACGCGCCCGGGGCCGAGCACGTCCCCGAACCGCCCGCCGAGCAGCAGCAGCCCCCCGAAGCAGAGCACGTACGCGGTGAGCATCCACTGCAGCGCGACCGGGCCGGCGTCGAGATCCCGGCCGATGGCCGGCAGCGCGATCGCCACGATCGCGATCGCCCCCACGACCAGGAACTCCGCCGCGCAGACCAGGGCGAGCACGGCACCGGTCCCAGCAAAATGCCTCATGCCGGAACACGTACCCGCCGCGAGAGTCCCGGTAAAGTCCATTTCGATGGAACACCCGCGCGACCTCTCGAGGCTGGAGCTGCTCGCGGGCGACCCCGCCCTCGACTTCGCGAACACGCTGGAGGGGCCGCGCGGCGGACGTTCCCTCGTCGACTGGCTGCCCGACTACGACGCGCTCCTCTCCTGGTCCGGCCACGCAGGCCTGCTCGATGGGGAGGCGGCCGAGGAGCTCCGCTCGCTCGCGGGCCGGCGTCCGAGCGCCGCCGCCGCCGCGCACCGGGACGCCGTCCGGCTGCGCGCCGCGCTCCGCGACAGCTTCGGAGCGCTGGCCGCGGGAGACCGCGCGCCTCAGGCGGCGCTGGCCGCCCTGTTGCGAGCGCAGCGCGCGGCCGTGGCGCATGCCGAGCTGGCGCCGGCGAGCGGTCGCTACGCGGTCACCTGGACGTCATCCGGCCTGGGACGGCCGTGGTGGCCGGTCGCGCAGGCCGCGATCGACCTGCTCCGCTCCGACCGGCTGCCGCGGCTCAAGGGCTGCGCCCGGTGCAGCTGGCTGTTCCTCGACCAGACCAAGAACCGCAGCCGCCGCTGGTGCAGCATGGCCGACTGCGGCACGGCCGAGAAGCTCCGGCGCCGCGCAGCCGCCCGCGTCCCACAGTAGGGGTGGCCGCACCACGATCCACTGGTCCGCCCCATGTCGGGGGAGGCGCCCGCGCGGGAGTATGCCCTCAGACAAACAAAGAACCCCCGATTTCCACGGATGGGATCGGCAGGCTCTCCGCCCCAGGTATCGCTCTCCTCTTTCCCCAGCAGCCCCGGGCCTGAGCAGCTAATAAAGGCCGCCGCGCTCCCCCGCGGCGGCCTTTCCTCTTTTTGACACGGGACGCTCCCGCGTGGGAGTGTCGGCGCACCCCCCAAGGCCGAGGAGGCGCGTTCGTGGAGACCCATGGATCGGAGAGCTACTTCGTCATCGGCGAAGGCCTGCTGAGCGAGAGCGTCAACGGACGCCCGCGCACGCTGGCGACCGCCGCCGCGGCGTCCGCGCCCCCGTTCCGCTTCACGCGCATGGGGCCGCGCGGCACGGCGCTGGGCGAGGCGAACCGCAAGAAGCTCGCCAACGCCATGACCGCGGGCGGGGGCGGCGCGTCGCAGATCCCGGCGGGGTACACCTACCTCGGGCAGTTCGTCGACCACGACCTCACGTTCGACAAGACCGCCGTCATGCTCGGGCAGAACGTCTCGCCCGCGCAGCTGCTGCAGGCGCGCTCGCCGAGCCTCGACCTCGACTCGCTGTACGGCGCCGGCCCGTCGGACCCGGAGTCGGCCAGGTTCTACAAGGACGACCGCCACCTCAAGATGGGCAAGACCGTGGCGATCGATCCCGATCCCGCGCACGCCGGCCATGACCTGCCGCGCGGCGCCGGGACGACGCAGAAGCAGAAGCGCAAGGCCGTCATCCCCGACCCGCGCAACGACGAGAACCTCGCGGTCGCGCAGACGCACCTCGCGTTCATCCGCTTCCACAACCGGATCGTCGAAACGCTCCCGTCGTCGGTGCCGGCGGCGCAGCGCTTCGCGAAGGCCCGCGAGCTGGCGGTCAAGCACTACCAGTGGATGCTGCGCCACGACTACCTGCCGCGCATCTGCAAGGAGTCGGTGCTCGACGACGTGTTCGGCAACGGCCGCAAGGTGTTCGAGGTCGGCGCGAACCCGATCGATGTTCCCACGATGCCGATCGAGTTCTCGGTCGCGGGCTTCCGGCTCGGCCACGCGATGATCCGGCGCGACTACAACTGGAACAAGCGCTTCCCCGGCGACGCCGGCGCGCTGTTCTTCCTGTTCGACTTCTCCGCCACCGGCGGCAGCCTCGGCGGCTTCCAGCGGCTCCCGAGCAACTGGATCGCCGACTTCCGGCGCCTGTACGACTTCAAGGGCGAGGCGGGGAAGAACAACCTCGCGGCCCCGGGCGGGCTCAACCACGCGATGCGGATCGACACGCTGCTCGTGAACCCGCTGAAGTTCCTGCCGAAGGGGTCGTTCGGCGGCACGAGCGCGGACGAGGGCACGGTGCGGGCGAACCTCGCGTTCCGCAACCTCGCGCGGGCGAAGATGGTCAAGCTCGCGACCGGCCAGAAGATGACGGCGTTCATCAAGAGCAAGGGCGTCGCGGTGACCGCGCTGACGAAGCCGCAGATCCGCAACGGGGACGGAGGCGCGAAGCTCGACGCGCTGACGCCGTCCCAGCGCGACGGGCTCGTCGCCAACACGCCGCTGTGGTTCTACGTCCTGCGCGAGGCCGAGCTCAACGACGGCAAGCTCAAGGGGGTCGGCGCGCGGATCGTGGCGGAGACGTTCCACCGCGCGATGGAGGGGAGCCAGCACTCGATCGTCCGCGACCCCACGTGGCGGCCGACGTTCGGGCCGGACAGCAGCACGTTCCGGATGGTCGACCTGCTGCTGTTCGCGTTCGAGGGCAAGAAGTCGCTGCTCGCCCCGCTGGGCTGAGCGTGCGCAATCCACCGGAGGAGGACGAATGGCGGGTAGGTTCGAGGCGACGGTCGTGATCGACCGTCCGATCGAGGAGGTGTTCGCGTTCCTGGCGGACGGCGAGAACGACCCGAAGTTCAGCCCGAGGGTCCTGGAGATCGCCAAGACGACCGGCGGACCGCCCGGGGTCGACACCGTCTACGCCAGCACCGTCAAGGACGCCGGCATGAAGACGAAGCGGGAGTTCCGGCTCACCGCGTTCGACGCGCCCACCCGGATTCGCTGGACGGAGATCTCCAAGAACCTCGTGACCGCGCCCGAGGGCGGCTACGACCTTGCTCCAGAGGGCGGCGGGACGCGCGTGACGATCTACAACGTGCTCGAGGGTCACGGCCCCGGAAAGCTCGCCGCGCCGCTCGCGCTGCGCTCCGCCCGCAAGGGCGCGGACGACTTCGGGAAGGCGATCAAGGCGGCCGTCGAGGCGTCCTGAGCCCGGGCTAGCGCGTCTCGCGCTCCAGCACCGCCTCGGCGCGGCGCACGCTGTCGCCGCTCTCGGCCAGCAGGCCCTCGAGCGCCGAGAACGCCTCGCGGTCGAGCCGGTCCGGCACGTCGCCGCGCATCAGCGCCAGCGCGTCGTCCGAACGCAGTGCGCGGCGATACGGGCGGTCCGACGTGAGCGCCTCGTAGACGTCCGCCACGGCCAGCAGCCGCATCGGCATGGTCAGCTGATCGCGCGCGAGCCCGCGCGGGTAGCCGCTCCCGTCGAGCCGCTCGTGGTGCGCGCTCGCCACGACGGCGAGGTGCTCGCAGCCGGGGACCCGCGCCAGGATCCGCTCCGTCACGACAGGGTGCTCCTGCACCCGCGCGCGCTCCGAGCTGGTGAGCGGCGCCGGCTTGTCGAGGATGCGGTTTGACACGGCGAGCTTGCCGATGTCGTGCAGGAGCGCCGCGCGCCGCAGGTCGCGCAGCAGCTCCGCATCCGCGCCCAGCGCGCTCGCCATGCTCATGACGATCACGCAGGCCCGGTCGGAGTGGCGGTACGTCCACGGCGACTTCGCGTCGACCACGCCGGCGAACGCGTCGGCGATCCGGTCGAGCCGGGCGTCGTCGGCGCCGATGAGCCGGTCCTCGGGCTCCCACGACGCCGCATCGCCGCCGTCCAGCGAGCTCCAGAACGCCGCGTCGTCACGCAGCGTCCCGAGCGCGTCGACCAGCGCGGGGTCGAACCAGCGGCCGCGCCGGCGGCCGGCCACCGCCCACGCCGCGCGGATCCCGCCCGTCGCGTGGAAGACCTCGACCGTCTGGGCGAGGCAGGCGATGCGCCCGCACAGCGAGATCTCCTCACCGCGCAGGCCGTGCGGCTGGCCGCCGCCGTCCCAGTGCTCGTCGAGCTCGCGGATCGCCTCGGCGGTCTCCGGCTCCAGCCCCAGCATGAGCGCGATCTCGGCGCCGCGGTCGCAGCGGGCCTGCATCAGCGCGCGGGTCACCTCGCCCTCGGCCTTGATCGAGCGCAGCCGTCCGACGCGCGCCCGCACCGAGCCGCCGGGCGCGACCGTGCGCAGCGACCACGCGAACGCGGGCAGCCGCTTGGACCAGTCGACCCGCTTGGACGTGCGCTTGGCCACGTGATCGTCCGCGCCGAACAGCGCCGCCATCTTGGCCGAGTTGGCCGAGCAGCCGGCGTCCTTGAGGAGCAGCGCGTAGAACAGGCGCGAGCGCGTCGCGGCGTCCAGCCCGAGCGCCTCGGCGAGCCGCATGCCGATCTGGCAGGTGCGGCTCGCGTGCCCGGGCGGTTCGCCCTCCGTGATGTCCAGCGCGAAGGAGAGCGCGCCGATGATCCGCGAGAGGGGGAGCTGCGCAGGGCCCGGGCTCACGCGGGGAGTATCGCGTGGCCGCAATCCGCACGTGCGCCGATGTATCTCCACGGCCGCCCGGGCCTCCTCAATCGGTGAACCCGCGCGCGCCGCCAGAGCGGGCGTCCCCCGGAGCGCCACCGAAGGAGCAGCCATGACCTACCTCATCGTCGGACTCGATCGGAACACGTTCGCGCGGTGGCATCAGCACGTCCTGGCCGGCGACGTGGCGCGCGCGAAGCAGATCGCGCGCGCACGCGCCGCCGCGCAGGGCGTGCAGCTCCTGATCGCCGCCGTGATCGGCCCGAACTCGTGCGTGCTGGCAGATCCCGGGGACCAGCGGGCGTCGTCCGAGGCCGCCTAGCCGCGGGCGCCGTGGTCAGCCGACGGCGTGGGCGAGCTCGGGCACGAGCTCGTCGACCGCGTACGGCACGCTCAGCACCGACGGGAAGGCCATCGCGGTCGCCGGGCCGATCTCGAGGCCGAGGAACGCGCCGCGCTTCACCGCCGGCACGAACGAGAAGAGCCGGCTGTGCTCGAGCTCGGCGAGCGCCTTGGGATCCGGGCTGGTGCCGAGCACGACGCCGGCGTCGAGCAGGTCGTAGCGCTCGGGGCTGACCTGCGCGCGCCCGTCGGCGCCCGGCAGCCCGGCGACCTGCTCGGTGATGCCGCTGAACCCGAGGTCGGTCATGAAGCGGATCGACGCGTCCGATTCGTCGTTGATGACGTACAGGCCGTCGCCGGGGACGTAGTTGAAGAACGAGACCGCCTTGCCGCCGAACTCCGGGTGGTCGGCGCGGGCCTTCGCGACCTTCGCCTCGGCGGCGGCGACGAGCTTCTCACCCTGCCGCTCGCGGCCGAGCGCCCTGGCGATCGCCAGCGTGTCCTCCTGCCACGTATCGACGCCGGGGCCATGGATGTGGCCGACCACCGGCGCGATCGCGCTGAGCTTGTCGTAGACGTCGGCGATGAGCGGATACGTGTTGGTGGCCACGATCAGGTCCGGCTGGAGCGCGGCGATCTTCTCCAACGGGATCCCGGAGTCCAGGTTGAGGAGCTCCGGCCGCTCGGCCCCGAGCGCCGCCTTGGTCCACGCCTGGAAGCCGCCCTCGACGTAGCCGACGCGGTATGTCGCGACGGGCGTCACGCCGAGCGCGATGACCGCGTCGGCGCTGGGGTAGTCGAGCGCGACCACCCGCTTGGGCTCCGCCTCGATGGTCGCGGTGCCGAGCTTGTGCTCGACGGTCACGGGGAAGCCGGACGCGGCCTGCGAGGCCGTGTCCGCGGGCTGGGCGTCGTCGCCGCAGGAGGCGAGCAGGAGGGCGGTCGCGATGAGGGCGGGGACGAGCGGCAGTCGGCGCATAGTTAGGGCACCCTAATACACGGTCCTCGCTCATGGCGCGGTCACCGCCTCGTCCGGCGGCTCGAACGCGACCGCGTGGACGCGGTCGGCGAGCTCCGCCGGAACGGGGAGCTCGCGGCTCGCGGCCTCGCCGACGACCCAGCCGCCCTCGCCTGCGGCACGCAGCGGCACGCCGAAGTACCGCTCGAACGCGGCGCGCGGGCCGGTCAGCGACATCGCGATGCCGACCAGCGGGCCCACGCGGAAGCCGGCGCGAGCGAGCGCCCGGGCGACCGCGTCGGCGTCGGCCGGGTCGGCCGCGAGCTCCGGCAGCGTCTCCGCGGTGATCTGCGACTCGCCGGTGATCGCCCGTCCCGACGCCGGCTTGAGCACCGCGAGCGCAACGAGCTCCTCGCGGGCGTCCGTCACGGCGCGTCGGCCTCGATGATCATCCGCTCGATGGCGGCGACGTCGTCGCCGCTCAGCGGCCCGGGACCCGGGCAGCGCAGCTTCGCGAGCAGCACGGCCTTGTGCGCGTCGACGAGCCCGTTGCCGGTCGCGTTGTCGGGCCCGGGCACCGCGGCGTTGCCGAAGTTCGGATGGTTGGTCCCGGTCGTCACGTCGCGCGCCGTCGACATCAGGATGTCGCGGATCTCGCCGGGGGAGAGCTCCGCGCACGCCTGCTTCATGAGCGCGCAGACGCCGGCGACCTGCGGCGTCGCGGCGGAGGTGCCGCTGAACGCCGCCCAGCCGTCGGCGCCCGCGGTCTCGTCGCCCTCGGGGTGGTTGCCGCCCGCGAGCTGGGCGTCGAGTGCGGAGCCCTCCGGCACCGGCAGCATGATCAGCTGCGCGCCCGGGCGCATCCCGACGAGGCCCGAGACGTCGGGCACGCGCCGCCCCGGATAGACGTTCGAGTCGAAGCCGCTCGTGTAATCCGACGCGCGCAACGCCCCGTCCTGGCGGACGTCGACGCCGCCGACCGAGATCACGTCGGGGTGCTGGCCCGGGAATCCCCAGTGCCCGTTGCCCGCCGCGAACACCACGACGATGCCGGCCGCCCACGCGGCCGCCACGGCCGCGGCGCGCGCCTGCATGGCCGCGCTGAGCGGCCCGGACTGGACGTCGGACGTCCAGCTGTTGGTGATGACGTGCGGGCCCAATGCGACCGCGGCGTTGAACGCGGCCGTCATGTTCACGAGCGCGCCGGAGCTGGTGGCCGCCTTGACCGGCGTCAGCGTGCAATCCGGCGCGGTCGAGAAGACGTTCGCCGACTCGCCGGTGCCATGGCCGTTCTCGTCGACTCCCGGGTCGGCGGTGCCCGGCCCGAGCACGACCGGGTTCACGCGGTACCCGCGCTCGACGAACCACGGGTGCGGCTGCCAGCCGGTGTCGACCATCGCGACCGTGATGCCGGCGCCGGTCGTCCCGCCGCGGTGTGCCCGTTCCGCGTTGCAGCCGAGCGCCACGTCCGCCGGGACGTCGAGGTGGAAGTAGTCCTGCGGCGGTGGGAAGGCGGTCGGCGCGGTCGGATATGCCGGCTCCTCGAGCGCCACGCCCTCCAGCACCTCCTCGAAGCGCGTCCCGGCGGTCGAGATCAGCCCCGGGACGTCGGTGTCGGGCGAGTCGTAGAACGTCGCAGGCTCCTCGACGCCCTGCGGCTTGACGACCGGCCGCTCCTCGGCGACCAGCGACGTCCCGAACGCGGACTCGAACTGCTCCTTGCTACCGGCGAAGTTGATCATCAGCGATGTCGCCTGGAGGACGTCGAACCCGGCGTCGGCGAGGAGGTGGACCGCGCGACGTACCACGTCGGGCTCGGCCTCGAAATCGCCGACCGTGGCGGCGTCCGGGCTCACGCCCGGCTCGAACAGCGAGACGCCGCCGATCGACTGCGGCGAGGCGAGCGCGAAGATCCGCCCCGAGAAACCGCCGCCGCCCTGCTTGCGCGTCGCGCGCTTCGACCTTCTCGGCTTCTGGGACGCCATCGCTGCCTCCGGCTCGGGGGGTTGCCGTCAGTCAACCATCCGCCGCGAGGATCCGGTCGGCGACCTCACCGAGGTCCGCCGCGGCGATGTCGGGCTGGGCGCCCAGCGGGCTGAGCACCATCCCGGGCCGGGCCACGAAGGCGGCGGCGCAGCCGGCGGCGAGCGCGCCGGCGACGTCCCACGCATGCGCGGCGACGAGGCGGACGTCCGTGAGCGGCACGTCGAACGTCCCCGCCGCGAGCGCGTACGCCTCCTGCCGGGGCTTGAGGGCGCGCACCTGGTCGGCGGACAGGATCGCGGCGAAGCAGTCCTCGAGTCCGGCGTTGCGGATCTGGTCGCGTGCGACGTCGAGCGGCGAGTTGGTGAGCGTGGCGAGCGGGAAGCCCGCGTCGCCCAGTCGGCGGAGCGCGTCGGGCACCTCCGGGTGCGCCGGCAGGCGACGCATCCGGTCCAGGATCGCGTCGGCCACCGCCCCGGGCAGTTCCCCGCCGCGGCGCTCGGCCGTCATCGCAAGCGCCGCGCGCTGGGCGCTCGTGAAGTCCACGTAGCGGTCGGTGATCGCGCCCACGAACGCGAGCTGGAGCATCTGCGCGAACCACTGCTGCCGCAGCGCAGCGTCGCCGAACGTCTCCTCGAACAGGGCGTCGAGGACGCTCAGGTCGAGCAGCGTCTCGTTCACGTCGAACGCGAGCACGCGCGCCATGTGCCGCTCATGCCCCGGTTCGGCCGGCCCGGAACCGGCGACGTCAGCGCCCGCCGAGCAGCGCGTCGATCGCCTGCGCCACGCCGTCGCGGTCGTTGGCGGCGGTCACCCGGTCGGCCGCCGCGATCACCGCCGGCGTCGCGTTGCCCATCGCGATCCCGACGCCCGCGTCGCGCAGCATCGCGATGTCGTTCTCGGCGTCACCGATGGCCGCCAGCTGCGCGGGGGAGAGGCCGGCCGCGGCGCACCACGCGCGCACCGCGCCGGCCTTGTCGACCCCGGGCGCGATCAGCTCGAGGTAGCGCGGGTGGGAGAACTGCCCGCTCACCCCGGGCGGGAGCCGCTCGCGCAGGGCATGCAGCGCGGGCGTCCCGTCCGCCGTCGGGGCGATGCACATCAGCTTGTGCGGCGCCGGGGCGCCGCCCGGCAGCCCCGGGTCCAGCAGCGGCGCCTCGCCGGTCAGCGCCTCCTCCTCCACGACGCCGGGTCCGACCGCGGCAACCCGCCAGCCGTCGCGCGTGAACCACCCGACCTCGATGCCGCGGGCTCGTGCCAGCGATAGCGCGGCGGCCGCGGGGCCGGGCGCCATCGGCGCCTCGGCGAGCGCGCGGATGCCGCCGTCCTCGAGCCGGAACGTGAGCGCGCCGTTGAACGCGATCGCCGGACCGTCGAGGCCCAGCTCGGCGAGCACGTCCACCATCGCCCGGGCGCTGCGGCCCGACGCGAGCAGCACGTGCAGGCCGGCGGCGCGGGCGCGCCCCACGGCGGCGGCCGTGGCGGGGGCGATCCGGTGCCCGGGATCGAGCAGGGTGCCGTCGACGTCGAGGACGATGCCGCGCAACCGTTGTCCCTTATGGTCTGTCTTTGTATCCACTTGGTCTTGACTGAGGCTAACTCAGACTGGAAGATGACGGCACCTGTGACGCGAGCAAGCTGGAGGTCGGAGTGGCACGGCTGAAGATCGCCTACATCGGCGGCGGATCGACCCGCGGCGCCGGCACGATGGCGAGCTTGATCGAGCAGGGCGAGAACTTCGGCGGCTCGGAGGTCGTGCTCGTCGACCTGGACGCCGAGCGGCTCGAGCTGATCGGCCGGCTCGCGCGGCGGATGGCGGCGGCGAAGGGGGTCGACATCGCGGTGTCGACGACGACCGACCGGCGCGCCGGCCTGGACGGCTGCGACGCGATCCTCACCAGCTACCGGCCCGGCGGGTTCGAGGCGCGGGTGCTCGACGAGCGGATCCCGCTCTCCCACGGCGTCGTCGGCCAGGAGACGCAGGGGCCGGGCGGCTTCTTCATGGCGCTGCGCTCGATCCACGTCATGCAGGGCATCCTCGACGACGTCGCCGTCGCGTGCCCCGGCGCCCGCATCTTCAACTACACGAACCCGGTGAACGTCGTGGCCCAGGCCGTCTGCGATCACTCCGACGTCCCGTTCGTGTCGCTGTGCGAGGGCCCGATCGTGTTCCCGGAGGAGATCGCGGAGGCCGCGGGCCTCGACCCCGCGCTGCTCGACGTCGCGAGCGTCGGCCTCAACCACGGCTCCTGGAGCGTGCGGCACCGGTACGACGGCCGGGATCTGCTCCCGCTCGTGCAGGAGGCGTACGCGCGGCGCGCCGACGATCCGTCGCTGCGGCCGCAGACGCGCCGGATGCTCCGGCTCGCGTCGGTCATGGGCGCGCTGCCCAGCGAGTACTTCCAGTACTACTACTTCGAGGACGAGGTCCTGGGCGAGCTCACGAGCAAGCCGACGACTCGCGCCGAGGACATCCTCAGCTGGGTCCCCGGCTATTGGGAGCACTACGTCGAGCAGGCCGACAGCGACCGCCCGGAGCTCGACCCCGGGCGCTCGCGCGGCGGGATCCACGAGCTCGAGCTGGCGATCGACTGCATGGACGCGGTCTTCAACGACCGCGAGGAGACGCTGCCGGTCAACGTCCCCAACCAGGGCTCGATCCCGGGCTTCCCGGACACGCTCGTGGTGGAGACGCTCGGCCGCTGCGACGCGGCCGGCGTGCGGCCGCTCCCCATGCCCGGGCTGCCGGTGCACCTGCGCGGCCTGGTCGAGGCGCTGGGGGAGTACCAGCAGGCGGCGGCCGACGCTGCCTGGTCAGGCGACGCCCGCGACGCGGTCCGCGCGCTGGCCGCGCACCCGCTCGTCCGCTCGATCGACCTCGCCGAGCGGCTCTACGCCGAGATGGCCGCCGCGCACCGGGCGCATCTCCCGGGCCGTCTCGCCCCCTCCTAGCCCGACGCGTCCTCCTAGCCCGACCGGTGAGCCGGCGTTCGTGAACGGCGGCATTGAGGGAGCCGGGTTCGGCCGGGGCGCAGGACGCGGGGCCCTCACCCGCGCCCCTCATTGCCCGCCGTTCAGGAACGCCGGTGGTCTCGGAGCGCCGGGCGTTCGTGAACGGCGGGCATTGAAGGGAGGGCCCGAATTGCCGCGGCGTTCATGTGGGGCGGGTTGACCTCGCTATCCGAGGTCAACCCGCCCCGCGTGCGACTCGGGGCGGATTAGGGGTGCTATTTCCCCCTGAACCGCCCCGCGTCCCGCCGCGGCGCCCTGACCCGCTCGGAACGGCGCGTCACCGACGCTAGGCGAAGGCGGCGTGGGCGACGGTGCCCTGGCGGCTGCGGAGGACGCGGCGGAAGCGGCGCAGGACGCGGGTCATGAGGGGGCCCGCGTCAGCTCGCCGTGCGCAGGATCCGCGGCGGGGCGGTCCGGGGCGTAGGCGTACGGGTGATGGAACACGTCGAGCGGGCGCTGATCCGGCCGCACCTCGACGGTGAACGACTCGCCGGTCCTGGCGTCGGACACGGCGACGAGCGCGCGGTCGTCCTCGGGACGCCAGAGGAGCCGCACGTCGATGCCGTCGCTGACGCGGTGGTCGAGCTCTCGGAGCGTGGGGTTCGCGTGCGTGGTCATGGGAGACAAGGTCGCACCGCGGCCGCGCCCGCGACACCGGGGCAGCCCGCGAACGGGCGGCGGGCTCACCCCCGGCCGCGGGGTACGGGGAGCCGTAGGTCAGTCCCCGATGTCCTCGTTCCACACCTCGGGGTGCTCGGCGATGAACGACTGGAGCAGCACGGCGCACTCGTCGGAGCCGAGGTCGACGACCTCCACGCCGCTCTCCCGGAGCCAGTCGATCCCGCCGCGGAACGTCCGCGACTCGCCGACGACGACGGTCCCGATCCCGAACTGGCGGATCAGCCCGCTGCAGAACCAGCAGGGCGCGAGCGTGGTGGAGATGATCGTGTCGCGGTAGGAGCGGCGGCGGCCGGCGTTGCGGAACGCCTCGACCTCGGCGTGCGCCGACGGGTCGTCGCGCTGCACGCGGTGGTTGTGGCCCGTCCCGAGGACGGCGCCAGACGCGTCGAACAGGGCGCTCCCGATCGGGATGCCGCCCTCGCGCAACCCGGCCCGGGCCTCGTCGAGCGCGGGCGCCAGCAGCTCGGTGTAGTCCATGGCCGGAAACCTACGCGGTCACGTCGCGCGCCTCCGGGTCCTGGCCGAGCACCGAGCGCCCACCGTCGACCGGCACGACCGCGCCGTTCACGTAGCTCG
>Ga0126313_10001384_pt1 | contig 12781 bp, 5 predicted proteins | sample Plot105A_FD_89954 | JGI IMG/M metagenome (GOLD analysis project Ga0126313, IMG submission 89954) | Serpentine soil microbial communities from UC McLaughlin Reserve, CA, USA - Plot105A | ecosystem: Environmental > Terrestrial > Soil > Grasslands | place: USA: UC McLaughlin Reserve, Lake County...
GTTCCTCTTCGACGAGCCGGACTTCCTGTCCGCGTCGATCTGGACCCCGGTCGTCCGCTACCTCGACGTCACCAAACCCGCCACGTCGCTGGCGGTTCCTCCGCCGCTGCGGGTCCTCGGGATGGTCAGCTCCCCCGAGGACGTGGGGCGACTGGACGTGGCGGCCGAACGTCGCCGGATCGAGACGGCGCTGCGACCGCTGCGCCGGAGGGGTCGCGTGGAGCTGCACTGGACGCAGGAGGCGACGCTCGAGTCGCTGCTGCGCAAGCTCATGGTGGGCGAGTTCCACATCTTCCACTTCGTCGGACACGGCGCGTACGACGAGGTCTCCGGCGACGGCGTGCTGGTCCTCGAGAGCGAGCAGGGCCGGTCGCGTCGGGTCACCGGAGAGGAGATCGGCGTCATCCTCAACGACCACCGCCCCGTGCGGCTCGCGGTGCTCAACGCGTGCGAGGGCGCGCGTTCGTCGGACAGCGACCCGTTCGCAGGCGTCGCGGCGAGCCTCGTCCGGGGCGGCCTGCCAGCGGTGGTGGCGATGCAGTTCGAGATCACCGACGCCGCCGCGGTGACGTTCGCCGAGTACTTCTACGAGGCGCTCACGCTCGGGTATCCCGTCGACGCGGCGACCGCGCAGGCGCGCCAGGGCATCTACGCGTCCGGCAACGACGTCGAGTGGGGCACGCCCGTGCTGTTCATGCGGTCGCCGGACGGCCGGCTCTTCGACCTCCCCCCGGAGAAGGCCCGCACAGAGGGTCCCTCGCTGTCGGCGAGCCTCGAGTCGCAGCCCGCGGAGGCGATGGCCGGGACGCCGATCACCTGGTCGCTGTACGTGGAGAACACCGGGCGGCCCTCGCTCTTCGACGTCAAGCCGCGCGCCTCCGGCAGCGTGCCGGCGTGCGACTCCACCGAGCTGCTCTCCGGCGAGAACACCGTCTTCACCTGGGAGTCGGTGGCGAATGAGGAGTCGATCACGGTGACGGTCGAGGCAGCCACCGGGGAAGGCATGCAGGTCCACACGACGGCGACCGGACGCCACCACGTGCTGGGGCTCGAGCCGGCGGCGGTGCCGGTGCCTGAACCGGAGCCGGTGGCGGTGCCTGAACCGGAGCCGGTCCCGAAGCCGGTCGCTGAACCGGAGCCGGTGGCGGTGGCTGAACCGGAGCCCGTTGCGGTGACTGAACGGGAGCCCGTGGCGGTGACTGAACCGGAGCCCGTGGCGGTGACTGAACCGCAGCCGATGCCCGAGCCGGTCCCTGAACCGGGGCCCGAACCCGAGCCGGAGCCTCCGCCCCCGCCTCCGCCCCCACGTCCGCCGAAGCTCCGCCTCGCGATCGCGGTCGGCGCCGTGGCCGCGGTCGTCGTGGCGCTCGTGATCATCTTCGGTGGCGGTGGCGGGCCGAGCGACGGCCAACTCGTCGTCGGGGTCCCGGGACCGCCGAACGGGATGACCTCCGAGAACGACATCGTCTGGGTGTCGACGCGGAAGGGGACCGTCGGCGTCACCGACACGGGGGAGAAGATCGAGCTGGGTGTGGACGCGACCGACTACGGGCGGACCGTCACCGGAGACGACGCCTCGCTGTGGGTGCCCATCCCGGCCCACAAGGACGAGGCGCGCAACGCCGTCGTCCAGAAGGTCGTGCAGCTGAGCTCACGCACGGGCGCCCCGCAAGCGGTGGGGATCCGGCCGGAGGGCCAGCCGAAGGCGATCGCGGTCGCCGCCGGCAAGGTGTACGTCTCGCAGTCCGACGACACGGGCACGTGGGTCCAGGCGTACAACGCCGCCGACGGCGGGCTCGCAGGCGGGCGGATCGCCGTGAGCGCCGGCACAGAGCGGATCGCCGTCCGCAACGGCACGCTGTGGGTGATCTCCAAGGAGCCCGGCGTGGACCGCCTATGGCGATACGACCTCGCGAATCCTGCAGAGCACACCTTCGGCGAGGTTGGCAACGGCGTTTCCGCGATGACGTTCGACAAGAAGGGCGACGTCTGGGTCGCCTTGTTCGACGACGGCGAGGTGGCCCGCGTCAATGCGAGCGACCTCGACGACGTCGAGCCCCACACGGTCCGTGGGACGCCAGCGAACCTCCGCGCCGCGGGGGACGAGATCTGGGTCACCAACCCCGACAGAGGCACCCTCCAGCGCCTCGACAGGAACAGCGGCGACGTCGAGGAGCTTGACGTTCCCCCACACCCCTACTCCCTCTCACTGACCAAGCAGGGCATCTGGGTCGGGGACACCCACGAGAACCGGGTCACCCTCGTCGAGCCCTGACCGGCGCGCCTACCCCCCGTGCATCCCGGACGAGCCGCCGGAGCTCCGCGCCGAGCGCCGCGTCACGCTCGCCGAGCGCGTCGACGTCGAGCGAGCGCTCCGCGCGGCCGCGGGGCCCGCTCTGGCGGACGGCGTCGAGCCGGTCCAGGACGCCCTTGCCCACGCCGGCGGCGTCGTAGCGGCTCGGTGAGCTGTCGAAGGCCAGCCGCGCGGCGGCGTGCAGGTGCCGCACGTCCTTCGTGATCGGCGTCGCGCCCCCGAGCAGCCGCTCGGCCGCGGCCACCGACTGCCGGTGGTCGGCCTCGGTGAAGCGCAGCACGTCGAGCAGCGCCGTGCAGCCGAGCTCCGGGTACGGGCCGTAGAGCAGGCGATCCACGACCGCGGGCACGTCGCCGGCGAAGCCGGCCTCGTCGGCCCCGTCGCCGCGGCCGTCGAGGTCGGCCGACCAGCGAGCGCGCAGCTCCTCGACCGGCGCCGTGTGCCCGAGGCGCGTCAGCGCGCAGAGGTTGATCGCGATCCGCAGCCCGGCCGGCGGGTAGCAGTCGTCCAGCACCGGCTCGGCGCCGGCGAGCACCTCCGGTGCGAGCAGGTCCATCAGCATGCTGACGAACGCCGGCCCGGCTCCCAGGCAGCCGTAGAGGTCGGCGAACACCTCACCGAGCCACGCCTCCCACACCGGTTGCCGCTCCGCACCGCCGGGGCGGCCGTCCAGAGCCGCCTCGAGGAGGGTGAGCAGCCGGTCGCCGAGCTGCAGGTCGTCCTCGACCGTATGGCCGACCTCGTGGCAGATCGCCGGCGCATCGGGCAGGTGCCCGAGCTGGTACCAGGGGATCTCGATCACGGGAATCGGCAGCCGGCGCACCAGCGGCGACCCGCCCCGCACGAGCGGCTCGCCGACCACCATCTCGCCCTCGAACAGCTCCCCTCGGGCGCTCGCGAGCGGGCTCGAGCTCCCGGTGAAGCACACCAGCGGCGGCTCCTTGAGCTCCGCGGCGCGCTGCTCCGTGAGCGTCGCCTGCGCCGCGGCGTAGCAGCCGCTCGCGAGATCGTCCGCAGCGGCGAGATGCGACCTCAGCCACTCGACCTGGCGCTGGGCGAGCTTCACCCGGAAGTAGTCCCACAGCCGGTGGACCTCCTGGATCTCCACTTCGAGCTCCGGCATGCGGGCGAACGAGGCGGGGTCGCCGTCCTTCCCGAGGTCGGCCGCCACGCCGTCGGCGAAGGCCCGCAGCGCCGCGGTGACCCGCAGCACCTGCGTGTGGTGCTTCTCGAGCGGCTTCGCCGGCGCGCTGACCTCGCGCCAGCGCGCGAACTCGGCGTCGATGCTGCCCAGCTTGTGCGCGAGCTCCGCGCGCTTGCGCGCCTCGAAGCTCATCCGCCGGAGGGCACCGGGAGCCGGACGTCGGCCGAGGAGGCGAACAGCGCGGTGGCGGATGCGACCCGGTCGCCGTCGTCGCCGACCGTCCGGAGCCGTGCGACGAGCTCGGCGACGGTTCGATATTGGTTCAGCCCGTGGCGCAACGCCTCGTAGAGGCGGTCCTGCTGCTCGTAGCGCATGAGGCCCGTCGCGATCAGGGGGGCGCCGCCGGTGAGCGTGAGCACCTCCATCGCGAACAGGTTGCGCAGGAGCAGCTGCTGCGTCTGCTCGTTCGCGCGCGGAGCGCCGGGCGGCTCGAGCACGATCAGCGGCAGCGGCGGGCCGGCGGACGACAGCAGCCGTTCCAGACCGGTCGCCGTGAGCCGTCCGGCGGCGGGCGGGGACTCGCCTGCGTTGAGGTCGATGGCGACCGCGCCGGTCATCCCGGTCAGCGGAGCGCTCACGTGCAGGATGTCCGGACGCAGCTCGCGCAGCGTGCGCTCGAGGCGCTGGAGCGGCACCGCCGCGAGCATCGTGAGCTCGCTCCCGGCGCCGATGGCATAGGCGTCCGAGAGCGAGAGCGAGGCGGTCGCGGACGGCCCGCGCATCGCCCGCCGCTCGGTCGTCTGGCTCGGGCGCAGGGCGAGCACGCGCAACACGCCGTCGCGCCGGCGACCCGCGGCGAACGGCGGCGGGCTCTCGTACTGCGGCGTGCGGAAGAGCGTCCCCAGGCCCGGCGAGCCCGCCGCCCTGGCCGGCGCGAGGCCGAGCTCCCACGGCAACGCCGCCAGGATGCGGTCGCCCGCCTCGAGACGGATGCTCAGCGGCGCCTCGGCCGCACCGGAGTCCCGCAGCACCGGCGACACGAGCACCTCCGCAGCCTCCGTCGCGAACGCGCTCCAGTCGTGAGGGAACGCGCGTGCGACGCGCCGGTAGGCGGCGACGTCCGCGGCGGGCAGGTCCCGGAGTGCGGAGCTGAGCCAGGGTCCGGGGGACGCCACCGACTCCCCTTCCGTGCCGTCTGGCAGGCGCGTCGTGACGAGCAGCTCGGATCCGTCTCGACGCAGCGAGACCACCGCGGCCGACCCGGCCGCCGCCTCCGGCGGCTGAGCGCGGCCGTCGAGTCGCCCGTACAGTCGCTTGGCGGCGACGCGATGCCCCTGCGCGGTGGCCTCGTCGGCCGTGACCTCCGCGGTGAGTGCGTGCATCAGCGGCGCCCACTGGCCCTGCGGCCCTGCGCGCTCCGCGAGCGTCGCCTGGGCCTGCTGGAGCAGGCCCGGGACCGGTGAGCGCTGGAGCCACGGCAGCAACCGCGGCGAGCGGCGCGCGGATCGCTGCGCCCGCTCGAGGAGCAGCGCGGCCCTCAGCAGCGGGTGCTCGTCGGCGCCGCGGGCGATCGCCGGGTCGAGCAGGTGACGGGCCGGCTTGTCGTCCTCGACGCGACCGCTTGCGGCGAACAACCGGCGGATGCCGTAGATGTCCAGCTCGTCCTGCAGCGCCTCCTGCGCGTCTCTGAGCCGGCGTCGCGCCGTGCGGCGCCGCCGGCACACGCGGGCGACCTCGGCGTGGCGGAGCAGCAGCAGGCCGCGATCGCGCCGGCTGAGCAGCTCGAGTGCATCCTCGCCCGGCAGCGGCAGCGCGTCGTAGACCTTCCCCATCAGCTCGGAGGCACCGCGCTCCGGCGTCGGGCAGCGCCAGAGCCCGTCCAGGAGGGCGAGCCGGCCCGCCGCGCCCTCGACCCGCTCGAGCTGCTCGGCGAGGAGCTCGAGGAAGGGCTTGGGATCGCCCGTCGAGAGCGCGAGGCCTTCGACCGCCGCCTGCACCAGGTGGTCGGCCGGCGCGCCGTCGGCCCGCAGGTCGGCGATGACGTCCTGGATGAGCCGCCGGGCCTCCTCGGCTCGGCCGGACCGGTCAGCCCACTCGGCCCGCCGCAGCCGCAGCCACCGCGCCTCGTGCGTCTTCGCCGGCGGCGCGGCGTCATCCGCCTTTCGCAGCGTCAGGCCGGCCCCGCGCACGTCCTGCAGCCCGCGCAGCTGCAGCTCGGCGGCGAGGGTGTGGCAGCGGGCGGTCCCCGTGGTGAACCCGGCCGCCGACCACAGCAGCGCCGCCTGCTCGAGATGCTCGAACGCGCCGGTGCTCTCGAGGAGGTGCGAGTTGGCGACGCCCGCCAGCTCGTGGAGCTCGGCACGCCGCAGCTGGGACTCCGCGGCGCCGTCCGCCGGTTCCTTGTCGATCGCTTCGGCGACCAGCCTCGCCGCCCGGTTCGGGTCCCACGCGGCGAGCGCGGCCCTGGCCCGCACGAGCACGGCGCCGTGGCCGGCCATGTCGCCGTAGCTGCGTGCCGGCGCGACGAGCTCGTCGACCGCACCGGCCGCGCCGGTGCGGATGTGGAGCTCGGCGTGCAGGAGCGCCAGCTCGGCCTCGCTCAGCGACCCCGGGGAGGCGGCCGCGAGACCCTCGCGGCAGGCTTCGATGGCGGCCTCGTACCGGCTCCAGTGCGCGTAGGCGGCCGCCATGCGACGCAGGATCGCGGCCGGCTCCGGCCGGGCGTTCGGGACGCGACCGGCCAGCGTCAGTGCGGCGTGGTGCTGCTCGACGGCCTCCTCCCATCCGAGCTCCGCGAGCGCGTCGGCGTACTCCGCGCGCACGCGGACACGCTCCGGGGCGGTCAGCTTGCCCCGCAGCGCGTCGGCGAGAATGTCGGCGGCGGCCCGCGCATCGCCGTCCCGGAGCGTGAGCGCGGCCTGGACCAATGCGCGCTTGGCGGGAAACCCGGCGCTGCTGCGCTGCCGGTCGGCTGAGGCCAGGCCCTCGGCGGCGCGCGCCCAGCCGTCGTGACTGGGCGGGGCGCCAGGCGTCTCACGGGCGAGCCGCACGTTCGCCCAGGCGAACTCGAGCCATGCCTCCCTGATCACGTCCGGATCCGGCTGCTCGACCGTCCCGACGAGCTCGAGCAGCTCGACGCAGAGCCGGACGACGTGCCGCGACTCGAGTCCCTTCGCCTGCTGGAGCGAGGCCCGCCAGAAGCCGACGGCGTCGGACTCGTCGAGCCGGAAGCGGTGGTACAGCGCCTCCGCGATCCAGTCCGACCACCGTTCCGGGTCCTCCTTCGCGCGCCCCTCATAGTGCTCGGCGGCGGCGCGCTGCAGATCGGCGGTGGTGGCGGGCTCGTCCTCCCGGAGGAGCTCGCGCATCGGCTCGGCCATGTGCGCGCGGAACGTGACGCTCCCCGACACGTCGACCCTCGCCCACGTCACGAGCGCGAGGTGGCGGCTGAGCGTGCTCCACAGGAGCGCGACGTCGACGCGATCGCCGCCCGTCGAGGCGGCGAGCGGACCGGCGAGGACGTCCCTGACGAACTGCTCGTCGAGCTGACGGGGGATCACCCCGTAGCGCACCAGCTGGCGCACGGCCGGGTCCTCGATGCGGCTGAGGCGCTGCTCGATGTACCAGCGGCGCGGGTTCTTGAGCCGCTCCGTCGTCGCGTCGGAGCCGGCGTCCGCCAGCGTGGCGCCCACACGCGTGAGCTCGGCCGGACTCCCGTGGAACACGGAGGCGGCCTCGCGCAGCAGCGGCTCGGGATGCTGGAGTCCCCAGTCCTTGACCAGGTAGTCGTACGCCTCGTCGGGCGAGAAGCCGCCGAGCCGGAGCGTCATCCCGTCCAGCGGTGCGGTGACGGCCTCGGTCTCCCCGGCGTCATCGGACTGCCCGCTGAGCACGAGCCGCGCCGAAGGCACGCCTTCGAGAAGTCGTTCCAGCTCCTCGACGAGCGCGGCCGTCCCGTGATGGGTGGCGGTGGAGTCGTCGGCGAGGAGCGCGGTCTCCAGGGAGTCGAGGGCGATCAGGATCGGCGGCGCCCCCTGCCTGAGTGCGTCGACGAACTCCGCCCGCACGTCGTGGGCATCGAGGTCGCGGAGCGCCTTGTCGGAGGGTGCGAGGTGACCGAGCTCGACCGTGCCGCGCTCACGGGCACCGAGGAGCCGGGCCCGGTTCGCGCCATAGTCGAGCAGGAGGTTGAAGAGCGGAGACTCGGGCAACTGGCGGTCGAGCTGGTGCGCGATCTCGAGCAGCAGCAGCCACGGCTCCTTGGTGGCGATCAGCGGGTCGACCGCGGACAGGTCCACCAGCGCGCACGCGAAGCCGGCCGGCACGCAGCGGCGCGCGATCAGCGAGTCGAGGTGCGTGGACTTCCCGGACCCCGACGGACCCACGATCCGCAGGACGCGCGTCTCTCCCGCGACGAGCGCGTCGAGCGGCTTGCGGCTCGCGCCCGGCTCGGCGAAGCGGACCGTTCGCGCGTACGCGCCGCGCCACATCCGCCGCGCGTCGTGGCGCCGCTGCAGCTGGTTGCGCTCTGCCACGAGCGTCGAACCGCACAGCAGCGTGCGCTCGTCCGCGAGCTCGATCAGGTCGCGGCAGCGGGCCAGGTCGTAGGTGCGCTCCGCGCCCCCGAAGACCTCGCGAAGCCGCGTGATGCCCTCCGCGGTGTCGTCGGCCAGCCGGTGGAAGACCTCCTCCAGCTCGTCGCGTTCGTCGTCCGTCGCGTGCAGGTCGGCGAGCCGGCGGCTGAGCTCCGGCAGCCAGTCAGGAGGCTTGCGATCCTGCATCCAACGACGCAGGCGCTGCTCGCGCTCCGCGCGCTCGGTCACGAAGCCGTGAGGCCGGTCCGGCACGGCGCTGATGAACGGGTCGTCGACGACGCGCTTCAAAGCGACCTGCTCGCCGCCGTCCACGGTGGCGCGCACAACCGCGAACACCTGCTCGTCCAGGAACCGCACGGCGAAGCACCGGTCCGTAACCGCGTTCCTCGCCGTGACCTGCTTCTTCTCGCCCGGCGCCGTCGCGGCGACCGCGTCATCGAGCGATGCCCCTTCGTCGAGCAGCTCGAGTATGCGGGCGAAGTCCGGCTTCACGGTCTAATAGAACTCCTCGCGGAACCTGGCCAGCCGGTCGGGACGCCAGGCCTCGCGCAGCCGCCTGACCAGGAACCGCTCAGCATCGTCGTCCCAATCGAGGCGGTGGAACCGCAGGTACTGGCGGAACAGCGCCGGGACGTCCTCGGGCTTGAGGTCGGGCAGCTCGACGGGATCGGCAGCCGGCAGCTCACCGGTCAAGCCGTTCTTGCGCCGCTGCACCAGGATGATCCGCGTGTGCGATGCGTTGCCGAGCACGACCTGCTTGAGCAGCTTGGGTGACACCGCCTCGCGGAACTCCACCGCGTCGGCGCTCTCGAGGTGATCGAGTGCGACGACCAACGGCGTCTCGTCGGCGAGCGCTCGCATCCCCTTCAGCAATCCGCGTGCGAGGCTGAGCTGCTCGTGGTCGGCGACGGGCCGCTCCCCGCGGCTGCGCCAGTAACGCAGCTCCTCCTCGAAGTCGTCCAGCGGGGTCTCGTCCTCCTCCTCGAGCCGGATCGTGTCCAGGATCGCCCTGTGGATGAGGGTGATCACGTCAAAGAAGTCCCGCGTCCCTGCCGACTTGAGGTTCACGTAGACGCCGGACGCGCCGCGGTATGACATCTGTGCGAGCGCCCACTTGACGAGCTCGGTCTTGCCGGTGTTCTCGTCGCCCGTCACCACGATCAATCGCTGATCGAGGTCGCCCACCTCCGCGTCGTTGAGATCGAGGCGCCTCAGCATCTCCCGCCGATCGGCTCGCCGGTCGACGAACGGCCCGAGTGGGTCGATCACCGCCTGCACGCGGTCGTAGCGCTTCTTCGCGATCCTGTAGCGGGGCGGCAGGACTCGCTCAGGAGGTGTGCTGATGGTGAGCGATGGCAGCCACACCTGGCGGCTCTGATACTCCGCCGGGTCCGTCATCGCGATCGCGTCGCGCCCTCTCGCGACCGCGACGTCGATCAGCTCCTTGTCCGCGAGCGAGCCGTAGAACGCCTCTGTGAAGCGGGCGCCGAGCTGACCGTCGATCGGCCCCTGCATCGAGAGGACGGCGGGGACGCGCTTGTACTGGAACGCAGCGCTGACGGCCCAGCTGGCGTACTGCGACTCCTTCGGATCGGTTCCCCGCGCCTCCGCCGCAGCACCGCCGGTCCGGCAGGCGTTCAGGACGACCAGCCGCGGGACGTACGGCAAGTCCTTCTGGCGGATCGTCCGCGCCGTCCAATCCCAGGTCCCCTCGCTGGTGCCCTCGAACCGCAAGGCGCCGGCGCCGCCGACCGTCACACCGTGGCCGATGAAGTGCAGGATGTGCGGCTGCTGAGCCTTGATGGCGGCGTAGAGGTCGTCGCGCGACGGCTTCGTGCAGTGCTCGATGTCGGTGTGCGCACACAACGCCGCGAGCGCGTCCTCGAGCTTGCGGCGTTCCTGGTCGGCATGGATCTCCTCCGCGTCCGATCCCAGCACGACGAGGATGCGCAGTGGCCAGGAGTCGCCGTCGGGCGGCGCGGCGCCGGCCATCTGCGAGTACAGCCGCGTCACGGGCGCCTCGGCGCGGCCGAAGGGCTGGATGCCGCGGCGCCGGTCGAACAGCATCTCCCACGGCAATAGGGCCACTGACTCCGGGCGGACGTCGACGAGCACGCTCAGCGGCGAGCCCGCCGCCTCGGCCTCCGCTGCCCGGTCGCTCCAGGCCGGCCCGACCTTGCCGAGCAGGTCGAACAGGCGTGCGCCGATCTCGTCGACGCGCTCCGGCTCGGGCTCCTGATCCGCCACGACCGTGTCGCGCATGCTCTGGGCATCGGGCGGCTCGTCGCGCGCGATCGAGCCCTCGGCGAGCGTCTTGCCGTCCTCCGTCAGCGTGACCGGATAGTCGCCTTCGGGGCGATCCTCGACCGTGAGGATCAGTGTGCCCATGACGCGATTCTCGGCTCGCCGGGAACGAACGGTCAAGCACGCTCAGAGGTCGACGCCGTGCCGCGCGCGTTGGCTGGCCGCCGGGAACCTGGGCAGACTTCTCACCTCAGGTCAGCAGGCTGACAGATTTTCAGACGCTGATTTGCGGAGGCTTGCGGCGCAGGAGCCACGGGCGGGCATGCGCCCACGATGCCGATAGCGTCGCGCCACTGTGACCGCCGGCCCCCAGGTCTCCGACCGGGCGCGCGACCTCGTCGAGGAGCTCGCGCGCGAGGTCTCGGGCGGCGACCCGTGCGCCTACGCCGAGACCATGGTCGCGCTGCTGAACGTCGCGGGCGACGTCGCCGAGGCGCCGGACGCGGACCGCGCCGCCGCCGCGCTCGAGCACCTCGCACGGCCCGTGGCGAGCCCGGCGGGCGGGCGCCGCCGTCTCCGCTCGGTGGCCGTGGCGCCCGCCGATTCGACGCTCTACGCCGACCCGGTCTACCAGGCCAACCTTCCCCATGTGCTCCGCAACCGGCGGCGCATCGTGGGCGGCCGCCCGACGACCGACTTCCCGGACTGCGTGGCCGTCGGCGGCGCCGACCGGTGGTGCTGCTCCGGCTTCCTCGTGGCCTCCAACGTCGTCGTCACCGCGGCCCACTGTGCCAGGGAGCACGACTGCGCCGACCGGGTGCTCGTCGGCGACGCCACGGATCCGCGCGGCGAGGGTCGGATCATCGAGGTGGCAGACGTCCACGTGCGCGACGACTACGTCAGAAACGGCCCGAACGACCTCGCGCTGCTCGTGCTGCGCGAGGACGTCGCGGGTGTCGCACGACGGGCGGTCGCCTCGGCCGACGCGCTGCGAGACGCGCGCACCGTGCGGCTCGTGGGGTTCGGATACACCGACGTGGGCGCCCGCGGCGGCTACGGCACCAAGCGCGCGGTGGACGTGCCGATCGCCTCCTGCGACCCGGCGTTCGGCGCGGCGGCCGAGCGCGAGTTCGTGGCCGGCAAGCCGCTGCTCGACCGCGACTCGTGCAGCGGTGACAGCGGCGGGCCGGCGTACGTGGAGACGAACAACGGCTGGCTCGTGGCGGGCGCCACGTCGCGCGCCATCAAGAACTCGCGCCGCCCCTGTGGCGACGGCGGGATCTACGCGCGCCTGCACGTGTTCGAGGAGTGGATCGAGAGTGCCCCCGGCAGGCACTACTGACACCGCCTCCTAACCGGGGGTCGTGGCGCCGAGGTTGCGCGCGATCGTGGCCATGGTGCGGTCGTGCTCCTCGACCGGGCTGAGCTCGATCAGCTCGACCGGCTCGATCGTCTGCACGAAGTGGCCGGGCCGCAGGTGGTAGGCCTCCCCCGTGCGGACGACCTCGTCGGGCCCGTCGAGGTAGCTCACGCGGAACGACCCCGCGACCACGTAGCCCCAGTGGTCGCACTGGCAGCGGTCGTCGGGCAGCCCCTTGAACGGGGACTCGTCGGGCGGGAAGCCGGCGGGCATGGTCTCGAACGCGATGCGGATGCCGGCAGCGTCGATCGTGCGGCCTTCGTAGTCGCCGAGAGACGGTGGCCGGCAGGTCAGCCTTGGACACGTGCATCGAGGACCCTCCTGTGGATGGTGGTGGTGGTGGTGAGCAGGAGCAGGCAGGCGGTGCCGATCAGGGCGGGGCCGAGCCCGGCGGCGAGCAGCGCGGCACGCGCGCCGAACAGGCCGACGACGAGGCCGCCAAGCGCGAGCGCCCCGAGCTCGGCGCCGTTGCGCGCGCCGTTATAGGCGGCGAACGCGCGACCGCGCAGCGCCTCCGGCACGCGCTCGTGGATGAGCGTTCGCAGCAGCACGTTCTTGGCGCCGTGGGCGACGCCGCCGAAGACGAAGCCGACCAGCGCCGTCGAGAGGGTGGGCGACAGCGCCGCCCCGGCGATTCCGACGCCTTGCAGGACGACCGCGGCGAGCGCGCCGGCGGCGAGCCATCCGCGCGGGACGCGCTGCGCGATCCCCGCGGCGCCGGCGGCCATCCCGAGCGTCCACGACGTCAGCAGCACGCCGTAGGCGAGGCTGCCGGCGCCGAGCACGTCGGTGACGAAGAACGGCTCCGCCGTGGCCGACATCGAGAACACGGCCAGCGCAGCGACGGCACCGCCGAGCGTGAGCGCGAGCTCGCGCGCGCCGAACAGGAACGCGAACCCCTCGCGGGCGCGGACCGGCTCGGCCGACCGCGCCGGGCGCCGGCGCGCGTGCAGGGCGAGCGCCGTAGCCGCCACGGCCGCGAACGAGAGGGCGTTCAGCGCGAGCGCGAGCTGCAGCAGCCCGGCGGCGCCGAGCGCCCCGCCGACGACCGGGCCGGCGGTGAA
>Ga0126313_10001385_pt1 | contig 12774 bp, 13 predicted proteins | sample Plot105A_FD_89954 | JGI IMG/M metagenome (GOLD analysis project Ga0126313, IMG submission 89954) | Serpentine soil microbial communities from UC McLaughlin Reserve, CA, USA - Plot105A | ecosystem: Environmental > Terrestrial > Soil > Grasslands | place: USA: UC McLaughlin Reserve, Lake County...
ACGTCGACGTTCCGAGCGCCTTCGGTGTCACGGCAGTCGAGGCAGAGCGACGATCCGAGGCGCGCGAGCGGCGCCTCGATCGTGCCCGCGCACGCGTAGCAGACGCCTGCGCGTACGAGGCTGAGCGCGGCGCCCACGGAGACGGCGGGATCGAGCACGACGCGGAGCGACTTCGGCCCCGACCGCTCCACCGTGCACGAGCAGCGTCGGAGAAATTCGAGGAGCTCCTCGACGAGCGCCTGATCGCTGACGTCGATTCTCACCGCAGACCCGCTTCTCATTGTGAAACCACCCCCGGACGTCACGTAAGGGCCGGTGGACCCATCTTTTCGAGGCGTAAAGCGAGTTCCCTCGCGGCCGAGCGCGCTAGAGGATCCGCGCCCCGAACGCGCTCGCGACGAGCTCGACGGCGAGAGCCGCGGTGTGGTTCTCGCGGTCGAGGATGGGGTTGACCTCGACGACGTCGAGCGAGCTCATCACACCGGCCTCCGCAACGAGCTCCATCGCCAGGTGCGCCTCCCGATACGAGAGCCCGCCGCGAACCGGCGTCCCGACGCCCGGCGCCTCCTCGGGGTCGACGACGTCCAGGTCCAGCGAGACGTGGACGAAGCCGTCGCCGTTCACGTGCTCGAGCGCTTCCCGGACGGCCGGCTCGATCCCGATCCGGTCGATCTCGCTCATCGTGATCACGCGGATCCCGAGCTCGCGGGCTGCCGCCTTCTCGCCCGGGTCGAGCAGGCGCGTGCCGAGGAGCACCGTCCGGGCGGGGTCCACCGACGGAAGCGGCCACGCAGGGCTCTCGAACGCGCCGTCGTCGAGCCCGAGCGCGGCTCCGAGCACCATCCCGTGCACGTTTCCGGACGGCGTATTCGCGGGCGTGTTGAGGTCGGCGTGCGCGTCGAACCAGATCACGCCGCCCGGTCCCGAGGCCGACGCGAGGCCTCCCAGCGTGCCGAGCGCCACCGAGTGGTCGCCGCCGAGGACGAGCGGCGTCCGTCCCTGCTCTCGCGCTTCCTTGACCCGTGCGGCGACGTCCTCGCACGCCGCCTTGATCTCCGCGAGAAAGCGCGCGCGCGGATCGCCCTCCGCGACCTCCTCGGGCACCACGAGCTCGACGTTGCCGAGGTCTTCCGACTCGAGACCGAGCTCCGCGAGCCGGGCCTCGAGCCCCGCGTAGCGGATCGCGGAGGGACCCATGTCGACGCCGCGCCGGCCGGCTCCGAGGTCAAGCGGAGCGCCGATGATCGCCAGCGGTCGATTCGCGTTCACGCGCGAAGCCTAGGCACGAACCCTCACACGGGGGATCAGCGGAGACGGTCTCGCTTCGATGCATGGGTCGGACACTTCGTAACCGAGGTTCGGCCATGCGGTGGCCTGAACCGAAAGGAACAGATGCCAGCCGCCATCCGCGCCTTCACCCTCGCAGCCTTTCTCTCGCTCGTCCTCACCGCGCCCGCGTACGGTGCGCTTGCTACCCCGACGCCGACGGCGCCGTCCAACGGCCTGGCCGTCGATGCGCTGCCCGCGTTCTCCTGGGCCGGCGTCGCGGGCGCCGACCGGTACGAGTTCCAGATCGCCGCGGACAGCGGCATGAACTCTCCGGTCCTTGGCAAGGGCGAGGATCAGTTCACGACGCGGAACACACGCGCGACGCTGAAGAAGACGATCCCGAACGGGTCGTACTACTGGCGCGTGCGCTCGATCGCCAAGGACGGCACCCCCTCGCCCTGGACGGCGCCGCGCCTGCTCGTGAAGTCGTGGACCTCGACGCCTCAGCTGCAGTCGCCGACCCAAGGCGCGATCATGGTCCATCCGACCCACCCGCTCGTGTTGCGCTGGTCGCAGGTTCCCCGCGCCGCGAAGTACATCGTCTCCATCGGCACCGACCCGACTCTCGGCACCGCCGTCCACCCGCCGATCGAGACCTCGGGAACCGTCCTGACGCCTCGCTCGGTGCTGTTGCCGCCGGGGACCTACTACTGGGGCGTCACGCCGATCGACTCGCAGAACCATCGTGGTGCGCCGTCCGCGGTCCAGTCGTTCATGTGGACATGGCCGACGTCAACACTGACGCGCGTGGACGACCTGTTCTCGGCGCCCGAGGTCTTCGACCCGCACTTCTCGTGGGACCCGGTCGCCGGCGCGGCCCGCTACGAGGTCGAGGTCAACTCCTCCGTCGACTTCGCGCCCGGCTCGAAGGTGTGCTGCACGACCGCCGTCATCGGCACCTCCCTCTCGCCGACGCAGGTCTTCAAGGACAACACGTACTACTGGCGCGTCCGCGCTCTCGACGCGAGCGGCAATTCGGGCGTCTGGAACGCCGGCCCGGCCTTCACCAAGACGTTCAACAAGGTGCCGCCGACGCCCGGGCCGAGCATCAAGAACCTCCGCCTGCGCGACAACGTCACCGACCCCGGCACCGACCTCGACCCAGGCACGGCCGGCTACCAGACACGCAACCCGGCGCTGCGCTGGGATCCGGTGCCCGGTGCGGCCTCCTACGAGGTCGACGTGGCGCCGTACGAGTCGAGCACGTGCAACTGGTCCGCGACCCAGACGACGATGTGGCGCGTCCGGACGAGCATCCCGTACTGGACGCCGCTGGGCACGGGCTGGAACAACGTCAAGCCCTACAGCGACGCGCTCAGCGTCTCGTTCGATGTCACCACCCTCCAGCCCGGTTGGAGCTACTGCGCCCGCGTACGCGCCCGCAGCGACCGGGACTCGACCAATCAGGAGGTCTACGGCGACTACGCGTACCTCGGTGACGGCGTCAACCCGTCGTTCACCTGGCTCGGCTACGACGAGGGCCCCGACAAGGAATGCGACGGCTGCAGCTACCTCGCCGGCGGCGATTCGCTCTTCCCGCAGACCGGCTCGTTCAACGGACGCACGCCGTTCTTCAGCTGGAAGCCGCTCCCGCGGAGCCCGAAGAAGACGCTCGAAAACGTGCTCGGCGCGGACGCGCTCACGCTCCGGGGCCGGCTCCCCGGGCGGACGAACCTCGCCGCGACAGTCCAGGAGCACGTGGCCGACCCGTCGTTCGACGAGCTCGTGATCACCGATGCGGGCGGCTACTCGTTCACGTACACCTTCACGGACAGTAACCTCGCCGGCCTCGCCGCGGCCATCAACGCGCACGTCGCGGGCAAGGTCTATGCCCAGGTGCACGCCGACGGCCAGCCGCTGGCGTACGTGACCAGCGCGGCGTTCACCCCCGGGCGCCAGGCGTATTTCGTTCTCGTCTCCAAGGACCCCAGCTTCAGCAACGTCGTCGACTACGCGTTCACGCAGGTACCGATGTATGCGCCGCGCAGCCTGCTGAAGCCGACGACGTACTCGGACGAGACGACGTCGTACTACTGGGCGGTCCTGCCGGCGCAGGACTTCAACGGCGGCCTCTCCACGGGCAATCCGCTCGGCGCGTCGCCCGACAGCTTCCAGAAGCAGTCGACGCCGCCGAGCCTGCTCGCGCCGGCGAACGGGACGCTCGTCGACCTCCAGCCGACCTTCCGCTGGACGCCGGTCGAGGGCTTCAGGCGTTTTCGCGTCCAGGTCGCCGCGGACCCGACGTTCGGCGCCAGCTCGATCCTCGACGACGTGCTCACCGACGCCACCGCGTACACGAGCAACACGTCCTACCCGGCCGACACGCTCCTCTACTGGCGCGTGCGTGCCGACGACGAGAACCTGATCGGCCTCACGTGGTCTGCGGCCGGCACGTTCCAGCGCCGGCTGCCGGCTCCGGTGCAGTCGTCCACGAACCCGACCGCGGGCGAGACGATTCCGCTCTGGACGTGGGCCCCGATCACGGGCGCGTCGTCGTACGACCTCCAGGTCGACGAGCCCGACGGCGACCACACCGAGTTCCCAGACTTCCGCTCCGCGTCGGCGACGTTCATCAAGATGACCGGCACGGGCAAGTGGGGCTGGCGCATCCGCGCGGAGTTCCCGAAGCCGCTGAGCACCCAGACGCAGCCCGGCGCGTGGTCGGGGACGATGCCGTTCACACGCACGATCGGCGAGCCCGGCGGCGCGAAGACGGAGGTGAGCGGCACGTCCGTGCTGCTCTCCTGGAACGCGAAGTCGTCCGTCAAGAACTACCGCGTCCAGATCTCCCAGCGGGCCGATTTCCAGCTCGCGCTCGAGCAGGTCGACACGGACAACACGGCCTACGCGCCGCTCCTCACGTCGCCGACCTACATGGCCGGCGGCAGCTTCTGGTGGCGCGTCGCCGCGATGGACGAGGACAAGAACATCGGCGACTACACCGCCGCGCAGAAGTTCGACCTGCCGAAGACGCAGGCCGGCCAGACCGCGCTGACGCGCCTGGGCCTCAGGCTGAGGCTCGTGAAGACGAAGAAGGGGCGGCGCGTGACTGCGACGGTCAAGGCCAACGGCCGTGCGGCGAGCGGCGTGCTCGTCCGTGTGTTCGCGCGCGGCGTCACGCCGAGGAAGGCGAAGACGAACCGGAAGGGCCAGGTCACCTTCAGGCTCAGGAAGCTCGGCAGGGGCAAGCGCCTCATGCGCCGCCAGCTGCTCTTCCATGCCGCCAAGACCGGCTTCCTGCCCGCGAGCAAGACGATCAAGGTCAACTACTAGGGGTCTCGCTCAGTCGGTCGCAAAGACGTCCCCTGCGCACCCGTACACGAGCGCGCAGGGGACGTCCGACTCGTCGATCCCGCTGAGCGAGCGGTGGCCGAGGTCGACCGCGACCTCGGGCCACTTGTCCAGGCCGAGAGCGGCGGCGCCCTCATCCGACCCGAAGCAGAGCAGGTCGCCCGCCGAGAACAGGTCGCGCCGCAGCATCTGCCGACGGGCGATACCGTCCACCTCGCGCAGCTCCTCGAGAGGGTCGATGCGGACGTTCGAGTCGGAGCCGACGCAGATGCCGATCCCGCGTTCGACCAGTCGCTCGACGGGAGCGAATCCGTCGGCGAGGTTCGCCTCGGTGGTGGGGCAGAGGCAGACGCGCGCGCCGGCGTCCGCGATCAGGTCGAGCTCCCGGTCGTTCGCGTGTGTGGCGTGCACGACGGTCGTCCGCGGGCCAAGGCAGCCCGTCTCCCCGAGCAGCTGAATCGGGCGCAACCGATGCTCGGCGACGCACTCCTCGATCTCTCGCGGCTGCTCGTCGGCGTGGACATGGAGCACGAAGTCGCTTCCGGCGGCGTAGCGGCCGATCTCCTCGAGCCAGTCGCGCGGGCAGGCGCGGACGGAGTGGGGGGCCAGGCCGACGCGAATGCCCTTGCCGGCGAGCTCCTCGACCCCGCGCAGATACGCGGCCGGCGAGCTTTGGCGGAAGCGGTTGAGCCCGCCGCGGCCGTAAGCGGCGTAGAGAAGGACGGCCTCGATTCCCGCCGCCTCGGCCGCCTCGGCGGCCGCGAGGGCCTCCTCGAGCCCGAGGTAGTGGAACTCGCCGACGGCGGTCCAGCCGTTCGCGAGCATCTCGCGGTACACGCCCTCGTAGCTCTCGCGGACGCTCGCTGGGGTCTGGCTGCCCGCGAGGTCGAGCATCGACTCACGCCAGCCCCAGAAGTCGCCGCTTCCCGCCGAGCCGCGTAGGGCTCGTTGGAACGCGTGACTGTGCGCGTTGACGAAGCCCGGCAGGGTCAGGCGCTTCGACACAGGCCGACTACGATTGCACGGCGAGGCGCCGACTCGTCGGCGCCGTCTTCAGCCGGTGCGGGCTTTGCCCGTGTGGGCGTCTGAAACGACCGGTCGTGCCGGCTGCGCGCACTACGATTGCGCCATGGCGACAAGCGCTGTCCCGGCCCCTCTCGCGCAGCTCCCGAATGCGCTGACGCTGGCGAGACTCGCCATGATCCCGCTGTTCGCGGCGCTGATCCTGGCGGCCGACGACGGTCAGAGCTGGCCGGCCGCGATCGTCTTCGCGCTGGCCGGCGTGACGGACCAGGTCGACGGCTTCCTCGCCCGCCGCTGGGACGTCGAGTCGGCGTTCGGGAAGATCGCCGACCCGCTCGCCGACCGGCTGATGATCGACGCCGCCGTGATCCTGCTGTGGCATGCCGACCGCCTGCCGTGGGTCGCGCTCGCGATCCCGGCTCGCGACGTGGTCCTGATCGCCTCGACGCCGTTTGCGATCAGGCGCGGCTACCAGTTCGAGGTCAACATCCTCGGCAAGGCCGCGACCTGGCTCCTGTACGCCTCGCTCGCCTTCGTCATGGTCACCGATCCCGCTGCCAGGTGGCCGCTGTGGATCTTCTGGACCGGTTTCGGGCTCGCCGTCGCCTCGCTCGTCGTGTACGCGCTGAAGGCGCGGAGAGAGATGAAGCCATGAAGGCAGTCGTCATGGCAGGAGGCGAAGGGACGCGCCTCAGGCCGCTGACGTCCAACCAGCCGAAACCGATGGTCCCGATCGTCGGCAAGCCGTGCATGGAGCACATCCTCGAGCTGCTCAAGGAGCACGGGCTCGAGGAGGTCATCGTCACGCTGGCCTTCCTCCCGCAGGCGATCCGCGGCTACTTCGGTACGGGTGAGTCGCTCGGGATGGAAATCGAGTACTCGGTCGAGGAGACGCCGCTGGGTACGGCCGGCTCGGTGCGGCTCGCGAGCGACCGCCTCGACGAGACGTTCCTCGTCATCTCGGGTGACGCTCTCTGCGACTTCGACCTTTCCGCGCTCGTCGACTTCCACAAGCAGAAGGGCGCCGCCGTCACGATCGGGCTGAAGTCCGTCGAGAACCCGCTCGAGTTCGGGATCGTCGTCACCGACGAGGACGGGAGGATCGAGCGCTTTCTCGAGAAGCCGTCCTGGAGCCAGGTCTTCTCGGACACGATCAACACGGGCGTCTATGTGCTCGAGCCCCAGGTGCTGCGGCACATCCCGGACGACCGGCCGTTCGACTTCTCCAAGGAGCTCTTCCCGCTGCTGCTCGAGATGGGCCGGCCGCTCTACGGCTACGTGATGGACGGCTACTGGCAGGACATCGGCAACCTTGACCAGTACCGCCAGGCGAACTTCGACGCGCTCGACGAGCACGTGCGCCTCGGCATTCCGGGCATCCGCCTGCGGGGGAACATCTGGGTCGGGGAGGGGGTGGACCTGGCGGACCTCGAGGAGGTCAAGGCGCCGGCGTTCATCGGCAACTACTGCCGCGTCGCGCCCGGCGCGACCGTCGGCGAGTACTCCGTGCTCGGCGCGAGCGTGACGCTGCGCGAGGGCGCGCGGACGACTCGCTCGGTCGTCGATGCCTCGTCGCACATCGGGAGGAGCGCGCTCGTGGAGGGCGCGATCGTCGGCCGCTCGTGCGACATCAGGGCGAACGCGCGGCTGCAGGACGGCGTTGCGATCGGCGACGAGGTCGTAATCGGCTCCGAGAGCGTCGTCATGCCGGGCGTGCGCATCTACCCGTACAAGGAGGTCGAGTCCGGGGCGCATCTGTTCGAGAGCCTGATCTGGGAGTCGCGGGCGACCTCGCACCTGTTCACACGCGACGGCGTCAGCGGGCTCGTGAACGTCGACCTGACGCCCGAGACCGCCGTGCGGCTCGCCGCGGCGCTCGGGACCTCGCTGAAGCGAGGTGCCCGCGTCGTCGGCAGCCGGGAGTCGGCCCGCGCCTGCCGGATGATCAAGCGGACGATGCTCTCCGGCCTCAACTCGACAGGGGTGGACGTGTCCGACCTCCGCGTGCTCCCTTCCGCGGTAGCGCGTCACCTCCTGAAGACCGAGAGCTACGACATGGGCTTCCACGTCGGGCTCAGCCCCAACGACTCCGAGGTCGTTCAGATCCGCTTCTTCGAGCAGCCCGGCGTCCAGCTTGGCTCGGGGCTCGAGAAGGAGATCGAGAAGAACTTCGTGCGCCGCGAGCTGCGGCTCGTCGGGGCCGGGGACGTCGGGGCGGTCGACTACCCCGCGCGTGTGCGCGAGACGTACGCGCAGGATCTTTGCCGCTCGGTCGACGACGAGGCCATCGCGGCGCGCGGCTACCGCATCGTGGTCGACTACGGCTACTCGGCGGCCTCGTACCTGCTGCCGCTCGTGCTGGGGCCGCTCCGCGTCGAGTTGATCTCCGCGCACGGCTTCAGCGGCGGGAGCGGGGGCGAGACGGGCGTCTCGTCGGACGAGCTCGTCGCGCAAACCCGCAGGCTCGTGGGCGCCGTGGGCGCGGACCTCGGCGTCGTCTTCGACCGGGCGGCCGAGCGCCTCTTCGTCGTCGACGAGACCGGGCAGGACGTTCCTCCGGAGCAGACGCTGCTCCTGTTCCTGACGCTGCTGGCCGCGGCAGGAAGGACCGGCAAGATCGCTGTCCCGGTCACGGTCACGCACCACGTCGACCGCATGGCCGAGGCGGCCGGCTTCGAGGTCGTGAGGACTCCTCATTCGCTGGCCGCGCTCACGCGTGCGGCAGCGGAGGAGGAGGTCGTGTTCGCGGGCGGCGTCGGCGGCGGTTACGTCTTCCCCGAGTTCCTACCGGCCTACGACGCAGTCGCGAGCCTGGCGAAGCTGCTCGAGCTGCTCGCCCCGGTGCGCCGCCCGCTCTCCGAGCTCGTCGCCGAACTGCCGCACCCGACGCTCGTGCACGAGACGCTCAACTGCCCGTGGTCGATGAAGGGCACGCTGATGCGAGTCGTCACCGAGCGGCTCAAGGGCCGCGATCTCGATCTGACCGATGGGATCAGGATGTTCGACAACGGCGGGTGGGCGCAGGTGCTGCCCGACCCGGACGAGCCGCTGGTGCACGTGTTCGCCGAAGGGGACTCCGAGGAGGCGACGGGAGAGCTCGCCGCCGAGATGCGCAGCCTCGTCGAGGGCGTCCTCGAGCAGGACCCTGGCGGCGCGGAGCGAAAGCTCGAGTCTCAAGTGTAGGTTGACCCTTGGGGGCGGCTCTTGCTTGAATGCCAGGGCTCGCCCTCGACGGAAAGGATGCTGTGGAACCGCTGCCCGATCTCGCTTCGCTGTCCGACGACGAGCTCAAGGAGCTGATCGACGGTCTCGAGAAGGAGGAGAACGAGATCTCGTACCGCCGCCGGATCCTGCACGGCAAGATCGACATTCTGAAGGCCGAGCTCCAGGACCGGCTGAAGAAGGCCGTCGAGGCGGGGGAGGGGAGCTCGATCGTCGAGGCCAACCTCGAGAAGCTCACCGAGATCCTCGCCCGGAAGGCAGCACCACCGGCCTAGGTCGATGAGCCACATCTACTGCCCCGAGTGCGGCTTTCAGAACCCGGAGGCCGCCAACTACTGCTCGAAGTGCGGCGCCATGCTCGTCCACGATTCCACGTCGGAAGGGGACACGACCATGACGTTCACGCCTGACGAGGGCGAGGAGAGCGACGGGTCGCCGATCGCGGAGGAGGTCACGGCGGAAGGGCCTGCGCTCGTCGTCCGCTCCGGCGGCGGCCGCGCCGGCGAGCACTTCTCGCCGAAGGGCGAGCGGACGACGATCGGACGCTCCCCCGACTGCGACATCTTCCTCGACGACGTCACGGTCTCGCGCAAGCACGCGGAGCTGCTCGCCGAAAACGGCCGCTTCACGATCAGGGACCTCGGCAGCCTGAACGGCACGTACGTGAACCGGCGCCGGATCGAGTCGTCGCCGCTGGCGGACGGCGACGAGCTGCAGATCGGCAAGTACCGCCTGACGTTCCTGGTGGGGGCCGGCTAGTGGCCGTCGCGCCGGCTCGCGACGAGCGCCTGCTCCGGATCGGGGCGGTCTGCGACCGGCTCCGCGACGAGTTCCCCGACGTCTCGATCTCGAAGATCAGGTACCTCGAGGACCAGGGCTTGCTCACGCCTCGACGCACTCAGGGCGGCTACCGCCTCTTCGGCGAGGACGACGTCGAGCGGCTGCGGACGATCCTGCGCCTTCAGCGGGAGGAGTTTCTCCCGCTCCGTGTGATCCGGCAGGAGCTCTCGGCTCCGTCGGGCAAGAACCGCCGGCGCCGCGCGGTCTCGATGCTCGGCGAGCCCGAGCCCGAGATCGAGCTGGACGAGCTCTGCGAGCGCGCAGGCGTCTCACGAGAGCTGGTGCGCGAGCTGGAGGAGTACGACCTGCTGGAGCCCCGGAACGAGGCGGGCGAGCGGCTCTACCCGGAGACCGACGCGGACGTGGCGGCCGCCTGCGCGAAGCTGCACCGCTTCGGCATCTCGGCCCGCCACCTGCGGGCGTTCCGCACGGCGGCCGAGCGAGAGTCGGCCCTGCTGGAGCAGCTGATCGCGCCCGCGCTGCGCGGGCGGAGCGCCGAGCGGCGCGCCGCGGCGCTGGACGATCTCCAGGCGCTCGGAGAGGCCGCGAACGAGCTCGGCACGGCGCTGCTGTGGCGGGCCGTGCGGAGCCGAGCAGCGCGGTAGGCTCCCGCGCTGTGTCGGTAGCCGACCTGCAGGCGAAGATTCGCGACGTCCCGGACTTCCCCGAGCCCGGGATCGTCTTCAAGGACATCATGCCGATGCTCGCGCAGCCGAAGCTCCTGCGGGAATCGGTCGATCTTCTGGCCGAGTGGGCTGAGCCGCGGACGCCGGACGTGATCCTCGGCGGCGAGGCCCGCGGGTTTATCCTCGGCGCCGCGCTGGCGTACAAGCTCGGCTGCGGCTTCGTGGCGGCGCGGCGGCCAGGGAAGCTGCCCTGGGAGACGATCAGCGCCTCCTACGCGCTCGAGTACGGGGAGAACGCGCTCGAGGTGCACTCCGACGCGTTCACGCGCGGGCAGCGGGTGCTGCTGCACGACGACGTCCTGGCCACCGGCGGGACGGCGCGGGCGATCGTCGACCTCGCGGAAAACCTCGGCGGCGAGGTCGTCGGGATCGCGTTCCTGATCGAGCTCGACTTCCTCGAGGGGCGAAAGCTCCTCGAGGGGCACGACGTCTACTCCCTGATTCACTACTAAGAGGGTTCCGTAGCCCGTCCGACGCGCCGACCTATAGTGGTTGGAGGCCGATATGTACGACGTGCTACGGACGGAGTTTCGCTTCGCGTGCCCCACGCGAGGGGAGGCTGCGGCCCGCCTTTCGGCCTTCCGCCGCCTGGAGCGGCTGCCGGGAGCGTCTCACCCGGCCGTCTTCCAGGTCAGCTTCGCGTGCTCGTGCGGCGACGAACACCTTGCGCTCGTCTCCGACGCCGAGCTCGACTGGGCCCCTCTCGGCCTGGGGGAGGGTGTGTTCCACAACCTGATGACCGCCCGGCTCGACGCGCTGGCCGCGGAGCTGGGCGACGTGGCGGCGCGGCGAATCGACGCGGGGGAGTGGCCGTGGAGCTTCTTCTGCTACCCCGAAGGGCAGCCGCGGCCGGTGTTTCCCTCGTCGTTCACGCTGCTGGCGCCGGGCACGGCTCGCGACTCGATCGGCCTGCTCGTCCGCTGCCCCTCGTGCAGCGCGCTCTCGCTGAACCTCGTGTCGGGCGCGCACGTCGACGTGCCGTTCCACAACGACCGTGAGGTGGGAATCGTCGAGCACGTCTTCGACACGGACGCCGAGAACGCCGTGGAGCACTTCACGGCCGAGCTCTACTCGTCGCACTTCGACACGCGCCGTCTCGGCCTCTAGGTGTAAACCGGCCTCGGGCCGGGAACCTGGTGATCATGATGCTAGGACTCACAAGAGGCATGGCCACGCTGATCGGCGTGGCGACGACGGTCGTGCTCGTATGGCTCGCTGCGCAGGTGGGCGACGACTCGACGGCGGACTACTGGGCGCTCTACGGCCTGGTTGCTGCAGGCGGGCTCGTGATGGCGCTCTCGCAGCTCCTCGGCGGTTGGACGAAGTGGGGCTGGCCGCGCCTGAGCGGCGGCGTCTTCCTGCTCGGCTTCATTCCGGCGCTCGTGGTGGCCCTCTGGGTGCTGGGCGCTGGTCAGCCGGACGAGAACTGGCTCCAGCAGCACGTCGTGGACTGGTCGGACACGCTCGGCGTCGGCGGAGTGGTGGAGGACCTGCTCGACCTCGCAGGCCCGCTCGCGTTTCTCGCGGGGCTGACGTTCGGGTTCACGTTCGACACCTCGGGGCCGAGGATCCGCGAACCCGTGGCGACCGCGCGCCGCAAGGACGTCGTCGAGCACGAGACACCGACCGAGGTCACGAACGGCGACCGCGAGACGCCGCTGACGCGGCACGGCGAGCCGGCCGAGGGACCGGTCGAGCCGACGCGCCGGTAAACACACCTGGCTCAGGGATGAAAGCGGCGGGAGCGGCGGCCGATATCGGGAACACGATGAGCGCCGCCGCTCAGCCGCAGACCCGCAGCCAGGCGCCGCCGAGCCTGCTCGTCGAGCAGGTGAGCCGCCTCGACCCGGGCGACCGCCCGTCGGCCGCCGCCCGCCTCGAGCAGCAGCTCGGCCGCGACCTCGCCGCTTGGCTCGTGTCAGCGCTCGCGCGCGATCACGGCGTCCGGCGTCTCTCGATCTGAGGCTCGTCGCCGCCGTAGAAGCGGACGTAGAGGAAGATGGCAGCGCCGGCGAGTGCGGCCATGACGAACGAAGTCGCGCCAGAAACACCGAACGAGAGCAGCCCAAGCCAGATAACGATCGCGAGCCCGATGCCCCAGAGCCCGGCCTGAACTCCTTGATCGATGCTGGGAGGCCGAAGGTGCATGAAGCGCGGATGCTAACGCGGCGAACCCATCACCAGCTCTTCCCAAGAGGGGCCGGCTTGCCGGCCCCGCTCAAGTTCAGAAGAACCTTGAAGGAGGGGGCTCGTGGGGGAACCATGGGTTCACCCACGTAGAAAGGCCCGAGGAAGTGCAAGCACCCCCTCGGGCCATTTCGCCGAACCGGTTTCGCTTCCGTCCACTGCCTCAGCCAGCTTTCGGCTTCCGCCTACGACTGCC
>Ga0126313_10001386_pt1 | contig 12771 bp, 10 predicted proteins | sample Plot105A_FD_89954 | JGI IMG/M metagenome (GOLD analysis project Ga0126313, IMG submission 89954) | Serpentine soil microbial communities from UC McLaughlin Reserve, CA, USA - Plot105A | ecosystem: Environmental > Terrestrial > Soil > Grasslands | place: USA: UC McLaughlin Reserve, Lake County...
AGGTACTCCTCGCGGATCCGCGAGATCAGGAAGACCTCGTAGTCCATCGAGAGGCCGAACAGGATCGCGAACATCATCACCGGCATGAACGGCGCGATCGGTACCTCGTGGTCGATCCCGATCAGCTCGCTGAGGCCGCCGCCTTTGGCCGCGAGCGTCATCACGCCGTAGGCGGCGCTGACCGAGAGCAGGTTCATCACCGCTGCCTTGAGCGAGATCAGCGGCGAGTGGAACGCTACCAGCAGGAGCAGGAAGGAGAGGCCGACGACGCCGACCGTGAACAGCGGCAAGCGATCCTTCATGAACTCGCTCTGGTCCTCGAGCGCCGGCGTCACGCCGCCGATCTCGGTCCGGATCCCCGTGCCGCCGAGCTCGTCGGGCACGACGTCCTCGCGCAGCCGGTGGACGAGATCCTCCGTCTTGGCATCCTGCGGCGACGTGGTCGGGATCACGTTGACGATCGCCGCGTCGCCCGCCGGGTTGATGACCGGATCGGCGACGAACGCGACCCCGTCCTCGCCGCGCAGCCGTTCCGCCAGCGCGTCGATGTCGCTCCGGGCGCCGCGGTCGGGAAGCTCGGCGGCGATGACGAGCGGCCCGTTCGTGCCGGGTCCGAACCCCTCGGTGTTCAGGTCATAGGCCTGGCGCGTCATCGTCGACGGCGGATCGTTGCCGGCGTCGGGGAAGCCGAGGCGCATGCCGAGCGCGGGCGCCGCGAGCGCGAGCAGCAACGCGGTGGCGGCGATCGCGGCGGTCCAGGGCCGGCGCTGTACGGCGTGGCTCCAGCTCGCCGCGGGCGACTCGCCGTGCACCTTCACCTTCCGCGTCCGGCCGAGCAGCGGCAGCCGCAGCCGGTCGACCTTCGGGCCGAGGTAGGAGAGCAGCGCCGGCAGCAGCGTGACAGACGCGAACATCACGACCAGGACGGCGAGCGACGCCGAGATCGCGACGCCGTACATGTACGGCAGACCGGTCAGGAACAGGCCGAGGACCGCGATCACCACCGTGCCGCCGGCGATGATCACGCTGCGCCCTGCGGTGGTGACTGCCTCGACGACGGCGTCATGGCGGTCCTTGCCGTCGCCCAACGCGGCGCGGAATCGCGTCAGCACGAGCAGCGCGTAGTCGATCCCGACCCCGATCCCGATCAGCCCCGAGACGGCGGTCGTCCAGTCGGGCACGTCGACGACGTTGGCGAGCAGCATGATCAGCCCCCCGGACGAGATGCCGAGACCGACGAGGGCGATGATGAGAGGTAGCCCGGCGGCGACCACCGAGCCGAACGCGATCAGCAGCACGATCGCGGCACCGAGGAACCCGAGTCCCTCGGGGCTGGTCGTCTCCTGCGCGGCGTAGATCGGATCGCCGCCGAGCTTGATCTCCAACCCGTCGCCGCTGTTCTTCTCGGCGGCGGCGATCAGCTTCTCGCCGTCCTCCTTGGGGACGTCCCAGCCGTCGATCGTCAGCGGCAGCGTGGTCGCTCCGATCTTGCCGTCCTCGGAGACGCGGATCGGTGTCTGCGGCGCGACGTGATCGACCTTCCTGGCCTCGGCGAGGAAGGCGTCGACGCGCCGCTTGGCGTCCTGACTCTGGGCGCCGGCCGGGTCCTTCCAGACGACGTAGATCTCCTGGCCGGAGTAGCCGGCGAAGCGCGCCTCGGTCAGGTCGCTTGCGGCCTTGGACTCCGAGCCGGGCGTGTTGTAGTCGGCGTTGTACTCGCCGGCGAGAGCGCTCCCCACGCCGATGATCACGATCGCTGCGGCGAGCCATGCCAGCACCATGCGGCCGCGCCGGCGGTACCCGAGGTCGGCGAGGCGGGCGAGAAAGCGCGTCATTGTGTGGGGACTCCTTCTGTCGGCAACCCGACCCGCAACTTTGAAACTACCGCCGTTGCTCGGCAGGCCGGTTTCCCACTCAATGACGGTGCGGCTAGCCGCACCGCGTGCTCGAAACGGCGGCTATGCCTCGCGGCTCGCGCTGCCCTCGATCACGCATACACCGCGCAGTGGTTGAAGCCGTAGGGCAGGAACCAGCAGTGCCACGCGTTGAGGAAGTCGTTGACGGGCGGCGAGGGGTTCCACGGGCAGTTGCCCAGGTAGACGCGGCCGCCTTCGATCCTGTACGCGATCGCCCAGTGCACGCCCCACCACGGCCCCCCGATCGCCCCGAGGTCGATCATCACCGGCACCGGCCGGTTCCAGTTGACGTAGCTCTGGAGCGAGTTCCACAGGTTCTGCCAGCCCCACGAGAAGAAGCCCGAATAGCCGACCGAGGCGTTCAGCCCGTAGTTGCGCAGGGCGTCACGGATGCGCCCGCCGGTGGTGCCCCAGCCGAAGACCACGTCCGGCCCGTAGCCGCCGTTGACGATCGCGTCGATCGCCTGGCCGTCGTCCCAGTACCACCTGCCGTTGGTCGCGTCCCGCTCGACCCGCGGCAGGCCGTACGGGTTGCGTCCCCAGTAGTCGCTGATGGTGGCGATCGCCGCGCTCCCGCAGGTGTTCCAGTCGACGCCGGCGCGGTCGTTGACGTAGCAGTGGAGGTAGCTGATCATGCCGGGCGCTCCTGCTTGTCGCGCGAGCCGTGCTCGCGCGGCTCCTTCTGGTCCTCCGGCGCGGGCGGCGGCATCTCGCCGTGGTCGTCGGGACTCGGCATCTTGGCCTTCTTGGCCCACTCGGTGTAGTCGGGCAGCTGGTCGAGCGGCATCGGCCGCGTCTTGGCGCGCTTGTCCCTCGGCTGCGGCATCTCCGGTCCCTTCGGGGGGTTGGCGCCGTCAGTATCTCCCGGTGGGCGGCCGCCGTCCGCGCGCCGGTCAGCGCATCGACAAACCGAAATCCGTCGGCGCCCTCAGGCCTTCACCGCGGGTGCGGCGAGCAGGGCGCCGACGAGCTCCTCCACGCGGATCGGCTTGGAGATGTATCCCTGCATGCCCGCCGCCAGGCACTGCTCGCGATCGCCGTCCATCGCGTTCGCCGTCATCGCCACGATCCACGGCCTGCACGCGGGGTCGAGGTGCTCGACGATGTGCCGCGTGGCCTCCAGACCGTCCATCTCGGGCATCTGCACGTCCATCAGCACCAGGTCGTACGGCTGGCGCTCCACGGCGTCGATCGCCTCCAGGCCGTTGCCCGCGACGTCCGCCTGGTAGCCCATCCGCGAGAGCAGGCGCAGCGCGAGCTTCTGGTTCACCGCGTTGTCCTCGACCAGCAGGATGCGCAGCGGGTGCCTGGTCGCCTGCTCGGGGTCGGGGTCGTCCGAGCCCGGACGCGGCACCGCGCTGGGAACGGCGGTGACTGCGGCCGCCCGGGTGAGGGTCGTGACATGGAACGTGCTGCCGCGGCCGGCGCCCTCGCTCTCGGCCCAGATCGTCCCGCCCATCGCCTCCGCGAGGCGCTTGGAGATCGCCAGGCCGAGACCCGTGCCGCCGAAGCGGCGGCTGATCGACGCGTCGGTCTGGCTGAAGGAGTGGAAGAGCCGGTCGATGCGGTCGGGCGGGATGCCGATGCCGCTGTCGCGCACGGCGAAGTGCAGCTCGATCTGGCCGTCCTCGGCCGGCGCGGACGCCTCGGCCGTCAGCGTCACGCTGCCGGCCTCCGTGAACTTGACGGCGTTGTTGAGCAGGTTGAGCAGGATCTGGCGCAGCCGGCTCACGTCGCCCAGCACCACTTCGGGGATGCCGTCGTCGAGCTCGCACGTCAGGGCGATCTGCTTGGAGGACGCGAGCGACCCGATCAGGCCGACGGCGCCGTCGACGCACTCGCGCAGCACGAACGGGGCGACCTCGAGCTCCATCCGCCCGGCCTCGATCTTGGAGAAGTCGAGGATGTCGTTGATGATCGTCAGCAGCGCCTCGCTGCTCGTGAGGATCGTCGAGGCGTAGTCGCGCTGCTCCGGGTCGAGCTGGCTGCGCAGCAGCAGCCCGCTCATCCCGATCACCGCGTTCATCGGCGTGCGGATCTCGTGGCTCATCGCGGCGAGGAACGTGCTCTTGGCGGTGTTCGCCGCATCGGCTGCCGCGCGCGCCTCCTGCGCGGCCGCGTACAGGCGCGCGTTGTCCAGGGCGATCGACGCCAGCTGCGCGAAGCGCTGGAGGCGCTCGACCTTCGAGGCGTCGAACGAGCGGCCGTCGGTGTGGTCGCGCGCGATGCCCAGCGCGCCGATCGCCTCGTTCCCGGACGACAGCGGAACCGCCACGAGCGCGCGGATGCGGCCGCGCGGGATCGTCTCGGCGCGACCCTCCCAGGCGTCGTAGTCGTCGACGACGAGCGGCTCCGCGGTCGCCCAGACGCGCCCGGCCAGCCCTTCTCCGAGCGCCATCCTGCGGCCGAGATCCTCCTCGAACACGCCGATCGCGACGCGCCGCTCGATCTCCTCGCCGCCGGGGCGGCGGACGTAGATGTAGCCGTGGCCGGAGCTGAGCAGCTCGCCCGCGCGCTCGAGCAGCTCGCGCAGCAGGTCCTCGACGTCGAGCCGGTGCATGACGCCGAGCGTCGTCTCGTGCAGCGCGCCGAGCTCGGCGTTCTGGATCCGCAGCTCCTCTGTGCGCTCGGCGACGCGCTGCTCGAGGCCCTCCAGGGTCTCCCGCAGGCGCGCGGTCATCGTGTTGAACGCGACGGCGAGCGTCCCCACCTCGTCGCGCGTCGTCACGGGCGCCTCGCGCGTCAGGTCGCCGGCGGCGACGGCGGCGGCCGTGTCGGTGATCGCCAAGATCGGGCGGGCGAGACGGCGCGACGCGACGTAGATGCCGAGGCCTAGCAGCGCCGCGACCGCCAGGCCGATGCCGGCGAGCGTAAGGGCGAGCCGGCGGGCGGGCGCAAACGCCGCATCCTGGCTCTGCTCGGCTACCAGCGCCGCACCGATCTCGTCCAGCCACTGGTAGACGCCGATCACGGGCACGCCCGCGTAGCTCTCGTACAGGCCGCGGCCCGCGGCGCCGCGGGTGGCGCGGTCGATCGCCTCGGACGAGACCCCGTCCGCGTACTCGCCGGTGCGCAGGCGCGAGTGCACGAAGCGCCCGTCCTCCGCGACGAGGTACGACTCGCCGCTGCGGCCCAGGCCGGTCGCGGGGAGCACGATCCGGTCGAGACGTTCGAGGTTCAGGTGAGCCGCCACGACGCCGATCCGCTGGCCGTCGCTGTCGAACAGCGGCGTTCCGACCGCGATCGTCGGCTTCCCGGTGAGCGAGTGCTCGGCGACGGGCTGCACGTAGGTGCCGGAGCTGCCGCGGGTGAAGTACTCGGCGCCGGCCTGGTCGCGGCGCTCATGCGCGCTCACGGTCGAGACCACCACCTTCCCGTCGAGGTCGAGCACGAGGAACTCCTGGGCGTCCGCCGTCTGCGACACGACGTAGTCGAGTACGGACCGCACGCTCTTGCGATCGCGTGCGGCACGCGGATCGCCGGGCGCGCGCGCGAGGACCTCGCGCGCGGCGCGGCCGAGGCCGCTCGACGTGCCGGACTCGAACCCGCCGAGCAGCCCGGCGACGAACACGACGTTGCGGCGCTGGTCGTCGATCCAGCGGTCGAGCGAGTCCGCCTTCAGCTGCTCGGCCGCGCTGAGGCGCTCGAAGACGCTCGTCTCGAGCGAGTCCCGCGCCCGCAGGTACGAGACCGTGCCGACGATCGCGACCATGATCAGCGACAGCGCCAGGAACGTCAGCACGAGCCGTGCCAACAGGCTCCGCCGACGTGCCACGCGCTGGGTCACTGCACGGTCTGGTCGATCGTCGAGAGGTCGAACTCCGCGGCCTTGGCGGCGTAGTCCTTGCCGAAGTACTTGACCGAGAGCTTGCCGAGCGTGCCGTCGGCATGCAGTCCGGCGACGATCTCGTTCACCTTCGCGACGAACCGGCCCATCGCGAGACCGGACTTCTTGTCGGCGTAGCCGGTCTTGTTCGAGTAGTACGCCGGCGTCGGGAGCTTCCGCAGCGGCGCGCCCTTCGCGATCGCCTCCGCGCCGACGGGCTCGGAGCACAGGAAGGCGTCGACCTTGCCCTTCGCCGTCGCCGCGAGGCCCGGGACCTCGGTGTCGAAGGTGACGATCCGCGGCCCGTCGATCAGCCGCTCGAGCTTCGGCCCGGGCAGCTCGAGCGTCCCGCGCAGGTACTTCTCCATCGTGCAGCCCGCGCAGGCGCCGACGTCCTTGCCCGAGAGGTCCGCCGGCGTCTTCGCGCGCGACGACTTCGGGACGAAGAAGTTGGCGGGCGTCGAGTAGTACGGCTGCGTCATGTAGAGGACTTCCATGCGGCTGAACTCGATCGCCCCCGAGCCGTAGGCGAGATCCCAGCGATCGCCCCAATTGCCGCCGGTGACCTCCGTCCACGAGGGCGTCACGAAGCACGGCTCCACGCCGAGCGCCTCGGCGACGAGCTTGCCGGTGTCGGCGTCGTAGCCGGCGATCTCCGGCGCGGTGAGCTCGTTCGCCGCGCACTTCGTCGTCGCCGGACGCTCGGCGCCCTTGACCTTGAACGACTGCGGCGGGTACGCCGGATCGGTGAAGAGGATCAGCGTGCCCCGCGCCTGGACCTGCGCGAGCTTGTCGGTCGAGGGGTCGGCGGCTTCGGCGGCGTTCGCCGGCGACTGGGCGCCCGAGTCGCCGGAGCCGCATCCGGTCGCGACCAGCAGCACCAAGACGGCGAGCGCCAGCAGCCGCTGCATCACTTCACCTCCTCTCCGATCGCTTCGATGTCGTAGCCGGCGGCCGCTGTGACGTAGTCGCGGCCGAAGAACTTCCGCGACAGCCGCTCCAGGGTCCCGTCCGCCTGCGCGCGCTGCACGATCTCGTTCACCCTCTGAACGAACGCTCTCGACTCGAGCCCGGAGCTCTTGTCGACGAAGCCGGACGGGTAGTAGGTGAACGCCAGTTCCGGCAGCCGCCGGAGCTTGACGCCGCGCTCGATCTGCGCGCGTCCCACCGGCTCGGCGGCGAGGAACGCGCCGATCTTGCCCTTTGCCGCCGCCGCGAGGCCGGGGCCCTCGGTCTCGTACGTGACCAGCTTGGGGTCGTCGACGTTCACGGCGATGTCGATGCCGGGGATCTCGAGCTCGCCCTTGAGATAGAGCTCGTGCGAGCAGCTCGCGCACGCCCCGATCCGCTTCCCGTCCAGGTCGGCGGCGTGCCGCGCGGGGGAGTCGGCGGCGACGAAGTAGTAGTTCGGCACCGCGTAGTACGGCTGCGTCATGTACAGCCGCTGCATCCGGTCGGCGTTGATCGAGCCCGATCCGTAGGCGATGTCCCAGCGATCGCCCCAGTTCCCGGCCGTCACCTCGGTCCACGACGGCGTCGCGAAGCATGCCTCGCCGCCCAGGCCCGCCGCGACGAGCTTCGTCGTCTCGTTGTCGAACCCCGTCACCTGGTTCGCCGTGAGCTGCGTCTCGGCGCACTTCGTGTCCGCCGGCCGGGTCGCGCCTTTCACCTCCATCGACTTCGGCGGGTAGTCGTACTCGTGGTATCCGACCAGCGTTCCGCGGGCGCGGATCTGCGCGAGCTTGTCGGTCGCGGGGTCGGCGGCCCGCGCAGCGGTCGACTGCGACTCGGTGTCCGAGTCGTCGGAGCCGCAGCCTGCGGCGCAGGCCAGCGCCATCACGAGCGCGGCGACGAGAGTTCGGGCGGTGGTCACGCGAGGCTCCAGACGCGTGTGGATCCGCTCCGCCCGCGCACGGTGACCTCGTCGACGTAGACGAGGTCCGCGGCGGGAGTCTTCATGAGGTCGAGCGTCGACTCGGCCACCAGCACGGGACGACCGAGCTCCTTCGTCAGCGACTCGATCCGCGACGCCGTGTTGACCGTGTCGCCGATCGCCGTGTACTCGAGCCTGCGCTCGGAGCCGACGTTGCCGGACATCAGCGGACCGCTGCTCATCCCGATCCCCATGCGGAAGTCGTGGGCGTAGCCCTGCTCCCGCGCCCACGCGTTGAAGCGCGGCAGCCGGTCGCGCAGCATCTCGCGGGCGGCGGCGACGGCGCGATCGGCGTGGTCGTCGCATTCGATCGGCGCCCCGAAGACCGCGATCAGGCCGTCGCCGAGGAACGCGACGAGCGTGCCACCGTTGTCGAGCACGGCGTCGCTCATCTCGCCGAAGTAACGGTTGAGCACCGCGATCACTCGGTCAGGAGGCGTACGCTCGGCGAAGCCCGTGAACGAGCGCAGGTCCGCGAACAGAGCGGTGCTGACGACGCGCACGCCGCCCAGCCGGAGGTCGCCATCGGCGCGCAGGAGCACCTCGTCGACCATCCCCTCCGGCAGGAAGCGGGCGAACACGTTCCGCACGCGCTCGCGCTCGAGCTGCTGGAGCCGGCGCTTGTCGAGCCCGGCGGTGACCCGCGCGCGCAGCAGGACCGGGTCGAACGGCTTCTGCAGGTAGTCCTCCGCGCCGAGCTCGATGCAGTGGACGACGCTGTCGAAGTCCTCGAGCGCCGACACCATGATCACCGGCACCGACCGCAGCGCCGGATCGCCCTTCATCCGCTCCAGCACGCCGATCCCGTCGAGCTCCGGCATGACGACGTCGAGCAGCACGATGTCCGGCTCCCGGGCGCGCATCAGGTCGAGCGCCTCGCGACCGTTCGCGGCCATGACGACGTCGTGGCCGAGCGCCGCCAGCGTCCGGGCGAGCAGCGTGCGGTTGAGCCGGTCGTCGTCGACGACGAGGATCGAGGCCGAGCCGCGCCCGCGTGTCACGGCGGCGCCCCGCCGCGCAGCGCGGTAAGGGCGTGCCGCACCCGCGCCCACTCGGCGTCCACGCGATCGATCAGGTCGCGGTTGGCGCCCAGCTCGCCCGCGCGCGCGGCGACCTCGAGCCGGCGGCAGAGCGACGCCAGCTCGACGGCGCCGAAGGTCATGCCGTTGGACTTGAGCGTGTGCGCCGCCCGGCCGGCCAGCCCGGTATCTCCACGATCGGCGCCCCCGCGCAGCTCGGCGAGCCGCTCGGGCGCCTCGTCGAGGAAGGCGTCGACCAGTTCCGCCAAGGCCTCGCGGTCGCCGCCGAGAAGCTCCGAGAGCGCGCGCAGCGCGTCGGGGTCCAGCACGTGGACTCCGCTGTCCGTCCGGCCCCCCTCTAGCGTGGCCTCGTCTCCTTCCTCGGCTGGTGCCCAGCCGACCCTACCCCGGGGCGGGGACGCAACGCAAACGTTTCGCGGATGTGCCCGCGGCGCCGGCGACCGCGTCAATCCGGAGGGTCGGCGGCCATCGCCTCGAGCCCGCGCACGAGCACCTCGATGGCGAACTCGAAGCGTTCGTGGGCGTCGCCGGCGGTCAGGTCGTCGGCCAGCTCGACGAGCGTCGGGAACGCTTCCCGCGGTAGCGAGCGGTAGTAGTCGGCGAGCTGGGCGGGGGATGCGCTCGCGTCGCCGAGCGGCGGCACGCGCAGGCTCTCCTCATACGCGAACGCGCCCACGTAGAGCGCGAACATGTCGACCGCGTACGCCGTCACGCGCGGCGGCAGGCCGCCGGCCGCGACGACGGCGAGATAGCGCTCGAGCACCGGCAGCGACTGCGGCCCCGTCGGGATCCGACCCATCGAGAGCTGGGCCGCGTCGCGCCGCTCGGTCAGCATGCGGCGGGTCACGCGCGCGAGCTCCTTGACCTGCTCGCGCCAGTTGGCGGGGTCGGGGTCCGGCACCTCGGCCTCGCCGACGATGCGGTCGAGCAGGAGGCTCAGCAGCTCCTCCTTGTCGCCGACGTGCCAGTACAGCGAGGCCGCTCCGGTGCCCAGCTCCTGTGCCAGCTTGCGCATGCTCAGCCCGGTGATGCCGTCGCGCTCGAGCAATGCGAGCGCCGCCTCGACGATCGCCTCGCGCGTCAGCGGTTGTCGCTCGGCCCGCGCCGGCTCGACGCGCCGGCGCCGCCACGGGGGTTCCGGGATCGCCGCCATTGACACGAACAGCGTACCATGCTAGAACAGCGTTCGAGATGAATCGTACGGCGTTCGACAACGATGCGATCGAGGCTCATGGCCTCGTGAAGAGATACGGGTCCGTGCGCGCGCTCGACGGGCTCGAGATCGCCGTGGCGGCGGGAACCGTGTTCGGGCTGCTCGGCCCGAACGGCGCCGGCAAGTCCACGACGGTGAAGATCCTCACCACGCTTTCGCGACCGGATGCCGGCAACGCCCGCGTGGCGGGCCACGACGTGCTCCTCGAGCCCGTGCGCGTTCGGCGGGCGATCGGCGTGGTGGGGCAGAAGCACGGCAGCGACCGCGAGGCGACGGGGCGCGAGAACCTCGTGCTGCAGGGCGAGTTCTACGGGCTCACGGGCGCCGAGCTGCGGCGGCGGACGGGCGAGTCGCTCGAGCGCTTCGGCCTCGCCGACGCCGCCGATCGCCAGGTCAAGACCTACTCCGGCGGCATGCAGCGCCGGCTCGACGTTGCGATGGGCCTGATCAACCAGCCGCTGGTGCTCTTCCTCGACGAGCCCACTACGGGGCTCGACCCCGAGGCGCGGGCGCAGATGTGGCTCCTGATCGAGCGGCTCGCGCGCGAGGAGGGGATGACGATCCTGCTCACCACGCATTATCTCGAGGAGGCCGACGCGCTGGCCGCGCAGCTGGCGATCGTCGACCGCGGGCGGATCGTCGCGCACGGCACTCCGGACGCGCTCAAGAAGGAGCTGCGCGGCGACACGATCCAGGTCGAGCTGGCCAACGGCGAGGGCGTGGCGGCGCGCGCCGCGCTGGCGCGCGTGCCGGAGGTCCGCGAGGTGATGCTCGAGGGTCGCACCCTGCGCGCCCGCGCCCAGGATGGCGGCGCGGCAGTGCCCGCCGTGCTGGCCGCGCTCGAGGCGCACGGCGTGCGCGCCGCATCGGTCACGCTCGCCCGGCCTTCGCTCGACGACGTGTATCTGCGCCACGCCGGCCGGACGTTCCGGCAAGGCGACGACGACCGACAGGAGGTGGCTCCGTGACGCCCGTACGCCAGACATGGCAGGTCAGCCTGCGATACCTGCGCGTGATCGCGCGGCAGCCGGCGTTCCTCGGCATCGCGCTCGTGCAGCCGATCATCTGGCTGCTGCTGTTCGGCGCGCTGTTCAAGGCGGTGACGCAGATCCCGGGCTTCGCCGGCGGCTCCTACGTCGACTACCTCACGCCGGGCGTCGTCGTGATGCTCGCGGTGTCGAGCGCAGGCTGGACCGGCATGGCGTTCATCGAGGACATCAACGGCGGCGTGATGGACCGGATGCTGGCCTCGCCCGTCTGGCGCGGGGCTCTCAACCTCGGCAGCGTCGTCCAGGCGGTGATCCAGATCGTGATCCAGACGCTGCTGATCGTTCTGCTGGCGCTGGCGCTCGGTGCGCACTACGCCAACGGCGCCGGCGGCGTGCCGATCCTCGTGCTCGTGGCGGCGCTCCTCGGCGCGGCGTTCGCGTCGCTCTCGAACGGACTCGGCGTCCTCACCCGCCAGCGCGAGACCCTGATCGGCGCCGTGACGCTCGTGCTCCTGCCGCTCACGTTCCTCTCCTCGGCGCTGATGCAGCAGAGCCTCGCGCCGAGCTGGATCGGCACGGTCGCCCGCTTCAACCCGGTCAACTGGGCCGTCGAGGCCGGCCGGTCGGCCGCGATGGAGAAGATCGACTGGGGCCTCGTCGCGAGCCGAATCGGGCTCTTGGGTGCCCTGGTCGTCCTCTCCGCCGCATTCGCGACGCGCGCGTTCGGGACCTATCAGCGCTCGCTGTAGCCGATGCCGACCGCGTGGGCGCTTGCGCGCTTCGCTACGGTCGCCCCATGGCAATCGCGACCACCGCAGACGAGCACGAGGTCGAGGGCGATCGCCGTCGCCGCCGGCCGGCGATCGTGGTCGTCGACGACGAGCCCGCGGTCCTCGCGGCGGTCGCGCGCGACCTGCGCCGCGCCTTCGGCGAGCGCTACCGGATCGTGCGCGGCGGCTCGGGCGACGAGGCGCTGGGACTGCTGCGCGAGCTCGTCGGCCGCGGCGATCAGGTGGCGCTGCTGGTCGCCGACCAGCGGATGCCCGGGATGGCGGGCACGGACTACCTCGTGGCCGCGCGGCAGCTCGTCCCCGGCGCCAAGCGGGTTCTGCTCACCGCATACGCCGACACGGCGGCGGCGATTCAGGCGATCAACGAGGTCGCGTTGGACTACTACCTGCTGAAGCCGTGGGACCCGCCCGAGGAGCAGCTCTACCCGATCGTCGAGGACCTGCTGACCACCTGGGAGTCCGGCGCCGCGCTGGAGGCCGGCGGCGTGCGGCTCGTCGGTCACCGCTTCTCGAAGGACTCGCACGACCTGCGCGACTTCCTCGCGCGCAACCGCGTGCCCGCGCGCTGGCTCGACGTCGAGCGGGACGGCGAGGCGCGCGAGCTGCTCGCCGTCGCCGGCGTCGACGACGACGGGTTGCCGGTCGCGCTGCTGGAGGACGGCACCGTGCTCGAGCGGCCGACGGTGCTCGAGCTCGCCGAGCGGCTGGGCGTCGCGGCGCAGCCCGCCTCCGCCCACTACGACCTGGTGATCGTAGGCGGTGGGCCGGCCGGCCTGGCGGCGGCGGTGTACGGAGCGTCGGAGGGGCTGCGCACGGTGATGGTCGAGCGCGAGGCCCCCGGCGGCCAGGCGGGGCAGTCCAGCCGGATCGAGAACTACCTCGGCTTCCCGGCCGGCCTGAGCGGCTCGGACCTCGCGCGGCGCGCGACCGACCAGGCGCGGCGGCTCGGCGCGGAGCTGCTCACCGTGCAGGATGCGGTCGGCCTCGAGGTCGAGGGCGCGGGGCGCGCGGTGCGGCTGTCGGGCGGCTCGGCGCTCAGCGCCAACTGCGTCCTGGTCGCCTC
>Ga0126313_10001387_pt1 | contig 12767 bp, 14 predicted proteins | sample Plot105A_FD_89954 | JGI IMG/M metagenome (GOLD analysis project Ga0126313, IMG submission 89954) | Serpentine soil microbial communities from UC McLaughlin Reserve, CA, USA - Plot105A | ecosystem: Environmental > Terrestrial > Soil > Grasslands | place: USA: UC McLaughlin Reserve, Lake County...
GGTACGTGTGGTTGCCGAGCGTGATCACGTCGACGCCGGCGGCGAACAGCGCGTCGGCGATCTTTGGCGTGATGCCGACGCCGTTGGCGGCGTTCTCGCCGTTGACGACGACGAAGTCGATCGCGTGCTGCTCGCGCAGGCCCGGCAGCAGCGCCAGCAGCAGCCGCCGCCCCGCCGCGCCGACGACGTCGCCCACGAACAGGATCGCGACCGGTCCGCTCACGATGATCTGTCCATGGCAGAGGACGAGCCGCCCGCGGAGTCCCACGACCCGCCGCCCGGGGAACCGCCGCTCCACACGCCGCGTTCCGCGACGCCGGCCGGGGTCGAGCCCGCGCCGATCGTCGTCCCGCGCGGCGTCCAGCTCGTCCTGCTGCTGGCTGCGCTGTTCGCCGCGTTCGCGCTCGCGCGCGCCGCCGGGACTGTCCTGCTGCTGTTCCTGATCGCCGGCGTCATCGCATTGATCCTCAATCCGCTCGTGAAGCTGCTCGAGCGGCATCGTCTCCCGCACGGCGTCGCCGTGTTGGCGGTGTATATCGGATTGCTCGCCGCGCTCGTCGGCGTCGTCGCCGTGCTGGCGAACCCGGTCAGCAACCAGGTGCAGAACTTCCAGGACGACGTGCCGCAGCTCGTCGACGACGCGACGCAGTCGCTTGACGACTTCCAGAGCTGGCTCGACGACAAGGGCATCGACCTGCGCGTCAAGGACCAGGGCGAGACTGCCCTGCAGACGCTGGAGAGAAAGGTGCTGCGCGGGTCCGGCGACATCGTCTCGTTCTCGCGCGACCTGCTGCAGCGGCTCGTCGAGACGTCGTTCGCGCTGATCCTGATCCTCGTGATCTCGATCTACATGCTCGTCTACGCCGAGCAGATCGGGAACGTCGTGCGCTCGGTGATGCCCCGCGGCGCTGGCACGCCCGACGACGACTTCCCGCTGCGCGTGCAGCGCGCCGTCTACCACTACGTGCGCGGTCAGCTGCTGTTCAGCCTGATCATGGGGACGACCGCCGCCATCGCGCTGTGGATCTTCGGCGCGCTCGGGATCTTCCCCGACGGGCAGCGCTACGCGCTCTTCTTCGGCGCCTTCTTCGGGCTGATGGAGCTGATCCCCTACATCGGGCCGGTGCTCGGTGCGCTCCCGCCGATCCTCGTCGCCCTGTTCGACGATCCGATCACCGCGATCTGGGTCGCCCTGCTGTTCCTGGCGATCCAGCAGCTCGAGGGCCACGTCGTCGCGCCGCAGGTGTTCGGGCACACGCTGCGCATCAACCCGCTGCTGATCATCTTCGCGCTGTTGTTCGGGGCCGAGCTGTACGGCATCGTCGGCGCGTTCGTGGCGCTGCCGGTCGCGGCGATCCTGCGCGAGACGGTCCTCTACCTGCGCCGTCATGTGGTGCTCGAGCGGTGGCCGAAGGGGGCGGGCGGGCGGGACCCGGCATCTCCGGAGACGCGGCCACCGTAGGCTAGGCCGGTGCCCGCATCGGTGGCGACGCAGAGAGCGACGCCGGCCGCGCTTGCCGCGACCGGACTGACGAAGCGCTACGGCGAGCGCGTCGCGCTGCGCGAGGTGAGCTTCGCGGCAGCGCCCGGGGAACTGGTGGCGGTGATCGGCCCCAACGGCGCCGGCAAGACGACGCTGCTGTCGATCCTCGCCGGCATCCAGCGCCCCGACGCCGGCGAGGTCACGCGCCCGCCGCGCGAGATCGGCTGGGTTCCGCAGCAGCCGGCGGTGTACTCGAAGCTGTCGGTTGCCGAGAACCTGCGGCTGTTCGCGCGGCTCGAGAAAGTGCCGAACGTGGATCAGGTCGTCACCCGCATGCTCGAGCAGACGGGCCTCGCCGAACGCGCCGGCGACGAGCTGGGGAAGCTGTCGGGCGGCAACCGTCAGCGCGTGAACATCGCGGTCGGTCTGCTGGCGGAGCCGCCGGTGCTGCTGCTCGACGAGCCGTCCTCCTCGCTCGATCCGCGCCAACGCGCGCGGCTGTGGGAGTTCGTCGGCGCGCAGGCGTCGAGCGGCACCGCCGTGATCTTCTCGACGCACGACGTGCAGGAGGCGGAGCGCTACGCCGACCGCGTGCTGGTGCTGGCCGACGGCGAGCTGCTGTTCGCGGGCACCGCACGCGAGCTGGCGGCGGCGGTCGTCGAGCCGGGCGGCGGCGAGGCGGCCGGGCCGCGGGATTTCGAGACGGCGTTCGTGCGCTTCCTGCACGAGCGCGGCCACTGACGTGACGCGCCGCTCCCGCTCGTGGCGCGCCGCCGACCGCGGGACCCGCTGATGCGCTGGCTGCTGCTGAAGGACCTCCGCATCCTGCGCCGCTCGCCGCTGCTTGTGGCGCTGCTGATCGTCTACCCGATCGCGATCGCGCTGCTGATCGGTTTCGCGCTCTCCGGCGGCCCCGGCAAGCCGACGATCGCGCTCGTCAACGAAATCCCCACCGACCAGCGCAGCTTCGACGTCGCGGGCGGCAGAGTCACCGCGGCCGAATACCTGCCGGCCCTGCTGAGATCGGTCGACATCGTGAGACCGCGCACCCGCGCGGAGGCGCGCCGGCTCGTGCGCGACGGGAAGGTCCTCGGCGCCGTGATCCTGCCGGCCGACATCACCGAGAAGCTCTCGACGGGGCGCGAGCAGCCGACGATCGAGGTGCTCTACAACGGCGAGGACGCGGTCAAGCAGCGCTACGTCGAATCGATCATCAGAGCGCGCCTGGCGGATGCGAACCTCGCGCTGTCGGGGCGCTTCCAAAAGGCGACCGCCGGCTACCTGCAGCTGCTGCTCGGCGGCGGCACGATCAACGTGCTGGGCCGCGACGTCAACATCCTCGGCCTCAAGAACGCCCACGCGATCACGACCGGCGCGATCGCCGCGCTGCCGCCGAGATCACCGGTGCGTACCTCACTTAGCCAGGTCGCGCAGTTCGGCCAGATAGCGATCGAGAACCTGGGCCTCTCGAGAGACGTGCTCAGATCGGTCGGCGAGCCGTTGAGGGTGAGACAGACGATCATCGGCGGCAAGCGCACACCGCTCGACACCTTCGCCGCCGCGATCTCGGTGACGGTCTCGCTGATGTTCCTGACGGTGCTGCTCGCGGCCGGCCTGCTGGCTTTGGAGCGCGAGGAGCATGCGTTCTCCCGGCTGGTGCGCGGGCTCGTCTCGCGGCTCGGGCTGCTCGTCGAGAAGATCGGGCTGGCGGCGCTGTGCGCGTTCGCGGTGACGCTGGTGATGCTGCTGGCGCTGGGCGGCTTCTTCATCACGCTGGACTGGAGCCGTTTCCCGCAGTGGCTGCTCGCGCTCGGCGCCGGCGCGATCGCCTTCGCCGCGTTGGGCGTCGCGATCGGCGGCCTCGCACGCGAGGTGCGGGCGGCGTCGCTGCTGGCGTTCCTGCTGTCACTGCCGATCGCGTTCCTGGCGCTGGTGCCGAGCGGCGCGGTCTCCGGCGGCCTCGAGGACGTCATAGGCGCGGTCTCGGCGATGTTCCCGTTCAAGGCGACGCTGCAGGCGTTGGATGCGGCGTTGAACGACGCCGAGGTCGGGCTGTGGGCGCCGTTGGCGCATCTGGCGGTTTTGGCGGTGGCGTACACGGCGCTCGCGCGGTTGGCCGTGGGTCGGCGCTTCGGCTGACGAGGCCGTTCGGTGGAGCGGCGCGCCACCACACGACGGATATCCTCCGAACCGCCATGCCCTTTCCCGCCACCCGCCTGCGCCGACTCCGCCGCACAGGCGCCCTGCGCGGCCTCGTCCGCGAGACGCGGCTCGACGCCGGCGACCTGATCCTCCCGCTGTTCGTCACCCACGGCGAGGACCGCCGCACCCCGATCGCCGCGATGCCCGGCGTCGAGCGCCTCACGATCGAGCACGCGGTCGAGGAAGCGGCGCAAGCCGCCGCCCTGAAGATCCCCGCCGTGATGCTGTTCGGCATCCCCGCCGACAAAGACCCCGAGGGCTCCGGCGCCTGGGATGACGAGGGCGTCGTGCAGCTCGCGATCCGCGCGATCAAGGAGCAGCTCCCGGACCTCCTCGTGATCCCCGACCTGTGCCTGTGCGAGTACACGAGCCACGGTCACTGCGGGATCCTCAAGGGCGACACCGTCGACAACGACGCCACGCTCCCCCTGCTCGCCCGCACGGCCGTCTCGCACGCGCGCGCGGGCGCCGACCTGATCGCCCCGAGCGACATGATGGACGGCCGGGTCGGTGCGATCCGCGCCGGGCTTGACGAGGAGGGCTTCGACGACCTGCCGATCCTCGCCTACTCCGCCAAGTTCGCCTCCGCCTTCTACGGCCCGTTTCGCGAGGCAGCCGACTCGACGCCCGCACAGGGAGACCGCCGCGGCTACCAGATGGATCCCGCCAACGGCGACGAGGCGCTCCGCGAGGTCCTCCAGGACGTCGAGGAGGGCGCCGACCTCGTGATGGTCAAGCCCGCGCTGCCCTATCTCGACGTGATCCGCCGCGCGAAGGACGCGACGCACCTCCCCCTGGTGGCGTACAACGTCAGCGGCGAGTATGCGATGGTGAAGGCGGCGGCCGCCGCCGGATACCTGGACGAGCGCGCCACCGTGCTGGAGGCGCTCACCTCGATCCGCCGCGCCGGCGCGGACGCCGTCATCACCTACCACGCGAAGGACGCCGCCCGATGGCTGTCAGAGATGGACTGACCGACCCGAGCACCGCGACGCCGAAGCTGCGCAGCCGCAAGCACGGCGCCGCGATCCCGCTGGAGGAGCTCGACAGACGGCTGCTCAACCTGATGCAGGGCCGCTTCCCGATCGAGCCGCGGCCCTACGCGCGCGTCGCCGAGCTGGCGGAGATCTCCGAGGAAGAGGTCATGACGCGCGTCCAGCACCTGCTCGACGAGCGCATCATCCGCCAGGTCACGCCGATCTTTGACACGCGCGCGCTCGGCTACAGCTCGATGCTCGTCGCCGCCAAGGTCGACGCCGAGAACCCGCACCGCGCCGCCAAGATCATCAACGCGCACCCCGGCGTCTCGCACAACTACCTGCGCAACCACGAGTTCAACCTGTGGTTCACGCTCGCGACCGAGCCGGACTCGAAGCTCGGCCTGGAGGGCACGCTCAACGCGCTCGCCGAGGAGACCGGCGCCGAGTCGGTCCGCCAGCTGCCGACGCTCAAGCTCTTCAAGATCCGCATGGACCTGGAGATGGAGGGCACGACCGAGGACCTCTCCAGAGCCGCCGTCGCGGCCGATCCGGTCGAGCTGGAGCCGCAGCCCTATGACGACTTCGACATCGCCGTCATCCGCGCGCTGCAGGGCGACATGCCGGTGATCCCCGAGCCGTACGCACCCGCCGCGGCCGAGCTGGGGATCCCCCAGACCAAGTTCCTCGAGCACCTCTCCGGCATGCAGGAGCGCGGCCTGCTGCGCCGCGTCGCCGCGATCCTCTACCACCGCCGCGCCGGCTTCTCCGCCAACGGCATGGGCGTCTGGAAGGTGCCGGACGAGCAGATCCTCGAGGTCGGCCGTCAGATGGCGGCGGTGCGCGGCATCTCCCACTGCTACCAGCGGCCGACGTACAGAGACTGGCCCTACAGCGTCTTCACGATGGCCCACGGTCGCAGCAAGGAGGAGTGCGACGCGATCCTCGACTCGATCGCCGAGACGCACGGCATCACCGAGCGCGCGACGCTCTACTCCTCGACCGAGTTCAAGAAGATCCGACTGCTGTATTTCACGGACGAGTTCAAGGCCTGGGAACGTGAGCACGCGGGCGTCTGAGCTCGCCGACGCCCGCTCCGCCGAGCTGTACGCACGCGCCCTGACGCTCCTCCCCGGCGGCGTCAACTCGCCGGTGCGCGCGATGCACTCGATCGGCCGCGACCCGCTCTTCATCGCCCGCGGCGAGGGCTGCGAGCTGATCGACGTCGACGGCAACCGCTACCTCGACTACGTCTGCTCGTGGGGCCCATTGATCCACGGCCACGCGCACCCGCAGATCGTCGCGGCGGTCACGCAAGCGGCCGCGCTCGGCACCAGCTTCGGCGCGCCGACCCCCGGCGAGGTCGAGATCGCCGCCGAGATCGCTGCGCGGGTGCCGTCGGTCGAGATGGTGCGGATGACGTCATCCGGGACGGAGGCGTCGATGAGCGCGCTGCGGCTTGCACGCGCCGTGACCGGCCGCGACACGATCCTCAAGTTCGCCGGCGCCTACCACGGCCACGTCGACGGGCTGCTCGCCGACGCCGGCTCCGGCCTCGCGACCCAGGGGATCCCCGCCAGTCCGGGCGTTCCGGCCGCGGCCGCCAAGGAGACGATCGTCGTGCCGTGGAACGACAGCGACGCGCTCAATGCCGCCACGAACCACTACGAGCTGGCCGCGATCGTCGCCGAGCCCTACCCGGCGAACATGGGCCTCGTCCCGCCGAAGCCCGGCTTCCTCGAGCTGCTGCGCGAGCGCGCCACCCACAACGGCGCGCTGCTGATCTTCGACGAGGTCATCAGCGGCTTCCGCGTCGCTCCCGGCGGCGCACAGGAGCGCAGCGACGTGATCCCCGACCTGACGATCATGGGCAAGGTGATCGGCGGCGGGCTGCCGGCCGCCGCCTACGGCGGGCCGCGTGCGCTGATGGAGCGGATCGCCCCGGCCGGCGACGTCTACCAGGCCGGCACGCTGTCAGGGAACCCGCTTGCCGTCGCCGCCGGGCTCGCCTCGCTGCGGCTGCTGACCGAGACCGCCTATGCCGACCTCGCGAGAACGACCGAGCTGCTGGCCGAGGGCCTGCGCGACGCGATCCGCGTCGGCGGGTACTTCGGCCGCGCCCACGTCGTGAGCGTCCCCGGCCTGCTGACGGTCTTCTTCCGCCGCGACCGCGTGAAGGACTACGCCGACGCGGCCGATTGCGACCGCGACGCCTACGCCGCCTGGTGCCGTGAGCTGCTCGCGCGCGGCGTCTATCCGCCCGCGTCGCAGTTCGAGGCGTGGTTCCCCTCGCTCGCGCACGACGAGGCGGTGGTCGAGCGCACGATCGAGGCCGCCACCGAGGCGTTCGCCGCGATCGCGGGAGACCGCACGTGAGCGGCACCGCCCAACTCGCCGACGCGCTGCGCGCGGAAGGGGGCCTGCTCGCCGATGCCCTGCGCGACGACGATCCGGCGCCGCCAGACGAGCCCCTGCTCGCCGACGTGCCCCCCGGCCCGTACGCACTCACGCTCGCTGCCGTGCGCGAGGGCTACCTGCTCCACTATGGCGAGGGCCGTGTGACGGACGTCTCCGACACCGATCTCGCCCTGCTCGGCGGCGACCGCCTCTACGCGCTTGCGCTCGCGGAGCTGGCCGCCCTCGGCGACCTCGAAGCCGTCGCGACGCTGGCCGACCTGATCTCCGACTGCGCACGCGCCCACGCCGACGACGAGCCGACCCACGCCGCCGCCACCTGGGAGGCCGCCGCACAGGCGATCGCCCGCCAAGCTTAAGTGCCAAATCGCACGCGCGGATTGGCGCAACCGTGCGACGCTTCACGCACGGTTGGCGCTATGGTTCCGGGCCGCGGCCACAGCAGGCCGCCCCGCCCCTCCCCGCAGAATTCTCACCGTGGCTGACGACAGACACAAGAAGAGCTCGCCCTACACGGCCGATCGCGGCATCCCCGGCGCATTTGACGGTGAGACCGTCACCCGCCGCCGTTTCATGGGTGCCACGACACACACGCTCGGCGGAGTCGCCGCCGCCGCGTTCGCGCTTCCCGCGCTCGGCTTCGCACTCGGGCCGGTGTTCGAGCGCACCAAGCAGCCGTGGCAGTCGGTCGGCCCGCTCGACGACTTCACGAAGGACACCTACGTCCCGCGCGTGCTGCAGATCGTCTCGGGCATCGGCGAGGCCGGCAAGACGACCGTCTACGTCCGCCTCAGAAATCCGGAGATCGACACGGAGCCGGGCCTCGAGTCCGCCGCGATCATCATCTCGACGCGCTGCAACCACCTCGGCTGCCCCGTCCGCTTCACGCAAGCCGCCGGCAAGTTCATCTGCCCGTGCCACGGCGGCGTATACGACTTCCGCGGCCTGCGCGAGGGCGGCCCGCCGGTGCGCCCGCTCGACCGCTTCTACACCAGAGTCGAGAACGGCGAGGTGATGGTCGGCCCGCGCTTCAGCGTCAACAGCGAGTTGCGTCGCTTCTCCCCGCGCGACCCGGGCGAGCCGCTCGACGGCATCGGCCAGTACATGTACCCGGCGCGCTTCTCCACCGCCGAGAAGGCCGGGAGATAGCGCGCGATGCCGAGAATCAAGCTTCCGCTCCCGCCCGTCCCGCCGTCGGTCAAGCCGCAGCCGAGCCGCCCCGGCACCGGCAACGGGAGACTGAAGCCGCACGAGCACGCGGCCGAGGCCGGCATCACCGTCGTCGACTGGATCGACGAGCGCACCTCGCTCTCCGGCGGCGTCCGCTGGATGCTCTTCCGCAAGGTCCCGAAGGGCACGAACTGGTTCTACACGCTCGGCTCGGCGGCGATGTTCGCCTTCCTGTCGCAGGCGGTGACCGGGATCTTCCTCGCGATGTACTACGACCCGTCGCCCACGCGCGCGTACGAGTCGATCCGCTTCATCACGAACGAGGCCTTCCTCGGCGAGTTCGTGCGCGGGATGCACAAGTGGGGATCGACCGTGATGGTGATCCTCGTCTTCCTGCACATGGGCCGCACGTTCTTCTTTGGCGCGTACAAGTACCCGCGCGAGCTGAACTGGGTGATCGGCGTCGTGCTGCTGATCATGACGATGACGATGTCGTTCACCGGCTACCTGCTGCCGTTCGACCAGCGCTCCTACTGGGCGACGATCGTCGGCGTGAACATCAACGGCACCGGCCCGCTGATCGGCCCGTACCTGTCCGACTTCCTGCGTGCGGGGCCCGAGTTCGGCGCCACCACGCTGTCGCGCTTCTACGCGATCCACATGATGCTCGTGCCCGGGCTGATCGCCGCGCTGATCGGCGCCCACCTGTACCTCGTCGCGAAACTCGGTACGACAGCTCCGCCATGGATCAAGGCGAAGCCGTCGGACGAGCGGATGGCCGAGGACGAGGTCTAGGACCGGATGAACCAGCGCGAGAAGGAGGAGTACCTCCGCGAGTACGCAGTCCTGAAGACGCAGGGGAAGCCGTTCTTCCCCTACGCGGTCGCGAAGGACTCGGCGATGGCGGCGATCGTGATCGGCGTGATCATCGTGATGTCGATCGTGCTCGGCGCCGAGATGGGTCCGAAGGCCGATCCGACGACGACGACCTACGTCCCGCGTCCGGAGTGGTACTTCTTCTTCCTCTTCGAGCTGCTGCGCGTCATCAAGCCGCCGCAGTACGTCCCGCTCGCCACGATCGGCGTGCCGACGATCTGCATGATCCTGCTGTTCCTGCTGCCGTTCTACGACCGCAGCGCGGAGCGCCGCCCCGAGCGCCGTCCGATTGCGACCGCCGCCGGCATCTTCACGATCGCCGCGATGGCCTTTCTGACGTACCTCGGCGCGAGCGCCGGGTCGCCGAACGAGATCGATCTGTCACCGCCGCCGGGCCTCAAGGGCGCCGCGCTGACGGAGTGGAACAGAGGCAAGCTGGTGGCCGCTCAATCGGGCTGCCTTGCCTGCCACAAGATCGGTGAGAACGGCAACGACGGTCCCGGCCCGCACCTGAGCGAGATCGGCGCCGTGCTGCCCGCCTCGGCGATCGCGCAGACGCTGCGCAACCCGACGGCGCCGATGCCGTCGTTCCAGGCGCTTGCCGAGCAGCAGCCCGAGAAGTTCCAGGCGCTCGTCTCGTTCCTCAGCCAGCTCAAGTAACGCCGGCATGACCGCGAACGGCGGCAACACCGAGGCGACACCGGCGACCGGCACGCTGGAGGAGCCGCAGGTGCGCGCGATGTTCGACCGCATCGCGGGCGTCTACGACCGCATGAACTCGGTCATGACGGCCGGGATGCACCACCGCTGGCGCGAGCGCGCCGCCGACCTCGCCGAGCTCAAGCCGGGCGCCCGCGCGCTCGACGTCGCCTGCGGCACCGGTGACCTGGCGCTCGAGCTGGCCCGGCGCGTCGGTCCCGGCGGCGAAGTCGTGGCATGCGACTTCTCGGAGCAGATGCTGGAGCTGGCGCGCACGAAGGCGACCTCGGCCGGAACCGACGCGTCGGCCCCGATCCGCGTCGAGTGGGCCAACGCGCTCGAGCTGCCCTACAGAGACGACGAGTTCGCCGCCGCGACCGTCGGCTTCGGCGCGCGCAACTTCTCCGACCTCGAACGCGGGCTGTCCGAGATGGCACGCGTCGTGCGGCCCGGCGGCAGGGTCGTCGTGCTGGAGATCACGACGCCGACGCGCCCGCCACTGTCGACGTTCTTTCGCGTCTGGTTCGACCGTGTCGTGCCGCTGCTCGGCCGCGCCGCCGGCGACGGGGACGCCTTCACCTACCTGCCGCGGTCGGTCAGACGCTTCCCCGGCCCGCAGGAGCTCGCCGCGACGATGGAACGGGCCGGCCTGCGCTCGATCCGCTACGTCCTCACCGCCGGGGGGATCATCGCGATCCACGTCGGCGAAGTCGCGTGAACGGCGCGACTGAACGCGACGCGTCGACGACCAGCACGGCGGCCGTCGACGCGGTCGTGCGCGCCGGCGGGCCTCGTCTCACCGCCCTGCTGGAGCGCACCGAGGCACGCCTCGTGGAGCTTGCGGCCGGACATGGCGACACGCTGGCGCGCCACGCGACGGCGACGATCTCCGCCGGCGGCAAGCGCCTGCGGCCACTGCTCGTCTTCCTCGCGGCCGGCGAGGGAGCGACTGAGGGCTCCGAGGCGCGTTTCGTGCGCGCTGCCGTCGCAGTCGAGCTGATCCACAGCGCGAGCCTCGTTCACGACGACGTGCTCGACGCCGCGCCGCTGCGGCGCGGCGCGCCCACCGTCGTTGCCGCGGCGGGGCGCACCATAGCCACGGCGACCGGCGACCTGCTGTTCTCGCGCGCGTTCGCGGAGCTGGCCGGCGGCGGCGAGCTCGACGACGTGCGTGCCCTGTCGGCGGCGGCCACGGCGCTCGCCGCGGGCGAGCTGATGCAGCGCGAGGACGCCTGGAACGCGGCCGTCCCGCTCGAGCGGTACCTGCACCGCTGCGAGCTCAAGACCGGCTCGCTGTTCGAGGCCGCCTGCCGGCTGGGGGCGCTCGGGGGCGATGCAACCGAGCAGTTGGCCGTGTTCGGCCGCCGCATCGGCCTCGCCTTCCAGCTCCTCGACGACGTGCTCGACGTCTCCGGCCCCGCCAGCCGCACTGGCAAGGCGCGTGGCACCGACCTGCTCGACGGCACCGTCACGCTCCCGCTGATCCTCGCGCGCGAGCGCGATCCGGAGCTGGCGCAGCTCGACCTGCACGAGCTGGCTACGCCGTCCGACGCGGAGCGCGTCTGTGAGCGGATCGTCGCTACCGGCGCGCTCGATGCGGCGAAAGAGCAGGCGCTCGCGGTCGTGGAGGCCGCCCGCACCGAGCTGCCGGCGCTGCCCTCGGCCCAACGGCACGCGCTCGAGCTCGTCGCCGAAGGCGTCGTCGAGCGCTACGCCTGAGCTAGAGCCTAGAAGTCCTCGGGGAGGATCGCGTCGGCGCGGAGGGCGGTGACGATGCGCTCGACGTCGTCCTCCATGTTCGCGCGCATCAGCCGGAGCAGGTCGCGCACCAGCGCCTCGGTGCCGCGGTCGAGCTCCTCGTCGAAGTGCTCGACCGTCTCCTCGTCGAACACGTCCGCGTCCCACCATTCGCAGTTCGGGCACTGGATCGTGACCGCCCACTCGTGCGGCCCGGCCTGCTCCCACGCGACGGGAGCGACGAGCTGCGAGGCGCAGTCGGGGCAGATGTGCAGACCGGTCTCGGTCTGCGTGTTCGTCTGCGCCTCCGGCGCGCGTTCGCCGCCCTCGACGAAGAGGACGTCGATCGCCTGCCCGGTGGGCAGCTCGACGCGGCGGGTGGAGCGGTGGTCGGCGGGATGGCTCATCGTCTCTCTGGCCACTGGATCGACCGTCCCGCGCCCGAACTTGAGCGGGAACACCCCACACCCATTGCGGGGGAATTCCGGATGCCCGCAGCATCCGGGCGCTACGCTGTGCAGACCCCATCGGAGGCTTTTCGTGTTCTCTTCCATCGGCCCCCTCGAGATCATCGTCGTCATCGTCGTGTTGCTGCTCATCTTCGGGCCCAAGCGCCTGCCGTCGCTCGGCAAGTCGCTCGGGACCGGGATGCGCGAGTTCAAGGACTCCATCACGGGCGATGACAAGGACGAGAAGACCGACGCGGCCGGGCGCCCCGTCCTGACGCAGGCTCAGGCCGACGCCTCGATCGCCGCCCCGCAGACGCCGGAGGCGGTCGTCGAGCCCGCCCCCGAAAAGCGCGGCTGACCCACCACTCCCGCAGGACAGATGGCGACCGCACTCAAGCCGATCGGGCACGAGGATCGGCTCACGATCGTCGATCACCTCGACGAGCTGCGCTCGCGCCTGATCATCTGCGCGATCACGCTGGTCGTGGCGTTCGGGTTGTGCTTCTGGCAGAACGGCGCGCTGCTCGACGTCCTCAACAAGCCGCTGAAGGACAGCACGCCGACCGCCCAGGACAGCAAGGGCAATGGGCGTCTCGCCCAGGCCGCGGCGGCGCAGCTCCAGGTGCAGAGAGGTCTCTCGGCGACCGCCAGATCGCTCAGAATCCTCGCCGGCACCGAGAACCTCAGACCGGCTGAGAGACGCGCGTTGACCGCCGCCGCCGCGCAGGTGGCGGCCGCCGCCGATGCGCTGCCGAAGAC
>Ga0126313_10001388_pt1 | contig 12765 bp, 9 predicted proteins | sample Plot105A_FD_89954 | JGI IMG/M metagenome (GOLD analysis project Ga0126313, IMG submission 89954) | Serpentine soil microbial communities from UC McLaughlin Reserve, CA, USA - Plot105A | ecosystem: Environmental > Terrestrial > Soil > Grasslands | place: USA: UC McLaughlin Reserve, Lake County...
ATCAACGGCGACCACTCGGTCTATCCGACGATGCTGCGGATGATCGACGGCCAGTGCAAGGGCTACTTCATCGTCGGCGAGAATCCCGCGGTGGGCAACGCGAACGCGCGCCTGCAGCGCACGGCGCTGGCGAGCCTCGACTGGCTCGTCGTGCGCGACACGAGCGAGATCGAGTCCGCGGCGTTCTGGTACGACAGCCCGGAGATCGACGCCGGCGACGTCCGCCCCGAGGACATCGCCACCGAGGTGTTCTTCCTGCCCGCGGCGGCCTACACCGAGAAGGACGGCTGCTTCACGAACACCCAGCGGCTGCTGCAGTGGCGCGACAAGGCGGTCGAGCCGCCCGGCGAATGCCGCTCGGACCTGCACTGGATCTACGACCTCGGCCAGCGCGTCCGCCGCAAGCTGCGCGACTCGACCGACCCGCGCGACCGCCCGATCCTCGAGCTCACCTGGAACTACCCGACGCAGGGCCCGCACGGCGAGCCGTCCGCCGACGCGGTGCTGCACGAGATCAACGGTCGTCACGCCGACGGCACGTTCGTCTCGCGCTACCAGGAGCTGAAGGACGACGGCTCGACGACCTGCGGGTCGTGGCTGCACGCCGGCATCTACAGGGACGGCGTCAACCAGGCGGCGCGCCGCCGGCCCCACACCGAGCAGGACTGGGTGGCGCGCGAGTGGGGGTGGGCGTGGCCGGCCGACACCCGCCTGCTCTACAACCGCGCGTCCGCCGACGCCGACGGCCGGCCGTGGTCGGAGCGCAAGCGCTACGTGTGGTGGGACGCCGAGCAGGGCCAGTGGACCGGGCACGACCATCCCGACTTCAAGGAGGACAAGCCGCCCGACTACGAGCCGCCCGAGGGCGCCACGGGGATCGAGGCGATCCGCGGGACCGGCGCGTTCATCGCCCACCCTGACGGCGCGGGCTGGCTGTGGGCGCCGTCCGGCCTCGTCGACGGGCCGGTGCCCACCCACTACGAGCCGCACGAGTCGCCGTTCTCCAACCCGCTCTACGGGCAGAGCGCGAACCCGCTGCGCCAGACGTTCCCGCGGCCCGGGAACCCGTCGAATCCCAGCGACGGCGAGGCCGGCGCCGACGTGTTCCCGTTCGTGCTCACCACCCACCGGCTCACCGAGCACCACACCGCGGGCGGCATGTCGCGGACGGTACCGTACCTGTCCGAGCTGCAGCCGGAGATGTTCTGCGAGGTCAGCCCGGCGCTGGCCGCCGAGCGCGGCCTGACGCACGGCGACTGGGCCACGCTCGTGACCGCCCGCTCGGCCATCGAGGCGCGTGTGCTCGTCACCGACCGCATTCGCCCGCTTCGCGTGATGGGGCGCGTCGTGCACCAGATCGGCGTGCCGTACCACTGGGGCCGGCGCGGCGTCGTCACCGGCGACCCCGCCAACGAGCTCACCTCCCTGGCGCTCGACTTCAATGTCCACATCGCCGAGTACAAGACGCTGACCTGCGACATCATGGCCGGCCGCCGGCCGCGCGGGGCGGGGCTCGAGGCGCTGCTCGCGGACTACCGCCGCCGGGCCGGGGTGGAGGCGTAGGGCCACTGATGCCGAACGCCGCACTCGAGGTCCGCACGTACGGCCCGCAGGCGCGCCCCCGCGTCGGCTTCTTCACCGACACGTCGCTGTGCATCGGCTGCAAGGCGTGCGAGGTGGCGTGCAAGGAGTGGAACCGCGTCCCAGACGACGTCGCGCCCTGGACCGGCGACTCGTACGACAACACGCGCGCGCTCGGAGCCGACACGTGGCGGCACGTGGCGTTCGTCGAGCAGAAGGTGCCGGTCGGCGCCGACGGCGCCGCGCGGTCGCTGATGCAGACAGCCGCCGCGGAGGGCCTGGCGGCGGAGGCCGGCCTCGACACCTACCAGGAGGGCGACGGCCTGCGGTGGCTGATGGCTTCCGACGTGTGCAAGCACTGCACCGACGCCGCGTGCCTCGACGTGTGCCCGACCGGCGCGCTGTTCCGCACGGAGTTCGGCACCGTCGTGGTGCAGGACGACGTCTGCAACGGCTGCGGCTACTGCGTTCCGGCGTGCCCGTTCGGGGTCCTCGACCAGCGCGAGGACGACGGCCGGGTGTGGAAGTGCACGCTCTGCTACGACCGTCTGCGCGACGACCTCGAGCCCGCCTGCGCCCAGGCGTGCCCGACGAACTCGATCCAGTTCGGGGAGCTCGACGAGCTGCGCGCGCGTGCGCAGGCGCGCGTGGAGCGGCTGCACGCGGAGGGCCAGGAGGACGCGCGGCTGTACCTCGCCGACCCCGACGACGATGGCATCGGCGGGGCGGGGGCGTTCTTCCTGCTGCTCGACGAGCCGGAGGTCTACGGACTGCCGCCGGCGCCGGTCGCCACGACGCGCGACCTGGGATCGATCTGGGCTGCGACCGGCGCGGCCGCGCTGGCGCTCGGCGCCGGCCTCGCCGCGGCGGTGCTCGGGGGCCGGCGCGCATGAGCGCCGAGGGCGCGACGGTCCCGCGCGCCGAGTGGGACTCCTACTACGGCCGGCCGGTCCTCAAGCCGCCGGTGTGGAAGCCCGAGATCCCGTTCTACCTGTTCAGCGGCGGCCTGGGCGGCGCGTCGGCGGGGCTCGCGTTCCTCGCCGACGCGACCGGCGACGAGGAGCTGGCGCGGCGGGCCTGGGCCGTGGCGGCGGCGGGGGTCGGAGTGAGCCCGGTGCTGCTGATCTCCGACCTCGGCAAGCCGGAGCGCTTCTTCAACATGCTGCGGCTGTTCAAGGTGACCTCGCCGATGAGCGTCGGGTCGTGGCTGCTGCTCGCCAGCGGCGGGGCGACCACGGTCGCGGCGGCCGACGCGTGGACCTCGCTCGTGCCGCCGGCCGTCGGCCGCGCCGCCCGCACGGCGTCCGCGGCGCTCGGCCTGCCGCTCGCCACCTACACCGCCGCGCTGCTCTCGAACACCGCCGTGCCGGTCTGGCACGAGGCGCGCGGGGCGCTGCCGTTCGTGTTCGCCGCCAGCGCGGCGGCGAGCGCGGGCGCCGCTGCGGTCCTCGCGACCCCGCCCGAGGCGGCCGCCCCGGCGCGGCGGCTGGCGGTCGGCGCCGCGATCGCGACGACGGCCGGGGTGACCGCGATGGAGCGGCGGCTGGGGGAGCTCGGCGAGCCGTACGGCACCGGCGCGGCGGGCACGCTCAAGCGCGCGGCGCTCGCGCTCACCGTCGGGGGCGCGGCGGCGATCGCCGGGCTCGGGCGCCGGCGGGGGGGCGCGGCCGCCGGCGGCGCGCTGCTGCTCGCCGGGGCGGCGTGCGAGCGCTGGAGCATCTTCCGAGCCGGGTTCCAGTCGGTCGGCGACCCGAAGTACACGGTCGACCCGCAGCGCGCGCGCCTCGGGCGCTGAGTCCGCGCCGGGTCGCCGATCGTGCTGCGTGCCGATTCGTGTGCGAGGCACACTGTTCGCCATGGGCTCGATCACCTGGGGCCCGGAGTGGGCGCAGGCGTACGACGCGATCTATGCGGCCGGGTTCGAGCCGTCGGTCCTTGATCCGATGGTCGATCGCCTCGCCGAGCTGGCCCAGGGCGGTGCCGCGCTCGAGGTCGCGGTCGGCACCGGACGGGTGGCGTTGGCGCTGAGCGCGCGCGGCGTTCGGTGCACGGGATCGAGCTCTCGCCCGACATGGTTCGGGAGCTCCGGGCCAAGCCGGGCGCCGGGGCGTGGCGGTGAGCATCGCCGACATGACGTCCTGACCGAGGGCGGTCAGGAGACCGAGCTGATGTACAGGCACGGGCACGAGCTGGCCGAGTTTCGCGATGTACCCACTGCTCGACGACCGGCGCGGCCGTCGCGGATCTGACCGACATGGACACGCGGTATCTCGAGACCGCCGCGGCGCATAGGTTCGTCGCGTTGATGGGCGGCCTCGACCACCGAGCCAGCCCGGACTGGGCGTCGAAGCTCGACATGCGAAGACACGGATCACAAGACCGGTCGGTCCTACCGACACTCCCGGTGGGCGGTGAACCTCCGGCAGCGATGTGGTCGGTCGTCCCGTGCTCACGACGAGGTTCGCTCGGTCGCCGACCGGGGCAACCCTCAAGGACACGTGAGTGAACCCTGGACGAGTCGGACGATCAGCTCCTGCGCGCCGGTCGAGGGCGACTGCCCGGCGATCGTCTATGTCGACCCGACCGGGACGCAGCGCTCGGTGGTCCTGGCCGACCGGGTGCTGGTGACCATCGGCCGGCGGCCGGAGGCCGACATCAGCCTGCCGTGGGACTCAGAGGTCTCCCGTCTGCACGCCGAGCTGCTTGACCGCGCTTCGGAGTGGCTCATCCTCGACGATGGGCTCTCCCAGAACGGCACCTACGTCAACGGCGTCCTGATCGAGGGTCGCCGCCGGCTCGCCGACGGCGACCTCATCACGGTCGGGCGCACGAGCCTGACCTTCTGCGATCCGCGCGAGTCCTCGATCGACGTGACGCTCGCTCTGACCGAGCTTCAGCCGATCCGGACCTATTCGGCCCAGCAGCAGCGCGTGCTGCGCAGCCTCTGTCGGCCTCTTCTCCGCGACGGCGACGGCGTCCGGCCCGCCTCCGATGAGCAGGTGGCCGAGGATCTCGGCCTACCCGTCGGCGTCGTCGAGCGCGAGCTCGACGCCGTCGCGTTCAGCTTCGGCTTTGCCGACCTTCCGCTGGAGGAACGCCGTCTGCGCACGGCGCTCTCGGCGCTCGGCAGCGGGATCGTGCCGCCCGGCGACGACTGATTGTGAGGCTCCACGCGATAGAGCGCTCGGACCGCCGGGCCTCGTCCGTCACGACGGCTCCTCCGGTCGAGCCACTTACCCACCGAGACCGCGCACCCGGCGCAGATTCGCTCGCCGGATGTGCGAAACATGCGCGGCTGTGTCCGCACAGACGATTGCGAGACGTTGATCGATCGCAGCCAACCCATGGAGCTGCGTCATGCCCCCGAAGCGCGCCGGTCGATCGCCAGCCTTGCCGACGACCAGCACGTGGTCCGCTCCGGCCTGCGGAGGACCGCGTGCTCTGCCGCGCGGGTCAAACCTCGTCGCGCTCCATCGCGTCGATGGAGACCGCGATGGCGAGCGCGAGCACGGCGTCCTGATCAGGTTCGATGGACAGCCCATAGGCGTCGCGGACCGCGAACCAGCGCTTGGAGACCTGAGCGAACGGGACGTCGTTCTCCCACGCGATCGTGAACTCATGGTCGAGAATGTCCCCCTGGGCGTTGAGCACGCCACCACCCACGACCTCGATCTCGAAGCGATCGCGCAGCGGCGTCACGAGCGCCTTGCGAACCGTCGCGACCTCCTCCCCTCGCCGCTCGATGGTCATCGTCTTGCGCACGCTGAGCTTGCGCTCCTTGACCTGAACAAGCTCTTCGCCCTCGGGTGTCTCGATCACGAAGGTCTTGCGGAGGCGCAGCGCCTTGCCGTCGACATGGAAGATGCGGCGCCCCTCATCATCTTCGACCCAGAAGTCGTCGCCCAGCGCAATCAGCTTCTTGCGTATGAGGTAGTTCGGCATGCCCGTGTCGTCCCCGGCGGGGCGCCGGCGCGAACGGCGCCGTCCGCCGGCGCCCGCGCGTGCCACGCCGCGTGCCCTGGGGGGCGCATCCGCGCCTCGCTGGTCCTCAGGAGGCCGGGGCCGCGAACTGCACGTCTATGCGCTTGAAGCCGACGGCCCGAAGCAGGTTGCTCAGCATTAGCTCGGTGTTGCGCTGTGCCGCGCCGCGCAGGCTGCCGTCCGCCTCCGCGGCGTCCCGGAGCTTGCGCTCAGCGAGCGCGAAGAGCTCCCGATCACGGTCGCGGTCGTCGTCGAGGACGCCGCCGATGCGGTCCAGCACACCCCGCTCTCGGTCGTAGACCCGCGTGCGCTCGAGATCAAGCCGCGCGTCGGACAGCCGCGCGGCCGGCAGCCGCACCGTGACGTCGCGACGGTCCCGTGACACAGTCACGCTTCGTCGACCGAGCCGCTTGAAGTCCACGACGGCGTCGACGTTGCCGGCCGCCACGAGGAGCGTCCGCTCGCCCTTGATGAAGGGCGGCAGGTACTTGGCGTCCTTCTCGACGTCGACGATAACCTGGAGGTTCGCTGTGGCGGCGCGATATTCCGACAGCCGCTCCAGGGATTTGAGGACCGCGGGCTGGCTGCGGTCCTTCGTCTCTGACGCGAATGGGTTGAGGTTCGGCAGGAGCCCGCCGAGGCCTCCGGCACCGGCCACGGCGATGACTGCCACGACCGTGACCACGAGGAGCATGACGCCGCCCCGCGGACGGCGCGGGCTGCCACCGAACGGACTCATGCCCGTGTGGTCGTAGCCACGCGCCGGACGCGCCGACCATCCGTCGAGGCCAAGGTCGCGCGCGAGCACGGCCGCCGCAGGACGGCGCTGCGCGGGCGGCGGCGAGGCCACTCCCCTCGCGCAATCTCATTTGCTGTCGGTTGCATCCCCAGCAGCCTTTCTGGCCTCCCGGGCGGCATCCTCCGCCTTGCCGCGTCCATCCCTGGCAAGGTCCTCGGCCTTGCCGCCGGCCTCCTTGGCGGCATCCTCGGCCTTGCCGCCAACGTCCTCACCGTCCTGCTTGACCTTATCGGCGCCGCTCTCGACGTCCTCGCTGCAGGCGGGAACGGTGGCGAGCGCACCCGCCGCAAGCGCCACTGCCGCGAGGCGGCGCGACTTCAGCATGCTCGACTCCTCGAAGGGCTCATCGCTTGGTATACCCACCTGCGCCGCGGGGCGAGCCGAGGACTCGGGGATGGCGCCCCAACGTCGGCCTCCCGTCGGCGCGGATCTCGCGATCGCGCTTGCATGCGAGAAGACAGCTTCGCCGACGCGCGCTGTCCCGCTCTGCCCATTGGCGCGTGAGAGCAACAGCTGCCCCGCCTCCCGAAACGCCGGATTACGCGCGACAGCTGCGGGCGTCGCTGTGTCGGTGGAGCCTTCGAACCCGCTCAGACGCGCCTGGTTCACGCGCGGCCCCGCCGGCGCCGGCGGCGCACCACCGCGGCCGCCGCGGCGCCGGCCGTCGCCGTGCCCGCCGCCCGCGACCACAGCCGCACGCTGGTCGCGCGCGGCCGGCGGTGCAGGCGCGTGAACGCGCCCAACGTCGAGCCGGCCCGCAGCGACGCCACCCGGCCGCGCGTCGTCGCGCTCGAACGCGACCGCCACGCGCACGTCGTTGTGGCGCGCCTCGAAGGCCAGGGGGTCGTCCCGATCGGCCGCGCGCAGGCGCACCCCGCGGCGCAGCGGCCGCAGCGGCGACTGCGCGCGCACGGTCAGGTGGCCCTTGCGGACGAGCACCTCGGCCTCGCCGCCGATCAGCGGCCACACGCGGAGGTTCGTCTTGAGGCCCGGCGCCGGGCGGTAGATGCCGGCCAGCTCCCGCCACAGGTGCGGGTCCTCCGGCACGACCGGGTCGGCGGGCGCGGGAGCGTCGAGCCGCCGGCGCAGGACGCGCTCGGCGAGCAGGTGGGGCGCTGCCTCGGTGTTCGTGTTCGTGAACGCGACGACGCCCACGCCGTCGTCAGGCGCGACGAGCATCGAGGAGATGAACCCCGGCCACCCGCCGTCGTGGCCGGCCACGCGCCGGCCGCCCATCCGCTCGACGAAGAAGCTCAGGCCCATGCCGGGCAGGTGCTCGCCCCGGACGCCCTGCGGCGCGAGCATCAGCTCGAACGTCTCGGTGCGCAGCAGCGGCGCGCCGCGGTCGAGCAGGGCGGCGACGTAGCGGCCCATGTCCTCGGTGCACGAGTAGCACGACCCGGCCGGCCCGACCGCGATCTCGTGGTCCTTGACGGGCTTCATCCGGCCCCGTGCCCGCAGGCCGTAGCCGACCGCGAGCCGGTCGCTGACGCGGTCCGAGCGCACGAAGTCCGTGTGATCCATGCCGAGCGGGTCGAAGACGCGCTCGCGCATGACCTCGGCGAACGGCGCGCCGCGCAGGTCCTGCACCAGCAGGCCGAGCAGGGCGAAGCCGTGGTTGGCATAGGCCCACTTCGTGCCCGGGGCGACCTCGGCCCGCACCCCGCCGCGGTAGTAGTCGGCAAGCTCGGGCGCCGGCTCGCCCGCCTTGGATGCCAGCCCGATCATCGGCCGGGTCACGTCCCGCCAGCTGCGGATCTCCCCGATGCCGGCGCTGTGGGTGAGCAGGTGGCGGACTGTCACCGGCGGCGCGCCGGGCGGCGACTGCACCCGCGAGGAGCGCAGGTGCTCGCCGACCGGGTCGTCGAGCGCCAGCCGGCGCTCCTCGACGAGCTGCATGACCGCGATCGCGGTCATGGTCTTCGAGATCGAGCCGATCCGGAACACCGTGCCGCCGTCGACCGGGCGCCGCGCGCTCGCGTCGGCCAGGCCCAGGCCGACGACGCGGTCGAGCCCGCCGCCGCGCACCACGCCGACCGCGAGGCCGGCCAGCGTGTGCTCGTTGAGGGCCTCGATCGCCAGCGTCTCTAGCCAGTCGGGGTCGCGCGAGGAATACATCACGCGCGGGAGGTTAGGCGCGCGGCCGAACGGGTAACACCGCGTCTACGAGAGAGGTCGAGTGCCTCGGAGGGCCCGCCACAGGCGGGCCTTCCGCGTTCTAGGCGTCGTCGCCGCGGCGGTCGATCTCGAACCAGACGTGCGTCGAGCCCTCGTAGACGCCCCACCGGTTCGACAGCGTCTGGACGAGGTGCAGCCCCCAGCCGCCGACCTCGGTGGCTGGCCGGTTGCGGGCCACGGGCACGAAGCCCGCGCCCTGGTCGACGACCTCGACGCGCAGCCGGCGCGGCTCGTCGGTCTCGAGCTTCAGCGTGACGGCGCCCTCGCCGCCGTACTTGACCGAGTTCGTGATGAGCTCGGACACGAGCAGCTTGACGTCCGGCGCGATGTCCGGCGCGATCCGGTCGCCCATGCGCTCGACGGCGCGGCGCGCCTCGCGGGGCGCCGTGGGGTCGCGTGGGATGTCGACGCTGACTGTCGTGGACATGGGCTGCTTGGAGGACGTCGCTGGGCCGGGTCCGTCGGTGCTGCACAGATTGGTATTCCTCGCCCGCCCGGGCCTAAACGCGGTCGGGGAGGCACTGCGCGGCGAATTGTAGGACGCCGGACAGCGGCTCCCGAGGCGATGGCGCGTCGCCGCCAGCGTTACCCGCCATGGGTATCGTGAGGGCCGGTGCGCGGCATCCTCGACACCCTCGCCGACGGCCTCGGCAACGCCCTCATGATGGCCTACGAGGTGTGGTGGGCGCTCGTGCTGGGCTTCCTCGTCTCGGCCGTCGTGCAGGCCTGGGTGCCGCGGGCGCGCATCGAGGCGGCGCTGGCCGGCGACGGCCCGCGGCCGGTGGCGCTCGCCACCGCCCTCGGGGCAGCGTCGTCGTCGTGTTCCTACGCCGCAGTGGCCATCGCCAAGTCGCTCTTCCAGAAGGGCGCCTCGGCGGCGAGCGCGCTCGCGTTCCAGTTCGCCTCCACGAACCTCGTCTGGGAGCTCGGCCTCGTCCTGTGGATCCTGATCGGCTGGCAGTTCGCGCTGGCCGAGTTCGCCGGCGGGCTGCTCATGATCGCCGCCATGGCCCTAATGCTGCGGCTGTTCGTCTCGCCGCGGTTGGAGGCCCGTGCGCGCGAGCACGCCGCCGACGCGGCCACCGGCCACCAGCACCTCATGGCCGGCTCGGACCTGCCGCTCGGCGCCCGCCTGCGCTCCGCCGCCGCCTGGTCGGACGTCGCGCACAACTTCCGCGGCGACTGGCAGATGCTGTGGAAGGAGATCGGGCTGGGGTTCCTCATCGCGGGCTTCGTGGGCCTCCTGCCCGAGGACGTGTTCACGACGCTGTTCGTCACCGACGCGCCGGGCGCCGTGCAGACCGTCGAGAACGTCGTCGTCGGGCCCCTCATCGCGGTGCTCAGCTTCGTGTGCTCGATCGGCAACGTGCCGCTGGCGGCCGTGCTGTGGGCGGGCGGCATCTCGTTCGCGGGCGTGATGGCGTTCCTGTTCGCCGACCTGATCGTGCTGCCGATCGTCGCGATCTACCGCAAGTACTACGGCACGGCCTTCGCGCTGCGCATCTGCGCCCTCATGCTCGCCGCGATGGTGCTCGCCGCGCTGGCGGTCGACGCCCTCTTCGGCGCGCTCGGGCTGATCCCGGCCACCCGCCCGGCCGCCGACGACGTGTTCGGCGAGATCGGCCTCGACTACAAGCTCGTGCTCAACCTCGTCGCCCTGGCCGCGTTCGCGGCGCTGATCGCCCTGACCGCCCGGCGCGGCGCGACCGATCCGGTGTGCGGGATGACCGTCGACCGCGCCAAGGCGGTGACGCTGCGCGACGGCGGGCGCACCGTCTACTTCTGCTCCGAGCATTGCCGCCACGCCTACGCCGCGCGCGACGGCGCCCCGGCGCACGCGTCCTGAGCGGCAGCGCTCAGCGCGCCGCGCGGCCGGCCGCCTCGCCGGCGGCGGCGGTCCCGGATTGGGGCGCGCCGAGCCGCCGGCGCAGCACCACCGAGCCCCCGTAGCGCCCGCCGAAGCTGAAGCTGGCCTCGTCCATCAGCGCCTGCATGAGCTGCAGGCCGCGGCCGCGGTCGGGGTCGCTCTCGCCCGGCGGCGCGCCCGCGTCGTGGACGGTGATGTACACGTCGTCCTCGCGGCGCTCGAACGCCACGCCGATCGGCACGGGCGCGAAGGCGTGCGCGTGCTCGATCGCGTTCTCCCACGCCTCGTTGGCGGCCATGGTGACCGCGGCCGCGTCGTCGTCGTCGGCGCCCGCCTCGGCCAGCCAACGGCGCAGCATGCGCCGCAGCGCGCCGAGCGACTCGCCGTCCGGCGCGAGCGTGAACCGCGCGCTGGGGCCGAGCGCGGGCTCGGCGCGCACGAACAGCGCGGTGACGTCGTCGTCGCCGCTCGACGGGCCCAGGCAGCTCTCGACGACGCGGTCGCGCAGCGCCTCCACCCCGGCGCCGGCGCGCACGGTCGACGCCGCGCCGAGCAGGCGCTGCAGGCCGCAGTCGACGCCCTCGCCGCGGCGCTCGACGAGCCCGTCGGTGTACAGCACGAGCGCGGAGCCGGCCGGGAAGTCGACGACGGTCTCCGGATGGACGGGCAGGTCGCTGACGCCCAGCGGCGGCGTGACGCCGGTGAGCATCGTGGGCGCGCCGCGCGTCGGCATCAGCAGCGGCGGCGGATGGCCCGCGTTGACGAAGCGCAGGCGGTCGCGGTCGGGCTCGATGACGGCGTAGACGATCGTGGTGAGGTCGTCGGGGCTGAGCGCGCGGTGGTAGAGGTTCATCCGCTGCGCAAAGGCGGCGGGGGAGTGGCCCTCCAGCGCGTACGCCCGCGCCACGCTGCGCAGCTGGCCCATCCGGGCGGCCGCGGCGACGCCGCGGCCGGCCACGTCGCCGACCACGAGCCCGACCCGGCCGCCCGACAGCGGGATCACGTCGTACCAGTCGCCGCCGACCTCGATGCCGTGGCCGCCCGCGCGGAAGTGCGCGGCCACGCTGACGCCGGGCAGCTCGGGCAGAGAGTGGGGGAGGAGGTCGTGCTGCAGCGTGGAGGCGACGTGCTGCTCGCGCTCGAGCAGCAGCGCGCGCCGGATGATGAGCGCCGCGCGCTCCGCGGCGTGGGTGACGAGCGCGACTCGCTGGCCCTCCGGCGCGCCCGCGCCCGAGCCCGAGACGGCCACCGCGCCGAACAGCTCGCCGCCGGCGCGCAGCGGCACGCCGAGCGCGCCGCCGTCGAGCTCGACCGGGCCGTCGGCCTCGACCAGCGCCTGGCGCAGCGCGCGGCCGGCGTGCTCCGAGGTGCCGCGCTCGGCGTCGGCCACCACGGCGCCCGCCGGGTCGAGCACGCGCACGGCGGCGCCGCGAGCGCCGAGCACCTCGTGCAGGCGCCGGCACAGCTCGTCGACGAGCTCGCCGAGCCCGAGGGCGTCCAGGCCGTCGGTGAGCGCCGCCACCCGGGCCAGCCGGCCGGCCAGCGCCTCGGCCTCGGCGCGGGCGGCGCGCTCGGCCGCCGCGCGCGCCAGCGCCTCCTGCGAGGCGCGGCGCTCGCGCAGGTCCTCGAGCTGCAGCAGCAGCGACTCGGCGTCGCCGTGCGCGTCGCGCACCGGCGCGGCCACGATGGCGACCGGGATCTCCGCGCCGTCGAGGGCGAGCCGAAGCTCGGCGCCGGCCGGTCCCTCGCCGGTCCGCAGCGCCCGCTCGCGGAGCGCGAGGACCGCCTCGCGGTCGTCGGGATGGAACCGCTCGGTCACCGCCGAGCCCGCCGCCGTCGCGTCGGAGCCGAGCAGCGCGGTCAGCGCCGGGTTCGCGCGCACGATGCGCCCCGCCGCGTCCACGACCGCCATGCCGGCCGGCGACGAGGCCCAGGCCCGGCGCAGGAGCTCGTCGGCGTGCTCGCGGCCGCGGCGGTGGCGGTCGAGCTCGGCGAACACCGCCACCTTCGAGCGCAGGATCACGGGGTCGAACGGCTTGAGCACGTAGTCGACCGCGCCGGCCTCGTAGCCGCGCAGCACTTGCGACATGTCCGTGCTCACCGCGGTGAGGAAGATGATCGGGGTGCGCGCGCTGCGCTCGCGCCCGCGGATGTACTCGGCGGTCTCGAAGCCGTCCATGCCCGGCATCTGCACGTCGAGCAGCACGACCGCGAAGTCCTCGCCGAGCAGTGCCCGCAGCGCCTCCTCGCCCGAGCCGGCGGTCACGAGCCGCACCTCGAGCGGCTCGAGCACGGCCGTCAGCGCGAGCAGGTTCTCGGGCCGGTCGTCGACCAGCAGGACGCTCGGGCGCTCCGGGAT
>Ga0126313_10001389_pt1 | contig 12763 bp, 12 predicted proteins | sample Plot105A_FD_89954 | JGI IMG/M metagenome (GOLD analysis project Ga0126313, IMG submission 89954) | Serpentine soil microbial communities from UC McLaughlin Reserve, CA, USA - Plot105A | ecosystem: Environmental > Terrestrial > Soil > Grasslands | place: USA: UC McLaughlin Reserve, Lake County...
ACGCGGGCATCGCGACCGCCCGCGGGGAATGGCTCGCGTTCCTCGACGACGACGACGTGTGGTCGCCGCGCAAGCTCCGCCTCCAGCTCGATGCCGCCGAGGCGGCCGGAGCCTCGTTCGTCTACGGCGGCGCGGCCGCCGTGGCCGAAGACCGCTCCTGGCTCTACTCGCTTGCCCCCACCGACCCGGCGGTGCTGGCGAGGACGCTGCTGTCTCGCAACGTGCTCTGGGGCGGCTGCTCGAACGTCGTCGCGCGAACGGAGCTCGTGCGGCAGGCCGGGGGCTTCGACGAGGAGCTGTTCCAGCTCGCGGACTGGGATCTGTGGATCCGCCTCACGCAGGCAGCGCCGGCGGCCGCGTGCCCGGAGGTCGTCGTCGGCTGCATCGTCCATCCGGGCAGCATGCTCCTGACGAGCGAGGACGACGTCTTGGACGAGCTCCGCTACCTGGAGGAGAAGCACCGGCGGACGACCGAGGCGTCCGGAGTCCGGGTCGACCGTGCGCTCTTCCGCCGCTGGGTCGCGTCCGGACATCTCCGCGCGGGGCGGCGCGCCCGGGCCGCGCGCATCTTGCTCGCCGGCGCCGTCCGCGACCATGACCCTGCGGGGATCCCGCGCGCCGTCGCGGCCCTCCTCGGCGAGCGGGCGAGCGGCGTGATCCGCATGGCGCTGCGGCGTCCCGAACACCGCCGGGGCCACCGTGACGGCGAGCCTCGCTGGCTCGCGCTCTACCGCGACACGGCGGAGCGAACGGCGAGCGCGACCTCGAGGGCGAGCTCGCCGACGGACGCGTAGGACGGGCTCACCCGGCAGAGGAGCAACGGGTCGGACTCCGGCGTCACGGGGCCAGGGGCCCCGGTGAAGCCGGCGTCGAATCCCGCGGCCCGCGCGGCGGCGGCAACGCGCCCGTCGGCACGCCCGTGCGGATACGCGATCGTGCTCAGCCTGCCGCCGGCGGCTTCCTCGAGCTCCGCGAGGCCTTCCGCCATCGCAGCATCGAGCTCGGCGGCGGTGAGCCCGGGCAGCGGGTAGTGCCGGCGCGTGTGGAACCCGATCTCGAACCCGTCGGCGGCGAGCGCCGCGACGTCGTCGGCCCGCAGGCCGGCATCCTCAGGGTCCGGCCCGACGAGCCGTCCGAGGACCGCATCGAGCTCGGCGATCCGCCGCGCCGGGAGCGCCTCGATGGCCCGGCCGGCCTCGTGGACGTCGGCGCCTGTGCGGCCGATCCCGAGGGGAGCGAGGTCGAGGTTGCGGTCGCAGGCCTCCTGGAGCCGCTCCCACCAGAACCGGTGCGGACGGCCGAGGCATGCGCCCGTGAGGAAGAACGTCGCCGGGATCCCGGCCCGTGCGAGGATCGGTGCGGCCGTCCGGACGTGGGAGCGGAGGTCGTCGTCGAACGTGATCGCGACCGGAAACGGCTCGCCCGCCCTCCGCTCGGAGGCAGCCTCGGCCAGCCGCGATGCCGGGACGACCCGGTAGCGGCCGCTCAGGTAGCGCACCTGCTCGGCGAACAGGCGGGATCCGAGCGCGGGCAGGAGCTCGCGCGAGAGATCGCCCGGCGGGTCGCCTACGCGGTGGTACACGAGCGCGACGCCGGCGCGCGCACCGGAGCGCTGCGCGGCTCGCTCGCGGGAGCCTGCCACGGCAGAGCCGGACGCGGCGAGGAGCGCGCCGCGCGCCCGTCGCCGGACGCGCCCGAGCACCGACCTAGCGCTTCTGCGCAAGGACCACCACGACGTCGGCGCGCTCCCGCCGGAGTAGGGCGCGCAGGTCGGCGAGGCCCGCCCGCGCTCGCTCGCGGGGTGAGAGCGGCCGAGGGCTGCGGAACGGCGGCTCGCCGCGCGCGATCGCGCCGCTCAGCCGGAACGACCAGCCGGCCTGACGCGAGGGCCGGAGGAGCATCGGCTCGAATTCGCACCGCCGCAGCAGCCGGTCGAGCGACGCGGGCGTGTAGAGCACGGCGTGGCGCGGCGCCTCGAGGAAGATCCAGGCGTCGCCGAAGGCCCGGCTCGCCTCCGAGTCGAGGCTCGGCGCGGCGATCCAGACGACGCCGCCCGGTTTCAGCGCCCGGTGACAGGCACGCAGCGCGCCGACCGGGTCGGGGATGTGCTCGAAGACCAGTCGGAAGGTGATCGCGTCGAACGCTCCCTCGTCGAGCGCCACGCCCGTCAGGTCGCCCCGCGTGACACGAACGCCGCGCCGGCAGGCCGCCTCGACCGCGTCCGCCGTCGGGTCGATCCCCTCGGCGTCCCAGCCTAGGGTCGCCATCTCGGCGAGGAACTCTCCTTCGCCGCACCCGACGTCGAGGAGCCGCGGGCGGCCGGGCCGGAGGGACAGGTGCCGGACGTACTCGTCGGCCTTCTCGCGCTGGCGCGGGAGCAGCGGCACGAGCACGCGGCCGAGACGCGACGCGGGCGCCAGCCCGTATCCGAAGCGGGCGTTCAGGTACCCGTTCCGGATCGCCCGGCGCAGCCTCGGCCAGCCGTGCCGGCCCGCGGCGGCCGGAGGCCCCGTCGCCGGCGCGGATGCGGCGTCCTCGTAGTAGTTGCCGTACGCGAGGGCGACCGTTTGCCTCGTCGGCCGGGGGTCGAGGAAGGCGCAGCCGCACTCGCCACAGCGGTGGAGGTCCCAGCGGCCCGGGGCCTGGAGGTACGACCGGTCGGTGACGCCGCCATAGAGAAGCGAGCGCCCGGCGCTCGCGCAGGCCGGACAACGGTCGACGCGCTCGAGGCCGTCGGCGGGCCAGTCGCCGAGCGCGGGAGCTGGAGTGGTCGCGTCCACGAAAGAACCGTAGCCTCGCGCCGGCGAACGCGTGCGGCGGCCGCCCGGCCGGTACACTCGCCCCGCGCGATCCCCGTACGCATGCGGCATTCGCTCCTCCACACGCTCGGAAACGCCGTCTGGGTCGCGAGAGCCGAGCGGCGCCGCGCGCTTCCGCTGCTCGCGACGTACGCGCGCATGAAGGCCGGGGAGCTCGCCGCCGCGAGCCGCCGCGACGCCGGCCCTCGCCGCGGGACGGTCCTCGGCATGCCAGTCTTCTTCCACGACTACTACTGGCTGGTCGAGATGTACGAGGACATCTTCCTGCGCAGGCAGTACGAGTTCGAGTCGGAGAGCCCCACCCCTGCGATCGTCGACGCGGGGAGCAACATCGGCCTCGCGATCCTCTTCTTCAAGCGGCTCTTTCCCGGCGCGACGGTGCTCGGCTTCGAGCCCGATCCCGACACGTTCGAGCTCCTGACGCGAAACGTCGAGGCGAACCGGCTCGACGGCGTCCGCATCCGCAACGAGGCGCTGTACGACGGCCGCGAGGAGCTCGACCTTTTCGGCGACCCGTCGGCGCCCGGCTCGCCGCAGATGACGACCTCCCGCGACCGCCTGGCCGGCGCGGCCAAGCGCGTTCCCGCGACGCGGCTCTCGGAGCACGTGACGGAGCCGGTCGACTTCCTGAAGGTCGACATCGAGGGGGCCGAGCGCGTCGTGCTCGACGAGCTGACGGAGGCGGGCAAGCTCCCGCTCGTTCGACGGATGGCGATCGAGTACCACCACCACATGGAGGCCGGCGAGGACGGACTCGCCGGGCTCCTCGCGACGCTCGAGCGCGGCGGCTTCGGCTACCAGCTCGAGGCGCGCCTCGGCGCAGCGCCCGGCCTCCACGCCGGCCAGTTCCAGAACGTCCTTGTGCACGCCTACCGGAAGGCCGGGCCTTCCGCGCCCCGGTGAGCCGCTGACCGGAGAACAAGACCTGCGCCCGGCGAGCGTATCGGCCGCGAGCCTCGGCTCCGTTGCCGCGGAGTGGGACGAGCTCGCGGCGCGGACCGGCGCCTCGCCTTTCGTCCGCCCCGGATGGATCGAGGCGTGGTGGCGCTTCTTCGGGCGCGGCGAGCTTCGCGTGCTCGCCGCCCGCCGGGACGGCGCGCTGGTCGGGATACTGCCGTTCGGCGTCCGCCGCGGCGTGCTCCGAAGTCCGACGAACGAGCACACGCCCGCCTTCGACGTCGTCGCAGCGGACGACGCGGCAGTCCGCGCCGTCGCGGACGCGCTCTTCGGCGCACGTGCCAGGACCGTGAAGCTCGCGCGGCTGGCCGCCGAGGGGCCGGCCCGCGCTGGATTCGAGGCGTGCAGCGCGCAGGCCGGCTATCGGATAGCCCTCACGCCGGTCGCCCGCTCGCCGTACATCGCGTGCGCCCCGACGCTCGCGGACCACGAGCGCGGGCTCAGCCGCAACCTGCGCCACGACGTCCAGCGCCGCCTGCGCAGGCTCTGCGAGGAGGGCGCCGTCACGATCGACGTGACGGACGGCGGGACGAACCTGGCCCGACTCCTCGCGGAGGGGTTTCGTGTTGAGGCGCTGAGCTGGAAGGGAGCGCAGGGAACGGCGATCGCGTCCGACGCGCGCACGCTCGGCTTCTACGACGCCGTCGCGCGCTGGGCCTCTGCGCGCGGCTGGCTGCGGCTGGCCTTCCTGCGGCTCGACGGCCGGGCGATCGCCTTCCAGTTCGACCTCGAGACGGGCGGGACGTACTACTCCATCAAGATCGGCTACGACCCGGCGTTCGTCCTCTACTCGCCCGGGAAGCTCCTCGCGCATGCGATGGTCGCGCGCGCCGTGTCGAGCGGCCTCGCGACGTACGAGCTGCTCGGTCTCGACGAGCCATGGAAGGATCGGTGGACGTCGACGTTCCGCGAGTACGCCGGCCTCGACGCTTATGCCCCGTCGCCAGCCGGAACCGCGTCCTGGGTGGTCGCAACCCACGGGCGGCGGCTCGCGCGACGCGTCCCGCTCGCGTCCCGCGTCGCCGCCATGCTCCGGCGATGAGCACAGGCGCGAAGCCGGCGAGCCCCGAGCCGCTGCTCGTCGAGCCGATCGCGTCGCTCGACGCGCTTCGGGACGAGTGGTCCGGCCTCGCCGAGGCGGGCGGGAACGTCTTCTCGAGCTGGGAGTGGGCCTCGACCTGGTGGCGGCAGCGCCGGCACGACCGGCCGCTCCTCCTGCACGCCTGCCGCGACCCGGCTGGCCGGCTGACGGCGATCCTCCCGCTCTACCTGGCGTTGGAGCGACCCGTACGCGTCGCCCGCTTCCTGGGGCACGGCCCGGCCGATGAGCTGGGGCCCGTCTGCGCGGCAGGCGACCGCCCCGCCGCAGCCCGCGCGATCGCAGAGGTCGTGGCGCGGGCGCGGCTCGACCTGCTCTTCGCAGAGCTTCTGCCCGGCCGGGATCCTTGGGGCGCCCAGCTCGGCGGGAACGTCATCCGCAGGGAAGCCAGCCCGACGCTGCCGCTCGACGGCTGGGAGTCCTACCTGGCCGGACGTAGTGCGAACTTCCGCCAGCAGGTCCGCGGGCGGGAGCGGCGGCTCGCCCGCGACCACAGCCTCGCGTTCCGCCTGAGCGATGACCCGTCGCGACTCACCGACGACCTCGGGTCGCTCTTCCGCCTCCACGAAGCGAGGTGGGGCGCCAAGTCTGCGTTCCTGCGCTGGCGCGAGTTCCACGCGCAGTTCGCGCGCGTCGCGCTCGAGCGCGGGTGGCTCCGTCTCTGGTTTCTCGACCTGGATGGGCGTCCGGCGGCCGCCTGGTATGGGTTCCGGTTCGGGCGGGTCGAGTCCTACTACCAAGCGGGTCGCGACCTCGCTCGCGGCGACGCTTCCGTCGGGTTCGTCCTCCTGGCGCACACGATCCGTGAGGCGGCGAGCGACGGGATGCGGGAGTACAGGTTCCTTCGCGGCGACGAGCCGTACAAGAGCCGCTTCGCGGATGCGGATCCGGGCGTCGAGACGGTCGTCGTGACGCGGGGCGTCCGGGGACGGCTCGCCGGGGCAGCAGCCGCCGGCGCGCTTCGAAGCGACCGCGCGCGCGTGCTGCTCGGGCGCCTCGTGACACGGGCCGGTTAACTAGCGGGACCCTTGTCGGCGCTGTATCGAGTGGGCGGCTCGTCTCGCGCGCCGGGTCAAACGTCCACGGACCGCTTCCAGACGCCGGAGACGCGAGTCGAGATACGGCGGCCTCGCAACTTCGAACTCTCTCAGCACTGCGCGCTTCCGTCGCCGCGAAACCCGGTCGCCCCACAAGTACGTTGTCGTGTTCTGGTCGTGAACGAGGGCAACCCATCCCGGCTCATCGAGATACAGGATCTCGTTCTCCTCACCGATCTTGTGATGAGGCCATCCCCATGCCGTTCTCGCCCCTTGTGCGGGCTCGAGGACGGAGACGAAAGCGTTCTGCATTTCCTCTACGTGACGAAGCTTGTCCCGCATCACGTCGTAATAGAAGCCATGCTTGAACTCGACGACCTTGCGATGGCCGCTGTAGTCCACTCGCACTTTCCGGAGATGGTCTCGATGGAGAACGTCGTCGCTATCCAATCGAGTCGTAATGATCCAGTCGTCTTTCGCCGACAGCCGAGTAACAGCTTCGCGCGCTTCCGGGACGCCGGAGCTGCCGGGCTCTTCAACCGCAATGATGCGGAGTCTGTCGTCCTGAGAGCGAAACCACTCGAGGTCTGCTTGCGTCATGATCTTCGTAAACGCGACAAGCAGCCACGTGAAGTCGGGAGCTGTCTGTCGCTCAACGCTTGGCAAGCAGTATCGCTCGAACAACTCGCGTCTGCGGGCCTGCCATCGAGGGTCGGAGACGAGTTCCAGGCTCGAGTGATGCAGGCTACCCGGTAGATTCCAGCGCGTTAGAAGGAAATGCTTCATCTCAGGGCTGACAGTCGAAACGAGGGTGGACGCGTCCTCTCATCGCGATCCATGAACGATCCGGCCTTCGAGCAATCCATGTCCAACGATGTGGACGCGCGACAGTTCCACGGCGGCGAGTCGCCGCCATAGAGAGGCAACCGCAATCTCCTCCTCACGGAGTGCGTCGTCGAGAAAGAACGTGCACGGTGCGTGGACATGGTCCTGCACGAGCGGCAACGTACCGAGCCGCACAGTGCCACCGCCGGAGGGTCCGTCGACGAGTATCAAGTCAGGAACTATGTCCAAGAATGAACTTAGGAACGATTCGTCGAGGTCGTAGCAAGCTGTCGAATGTCCGCGTATCACCTGCTCCCGAACTTCGCGCTGAGCTAATCGAGCGCACCTCCGAAGGCCGACCTCAGCGAGCATCTGGTGCGTGTCGCGGAGGTAAGTCTCGCTTTCGTCGACTGAGAACACTCGTGGACGATCGTCCCCGTGCATTTCCGCCATCCGAGCGGCAAGTATGACTGTGCTTACGCCGCTGCCGAATTCGAGAATCGCATCTGGTTGGAGCTCCCTGATGCGGCGGTCGAGGAAGTTGAGCCCCTCCGCGCCAAGCGTATAGCGGTTCGCCGCTCTGTCAGCGACCACGTCCCGAACTCGCTCAACTGCTATCAGCGGTTCGCGATGCCTTGCACGGGCCACTTGCCACTGACTCAGCGAGCCATAGGAAGCAGGAATGCGCGCTAGCCATTTGACCTGCCAGTACGAGAGCGACGGTTCCCTCTTGAACGTCATCAGGACGAAGAGGGCCCTCCCGATCCTGTCACGCGAACTTGTCACGAGAACCACCTGCGAGCAGGGCGCGAATCCGCGCGGCCGAGACGCTAGCCCACGGGGTCGCGATTGTCGTGGTGCCAGACTACCCCGGGCGCGCGGGCGCTACCGCAAGATCCGGGCTAGCCTGGCTCCGATGACATCGCAGGTGGCACTCCGAACGGCCCGCCTGATCCGCGCCCGTAGGTCGACCATCCTGCTCTACCACGGGGTCGGCCCGACGAACACACGCATCGACCCCGGCTTCCTGCGCGTGCGGCCGGAGGCGTTCCGCGAGCAGCTCGGCCTCCTCCTCGAGTCCGGGTTCGAGACTGTGACGGTCGACGAGCTCGTGCGGCGCTCTGGCGGTCGCAAGCCGCCTCCCGGACTCGTCGCGCTGAGCTTCGACGACGGCATGGACGACAATCACTCCGTCGTCCTCCCGCTCCTGCGCGAGCACGGAGTGCGTGCAACCGTCTTTGTGACGACCGGCCTCATCGGTAAGCCGAATCCTTGGATGGCGCCCGAGTCAGGCGCGCGGATGATGACGGTCGAGGAGCTGCGCGACCTGGCCGCCGCCGGCTTCGAGATCGGCGCGCACACGGTGAGCCACCCGGATCTGTCGCGGCTCGGGTTCGACGAATGTCTGCGCGAGATGCGCGAGAGCCGCGACGAGCTCGAGCGTACGCTTGGCGTCGAGGTGCGGACGTTCGCCTACCCGTCGTGCCACTACGGGCCTGCCGCGGTCGAGGCCGCGAGGGCGGCAGGATTCACGGCCGCGGTCACTTGCCAGGGCCTGGGGAGCTGGAAGCGCTACGAGGTCAGGCGCTCCCTGATGAGCGGTAAGGACGGCACGGCGAGCTTCCTCGCGAAGCTCACCGGTTTCTACGAGCCGCTCTCGACGAGTCCGCCCGGCCGACTCGCGCGCGCGACGACGCGCAAAGCACGAACGATGAAGCGAGCGCGCGCGGAAAGACGCGAGCTGCGGGGCGATATCAATTAACCGCATCCCTCATCTAAGCGACTCTGTGCTGGGGACAATGCCGAGATCACCTGTCGCTTTGAGTGTGATCCTTCCATTTCGCAATGCGGCCCCACACATTCGCGAGCAGCTCGAAGCACTCGCGAACCAAGCGTTTGACCGCGAATGGGAGGTGGTTGCCGTTGATAATGGCTCATCGGACAACTCGCGTGAGATTGTGGAGTCGTTTCGAAATCGCCTCAACCTAGTGATCCTGGACGTGGCTACCAAGACAGGAGCAGGTCACGCGAGGAACGTTGGCGCTCGGCATGCATCGGGAGAAAAGCTGATCTTCATCGACGCTGACGATGAGGTGGCGCCTGGGTACCTCAGGGAAATGGCGGCCGGTCTCGATCGCCACGATTTCGTGACGTCCAACTTCGACCACTCCGCACTGAATCCTGAATGGGTTCGGGACGCGCACGGACCACTGTGGCGTGACCCGGCCGATCCGCTTGGCGATCATTTTGGCGTTATGCCATCCGCGGGTGGGAGCATCGGCGTCACTCGACAGATCTTCGAAGCGGTTGGCGGCTTTCCAGAGGATTTCCGCCGCATGCAGGACATAGCGTTCTCTTGGGAGGTGCAATCCAGGGGAGTGGTCTTGCACCTGGTACCGAATGCGATCTATCGGGTGCGCTTTCGTGAGACGCTGCTCGACCTCTTCCGGCAGGCATTCGCTGGATCGTCATACGCGCCGCTCCTGTACAAGAGATATCGCACCCTCGGGATGCAGAGAAGAACCCTGCGCGAAGTCATGAGGTCATGGGCTCGGCTGGGAATTGGGTTCCTGCGCGCGCGTGCAAAGGCCGACGCCGCTTCGCTGGCGATTCAACTGGGCCGCCAACTAGGTCGGGCTCGGGGGAGCTTGCGACATCGGGTGTTCTTCCCATGAGTCTGGCTCGACCGTGGAGATAGAGGGCGTGCACCAAGGGTCGACCGCCGCGCCTGTCACCGTTGTCTTGCCGACGATCGGGCGGCCGCAGCTGCTCGAGGCCTGCCTCGGGTCGCTCGAGGCGTGTGTGCCGATCGCCGACGACATCCTCGTGGTCGACTCGAGCGACGATCACGCCGTGGCCGACGTCGTGACGGCCCATGTCGGAGCGCGCGCGCGGAGGATCCACTGCAGCACTCGGGGCCTGGGGTACGCGTTCAATCTCGGGCTACACGAGGCGAAGCACGAGGTCGTTCTCCTGACCAACGACGATTGCACGGTCGAGCAATCGTGGGTGGGTCGGGGTCTGCACCACGTGACGAAGCACGCCGACGCCATCATCACAGGGCGCGTTCGGCCGGTTGGCGACCCAGAGGTCGTTCCGTCCACGATCGACGACCCATTGAGGCGGGAGTACGAAGCGCCCGACTTCGTTCTCTTCACGCAGTGCATGGCGCTTCGCCGGTCCGATGTCCTCGGGTTCGGTGGCTTCGACGGGCGAATAACCCCTTCTGCCGAGGACAATGACCTGTCCTACCGTTGGCTTCGCGCGGGTCGCCCGATTCACTACGAACCGGACTTCGTCGCTTGGCACCACGACTGGCGCACGCGGGAGCAACTCGAGCGGCTCTATTTGAGCTACGGCGTCGGCCAGGGCATGGTCTACGGGAAGCAGCTTCGAAGTGGGGACCTGCTCATCGCCCGATATCTCGTGTCTGACGCCGTGTCCATAGCGCGGGGCCTCGCGGCGAGGATCGTCCGTGGTCGAGGCGAACATGCCGATCCGCGGCTCGGACTGCTTCGGGGACTTCCGATCGGACTGGCGCGAGGATGGCGCGTCGGGAGCGAGTCGGCCCCGGCTCCGAACGCACTATTGGCGAGTGAGCGCGACTGAGCGAGCGGGGCAGGGGGCGGGCGCCATTGAGCCTCTAGCCCGTTGGCCGATCCGCTCGAGACTCAACCCGCCACCGGACGCCGGGCTGGACGATACGGCTCCGGTCGACCGACTCCTGCCGCTCGTCCGGCGGCGGCCAGAGCCGGAACGTCAGGACCTCCTGGTCGACGAAGCGCTGGTAGGGCGAGCGGATGGCGACGCCGAGGACGTAGTCGCCGGCGGCGAGGATCGGCGGGACGACGACGGTCGCCTCCCACTCGCCCGGGACGCTGCCGCAAGCGGCGTCCGACTGCTGGTCGGAGAGGTTTTCCTCGAGTACGCGGATGCCGCGCCTCGTCATGAGGTAGATCTTCACGTCGAGCGCACGCAAGGGCTCGCGGACGAGGAAGCGCGTGCGCACGGCGAGCGGCTCGTCGCGCTGCGGCGTGTCCATGAGCGCCCCCGCCTCGTCGGCGATCCCGACGGAGAGGAGCTGCACGGGCTTGTCCGGCTCGGACGGGAATTCGACGGAGGCCGCCCGCTCGCCGCGCGCGTCGAGATAGAGATCGATGCTTCTGTTCGTCGGCCCGTCGTGCTTGATCTCGCCGTCCTCGAGCCAGATCGCTCGCTCGCAGATCCGCGCGACCGCGCCGAGGTCGTGGCTCACGAAGAGCACCGTCCGCCCCTCCTGGGCGAACTGCGACATCTTTCCGAGGCACCGGCGCTGGAACTCCGCATCGCCGACCGCGAGCACCTCGTCCACGACGACGATGTCCGGCTCGACGTGCGCCGCGACCGAGAAGGCGAGGCGCAGATACTGGCCGGAGGAGTAGCGCTTGACGGGCGTCTCGAGCATCTCCTGGACGCCGGCGAATTCGACGATGTCGTCGAAGCGCCGGCGGATGTCGGCGCGCTTCAGTCCGAGGATGGCACCGTTCAGGAAGATGTTCTCGCGCCCGTTCAGCTCCGGATGGAACCCCGTTCCGACCTCGAGCAGCGCACCGACGCGGCCGCGCATCCGCGCGACGCCGCGCGTCGGGACGGTGATCCGGGCGAGCACCTTGAGCAGCGTCGACTTCCCGGCGCCGTTCCGGCCGATCAGGCCGACCACCTCGCCCTCGTCGACGGTGAAGCTCACGTCGCGGAGCGCCCAGAAGTCGCGCTTGGACCGCACGCCGTTGCGCCGGAGCACGGCTGCGAGCGTCTCGCGGAGCGTCACGTAGTAGTGGCCACGGAGCCGGTATCGCTTGCTCACCTCGTGAACTTCGATCGAGCGCATGGTCAGATGAGATCGGCGAACCGCCGCTGGGCGCGGCCGAAGTAGACGATCCCCGAGGCAACGACGACGATCCCGGTGGCGAGCGAGACGAGCGCCTCGGGTCCGGGGAACGGGGCCCCGACGAGCGACCACCGGAACCCCTCGAGCAATCCGACGAGCGGGTTGAGCGCGAGCAGGAAGCCCCAGCTGCCCTCGAGCAGCGAGCTTCCGTAGACGATCGGGCTCGCGAAGAACCAGAGCTGGAGCAGGAAGGCGAGGGCGTTCCGTACGTCGCGGTATTGCACGTTGAGCGCCGAGAGCCACGTTCCGACCCCGAAGGTCAGGATCACGAGCGCGACGAGCCAGAGCGGCAGGAAGACGATCGCGCCGGTCGGTGCCACGCCGTAGATCGCCATGAAGACGCCGACGGCGAGGAGGGAGATCGCGAGGTCGACGAGCCCCGGCACGATCGCGGCCACCGGCGCGAGGAGCCGCGGGAAGTACACCTTCGTCACGAGCTCGCGGTACTGGGCCAGGCTCTCCGAGGCGAGCGTCGCGGACTGGGAGAAGTAGAACCAGATGGCGAGCCCCGCGTAGACGAACACGGGATATGGGATGCCCTCGCTCGGAAGCTGCGCGAGGCGCCCGAAGATGAGCGTGAAGATCCCAACCGCCGCGAGCGGCTGGAGCAGCGCCCACGCGACGCCGAAGAACGTCTGCTTGTAACGGATCGTGATGTTCCTGAGCGCGAGGACGACGGCAATCTCGCGCGACGCCCAGACCTCGGCGAGGTCCAGCCGCGGAAGCCAGCCGTCGACCGCGCGGTTCTCGAGCCAGCGGCCCGCGCCCGGCTGCGTTCCCGCAGCCCGAACGGCGCTTGCGCCGTCACCGCTCGCCGCGGTCTCCGCCCGCACCTGGTCGGCGCCCCGCGTCATCCCGCATACCCGCGACAGGTGCGGCGCGGCTCCCGCAGGAGCTCGGCGTCGACCAGGTCGAGGATCTCCCCGTCGTGGAGCACGTCGAACTTGCGGGCGAAGAGCTTCGTCGACGCCCTGAGCGCGGGCAGGTCGCGCGCCTCCAGCAGCGCCGGCCGCGGGCCGCGCGTCCAGTCGATGTAGCGGAGGTTGTCGTTGACGACCGAATCGGCGAGTTCCGAGTTCATGAGGACGGTCTGGAAGAA
>Ga0126313_10001390_pt1 | contig 12754 bp, 7 predicted proteins | sample Plot105A_FD_89954 | JGI IMG/M metagenome (GOLD analysis project Ga0126313, IMG submission 89954) | Serpentine soil microbial communities from UC McLaughlin Reserve, CA, USA - Plot105A | ecosystem: Environmental > Terrestrial > Soil > Grasslands | place: USA: UC McLaughlin Reserve, Lake County...
CCATCCTGCGGCGCATGAAGGCGCGCGCGCCCATGTTGCGCGGCTCCTCCTGCACCCACACGACTCGCTCCAGATTCGGATAGGTGCTCAAGAGGTCCACGAGCTCGCGCTCGGGGAACGGGTAGAGCAGCTCGACCCGCGCCACCGCGATGTGGCGAGCGCTTTCACAGTCCTGGTGGCCCGCGATGTCGTAGTAGACCTTGCCCGAGCAGAGCACGAGCTTGGTCACCCGCTCGCGGTCGTCCGGGGCGACGCGCGGGTCGTCGATCACGCGCTCGAACGAGCCCTCCGCCAGTTCGGGCAGTGTCGACGTCGCGGCAGGGAGCCGGAGCAGGCTCTTCGGCGTCATCAGGATCAGTGGTCTCGGCTTCGAGACGAGCGCCTGCCGGCGCAGGAGATGGAAGTACTGCGCCGGGGTCGTGCAGTTGGCGACGCGGATGTTGCCCTCGGCGGCGGCCTGCAAGAAGCGCTCGAGACGAGCGCTCGAGTGCTCCGGACCCGACCCTTCGTAGCCGTGCGGTAGTAGCAGCGTGAGCCTGGACGTCTGGCCCCACTTCGCGAGCCCAGAGACCAGGAACTGGTCGACGATCACCTGGGCCGAGTTCACGAAATCGCCGAATTGCGCCTCCCACAAGACGAGCGCATCGGGGGCCTGCATCGAGTAGCCGTACTCGAACCCCAAGCAGGCCTGCTCGGACAGCGGGCTGTTGTAGAGCTCGAAGGGCGCCACAGCGTCGCGGAGATGCTGGAGCGGGCACCACGGGCTGCCATTGCCCGAGTCGTGGAGCACGGCGTGGCGCTGACTGAAGGTGCCGCGGGCGGTGTCCTGTCCCGTCAGTCGCACAGGAACCCCAAGCGCGAGCAGCGATGCGAACGCGAGCGCCTCCGCGTGCGCCCAGTCGATTCCGCCGTCCGGTTCGTCGAACGCGCCACGCCGACGCTCGAGGAACGGCTTCAGCTTGCGGTGGACGGTGAAGCCATCAGGAATCCGAAGCAGCTGCTCGTTCAACGTTCGAAGCGTCTCCTCGGCCACGGTGGTGCGTGGCTCGCGGCTCATCGTCCGATCCAGCTCGTGCTCGCCGGTCTCGGGCGGCGCGCCGATCGACCGTTTCAGCTCGGCGTGCGCGTCGCCAACCCTCTGGTAGGCGTCGGCCCCCATCCGCTCGGCGTCGTCCGCGCTGACCACGCCGTCGCCCTGAAGCTCCTCGGCGTAGAGCTTGCGGACCGGCGGATGCCTCTTGATGCGCTCGTACATGAGCGGCTGGGTGTACGCCGGCTCGTCGGTCTCGTTGTGACCGAAGCGGCGGTAGCCGATCAGGTCGATGAGCGCATCGCGGTGGAAGGTCTGCCGGAACGCATGGGCCAGGCGCGCCGCGGCGACGCAGGCCTCGACGTCGTCGGCGTTGACGTGGATGATCGGGATGTCGAAGCCCTTCGCGAGGTCCGAGGCGTAACGGGTGGACCGGGCCTCCTCGGGGTCGGTTGTGAAACCGAGCTGGTTGTTCGCAATCACGTGCAGCGTGCCGCCGGTCGAGTACCCCGCGAGCGCCTGGAGGTTCAAGGTCTCGGCGACGATTCCCTGGCCCGGGAAGGCGGCGTCGCCATGGATCAGGACGGGGATCACCGCGCTCGGGTCGTGCCCCAGCTCGCGCGCCTTGCGGCTCGTCTGGTCGGCGCGGGCCCGGCCCTCGATCACGGGGTTGACGTACTCGAGGTGGCTCGGGTTCGGGGAGAGCGTCACGGTCACCGCCCGCCCCGACTGCGTCGCGTAGGTGCCGGACGCCCCGTAGTGGTATTTGACGTCGCCGGTGCCGCCCTCGGGGGCCGCGGTGTCCACGGCCAGCGTTCCTTCGCCCTCGAACTCAGCCAGGATCGTCTCGTACGGCCGGCCGACTGTATGGGCCAGCACGTTGAGGCGGCCGCGGTGCGCCATGCCGACGACGATCTCTCGGGCGCCGGCCGCGGCGGAGAGCTCGATCGTCTCGTCCAGCATCGGCACGAGCGCGTCGAGGCCCTCGATCGAGAACTGCTTCTTCCCGAGGAAGGTCTTGTGCAGATACGTCTCGAGCGCCTCCACCTCAGACAGGCGCCGCAGCAGCCTGCGCCGCTCATGGGTGTCGAACGGCTGGCGGTATGCCCCCGATTCGATCGCCTGCCGCAGCCACACCCGCTGCTCGTGCTCCGAGATGTGCTCGATCTCGTACGCGATCGTGCCGGTGTAGGTCTCTCGTAGATGGGGCAGGGCGTCGGCGAAGGTGTCGCCCGGCACGGCGACGCGGAGGACCGAGGCGGGAATGCGCCGCATCAGCTCGGGCGAGAGGTTGACCGTCGCCGGTTCGAGCGCCGGATCGCCCACCGGCTGCGAGCCGAGCGGGTCCAGGCGCGCCGCCAGGTGGCCGTGCATGCGGTGCGCCTTGACGAGCGAAGTGGCCGCTTGGACCGCCTGAAGCAGCGCCGCGTCCGCCACCGGCGGCGCGGCCGGCTTCGCTGTCGCGGGCACCGGCTCGGCCGAGGTCACCGCCGCCGGCCCGTCGGTGCCCTCCACGTTGGTCGGCAGTTCGAGCGCTTCGAACACGCCTTCGTAGAAGCCGTCCTGGCCTTCGAGCAGCTCCTCGATGCGGCGCAGGAACGCGCCGGACTCGGCGCCCTGGATGACTCGATGATCGTACGTGCTGGTCATCGTCATGACCTTCTGGACGCCGAGCTCCTTGAGGCGCTCGGGTTGCACGCCGGCCAGGCCGGGCGGATATCCGATCGCGCCGGTGGCGACAATCGTGCCCTGGCCCGGCATCAGCCGCGGAACGCTCGCCACCGTCCCGATGCCACCGGGGTTCGTGAGGGTGATGTTCGCTCCCTGGTAGGCGTCGGCGGGGAGCGTGTTGTCGCGCGCGCCGGCCACGAGCTCGTCGTAGCGTGCGGCGAAGTCCGCGAAGCCCATCGTGCTCGCGTCCTCCAGGACCGGCACGACGAGCGAGCGCGTGCCGTCCTTGCGCTCGACGTCCACGGCCAGCCCCAGGCTGATCGTGGGGGGCACGACGCGGTGGGGCTTGCCCCGATCCTCGATGTAGGCGTGGCCCATCACCGGCATCTCACGCGCCGCCTGGACGATGGCCCACGCGATCAGGTGGGTGAAGGAGAGCCGCTTGCCGCTGGCCTTCAGCTCTCGGCGGCGAGCGTCGAGTACGCCCACCGGCACCGTGCGGAAACTCGTGGCGGTGGGGATCGAGCGACTCTCGTTCATGAACTTGGCGAGCGTCGCGGCGGGGCCGCGGATGGGCTTGAGCCCGACGCCCTCGGCGGCGGGCGGGGTAGCAGGTGCGCCGTTCCCCTCGATAGCGGCGAGCACGTCCTCCTTGGTCACCCGCCCGCGCGGGCCGGTGCCTTTGACCGCTCCGAGGTCGAGCCCATGAGCGTTGGCGATCCGGGTGGCCACGGGGGTCGCGTGCGCGCCGTTGCCGGCGGCCGCCCGGGCAGCCGGCGCCGTGTCCGCGGGGGGGACCGCGGGCTCCGCCGGCGGCTGGAGCGGACCGGTCGGGGCAGGCGCGCCGGCCGCGATGCGGCAGAGCACCGCGCCGACCTGAATCGTCTCGTCGGGCTCGACCAGGATCTCCGCCACCGTGCCCGCCACCGGGGCGGGCACCTCAGCGTCGACCTTGTCGGTGGAGACCTCGACCAGCACGTCGTCGACCGCAACGGCGTCGCCCGGCCTCACTCGCCACTCGAGCACCGTTCCCTCGGCGACGGAGTCCCCCATCTCGGGGAACGTGACGTCGACCGTCTCGCCCGCGGCAGCCGCCGCCCCGCCGTCGCCGGCGGTCGGAGCCTCCGCCGAGGGAGCTGCCTCACCGTCCACCGGCGCCTCTCCGCGGGCGCCGTCCCCGGAATCGTCGGGCGAGCTCTCGGCCGCGGGGGCGTCGCCGCCCGTCTCGATCTCCCCCAGCACCGCGCCGACCTGCACCACCTCGTCGGGGTCGGCCAGGATCTTCGTCAGCGTGCCGGCGGCGGGCGCCGGCACCTCGGCGTCGACCTTGTCGGTCGACACCACGACCAGCGGCTCGTCGGCCTCAACGCGATCACCGACCTGCTTCAGCCACTCGAGGATCGTTCCCTCGGTGACCGATTCCCCCATCTGGGGCATCGTGATCTGCACGGTCGTAGCCCGCGTAGCCATCCCTGGAGTCAACTGTACCCCTCGACAGGGGCGCCGCCGAGTACCGCAGCAGCGCTCGCAGGGACTGCTCCGGGCCGGGCCAGTGCTCGCGGAAGCCCCTTGACGCCTGCAAAGCTACTCCGCCATGGTCACCGCTCGACGGCGCAAGTTCTGGGGCTGGGGATTCGAGGATCAGCAGCCGCAGCCCGCCGACGTCGAGCAGGCGGCGGCCGGTATCCGTCGGCACCTCGGGCTCGGAGCCGGGGAGGTCGAGCGACCGGTGGCGATCGAGGACGTCGAGCTCCCGCCGCCGCGGCTCGAGCCGCCGGCTTCGCTGGCTCATATCTGCACCAGCGACACGTACGATCGGGCGGCCCACGCGTACGGCAAGTCCTACTGCGACGTGGTGCGGGCTTTTCGCGGGCGCTTCGACCACCCGCCGGACCTCGTGGCTCACCCGAACGACGAGCCCGAGCTCGAGCACATACTCACCTGGTGCGCCGAGGCGAACGCTGCGGCGATCCCGTTCGGCGGCGGCACGAGCGTCGTCGGCGGCGTCGAGCCGCTCGTGCCGGATGGCTACGCCGGCGCGGTGTCGATCGACCTGAAACGGTTCGACCGGGTGCTCGAGGTCGACCCGGTCTCGCGCGCGGCGCGGATCCAGGCCGGGGCAACCGGACCCGCGCTCGAGGCCCGGCTGAAGGAGCACGGCCTGACGCTGCGGCATTACCCGCAGTCGTTCGAGTTCTCCACGCTCGGCGGCTGGATCGCGACCCGCTCCGGTGGCCATTTCGCGACGCTCCAGACCCACATCGACGACTTCGTGGAGTCGGTGCGAGCGCTCACTCCCCGCGGGATCTGGGAAAGCCGCCGGCTCCCCGCCTCGGGCGCGGGGCCCAGCCCCGACCGGATGCTCATCGGATCGGAGGGCATCCTCGGGGTGATCACCGAGGCGTGGATGCGCGTCCAGGCAGCGCCGCGGTTCAAGGCGTCGGCAGGAGTGCTCTTCGACGGCTTCGACGCCGGCACCCGGGCCGTCCGCGCGCTCGGCCAGTCCGGCCTCTACCCGTCGAACTGCCGCCTGCTCGACCCAGGTGAGGCGGTGCTCACGGGCGCCGCGCCGGAGGGCAAGGCGCTGCTCGTGCTCGGCTTCGAGTCCCCAGACCACCCACTCGACGTGTGGATGGACCGCGCGCTCGAATGCTGCCATGACCACGGCGGCGAAGTTCCCGTCGCTCCCGCCGTCGGCGAGCGCGACGAGCCCGCGAGTTCGTGGCGGGACGCCTTCCTGCAGATGCCGTATATCCGCGACACGATGGTGGCTGCCGGCATCCTCGTCGAGACGTTCGAGACTGCCGTCACCTGGGACCGCTTCGACGTCTTCGTAGCCGCCGTGCGCGAGCGCACCGAGGCGGCGCTCGGGGAGGGCCGGGTGAACTGTCGACTCACGCACGTTTACCCCGATGGTGCGGCGCCCTACTTCACGGTGCTCGCGCCGGCCCACCGCGGCTCCGAGCTCGAGCAGTGGGCGGAGGTCAAGGCCGCCGCGGCGGGCGCGATCGTCGCCGCCGGCGGCACGATCACCCACCACCACGCCGTGGGGCGCGATCATCGCCCGTGGTACGACCGCCAGCGACCGGACCCGTTCGCCGCTGCACTGCGGGCGGCGAAGGAATCCGTCGATCCGCAGGGACTGCTCAACCCGGGCGTGCTGATCGACCCATGACCGTCAGGAGAAGGGAGCTCTCGCGGGCCGACCGGGTCCTGCCCGGGCTATGGCGCCTGCGCTTGCCGCTGCCGTGGCCCGGCGTTCCGCACGTGAACGCCTTCGCGATCGCTTCCGGCAGCGGCGTCGTACTCGTCGACACCGGCCTGCACGAGCCGGGGGCGATGAGACAGCTGGAGCGCGCGCTCGATCAGGCCGGGCTCCGGCTCGAGCACGTGCGCCTGCTCGTCTGCACGCATGCCCATTCCGACCACTACGGGCTCGCCGCGCCGATTATCGAGGCCGCCGGCTGCGAGCTGTGGATGCACCCGAATCACGAACACATGACCAAGGCCGCGCGCGACCCCGAGCGGGAGTTCGAGCGCCGCGTCGAGGTAGCGCGTCAGAGCGGCGTGCCCTCGCCCGATCTCGAGCGCTATGAGGAGGAGCGCCGCGGCCGGGGCTTCGGCGTCGCCGAGATCGTGCTGCCGCACCGCGCGCTGCTGCCGGGCGTGGAAATCGAGACCGATCTCGGTACCTGGCAGGTGTACGAGACGCCCGGCCACGCGCCGTCGCACGTGGTCCTCCACCAACCGGGGCGCGGGCTGCTGCTGTCCGGCGACCACCTGCTCGGTCGCGTCTCGCTCTACTACGACTACGGCTACACGCCGGACCCGGCCGGCGAGTTCCTGCGGAGCCTCGGCGTCGTCGACCTGCTCGACATCCAGCTCGTCCTCGCGGGGCACGGCCGGCCCGTCCGCGACGCCCGAACGCTCACGAAGGCCAACCGACGAGCCGTCCACGAGCGGCTCGAGCGCGTCCGCGGCGCGCTGTCGGACGGCCCGCGGACCGCCTTCGAGGTGGTCCCGGCGATGCTCGACCGCGAGCTGTCGGGGCCGATGTTGGTGGGGTGGGGGCTGTCCGAGGCGCTGTGCTACCTGCGGCATCTCGAGGTGCGGGGGGACGTCCAGCGGCTCGACGGAAGCGATCCCGAGCGGTGGGCGGTGACGAGCTGAGGGCTACCGCGAGGCGGCCTCACATTTTGAACCTCTCAAGCGTCTATGCAGGACCACCTAGTGAAAGGACTCCGCATGGACCTCGATCTCGACGACCGCGTCGCCGTTGTAACCGGTGCTTCGAAGGGCATCGGCCTCGCCGTGACACGAACACTGCTGGGGGAAGGCGCGCGAGTCGTCGCGACCTCGCGAAGCCGCACGCCGGAGCTCGATGCCCTCCGGGGAAGCCTGCTCCACCTTCCCGTGGACCTGATGGATCCGGGAGGCCCGGCCGAGGTGGTCGCTCGCGCCGTCGAGGAGTTCGGCGGGGTGGACATCCTGGTCAACAACGCGGGCGGGCCACCCCCGGGCGCCAAGCTCCCGCGGTTCCAGTTTCTCGAGCTCACCGACCGCGATTGGCGGGACATGTTCGAGTTCAACCTCTACACCGCAGTCCGCGCCTGCCGTGCTGCGATCCCGCTGATGCTCGAGCGCGGTGGCGGAGCAATCGTCAACGTCTCCTCCAGCATGGCGCGGCAGGGCTCGGCCATCAACGTCGACTATTCGGCCGCGAAGGCGGCGCTCAACCACCTGACGAAGTCCCTCTCGGAGGAGTTCGGGCCGCACGGGATCCGCGTCAACAGCGTCTCCCCTGGCCCGACCAAGACGCCGTGGTGGACGGACGACGGCGGCGCGGCCGACATCATCGCGGCGCAGGTCGGCGCCGACCGCGAGAGTGTGATCGCCACGGTCGCGCCCGAGATGATGCAAATGACCACCGGGCGTCTGGTGGATCCGCAGGAGGTCGCCGACGCCGTGCTCCTGCTCGTCGCCCCCCGCTCCGCCAGCACGACCGGAGCCGAGATCGCGGTCGACGGAGGCTTCGTGAAGGCGATCTAGAGCAGCGCCACGGCGACGGCTTAGGACTACCGCGGGCGGGAAGAAGTAAGGCGATCGGGGCGTGAGCGCAGTGGACGTCAGCCGCACGCAGGTCGGAATCGTCGGCGCGGGGCCGGCGGGCTTGGTGCTCGGGCACCTCCTCTATCTCCAAGGCATCGAGTCGGTGATCCTCGAGGGCCGCGATCGCGAGTACGTCGAGGGCCGCGTGCGCGCCGGTGTACTCGAGCAGGGAACCGTCGACCTACTGATCGAGATCGGCGTGGGCGAGCGCTTGCGGCGCGAGGGTCTCGTCCACCACGGCGTCGAGCTGCGGTTCGCCGGCAAGGGACACCGGATCCCGTTCGACGAGCTAACCGGCGGTCGCGGCATCACGATCTACGGTCAGCAGGAGGTCGTCAAAGACCTGATCGCCGCCCGCATCGAGTCGGGAGCGCCCCTCTTGTTCGGCGTCGAGGACGTTTCCCCGGTCGGCATCGAGTCAGACAGCCCGCTGCTCCGCTTTCGCCACGAGGGCCAGGAGCGGGAGCTGCGCTGCGAGGTGGTGGCCGGCTGCGACGGCTTCCACGGCGTCTGCCGCGACGCCGTGCCGGACGGCGCGCTGCGCTTCCGGGAGCGGGTCTATCCCTTTGCCTGGCTCGGAATCCTGGCCGAAGTCGAGCCGTCGAGTGACGAGCTCATCTACTGCCACCACGAGCGCGGCTTCGCGCTCCACAGCATGCGCTCGCCTCACCTAACCCGTCTCTACCTCCAGTGCGAGCCCGACGAGGCGATCGAGAGCTGGACCGACGAGCGCATCTGGGACGAGCTAAGCGCGCGCTTCGCATCCGAGGGCTGGTCGCTCAAGCAGGGGCCGATCATCGAGAAGGGCGTCACGCCCATGCGCAGCTTTGTGGCCGAGCCCATGCAGTACGGGCGCCTGTTTCTGGCGGGCGACGCCGTCCACATCGTGCCGGCCACCGGGGCGAAGGGCTTGAACCTCGCCGTGGCGGACGTGCGCGTGCTGGCCGACGCGCTGGCGAGGTGGTTCTCCCGGGGCGACGATTCGCTCCTCGAGCGCTACTCGGAGGCCTGTCTGCCGCGCGTCTGGCGCGCCCAGCACTTCGCCTGGTGGATGACCTCGATGCTCCACCGCATGCCCGACGACCGCGACGGCTTCATGGCCCGGCTCCAGCTCGCCCAGCTCGAGTACGTGTGCTCGTCGCGGGCCGCGGCCACCTCCCTGGCCGAGAACTACGTGGCCTTGACCGATGTTCCCCGGGCGACAGCAGATCAAATTGTCTGACTTCGGGTAATAGGCTGGTGAGCGCCCTGCGGGCGCGGTGCTTTCTGAGGCGGAGGAGGATCGGATGCGAATAGGAGTAGGGCTGCGGGTCGCCGCGCTGATGGCGGCGCTGGTCTGCGCGGTGGTGGTCGCGGCCTGCGGCGACGACGATTCAGGCGGCGGCGAGGGCGAGCCCGCCACCCTCCGGGTGGGCGTGATCCCAATCGCCGACGTGGCCCCGCTCTACCTCGGGATGAAGAAGGGTTTCTTCAAGCAGGAGCAGCTCACGATCAAGCCGCAGCTCGCCGAGGGCGGCGCGGCGAGCACGCCGGCCGTGCTGAGCGGCGACTTCCAGATCGGCTTCTCCAACACCATCTCGCTGCTCATCGCCGCCTCCAAGGACCTGCCTGTCGAGATCATCAGCCAGGGGGTGCTGGCAGGCAAGACGGAGGAGCAGGCCTGGGCGGACCTGCTGGTGCTGAAGAACGGGCCGATCAAGGACCCGAAGGACCTGGAGGGCAAGACGATCGCGGTCAACACGCTCGAGAACATCTGCGAGGTGACGATCAAGGCGTCGCTCGAGAAGGAGGGCGTGGCGGTGGACGAGCTCAAGTTCACCGAGGTGCCGTTCCCCGACATGAACGCCGCGCTCGAGGGCGGGCGCGTGGACGGGGCCTGTGTCGTCGAGCCCTTCGTCAGCCAGGGGAAGGCGGGCAAGGCGCGCGGCATCGATCCCTTCTACGTGCGCACCGCGCCCGATCTGACGGTGGCCACGTATTTCACCTCCAAGCAGTACGCCGAGGAGAACGCCGACGTGGTCGACCGCTTCGTGCGGGCGATGAACACGTCGCTCACCTACGCGCAGTCACACCCGGACGAGGTGCGCGACGTGCTGCTCGACTACACCGAGATCCCGCCGGAGGCGGCCGAGCAGATCAAGCTGCCGGTCTGGCGGCCCGACCTGAACCGACCGACGATCGAGTTGCTGTCCCGCCTCAGCCTGAAGTACGGCCTGATCGAGCAGCAGCCCGACCTCAACGAGCTCATCCGGGAGTGACGCTACCCCGTGAGGAGCGCCGCTCTCAGCGGTAGAGGCCCTCGATGTAGTCGGCGCCCAGACCCACCTCCTCGTAGTGGGCCTTCGAGACGGCGATGTAGTCGTGGACGTCGAAGTGACCCTCGGGCTCGCCGTTCTCGTCGAGCCAGATCAGCGGACCGGTGACGTTGAAGAAGATCTTCATCGGCTCCTCGTGCTCATATGCCACGAGTGTGTGCGCCTCGCCCGGCGCCTCGTACAGGAAGTCACCGGCCGTCGCGGTCCAGTCGTGCTCCAGATATCCCCACTTGCCGGAGAGCGTGAAGCCGAACACCTGGTGAGGGTGGTAGTGGCGGTTGACGAGACCGGGCCCGGTGGCCATCAGGATGTCGCACCACCGATTCTGAGCGGGCGAGATCAGCAGCGGACGTGTGTAGACGGTCTCCGTGAGCGGCACGTAGTAGCGCAGGTCGTCGGTCGGCGCGTCCTTGCAGAAGATCTCGGGGAGTGCGTCCGGTTTGAAGACGTTCTCGATCGGCTTCAGGTCTTTCCAGAACTCGGTCGTTGCTGCCTCAGGCATTTGTTCTCCTCCGCTCCCTGGGTCGCCAAGTGCCCACGACCGCGACAGCGTAACTCCCACGCGGGCAGGCTGCATACAGCCGATGTAAGTTGCATGCATGCCAGATCAGTCCGGGATGCCGCAGGCCCTCCGGGCGAAGCTGCGCCTCCGCGAGCTCATCCTCGAGGGCCGGCTGAAGGGAGGGGAGCGGGTCGCCGAGGTGCCGCTCGCCGGCCAGCTCGGGGTCTCGCGCACGCCGCTGCGCCTCGCCCTTGCCCAGCTCGAGCACGAGGGACTGCTCGAGGCGGTGCCTGGCGGCGGCTTCGCGGTCAGCACGTTCACACAGCAGCAAGTCGCGGACGCCATCGATCTGAGGGGCGTGCTCGAGGGCACGGCTGCACGCCTTGCGGCCGAGCGGCTCGAGGACGCCGCGGAGCTCGAGGCAATGCACGGCTGCGTCGCCCAGATGGACGCCCTCGTTCGGCCCGACCGGGTCGCCATCGAAGCGTTCGAGCGGTATGTGAAGCTGAACGCCCGCTTTCACCTGCTCCTCACGAAGCTCGCCAAGAGCCGTGCGCTCGAGGGCGCGATCGCCCACGTGGCCGCGCTGCCCTTCGCCTCACCCAGCGCGTTCGTGCAGGTACAGGCGGAGCTCCCCGAGTCGCACCGCATGCTCTTCGTGGCGCAGACCCAGCACCGCGCGATGCTCGAGGCGATAGCGGAGGGCGAGGGCTCACGCGCCGAAGCGGTCGCCCGCGAGCATGCCCGGCTGGCCCGGCGCAATCTCGACATCGCCCTCAGGAGCGAGCGCGCTCTCGAGCAGCTGCCTGGGGCGGCGCTGATCGTGCTGGAGGGTGGGGCCGGTGAGTAGCCCGCCGGTGCCGGCCATATCCCCACCGGTGCTAAACAACGACGAGAGCCGGAGCGCCGACGGCGCCCAGGAGTAGGAGGAGGAGAGATGGAGCACTCCACGATGGACCGGGCGGAGATCCGCACCGGCCTGTACATCGGCGGCGAGGCGCGACAGACGGACGACGTCTTCCCCGTGTTCGATCCCGCCGCTCCCGAGACCGTCGTCGGTTATGCGGCGGCGGCAACGACCGAGCAGGCGCAGGCCGCGGTTCGAGCCGCGCACGAGGCCTTCCCGGCGTGGGAAGAGCTCGGGCCACATCGCCGGGCGGAGCTCGTCGTGGCCGCGTTGGACAGCCTCAAAGACGACAACGACGCACGGGTCGAGCTGCTCTCGAGGGAGAACGGGAAGGTCCGGATGGAGTGCGAGGTAGAGATGCAGGCGATGGCGGGGCGCTTCCATCTCGCAGCGGACCTGGCCGACGAGGCCACCGCGGTCCGGACCCTCGATGGCCCGCCGGCGCGCACCACGGTCGCGCGCCTCCCGCTGGGCGTCGTGTCGATCATCGTGCCGTTCAACTGGCCGCTGGCGATCCTGGCAGCCTCGCTCCCGTACGCGCTCGTCGCCGGCAACACGACCGTCGTAAAGGCGCCCCCGACGACGCCCTTGTCGTTCGTGCGCACAGTCGAGCGGATCGCCGCGGCGCTGCCGCCGGGCGTGCTGAACGTCGTGAGCGGGCGCGACGAGGTGCTCGGCCCCGTGCTGATCCAGGATCCGCTCGTGAAGAAGGTGAACTTCACCGGAAGCGTGCGCGGCGGCAAGGCCATCATGCGCATGGCCTCCGAGAATCTCACGCGGGTCACGCTCGAGCTCGGCGGCAACGATCCGGCCCTGGTGCTCGGCGACGCGGAGCTCGATGCGGACGCCATCCATCGGTTGTCCGTCGGCACGTTCCTCACCACCGGCCAGGTATGCATGGCGATGAAGCGCCTGTACGTGCACCGCTCCCGGTACGACGAGGTGGTCGAGGGCCTGACACAGGAGCTCGAGGCCACACGGATCGGTCCGGGCCTCGACCCGCAGGCGACGATGGGTCCCCTCAACACGGGCCGCCAACGGGACTTCGTCGCCGGACTCCTGGAGGAGGCGCGTAGCCAGGGCGCCGAGGTTCGCGAAGGCGGTACTCCGGTCGACGCCGCGGAGGCCCGGCGCGGCCACTTCTTGCACCCCGCGCTGGTCCTCGACCCGCCGTCCGACGCCGGCATCGTGACCGAGGAGCAGTTCGGGCCGGCACTGCC
>Ga0126313_10001391_pt1 | contig 12751 bp, 12 predicted proteins | sample Plot105A_FD_89954 | JGI IMG/M metagenome (GOLD analysis project Ga0126313, IMG submission 89954) | Serpentine soil microbial communities from UC McLaughlin Reserve, CA, USA - Plot105A | ecosystem: Environmental > Terrestrial > Soil > Grasslands | place: USA: UC McLaughlin Reserve, Lake County...
CAGCCAAAAGGTGCTCAATATCGTTGCGCAGAATGTGCCGTGGCTGATCGGCGGCTCGTCCGATCTGGCACCGTCCAACAAATCGCGTCTTACCTTCGAGGGAGCCGGGGACTTTGAGCCGGACAACCGAGCCGGTCGGAATCTGCACTTCGGAGTACGGGAGCACGCAGCGGGCGCGATCACGAACGGGTTGGCGCTCAGCAAGATCAGGGCTTACCAGGCCGGATTCTTGATCTTCTCCGATTTCCAGCGCGGAGCGCTGCGGCTGTCGGCGCTGATGGAACTGCCGGTCATCCATGTCTTCACCCACGACTCCATCGGAGTTGGTGAAGACGGTCCCACGCACCAACCGGTCGAACAGCTGGCGTCGCTGCGAGCCATGCCCGGCTTGATCGACATCCGTCCGGCCGATGCGAATGAAGTCGTCGAAGCCTGGCGAGTGATCATGCCGCTGCGGCACGACCCGGTGGCGTTGATCTTGTCGCGGCAGGCATTGCCGACGCTGGACCGCAGCACATACGCATCAGCCAGCGGGCTAGCCAAGGGCGCGTACGTGCTGGCCGGCGATCCGGACGAGACACCCGACGTGATCTTGATCGCCACCGGCAGCGAGGTCGCTCTTGCGGTCTCCGCGTACGAACAGCTGGTCGGTGAAGGCATCAAGGCACGTGTGGTCAGTATGCCGTCGTGGGAACTGTTCGATCGGCAGGGTGACGGCCACCGGGACAACGTGCTCCCGCCCGAGGTCACCGCACGCGTGGTGATCGAGCAAGCGTCCTCGTTCGGATGGGATCGATGGGCCGGCACAACCGGGGAGATCATCGCAATGAGCACCTTCGGCGCCTCTGCCCCGCTCAAGGCGCTGCAGACGAAGTTCGGGTTCACCCCGGAAGCAGTGGTGGCGGCGGCCAAGCGTCAGATCCGCCGCTAAGACGTCAGGCCATCTCGAACGCCACAGCGCCCTTGTCATAGTCGGCTGACGTAAGACGGACTGACACCTCCTGGCCGAGCGGCAGCCGATCCCCGCTGAGTCGAGCCTCGACTGCGGGTTCGGAGATCATCACGGTGCCATGCCGTTTGTCCCGAGCGACATCGATCACCGTCCCGCGAAACGTTTGTCCGACTCTGTCAGCAAGCAGGTAGACCTCGATGAGATCGATGATCGTGCGCTCATACATCTTCGCCCGGCGTTCCGCGGCCGCCATCTGCTCGGGGAGTCCGTCGAGAGCGCGGAAGACCCATTCCGGCACCGGCTGATCGCTACACAGGGCGACGCAGATCTCCGCGGTGTAGCGGTCCACCAAGCGGCGCAGCGGAGCAGTCGCGTGAGCGTAGTCGCTGGCCAGCGCCGCATGGTCGGCGTCGTCGGGGATGCCGCCCCCGCTGAAGCTTCGATATGCGGCGCCGCGGAACAACACGGTGCAAGCGTTCAGCATGGCGGCCTGATCAGGCCGGGTCGGGTTCAGCAGGCGAACGAATTCCGGGTAGTCCATCTCCGGAGGCCAGACGATCCGGAGCGCCTTGGCGATCTGGCGCAGCCGCCGCACTGAGTAGGAATCCGCCGGCGGCACGGTACGAAGGATGCCAACCTGTCCATAGAGCATGAGGTGTGCGGCGGCCATGCCAGTCAACAACGAGATCTGTGCATTCCAGCCTTCCACCGGTTCCGGAGCCCGGAAGCCGAGAGTCCACGAACTGCCGTCGCTCCGAATCTCCTGCTGCGGGATCTGCAGACTGACGCCCCCGCGGTCGCGTTCGCGCAGCTCCCGCCACTGGCCCACCAGCTTGAGCAGGGCGAGCGTCTCCCGGGGTGAACCGCCGTCGATCTCAGCCTGGGCATCGTCGTAGCTGAGCTGTGCGCGGCTGCGGACCAACCCGCGCGCCACCTCCGCCGCGACCGTCTGGCCTCGATGATCCAGCATGATCGTCCAGAGCAGCGCCGGTCGAACCTCATTCGGCAGCAGGCTGGCCGCACCTTCACTGAGCACCGGCGGATGCAGCGGGGTACGACGATCGGGCGCATAGAGGGTCGTTCCGCGGCGATGCGCTTCAGCGTCGATCGGATCACCGGGTCGTACGAATGCGGCCACATCGGCTATCGCATAGGAGACCTCGAAGCCACCGCTCGGTGATCGGGCGATGTGCAGTGCTTGATCAAGATCGCGTGAACCTTCCGGGTCGATGGTGATCAGTTCCAGGTCTGTCCGATCAAGATCAGGTAGTCGAGGCTCGGCCGCGGCCCGCTCGGCTACCTTGTGAACTTCGTGGGGAAAGTCCCGCGGCACCTCAGCGATTGCCCTGATCTTCTCCAGTCCCCTGGCCAACTGCTCGGGCACGACGGGCGGCAGTCCGATCTTGCGGGCGGGCATGGCCGAAGCTTAGCCAGGCGACCGAGATGAAATCCTCAGTCAGAACTGCGGCCGGCGATGGGCTTCCGAGGCAATGGATCTCCGTCGAGCGCCCGATTCACCAGCGTGTCGGCCGCTTTGTTCGCTTCCCGGGGTACCCAACTCCAGACCACCGTCACCGGCCGCAGCCGGCCGGCCTGCAGAGCAAGGGGCTTCATGTCTGGATGCTTGATCTTCCATCTGCCCGCCATCTGCTCGATCACCAGCTTGGAATCCATCCGAACCTCGACCGAGGCGTTCGGGTCGACCTGGCGGGCCATCTCCAGACCGGCGATCAAGCCGCGATACTCGGCGACGTTGTTCGTCGCCCATCCGATGGGCAGACCCTCAGCAGCCAGCACCTCGGCGGTTTCGGCGTCGCGGACCACGGCGCCATAAGCAGCCGGTCCAGGATTGCCGCGAGCCCCGCCATCCGCCTCAACGATCAACCGGCGAGGCATCACAGACCTGACGACGCGGTACGGATCAGTATTCGCGAGCATTCCTCACAGCGCAGCACCTCGTCGTCGGGAGCAGCGGCGAACCGACTCAAATCCGCCGCATTGACTTCCAGCTGACATCCCGAGCAGCGCCGACGGCGGAGCTCGGCGGCGCCGACGCCGTTGCGGCTGGCGCAGAGCTTGTCGTACAGGACCATCAGGTCTCCTGGGATCAGCGGCGCGAGCTGCTGGCGCTCGGCGCGCTGCTCGGTGATCTGAGCGTCGATCGCTGCCACTGCCTGATCCCGTCGGTCCATCGCTTCGGCTAACTTGCCGTTCAATTCGGCAATCTGAGCCTCCAGCCGCTGATGGGTAGCGGCGGCTGATTCGAGCTGCTCCATGATCTCCAGCTCGGCGTCTTCAAGATCCCGGATCCGCCACTGCAGATGGGCGACCTCCTCGACCATTGAGGACAGAGCCTTAGGGTCGGGAACCGTGCCGTCGGCGATCCGGCTCTGGTTGCGATTCAGTCGCTCTCGTACCGGCTCCAGGTCAAGTTCCGCCCTTTCCTGCTCACGCTCCAGGTCGCCGACTGCAGTCTCAGCTGCGACCAGATCAGCCGAGGCCGCAGCCTTCCGTGCCATGAGTTCGTTGATCTCATTGTGCGCGGGCAGTGTGCGTCGCCGGTGCTCGAGCTGCGCCAGCGCCGAGTCGATTGCCTGAAGATCAAGCAGCCGAAGCTGCGCTCCCCGGTCAGCTTTGATGGCGTCCCCTATCTGAGATCGGCTGCACCCGCGGATCGCTGCGGCTCGCGACCACCCTACTTTCCAAGGCTCGGGGAATGAATGTGGCACGCGATGAGTTGCCGCGAGTAGTCCCCCCGGGGCTTGTCGTCGTGGCCACACCGTAGTGACTGCGTTAGTCATGATCACTACTTGAAGGACCACTTTCTCATGACCTCGGTGTTGGACCGCGCTCTGGAGCGGCCGCTGGCCGATCAGTTCGTCGGACGCAAGTACCTCCAGTTGGTGGCCGTGCTCGGCGCACTTATGGCCATCGGACCGCTCACCATCGATACCTATCTGCCGGCGCTGCCGTCACTATCGTCCGAGCTAGGAGCGACCGACGCGCAGGCACAACTCACCGTCACCGGCCTGCTGATCGGCCTCGGCCTTGGACAGTTGATCATCGGACCGTGGTCGGATGCAGCCGGCCGGCGTAAACCGTTGCTCTTCGGGCTTGCGGCACACGGCCTGGCCTCGACGCTGTGTGCGGTCGCTCCCTCGATCGGCATGCTGATAACGACCCGAATCCTGCAGGGTTTTTGCGGCGCTGCGGTGGCCGTCGTGGCAATGGCAACGGTACGCGACCTTTTCAGCGGCGTACGCGCCGCAAAGTTGCTGTCGCGGCTGATGTTGGTGCTTGGTGTCGCGCCGATTCTCGCGCCGTCATTGGGCAGCACTTTGCTGCAACTCACATCCTGGCGCGGCATCTTCGCAGTCCTTGCTGTCGCTGCCGTTGCACTCTTTGCACTCGCATGGTTCGGCCTCCCGGAGACGTTGCCGCCGGCGCGCAGGCGGCCGGCCAGCGTCACCGGATCGCTGCGGTCTTACGCGGCCCTCTTCTCCGACCAGCTGTTCCTGATCATGGTGGGTGTTGCGGGCGCCATGTTCGCCACGCTGTTTGCCTACGTGGCTGCGGCGCCCTTTGTGCTGCAGGAGATCTTTGCCCTTTCGCCGCAACAGTTCGGGCTGGTGTTCAGCGCCAACGCGCTAGGCCTGATCTTGATGACCCAACTGAATCCGATCCTGCTCCGCCGGTTCAGCCCAGTGCAGGTGCTGTCGGCGGCCGTGGTGATCGCTTTCCTCGGTGCCCTGGCGCTGCTGGCTTCCGCGACCACCGGCTTCGGCGGTCTGCTGGGGTTGATGGTTCCGCTGTGGTTCATTGTGGCCTGCGCCGGTCTAACGTTCCCCAACGCGCCGGCCATTGCCCTCAGCCGGCACGGCAATGAGGCCGGCACGGCCGCCGCCATGCTCGGCGCCGCACAGTTTGTCATTGGCGGCACGGTGGCTCCGCTGGTTGGGATTTTGGAGAACGGGACACCGGCTCCCCTTGCCATGATCGTTGTGGGAACGACCGGCCTTGCGGCAGCCTTGATGCTTTCCGCCGGGCGCAAGCTCCATGCGGTCCTTATGGACAGCCTCTGATCAAGGTTCCGCATTCCATTTCCACAAAGCCGGCCGGTTCTTCTCCTCACCGAGCACCGAGACGGTACTGGTGTCCAGCGGAAACTGAACCCCACGGGCGACGTCGAACTCCAGCCAGCGCATGGTGAGTGCACGCAGCGCGTGCCCGTGCCCGAAGCAGATTGCCTGGTCAACCACCGAGGCCCGAACCCCGGCGACAACACGATCGAGCCGCGCGGCCACCTGCTCGGCAGTCTCGCCGCCCGGAGCAGGATGGGTCCAGATCGTCCAATCGGGAACCAGTGACCGAATCTCCTCGCTGGTGAGGCCCTCGAAATCGCCGTAGCCCCACTCGACCAGGTCTTCGTCGATCTGTGGGGCGTACGGGCCTGTGAATCCGGCGAGCTCGGCGGTGACCCATGCGCGGCGCCGGGGACTGCTCAGCACCAACCCGAAGTCCGCAGGCTCTAGTTGACCCAGCAGCTTGCGGGCCTGCTCCTCACCGAGCGCGGTCAGCGGCAGATCGGTGACCGAGGTGTGCTTTCCGCTCTTGCTCCACTCGGTTTCGCCATGCCGAACCAGGAACAGTTGGGTCATCGCAGGAGCCTAGTGGCTTAGCTCGCTGATGAGGTCCTGGCGGGCGTGGTGGGAGAATGCCTTCGTGAGCGACCAGCAGCCGGAGCTGCCGAACCGACAGGTGCCGTTCTCCGAGGCTTTCAAGGAATTCATCGCCAAAGGTTGGGCCCCTCATCCGACCCAGTTACCGGTGCAGCTTGAGTCGGCGCCGTACGCGGCCCGACGCCGGCGGCAGATCAGCTCACAGTTTCCCGGCGACCGGTTGATCATTCCGGCCGGTGGGCTACGTGTCAGATCCAACGACACCGATTACCGCTTTCGGCCCCATTCGGCCTTCGCCCACCTGACGGGTCTCGGAACCGATCATGAGCCGGACGCCGTCCTGGTGCTCGACCCCACCGATGAGAGCCATGACGCCACGCTGTACTTCCAACCTCGGGCTCCGCGCGACTCCGCCGAGTTCTATGCCGACACACGGTACGGCGAGATGTGGGTCGGGCGACGCCCTTCCCTCGAAGAGCTGAGCAGCCTGTGCGGCATCCGCTGCGCGCCGATCGATCAGTTGGCCGACGACCTAGCGAAAGGCGCCGACTCGACCCAACTGCGCGCGCTGATCAGTCCGGGCGACACCTCGCTCATGCAGATCCTTGCCGAGATTGGGGACAGTGGAAGCGTCGAAGAGTCCGACGAACAACACGCCGCACGCCAGGAACGGCAGCAGGAACTCAATTCTGCGCTTGCGATGGCATTGAGTGAGCTGCGGCTGATCAAGGATGAGTTCGAGATTTCCCAGCTCCGTGAGGCCTGCCGGGAGACGGTGCGCGCTTTCGGCGAGGTCGTCGCCGCATTGCCCGAGGCCGTACGTCGCGGGCGGGGCGAACGCTGGGTCGAGGGGATCTTCGGTCTGCACGCCCGGCACGTCGGCAACGCCGTCGGCTACGACACTATCGCCGCCGCGGGTGATCACAGCTGCACGCTGCACTGGATCCGTAATGACGGTGATCTCAGCGAGGGTGACCTGCTGTTGATGGATGCCGGTGTGGAGCTGGACACCCTCTACACCGCCGACGTCACTCGGACCATGCCGATCAACGGCCGGTTCGGCGAAAGCCAGCGGATGGTTTACGACGCAGTGCTCGAAGCACAGGAGGCCGGCATCGCCGCTGCTCGCCCCGGCGCCGCCTTCCTCGATGTCCACAAGGCGGCGGTCGCGGTGATCGCCCGCCATTTGCATGAATGGGGCCTCCTGCCGATCACCCCGGAGGAGTCCCTCACCCCGGAGGGGGGCTTGCATCGACGCTGGATGGTGCACGGCACCTCGCACCACCTCGGCATCGATGTGCATGACTGCGCCCAAGCTCGAGTCGAAAACTATCGGGAGGGCACCTTGCAGCCCGGCATGGTGCTGACCGTCGAGCCCGGCCTGTACTTCAAGACCGACGACGAGCTGGTCCCCGAGCATCTTCGCGGGATAGGCGTGCGGATCGAGGACGACATCCTGATCACCGAGAACGGTAGCGAGAACCTGTCCGCCGGGTTGCCGCGGACCAGCGCCGACGTTGAAACCTGGATGGCCTCCCGCTGGTCCTGACCCTCAACGGGCACAGGGGACGGGGATTTCTCGGCAGCCTCAGCGGCGCTACTCGAAGGCGCTGGCCCTCGCGCCCGGCATCTGCTGCAGCATCTCGCGGGCCTGGGCGGCAACCTTGTGCTCGCAGAGGACTTCGTACTTGGTCGCAACGGTCTGGGTGATCGAAGTGAAGTCACGGCGACCCCGGGTCATGGCGTACGCGGCGGCACTGAAACCAATACCGAGCACGATGCCGATCACCAATGAAACGAGGAGCAACGCCAGGATGCTGCCCGGCCTGGCGAAGATCAACATCAAAAGCCCGACGAGCAGGCCGGTCGACACCCCCGACTGGACGCCCTGCCCGATCACCGTTCCCCAGTTCCGCCGACCGAGAACCCGCTCGACCGACTTGAGATCGGTCCCCACTATTGCCAGGTTCTGCACCTCGAATCGCTGGTCCGACAAGTAGTCGACCGCCTTCTGGGCCTCGGCATAGGTCTGATAGATCCCCACGGACTGCGGGAACTTGAGCTCGAAAATCGAGCTGGTCTGCTGCGGTAAAGACATCGCGTTCCTTCGGTTCCGGTTCGCCCAATCTAGCGCTTCGCGGCTGGGATACTCGAGGCGTGCCAACTCCTGCAGCGACATCGGTCTTCATCTCGCGGATCCGAGGTCTGCCGGTGCTGGACAGTGCCGGGGACCAGATCGGCAAGGTACGAGACGTCGTCGTTCAGCGCCGAGCAGGAGGTCGCGCGCCACGGGTAAAGGGCCTGGTGGTGGAGCTGTTCGCTCGGCAGCGGATCTTCATCCCGATGGCTCGGGTTCGCAGCGTCGATGCGCAGCAAGTAGTGATTAGCGGAGTGGTCGACACCCGGCGGTTCCAGAAGCGGGAATCGGAGACCTTGGCGGTCGGTGATCTTTTCGACCTAACCGTAGAGCGTACTGACCACCCCGGCTCGGCTGCCATTTTTGACGTCGCCATGCGACAGGTGCGCTCCCATGACTGGGAGCTGTCCGAGGTCGCTCTGCGCGAGGGCGGCCGGAAGCGCTTCGGCCGGCCAGGTCACACCACGATCGTTGACTGGTCTGCGATAGAGCTGCTCGGAATTGATCATGGCAAACGCATCGATCAGCTTCTCGCCGAAATGGCCGATATGCTGCCTGCCGACATCGCCCGTGAGCTACACGAGATGTCCCCGGAGCGGCGCGCCGAGGTTGCCGCAGCGCTCGATGATCAGAAACTCGCCGACGCGCTCGAAGAGCTGCCCGAAGACGAGCAAGTGCAGCTCATCTCCAGGTTGGACACCGAACGGGCCGCCGACATTCTGGAGGAGATGGAGCCCGACGATGCCGCGGATCTGATCGCTGACCTCGCTCCGGACATGGCGGAAGTCCTGCTCGGGAGGATGGAGCCAGATGAAGCAAAGGACCTACGGCGACTGCTCAACTACGCGGAGTTCACAGCCGGCGGCATGATGACACCCGAACCTGTCATCCTGCCCCCCGACGCCACGGTCGCGGACGCCCTGGCCCGCGTCCGGGACGCGGAGCTGACGCCGGCCCTTGCCTGCACGGCTTATGTTTGCCGTCCTCCGCTGGAAACACCGACCGGCCGGTTCGTCGGTGCGGTCCATTTTCAGCGCCTGCTGCGCGAGCCTCCATCGACACTGGTCGCGGGCCTGGTCGACACCGAGCTGGAGCCTCTTTCCGACACCGCCAACCTGACTGCGGTCAGTCGCTACTTCGCTGCCTACAACCTTGTCAATGCGCCGGTTGTGGACGGTGATCATCGGCTGATCGGTGCGGTCACCGTCGACGACGTCTTGGATCACGTATTGCCGCGCGACTGGCGCGGGATCGAACTCGACTCGGTCCCGGCCCCGATCCCGCCGACGCCTCGAACCCGCATGATGCCTCGTGGCTAGGGCCGAACGCGCCCAGGATGGGCTCAACATACCGGGCCGGCGGAAGAGATCTGCCCTCCCTCGGGTTCGGGTCGACCGCGACGCATTCGGGAAGTTCGCCGAGGGATTCGCCCGGTTCATGGGCACTGCGCGCTTTCTCGCCTGGATGACGCTGATCATCGTGCTTTGGCTGATCTGGAACTCACCGTTCGGTCCACCGCGGCCCCGTTACGACCCTTATCCCTTCATCTTCCTGACCCTGATCTTGTCACTGCAGGCGTCATATGCTGCACCGTTGATCTTGCTTGCCCAGAATCGCCAGGAGGCGCGCGACCGCGTTGCGCAGGAGCGAGATCGCGCTCAAGCAGCCCAGAGCAGGGCTGACATGGACTTCCTTGCGCGAGAGATCGCCAGCGTGCGCATGTCTGTCGGCGAGCTGGCCACCCGTGACTACCTCCGATCAGAACTCAAATCCGAGCTGCGGGCGATTCTGCAGGACCTCGAGGCAGACGAGGAACGGGTTCCGGAGAGCACCTAATCTAGAGCGGTGCAGGACAGCCAGCGCTCACCGCTCATCGCAGCCATCCACACTGCGCTGAGCCGCGTCAACGACCCGGAGATTCGTCGGCCCATCACCGAGCTGAACATGGTCTCGGCAGTTGATGTTGATCCGACCGGACAAGCCCGCGTCGAGATCCTTCTTACTGTGGCGGGCTGCCCGATGCGGGACCTGCTGCAGCGGGATGTTACGGCCGCGGTGGCCGCTGTCCCCGGCGTCAGTGCGGTCGAGGTTTCGCTGGCCGTCATGTCCGATGAGCAGCGGGCGGCACTTCGCGATCAACTAAAAGGCGGTCAGGCTGAGCGCGAAATTCCCTTCGCCCGACCCGATTCTCTGACTCAGGTGATCGCGGTGGCGTCCGGCAAGGGCGGGGTCGGCAAGTCGTCTGTGACCGTGAATCTGGCCGCTGCCCTGGCCGCCGAAGGCCGTACGGTTGGTGTGCTGGACGCGGACATCTACGGCCATTCGATACCGGCCATGCTCGGAGTGGCGGATGCGCGACCTACGTCGGTCGAGGACATGATCATGCCGGTGCCGACCAACGGTCTGAAAGTGATCTCGATCGGCATGCTGAAGCCGCGCCGCGACCAAGTCGTCGCCTGGCGTGGACCGATCCTGGACCGGGCACTCACCCAACTTCTGGCTGACGTCTACTGGGGCGACCTCGACTATCTGATCTTGGACCTGCCGCCCGGAACTGGGGACGTGGCGATCTCCCTGGGCCAGAAGTTGCCGAACGCCGAAGTCCTGGTCGTCACGACACCACAAGCCGCCGCGGCTGAGGTCGCAGAACGCGCCGGCACAATGGCTTCCATGCTCAATCAGCGCGTCATCGGCGTCGTGGAGAACATGAGCTACCTTGCGGCGATATGCCCGCACTGCGGACGCGAGCACCGCTACGACGTCTTCGGTCACGGCGGTGGCCTTGATGTCGCCCAAACGCTTAGCACCCGGCTTGGATACCCTGTGCCGCTACTTGGCCAGATCCCGCTCGATCCGCGGATTCGGGAGGGCGGCGACTCTGGCATACCGATTGTCGATGCAGCGCCGGACCAGCCCGCTGCACGAGTCCTGAAGTCGGTCGCTGAAACGCTCGCCAAGCGCGGCCGGGGCCTACTCGGCAAGCAACTCAGCCTCGCCCCAACCGGCCGATAGGGTCACGGACAGTTCTGCACGTCCAACCACCACGGTGAATCCGCAGTGTCCTGAGGAGGGACCTCCTTCCCATCGAGTTCGGCCAGTCCGCCCATGGGCACTCGCCAGCGGCCGTACGCGTCCTGAAAGTTCACCGCAATGGGGCGAAACCCAACGGGGAGTGCGTACATCGTGCACCCTCGCACATTGGCGATTGTCACCGATGTGAAGTCGGTGCCCTCGACCCACACATCGGCGACCTGCGATACCCCGAAGTTCATCACCACCCATTGCACCCTGCTACCCGACTCAGGATGCGTTCTGTAGGCATAGCGGGGCGCCTCTGCCAGGTAGACCTTGGCAGCCGTTTGTCGTTTTTCATCCAGCGCAAGTCGCTGATCCACTCGGTAAGCCATCCACAAAGCAGCCGCAGAAGCGAGCAGAGCCAATCCGGCGAGCAGGGCGGAGATCACCGGTACTCGCAAAGCAGCGGGCATGGCACCTCCTGTCAAGGAGCTTAGTCAGACGCAGCTCAGTGGCTATTTGGAAGGCGCTTGCCAATTCGGATCCCGTCCGAACGCGATCAGCAGGTCGGATTGGGGATCGCCACCCTTAGCCCATTCCGGTCGGGCCGCCACCGATCCGCTCGATCGATACGAGGTCTCCTGGTCGCGGTACCAAGCGGCGACTTCGGCCACTACCTCCGGATCCAGGCTGCGGTCCTGACCTGTAGCGGCTGCCAAGTCCCACCCATGGATCAGGTGATCGGCGGTCAGTTGCCGAATGTATTCGGCTATGTCGTCGTCACCGTAGGAAAGATTCACCGAGCCGCCCCGTGGCAGTTGGTCGGCGACGGCCGCCAGCGCCTCATCAGCCGCAACACGCGCCACCCCGTGCGGGTCGTCGCCCAGCAGGTCGCCCTCGAAGGAATCACCTACCTCGGCGATGGTCTTCCGCTCAACCAGGGGCTTCGTCCACCGATCTTCATAGACCATGTGGTTGACCAGCAGCCTGACACTCCATTCGGTGCAGGGCGTCGCCCGGGACCAATCGCTGCCCGCGTTCGACACGGTTCTGAGCCAACCTTCGACACTGCGACGGTAACTGGTCCCCACATCCACGGCCGTCCTCCAATCTCAGCACTCCTGCTCACAGCGTGCCCGCTACCGGCTCATGCGTCCACCTCGGAATAGCGTCAACAGGCCAGCCGTTCGCTCAGCCATGTTGCCGATCGCCGTGACAGGTTCGACCGGACAACTCGGCCGCCGAGTCGCCGACCGGCTGGCCCAGATGCAGGTCGTCCAACGACTCCTCGTCCGAAACCCGACCCGTGCCCCCAAGCTGCCCCGCACCGAGATAGTCGAGGCACCTTATGGAGACCCCGATGCCGTGGCAAGCGGGCTCAGCGGCGTCCAAACGGTTCTCATGGTGTCGGCATCGGAGACGCCCGACCGGATGGCCCAGCACCGCTCGTTCATTGACGCGGCTGTCCGGGCTGGCATTGAGCACCTGATCTATGTTTCGTTCGTCGGGGCAGGCCCGGCAGCGAGCTTCACCCTGGCTCGTGAGCACTGGGCGACGGAGCAGCACATCCTGGCCAGCGGCCTGACGCACACGTTCTTGCGCGACAACCTCTACGCCGACTTCATACCGGCAATGATCGGGAAGGACGACATCATCCGCGGACCTGCGGGAACCGGCAGAGTGGCTGTCGTCGCTCAGGATGATATTGCCGATGTAGCAGCTGCCGTGGTTACCGAGCCAGACGCTCATCGAGGCGCCACCTACAACCTCACTGGGCCCGAGGCGCTGACTCTCACCGATATCGCTGCCACCATGGCCGAGGTCACCGGGCGCAGTGTCTCCTACCACCCCGAGACCGTCGAGGAGGCATTCGCATCCCGGGCAGTGTACGGCGCTCCAGCGTGGCAGGTCGAGGCTTGGGTGTCGACCTACACGGCCATCGGCGCCGGTGAACTTGACGAGGTCAGC
>Ga0126313_10001392_pt1 | contig 12749 bp, 7 predicted proteins | sample Plot105A_FD_89954 | JGI IMG/M metagenome (GOLD analysis project Ga0126313, IMG submission 89954) | Serpentine soil microbial communities from UC McLaughlin Reserve, CA, USA - Plot105A | ecosystem: Environmental > Terrestrial > Soil > Grasslands | place: USA: UC McLaughlin Reserve, Lake County...
CCTATAAAAGTACCATTACCTGAAAACTTTTGAATACGATTATTGCCTGTATCAACTACGTACACATTACCATTCCGGTCAACAGCAATACCTTCTGGTGCATTAAATCGTGAATCAGGTTCTACTCCATGCTTTCCCCATTGCGCTAAATATGTACCATTAGGTGAATTAGCTGAAAAATTACCTGAAAAATTACCTGAAAACTTTTCAATACGATTATTGCCTGTATCAACTACGTAGATATTACCCTGCTGATCAAGAGCAATACCTTCTGGATTCTTGAATGTCCCATTTTGTACACCATGCCGCCCCAATTCTCCTATAAAAGTACCATTGGCTGAAAACTTTTGAATACGGTCATTGTCTGTATCAACTACGTACACATTGCCCTGCTGATCAACAGCAATACCTTCTGGTGCATTAAATCGCGCATCTTTCCCTTGTCCATAAGATCCCCATAAGGTTGCGGGACCAAATTCTTCTGCAGATGCGATTGAAACACTCAGCAATATATAGAATATCCCCGAAATCAGGATACCTGATCTTAACACTTTCGAACGAACGCGAATTTATTATATATAAACAAAGCGCGAGATCATAACTAATAAAAATTCTGCTAATTGAATTTCGCGTCAATCAATTAGATCGTCTTATAGTACGGGAGACGGGAAATCTCTATTCCTTGAGTTGGCAAGGAACATACATTGCGGAGCAATCTAGAGCATTTGCAATGTTCTTGATGATTCTATTTTATCTTATATTAAAGACAGGGCAGCAAATTACCAACTACCTGCTCCGACCGGACTACATAGCCAGTATCAATGGCCGGATGGCAGCGCTGTCTATAATCCTGGAAGCATGACATTGATCATAGCCTTATAAATAGAAAAACTCATTGCATAATGCCAGGTACATTACAATATGGTGTAAGCTAGGTTCTTGCTCGTGCGATGATTCATGACCCATCGCTACCATACGCTAGAATGAATGACAAGTTGGGCCCCAAAAATAGTGAATAACAACGGTATTGTTTTTAAACGATGAATCCGTCATAGCTTATACAATCTTTGGCACTTATCCCACTAAACAAGGTAAAAGCTAAGTCTCTATCCCCTCCGATCGTCTACGTCCTTTGTGCCGGATTATTCCTAATACTATCATTTATTACTTTATGGAGCTTTGTGATTGGCGATTCTTTTTTCATATACAGGGATGTTACGTGGCCTACAGACAACATAGATCTCTTGACCAATTTGTTTTACTCCGTTGATCTGGAATTGTTGCGCCGAAGCATCTACCTTGGACCGATTTTCGCTTTTGTGAAGCTCTTAGGGTTATCATCTCTAGATGCCGAGAAGCTAATGTTTATCATGGTCAGATTCCTGACAGGCTTCTTGGCATTTTTTTCTATCTACAAGTTCATCTCTTTTCATGGGCAGTTAGAGAACCATAATAGGAAAAAAGAGATACTATTATTTGTTTCAATTGTTGGAGGCTACTTCTATGCTTATAACCCTATTACAACGACAATGGTATCGCCTACGCTTGGTTTTGCCTTTTCGTTTGCGCTTACGCCTCTTGCGTTTTACTTTTTTGACAAATCACTCTACAAAAGGAACTTCCAAACTATTGTTATCGCAAGTATCCTGATTGTCTTAACTATTGTAGGGACTCAGCAATACCTAGTCCTGTTCCCATTATTCTTGCTTGGCCCCTGGTTTGCGATCAATGCCGCGAGGCCCTCGAACCGTAGATTGTTAAAGAAAATGACGACAACAACTTTGATAATGGTCGGACTTGTCGTGGTGTTTTCATCATACTGGATTTTGCCTTCAGTTTCCTCTAACCTAGGTGGAGTTCCACTCGAACCGCAACAATATGTTATTACAACAGACTTCCTTAATGAGGTTAGTAACAACATCCCATTGGACAAAGGCATTAGACTCTTGGGAGATTGGTGGCCACGCATAGATATTACACCAATGTTCGATGAGGCTGCTTGGGTTCTTCTGAGCTTTGTCATACCGGCAGCAGCAATATCATTTATGGTATTTCAGAAGAGATCTGCATTGAAGTACTATCTTTTACTGTTCTTCATGATAAGCCTACTCATTATGTTCTTTAACAAAGGGACCCAAGATCCATTTCCATCATTCTACCCAATGCTCTTTGATATTCCATTTGTTGGATGGATGTTTAGAATACCTTCAAAATTCGGAATGATTCTAGCTTTTACCATGACAATGATAATCTCGTTGGGATTCTATGGTCTTCTTTCGCAAAATGCGGCAAAAAGAATTCGCAGAGTCATCGGGTATGTACTGCCCATCACCTTCTTAATATGCATCTCAGTTATTAGCTGGCCAATGTTTACGGGGGACTTGGGAGGCGTAATTAGTGAAAATGAATATCCGCTAACTCCTGGTCATCCAGTTTCATCTAATAATGAATATCACATTACGCCGCTAACTCCCACTGATGCAGTTTCATCTAGTAGTCTTGTGAGTGTAACTCCCTCTAATCAGAACATCGCTGTTGTTGGAGGTCTTGATAAGATCAATTTGCTTAACTACAGTGACTATTGGAATTCTAATCGGACTTCTACTATTTTCCTAGACCAGGGAATTGGGACAAATAACGCGCTTGACGTAAGTTCTTATGTATTGGCCGGAGCTGAAGCTCAAGGTTTATTCATACACAAATTGCCACAAGATGCTCAAGTTTTGAGCCCTTTTGACTCTACAATGAGGTACTCTCCAACGGAAGTATTTTCACGTGACGGAACCGATTATGCCATTAATGGATCATTTCCTTCCAACTACTTAGACAAGTTTTCAATTCAAACCCGTGACCTCGATTATGGGAAGGGCGTAGTTTTTACTACAGCCGAGGATAGTCTTGATGTTCCTTTTACGATTTCCAAAAACGGCAAATATGAAATATTTCTAAGACTCCTTGAAAGTCACCAAGGGGGAATGCTCAAGATTCACTCCGACAGATCATCAATTGGGTCCATCTCTACTCTATCTCAAACTGATGGATTTGTTTGGAAGGACCTAGGGAGCGTATCTTATTCGTCAGGGAATCACACTATAACACTCGATAGTCTGAGGGGTCTTAACGCGATAAACCTAATTGTTATCATTCCAACGGATAGCTTGCCATCAATGAAAGATCAAATCAGTCAAATGTTACCAAATGGTACCCGTGGATTCATCTACACTTTAGCTCCTACCGATTTTACTTCTGAAGGCACCGAAATCGGTGAAAGTATTCTAACTAATTTACCAAGTAGAAATTCTAGCACTTCCTATTCGGGTGAGGTGGAAGTGCCCAAAAATACTACCCGCATGGCCATTGAGTTTTGGGCGAGGCCAAGTAGCAGCGCTGAACCAAGCTCGCTGCGGATAAACTCTTTAAATATTGCACCAGCCGCCACTGATCTATACCTGCTCCATAGCCATTTTGAGTCCGGCGGAAGCACTCCTCAAGCATTTGGCTACACTGCTGAAAATCTCGAGCTATCGTTCGAGACATCATCCCCTCTATCGGGGTCTAGGAGTCTTAAAGCTAAGCTAATAGATGATAGCAACGGGACCTCGGGCAGAGTTTCAACGGGTCTTATACCGTTGCCAAGCACACATGGCATACTACATCCGCACATGTTCGCTAGCACACATGACGTAGATCACCTAGAAGCGAAGCTTAAATTTTTTGATCATCATAAGGCTTTGATTTCAGACAATGTTCTTTTCTCCGCAGGCAAAAATAGTCCAAAGAGTCTTTATATCAAAGACTTTGAGATACCGCCTAACGCAGGATTCGTTGAGCTGCAATTCCTATCAAAGATGAAATCCGAGCCTCAATCATACTTCACTCTTGATGTTATTGCCATAAACTTCAGATATTTTGACAAACCACTGTCGTTTGAAATGTTTGGGAATTCTCATTATACCGATCAGGCTGATTTCGCACGTATAAGCGATAAATCAGTCGAATTCGATATCAACAGTAAGAATCAGGATGAAACAACAGTAGAAGATTGGCGCATGCTTGCATCCATGCCAGTTGACGTGACCGGTGGGCTCCGATACATGTATAATGCCGATCTTCAAGCAAATAATATAGATTCTGTTTTTTCGAGGTTGGTTTTTCTCTCTAATGATGTCGTACACACTTCCTCAACTGATGATCACTTTGATCAAAGCTTGCTCATGCCTTCGGGTTCGGAGATTACTACAAACTTTCAGGTTCTCAAGTCTTCTAACTATACTATGGGAGTTTTGGCTAAAACGTGTGACGGAAACTGTACTTCATCATTGAAAGTAAAGGTTGGTAATTCAACAGACGATTTGATTCCTTTGGCAAGCAATAAGGCGGAGTTGACGTGGTTCTACTTGAAAAAAGACATTGCGGCTGGAGATACTGCTGTAAGAGTTTCATCAGTTGGCGGAGAAAATGAATTTAAAGGCATGATATTCTTTCAGGATTATGCGAAAGGTTCGTCAAACAATTCGGTTCCTTCGAATAGTGCCCAACTTGCCGGTAACATTGGTGACTCTTATCTTTATAGCTCATCGGGTTCACCCCCAATGACAGTAAGTCTCCTGGAACACTCAAGGATTGATCCTGCAAGCTATTTTGCAAGGATCAATGCGTCTCAGCCCTTTATTTTGAGGCTTGAAATCCCATATGGTTCCATGTGGCGAGCCTACATTAATGGTCAGAGCTATGCGCCCATCAGGATATATTCAGAAGATGCAGGATTGCCCAGTCTCCAGGAGTCGGCTCAATTCCCTGCAATAAATGGATTCCCAATTGATGATCAGACAGGAGATCTAAGCGTCACAATAAAATTTTTGCCTCATGATTGGTATCATGCTGGTTTGATAATAACTGGTGTCGCTCTCATTGGTTCATTAGGATACTTGGTTTGGCAGCGTTGGAAAAGATATGGCGTCAATATGTTTTCTATAAGAGCAGGTAAAGCATAATGGTTAGATTACTGCCTTATCTCGAATATGCAAAAAGGACGATTACGCATCTTGAACCCGCGGCACTTATAGGATTAGGAGCCTTAGTCTTGCTCATTGTTTTGTCCGTCTCTTTGTCACTCGTGAATGAAACCAATTCATTTAATAGTACCGTAATGACGATAATCTACTTTTTGCTCATTATAAGTGTGACTGGGCAGTTACTATATTATTTTCGCACCTCCAAAACGAATCAAAAAAGTACTCAGGGGTAACTTAGCAAAATCGAAGCTTGAAACATAAGGGTCAGCTTAAGGTTGTATTATGATGTCCGCTTCGTAACATGACATTAACTAAGGTGGTGAAGCATGCATGGCGCCAGCACACCAATACTAATTAGTTGCTTGGCGCATCATGCTCCTTTTACATCCATGACCTTGGCTAGATTCTGGATTGCAACGCATTCTTGCTAATTGATTCAAATGCGCCTGCAGTCTTGTTACTGCAGAATAGAAGTACATTTACGCTTAGTGCAGCAAAAAAGATATCCTTGTTCTTCAGTAATGAAAGCTCTCTCTAGTACTATATGAATATTCTTGAAGCCCACAAAAGATTCTAGATCCCGCTTATGTCAGGATTCAGAGGCACATAAAAGAACTAAGAGGATGGTCCAGACCATAAAATATTCTTAACATAATTCGGCAATTGCTATATCAGTATGTATGCATGCCTTTCGGCTTTGCTAAGAAGGGGACGTATCATTCAAGAGCGATATCACTGAGAAGGACGAATCGGATGAGATAAAGAAGATATAACGATAGACTTGTTGATGTGGATGAATAGGTGTACTGCTAGTTGCCAAACAGTCAAAAGTGGATCCTTGCGGTTCACGGGCCCATAAGGAAAAATAAAATCTCGAGAATAAAGAAGCCCTGAACCAAATAGCAAATCCCATACGGGAATAACAGTTGCAACAGCACAAACAAGCGTCCAAGACGATAGCATTACAATACTACTACGCTTATGGTTACTAATGAGCACACTAAACGAATCATTCAAGGGATACAAATTTACTGCAATCCTGCAATCAAATGGAAGTATTCACGCGCGTCGCTTGTCTTGGCGAGGAAGCAATCGGCCCTAGAAACCATAGTATCAATTATTTCTTGCTCTATTTTCATCATTTTGTTCAGATTAAAGCTTGGATTAAAATACGAATAAGCAAAAAGAAGTGAATTCTTGTGGTATGAGAATTCATTTCTGTTGATTATTAAGATCCTTCTTACAGCTTCTTCTTTGCTAATCCTTTCTATATGCTTTTTCCCCCTGTCTAGAATGATGATTCTTCTTATTGGCGCTTCCTCATCAATTTGAAAATCCTTTGCCATGCTGGATACAGATACAGCTGGAGTGGAGGCGTACGAATCCAATAATGGAATCTTTTTAATAATAGAGGAGATTGGATCGGTGGTGGTTCTAACATACTGAGATGCGAATTCTTCATTATGCAAGAATGTTGCAGTGTGAGGATTCGAATAGACATGCTCTGAATCAACAAATGCTATGTCTTCAGCAAGGTAATGAAAGCCTTTCCTCAAAGCCGCAAACGTAGTTAGGGTCTTGCCTGTATCTGGCGGAGCAAATAATAGCATTCCCTCGCCTGCTGGCGAAGATATTGCGGCACAATGAACGGGAGCATAGCCACGGTATAGCAGATTACTAATCAAAATATCGGCAAGATGGACACCCGGGGGATATACACTATCAAGTTTAACCCTGACATACCTAAAGAACGCATCATTCACGACAAGTTTCGTATCTCTTAACAGATCTTTAAGAAACAATTTCAGAGTAACTCCAAGACCTACAGGTCTTTCATAGTAAACCTCGTCTCTTTCATCTCTGCCCCAAAAATAGTGGAACTTTTGTAAGCCCTGTACCCGGTAAGAAAAGTCTTTTGATACATCAAAAAATATGGAAATTTTTGGATGCGATTCCCCTGAATAATTATCGAGATTTTCACCTAAAGGGAATACTGGGATCATTTTTTTGTTACTTTCTACCCTGGCTATGTTTGGCCTGATACAATATTCAAATTTCTGAGCTATTCTCCCACCGCCTAGTTTTTAGTAGTTCCCATCCGTACAGACCGTAATTGCTTTTACGACTTACGTCATCTTCCGACGTAAGAAAAATAGAGAATCTTGATCTACCTGATAATTCATCCTTTGATATTTTTTGGAACGTCATGTGCGTACGCGCGTGTGTATATATGTGCCTGTTTGAAATGATTTTCATCTTAGAGTAATGCGAAATGATTCTATGATCTCTATACACACCTTTTCTAATATGATACTTCTTTAGGGGCATTCAAGATTGCGTTGAATGGTGCAGGTTCGCCGAGTGACGTACCCCTGCAGCTTCTAGAACGCATAATAATGAGAAACCTTTATGCTACATAGAAATGGACAGGAAGCGAGCAACAATAGTTTTCTCTATAATAGCCATTGCGGCAATTGCAGGCACGTCAATCCCGCTTGGCTATTCGGGATTGATGAGCTCTCCGAATACATCTGCGAACGGCTCCTCCGTGCTATCGCCGATCCAAGAGAACAATAACAACAGCAGTGGTAACAATGATAATTCAACTTCAACTTCAACTTCAACTGCCTCTGAGGGCAATTTCCGCGTCATAGAAGACTCCAGTCTCCCCCGAGTCAACGATGCCAACCTGCGGGTCGAGAAGGTGATCGAAGGTATGGCGTTCCCCACAAGCATGGCGTTTCTCGACAATGACGACCTTCTGATCCTGCAAAAGGATAACGGCATCGTGCGTCACGTTTCAAACGGGACACTTCAGCAAGGCGGCGTGCTTCACCTGCCTGTCGAAAGCGAGAACGAGCGCGGGCTGCTCGGCATAGCTGTTTCAAATGAGGCCGACAGCAGCGGGACAAGAGCGGTCTTTCTCTATTATACCGAATCGGCGGAGGGAGGCGAGGTTAGAAACAAGATCGATAAATACGACTGGACCGGCAGTGGCAACTTGTCTGGCGGGACTCTGGTGCTCGATCTGCCCGGAACTCCAGGTCCAAACCACAACGGAGGCAAGCTGATAATGGGCCCTGACGAGATGCTTTACGCGGTAATCGGCGATCTCAACCATGAAGGCAAACTCCAGAATTTCCAAGATGGCAATGCGCCTGACGATACCTCGGTGATCCTGCGGGTGGACCATGAAGGAAACGCGCCGGATGATGGCAATAATAGCGTCCTTTCAGACAGTGACGCGCAGGTCAGCGATTCGCTGAGAAGGTATTACGCGTACGGCATACGCAACAGCTTTGGCATAGCCTTTGACCCGGTGACCGGCACCCTGTGGGACACCGAGAATGGCTCGACGGAATACGACGAGATAAACGTGGTCAAGCCCGGCTTTAACAGCGGCTGGAGGAGTGTCATGGGTCCGATTGAGCGAACCGACAAGACCATTGACGACTTGGTGCGGTTTAACGGGTCGCAATATGCCGATCCTGTGTTCAGCTGGCTCGTTTCAGAGGGGATCACAGACATCGAGTTCCTGAATTCCACGAGACTTGGCGACCAGTACACAAACAACATCTTTGTCGGCAACGTTAACAACGGCAACCTGTACTTGTTTACAGTCAACGACAACAGGACCGGGCTCACCTTTGATGGCTCTAGCGGTCTGGCAGACTTGGTAGCTGATAACAACGCAGAACTCTCTGCGGTGACGTTTGGCACCGGCTTTGGCGAAATCACAGACATCGAGACAGGACCCGACGGATACCTGTACATACTATCGTTCAACGGAAGCCTCTACCGGATAGTCCCTGCAACAAGTTAAAAAAACAGCAGGACGCACCGAGTCATTATTATGGGCGCGTGCCCAAGCCACTTTTCCTTTTCGCTATAATAATAGTCGTTTTGCTGCCGTAATTGCAGCCAAGGCACCAGCTGCCAGGACTGCTGCTGCGCCTGGAAACTCTGGCACGACAGTCGTGCCTGTGATTGCCAGCTTGACGTTGCTGCCTTGCGACAGGGCGGAGCCGAGCTTGACGTTGACAGTCGTATAGTTCGGGTCAGAGTTGTCCACGTCAAAGTCAAGCGTCGTGTCCTGCTGGCCGTCCAGAGCTACCGTGGTTATGCCGTCCAGAAGTGACCTTGGGATCCTGATGGCTAGCGTGGCGTCCGGGGCAATGGTGCCGTTTGCGCTTGCGTCTACGACTATCCTGTTGCTGTCCTGATCCACCTGAAGATCAGCGACATTGATTGCGGCCGGCGCGTCCACCCGGGCCATGTGTAGGATCTGCTCTCTTCCGCTTATCGATTCAAGGGCATAGATCTCGTAGCCTCCATAATAGATCTCGCCGTTCGGCGACTGGGCAATACCTATCGTGGGAACGAACGGAAAGTGGGCAAGCTCTATCTTGTATTCAAGCACTGCGCTCTTTTTGTCCTCTCCCAGCCTGACCGCGTAAATGTCGCCTGTAAAGCTGCCAAAGAGGAACATGCCCTTTAGCTCCGGTATCCTGTCGCCGTCGTAGTAGATCATTTGCGTGGGCGCTATTGCGTCCCAATAGGTCCTGACCGGCTTGATAGAATTGTTATCCACGCGCTCGGGAGGAAGGTTGGGCGGCTGCATCGTCGGAAACCCGTAGTTGGCTCCCTTTTCTATTATGTTTAGCTCGTCGTAGTGAAAGTCGCCGTTCTCGGTAATGACTCCCGTGCCGCTGGCATCAAAGTCGATCCCGTACATGTTCCTGTGGCCGATGGTGTAGACCGGCGAGCCCGGGTACGGGTTGTCGTCTGGCACTGTGCCATTCTTGTTTATACGGAGAATCTTGCCCAACGTTATCGCCGGGTCCTGCGCAAAGATGTGCTCTGTCGCGTCACCGACTGTCACGTACAGCTTGCCGCCGGGGCCAAACGCAAGTGCGCCGCCGGAATGGTAGCCGCGCGATGCCGGTATATTGTCTAGCAGCACCTTCATGTCAGTGCCGGTGCTGCCCCTGTCAGTGAACCTGACAAGCTTGTTGACCACCTTGCCTCCATTGCCGTTCCCTGTCTCGACAAGGGCGCTGTAGTAAACATAGACAAAGCCATTTTTCTCAAAGTTAGGGTCAAGCGTGATTCCAAGAAGCCCCTGCTCCCAGCTGACATACACGTCCTGCACTGCCGCAAATGGCATATCCAGAATCTTGCGGTCAGGGGTCATTACCCTTATTTCGCCCGTGTTCTTTTCGGTGAAAAATAGTCTCCCGTCAGGTGCAAATGCCATGCCCCCAAGCAGGGTCTTGGTGGTGCCGCCGTTCCGCCCAAGCGCGTCGTCGGCATTGCCGTCGAGCTTCCAGTAGCCAACCATTCCTTCCGGGATAGGGGCCATGTTGTAGGCCTGCATGACCTCGTCATCGCTCAGAGTCCTGTTGTACAGCCGCACGTCGTCTACTATGCCAGAGAGCCTGTTGCATGAGGCGCAGTATGCCGCAGAGCCTATCCTCAGCGGGACGCCAGGGTCCGCGGTGTAATTGCCTTCAAATTGCGCTTCGCCAACAAGCGCACCGTCCTTGTAGACCTTGAGCGTCGAGCCGTCAAAGGTGCCGGCGATGTGGGTAAAAGCATTTGCGGGAAGGATGACGTCCGGCGACGCATAGAGGGAGCCGTTGGAATTGAAGGCGCCAAAGCGCAGGGCACCACTTGGCCTGCCCGCCTCGGCGTCGGTCCCTCTGAACATGTCAAAAAGCCATCCTGCGTCCTGCGCCCTGTTGCTATGGGAAATGATGTGGCTGTACGGCTCTACCCTTGTAGTCTTGATCCAGAACGAGACCGAAAACCGCTCTGTGTTTATTTCCGGGACGTTCATTATCTCTATCGACTCTCTGTATTCGGCGCGCATATCGACTGCCCTACCATCTCTGCCCTCGACAAATATCGTCTTGCTAGTGGTGAGCGGCTGAATGAGCGTCGAGTTGCCCATCACCTCGTACCCCTCCATCTCGTTGAGCAGTAGGTCACAGTGCATCTGCTCGCCGTAGCGCTGGCACCCGTAAATGTGCGTGATGGCCTCTTGCGCGTATGCCAGAGTAATTGTTGACGAAGAAACGATCATGATGGCGACTAGCGCCACTACTCCGGCAACCAGATAATTCACGGTAATGAGATTGCCAAACACTTTTTTACTTAAGTAATGCGATTTTCCCATCTCTCTCTATCTACTCTCCAAAATGACCGTAACGGTAGCCAGCAGTCTCGCTGTATTTGCTGTGGGTGTCCACGCAAAATAAAGTAGTTGTTTACTTATAAGGGTCGCCGAATGTGACTCTGGATGAATAGGGATTTGGCTGCCAATTAAGATCCTCTAGAAGCAAGTATGTGTATCTACATCTTTAGAAAAATAGGATTCTAATCCATGTGAAATTCAATTTGGAATTCAATTATTACATAATAGTTTTAGGCTATCAAGAAGATTACGATAGACCAGGCATTAAATAATATAAAACTAGTGAAAGAGTCATGAAGACGTAAGCACTTCTAGCAGCGCTATGCATAAAGGGTTGTAGTTGTTGTTGTCCCACCGCGCATGTAAGGCTTAATGGTGGTTGTATCATCCTAATAGTATAGTGACCTTGCATCAATTATTATTCGAAAGTAAGAATTCGAATTGCAAATACGAAATTGCCAGATAAATTTCAAAGCCATAACATGTTTTTTGCTGTCATAGAACACATTATATTTAGAAATGATCATACGTTGAAGCACTCTCGTGTGTGCTTCAGATTAATTTGGCGCAATCGTCATAAGCTAAGCTATCAGGCATCCATTAATATCATTCAAGCAACAAATTTTGTTTCTAGCAATACCACGAGGATAATGACAGTAATGACCTTTACTATCCATCCTCCTACTCATCGTGCCATTTGATTTTGCGATTAATGGCAACAACTTCTACAGGACAGCCTTTGGACAATTCTTTGGTCAGGCTGATACGTCCATCAGGTAATGATTGAGAGGCTTCGGCCAGTAACAACACTACTATCCAAGATGAACCTACTCTTGTAATGAGAGGGCTACTAATAGGAACCACAATACTACTGAATGTAAACGAAAATGAGACTGGTACTGCAGATGGAGAAAAACAGGTCAAGACTACGCACTTACTGGAAGATAGATACTATTCGCTGATGCGGGTCAGGTTCAAAGATTTGTGACAAACATCAGCATGGCAAGAACTGACGGGAGTGACTATCATCATCGTAGCGTACTCATCGAAAATATCGCCGTAGATTTCGAGCTTTCAAGCAATGATAATAATGCTGTGAATTCTAACCTAACATATTGGCAGGGTACGCTCCGGAGAGGATATTCTACTTGATGTAAAACCCCCGTCACAATTGAAACCACTGGAAAAGTAACAGATAGAAATTCAAGTGGTAGATATTGATGAAAGAACCGCTGTAGAAGAAGACGTTAATCAAAATGTCCTTAACATCCTTGACGGGCATCATCCAATCTACGGCGTGGCCGAGATAGCAGAGAAAGACAACAATGAAAACTGCCTTTGAGGAACAAGCTTGAAGTTAGGTAATAATAACCCATAAGTATAGCGTACACGACTCAATGGTCATGAACAGAAGAGACATCATGAAGAAAATTGAGCATAGCAACAGTGAACGTGATAACGAAATAAAACGCGGGGCTGGACGCTCTCTGGCAATGGCAGCCATTGCCACTGGAGCGCTATCATTATTTTTGTCCAGC